>ENA-OQKK01000065-OQKK01000065.1-human-gut-metagenome-genome-assembly--contig:-NODE-65-length-38341-cov-3.467446_pt1 | contig 38341 bp, 40 predicted proteins | sample MGYA00242648_ERZ504797 | MGnify/ENA primary metagenome ERZ504797 (study PRJEB26092, sample SAMD00036412) | human gut metagenome | host: Homo sapiens | study: EMG produced TPA metagenomics assembly of... | reverse complement strand
CTTTTATTATTGAGAAGGTTTGTAGTAAAACATCCAATAAAAGAGTCTGAATAACAAAGTGATTGCATCCGTGTGTGGAAAACACACGGATAGCATGAATAAATAATCTTTTTTTGCAAAAATGAAATTATATATTTTGATTCAACAGTTATTGAGAAGAAAATTTATTCAATATTTTGTTCTTTTCTTCATTCTGATTTCAATTATAGCCGTCATTGCAAGTTCATTTGAAGAAATGGCCACATACAAAGTACTGTTATTCGGCATTACTTATGTATCTTCTTTTATTTTTCTTATTGAATACACAGCCCGTATCGTATCTGCACCGGCACTCTATCCCGGTATGAAAACAGCAAAGGCACGTCTGAAATATACATTCTCTTTTTATGGTTTTGTTGACTTCGTGGCAGTACTGCCTTGTGTTCTTACCTATGCATACTGGGATACGGAAGTCGTTCATGTCATTATTTTACCCTATATCTTCATTATTTTTAAGTTAATACGGCACTCGCGATCTTTCCGAATTATCGGTATGGCTCTTGCTTCTGTCAGAGAAGAACTTGTAAACAGCCTACACAGCTAGTTTCATTACAATTTGCTTTTCCGCCTATTTTGATGTATTATATTGAAAGGAATGCACAACCTGAAGTCTTTAAAAATATCGGTGACGGAATCTGGTGGGCCATTATTACATTTGCTACAGTCGGATATGGTGACATTTATCCCATTACCTTTTTGGGGAAATTATTGGGTTGTATTATTTGTCTGGTAGGTGTGGCAATGGTAGCCATTCCGACCGGTATCATTAGTTCTTCTTTTATCAATATCGTACAAAAGAAGGAACAAAGAGAGAAATTCAATAAGGAAGAGGAGAATAGACGATAATAAAGTTCCCCAAAAACAACTGTTGGGGAGTATATTCTTTTCTTATAGATAATTTCTATAGTTATGTGAAAAACTTTGGATTCTTAAAAATAAACCATATAGTCTTTAGAATGTGCATAACAAAAGTCTGCTTGAGGTGACAACGAACTTATAATTGTTATATCTTTGCATTGTCATTGTTGAAGCAATGATAAAATAAATAATCTTTAATCAAAACTTATGATTATGAAAAAAAGTATTTTAACCGTATTGTTTGCGTTAATCTGTACTATGGGATTTTCGCAGGTGTCTTTTAATGTAAAGGCTGGTCTTAACCTTAGTAGTTATATTGGTGAGAATTCAGATCACTCCGAATTTAAACCCGGAGCACGTATCGGAGTGGGGATGGAGTATCAGTTTAATGATATGATATCTTTACAGCCTTCATTGTTTTTTTCGCAAAAGGGGGCAAAATATTCAAGTGGATTTGACGGAAATATAATAGATGCTGATGCTGATGTGAAAATTAACCAGCTCTATCTTGAATTGCCTGTTAACGTACAGTTTCGTTTTAATATTGCAGATAATACCAACCTTGTCATCGCGACAGGCCCTTATTTGGCTTGCGGAGTAGGTGGTAAGGCTAAATTCGATGGTGACGCATCCGTTGGAGGCATCCATATTAATGGTGATGACAAAATAGACACATTCGGTGATGACGGACTGGATTACAACAGATTTGATGCAGGATGGAACATCGGTCTGGGTGTGGAGTTCGGAAAGATTCTCGTAGGTCTTGATACCCAACTTGGTTTTTGCAAGGTAATGGATGGCGATGCCCCCCATAATGCAAATATAGGCATTACTTTAGGATATAAATTCTAAGCAAACTCTTTCATACCCCCCTCTCTAGTCTGTGCTGGTTTGCACGGTTTTGAGAGGGGTTTTATTATAATTTTCACAACCGATGTCAGTTCTTGGCGAAAGTAAGAAAATAGCAGTAAGGTAGTTGAAAAAGTTAGAGACATTCAGAAAATAGTATAAAGGCCGCTTTACCATCATGTATGCAGGTTATTTTATCATTATTGCCAGCAAGAAACCATTTAAAACAATCATTGGGAAGGAAAAAAGAAGTAGTTTTTTTATCAAAATGTAAAATTAGACAGTATCTAAATTCTCCATAAAAAATTGTGTATTGCTTTTTTATATCTATATTTGCAATTTCAATAGTTTTATTGCCAAATGGTTTTAATATGAAACGAATTCAAGTACTGTTATTATTTATAGTCATTTCTTGTTCCATGTTTGCACAAGACAGGCTTTCTCTGTTCATAGGCAGGGCGAACAAGTATGCAGCTGTGGAGTTATCCGACTATCGGAAACGTTTATGCGTAGAATATAATATATCTAATCAATTATTGGATGATTATTACAGAAGATGTGGTAGTAATTGGGGGAATGTCGGTTTGGCTCTTGAAATAGCAAAGACTTCCGGCAGGCATATGCGGGAGGTGTGTGACTATTACAAGCGTTACCACCGGAATGGCTGGAATCGTATATTGGTAGAGATAGGCATAAAACCAGGGTCGATGTACTATGATCCATTTTATGACAGGATTCGTTATCATAGCGAATGCTGGCGTGAACATTATTGCTCTTATTGTGACCATCATGATAAGCATCATCGCAAGCATTATAAAAAACACAAGCGTCATAAACATCATAAATGGCACGATGATGACGATGATTGGGATGATGACGATGAAGACGATTAACACACTTATATATTTTTAAAAATGAAAAAGATCTTTATTTTTTTAGGACTGATGTTTGTCATGTTGAGCAGTACCTACGCTCAAAAAGGCAGACAGGCAATTGGATTTGGATTAAGTTACGGAACAGAAATTGAAAGTGCTGGATTGGGAATTAAATACCAGTACAATATCACTAATCCTCTCCGTATTGAACCTTCATTCAATTATTTTTTTGAGAATGACAATGTAAGTATGTTGGATTTAAATGTGAACTTCCACTATCTTTGTCCGGTAGCTCAAAGTGTCAAACTTTATCCGCTGTTTGGTCTGACCATGTCCAACTGGATGTTTGACATGCATGATTTGGATGTTGACTGGGATGGAGACCACGTCCATGTTGATGATGGGGGTAACCATAATGAATTCCGTATCGGGGTTAATCTCGGAGCTGGGGCGGAATTCGCTTTGGGACGTAACTGGGCTATGAATGTTGAATTCAGATACCAATTGGTTGATGATTTTGACCAAGGGGTTATTAATTTCGGAGCTGCTTATCGGTTCTAAAAACATATTAATGTGTCAAAACGAAAATGACTGCTCCTAAAAGTTACAGATAGTAATTATAACACTTAAAAGGGTCGTATCAAACTCTGTCTTGAGTAATGATACGACCCTTTCTTTAGTCTTTTAGGATGCTTAAATTTCAGATTATAAGTTTATGTTTTCAAAAACTGAGTTTTGTCTCTTGAACTTTATTAAAATCACTATTTCTAGGTATTTCAGAATCTCTTTCAAACCTTTTACTTTGCAGCAAACAAATTAAATGATTTGCTGTATGAAAAAAATGGGTATAATTTATGGTTCCTCTACTGGAACTTGTGAAAGCATCGCACAGACAATAGCTGAAAAATTAGGTGTGGCATCAGTTGATGTAATTGATGCAAGTAAAATTACCACAGAAAAAGTGGAAAGTTATGATATTTTATTGTTAGGGACTTCTACTTGGGGAGACGGTGAATTGCAAGATGATTGGTATGACGCCATTAAAACGATAAAGACTGCAGATTTGAATGGTAAAATAGTTGCTCTCTTTGGCTGTGGAGATTCAGAATCCTATTGTGATACATTTTGTGACGGTATGGGAGTTATATATGACCAGTTAAAGAATTCAGGTTGCACTTTTGTGGGGGCAGTTTCTGCCGATGGGTATTCGTATTCATCTTCTATAGCGATAATCGATGGGAAATTTGTAGGTTTGGCTCTTGATGACGTGAACGAAAGTGGCAAGACTGAAGAACGTATTAACAGTTGGGTTGAAGAAATAAAGAAGAACCTGTAATTTTGACAATTGCCTTATGATAGCTTCAGACATAAACCCGGTAGAATTGAAAGTATTTCTGAATCATATTTATGAATTAAAAAAAGGAGTACGTCAGATGGTACTCTATACTACCAAGAGGAAGTATGAAGATTTTGCTGTAAAACGGCTGATCAATCAAAAGATTAATTACATAATCCAGCCCGTGGGAAATGATAAAATAAACCTGTTTTTCGGTAGAAAAGAATGCATTAATGCCATTCGTTTCCTAGTGAATCAGCCACTGAACAAATTGTCACCCGAGCAGGATTTTATTCTTGGAGCTATGCTGGGGTATGATATTTGTGCACAATGCAAACGTTATTGCGACCGTAAAGTATAATAATCTCAATTTCACGTAGTTTTAAATGTAGTAGTAAAGGGTGTCTGAATAATTTTCAGGCATCCTTTTTCACTTTTTATGTGAACCATCTTTTTATCTATTTTGTTGCATTATTAGCATAAACCTTAAAAATGAGAAGATATGGGTAAAGAAGAAAAGAAAAAGATGGAACAAAAGGATGAGCTGACGAATAGTGGTCAGCGGTTTCCTGTTGAACAAGTGTCCAATACTGGTAAGCCTACCAAGAAGCAGGTGAAAGCAGCGGTAAAAGAGTTGAATCCTGACGTGAACAGTTTAGGAAGTAGAGGATAATTTAAAATTGAAAACAGTAATGGATATAACTGGAAAACTAGAAGAGGTAAACCAGTCGGACTCATTATTGCTGGTTGTGTTTTATGCGGATTGGTCTCCCCATTGTGAATGGATTGAACCGCTGTTACATGAATTTGAAAAACCGGTCAATATTGTAAGAGTCAATATAGAAAGTAATCGGAAAGTAGCCGATGCCTATGAAATAGAAATAGCTCCCAGCTTTGTCCTCCAACGTAAAGGCAAGATGTTGTGGGAGAAAACTGGTGAAGTATTTCCAGGAGAATTAAGGGATGTCATTGAAATGTTCAAGAATTGAGATCTGTACATCCAGATTAAAAAAGTTCCGTTGGTATACAGCTACGGGACTTTTTTTCTTGTAGGCGGTTTTGTACAATGGAAAACATATCGTACCTTTGCCAAACAATTGATTAAATTTAAGAATATATGTTCAGAAGTCATACTTGCGGAGAGCTCAGACTTTCCGATGCAGGCAAAAGTGTAACGTTGGCAGGTTGGGTACAGCGTGCACGTAAAATGGGAGGGATGACGTTTGTCGATCTTCGTGACCGTTACGGTATTACCCAATTGGTATTCAACGAAGCGGTGAATGCCGAACTTTGTGAACGTGCCAATCACTTGGGGCGTGAATTTGTTATTCAAATAACCGGTGAAGTGAACGAACGTTCAAATAAGAATATGAATATTCCCACCGGTGAAATTGAAATTATCGTATCGGTATTGAATGTACTTAATTCAGCGGTAACTCCTCCTTTTACGATAGAAGATAATAGTGACGGAGGTGATGATATCCGTATGAAATTCCGCTATTTGGATTTACGCCGTAATTGTGTGCGTAAAAATTTGGAACTTCGTCATAAAATGACAATGGAAGTGCGCCGATATTTGGACAGCAAAGGGTTTCTGGAAGTGGAAACTCCTATGTTGGTAGGTTCTACTCCTGAAGGAGCCCGTGATTTTGTTGTTCCTTCACGTATGAACCCGGGACAGTTTTATGCACTGCCACAGTCTCCGCAAACACTGAAGCAATTGCTGATGGTTTCCGGCTTTGATCGTTACTTCCAGATTGTAAAGTGTTTCCGTGATGAAGATCTTCGTGCAGACCGTCAGCCTGAGTTTACTCAGATAGACTGTGAGATGAGTTTTGTTGAACAAGAAGATATCATTTCCACTTTCGAAGGAATGGCAAAACATTTGTTCAAGGAGTTACGTGGAGTCGAGTTGAGCGAACCGTTTCTGCGTATGACATGGGCCGATGCCATGAAATATTACGGTAGTGACAAACCGGATTTGCGTTTCGGCATGAAGTTTGTGGAATTGATGGATATCATGAAAGGTCATGGCTTCTCTGTTTTTTGATGATGCGGCATATATTGGTGGTATCTGTGCGGAAGGCGCTGCAAGTTATACCCGTAAACAGTTAGACCAATTAACAGAATTTGTCAAGAAACCTCAGATCGGTGCGAAAGGTATGGTTTACGCCCGTGTGGAAGCTGATGGCAATGTAAAATCCAGTGTAGACAAATTCTATTCACAGGAAGTACTTCAGCAGATGAAGGAAGCTTTCAGTGCCAAGCCGGGTGACTTGATCCTGATTCTGAGTGGTCCTGATGCTATGAAGACCCGCAAGCAGTTATGCGAACTTCGTCTGGAAGTGGGACGTCAGCTGGGACTGCGTGATAAGAATAAATTTGCTTGTCTGTGGGTTGTTGATTTTCCGATGTTTGAGTGGAGTGAAGAAGAAGGCCGTCTGATGGCCATGCACCATCCGTTCACTCATCCGAAAGAAGAAGATATTCCTTTGTTGGATACAGATCCGGCTGCTGTTCGTGCCGATGCTTACGATATGGTAGTAAACGGTGTAGAAGTAGGAGGTGGTTCAATTCGTATCCATGATTCACAATTACAAGCCAAGATGTTTGAAATTTTGGGCTTTACTCCGGAAAGAGCACAAGAACAATTCGGCTTCCTGATGAATGCATTCAAATACGGAGCACCTCCTCATGGTGGTTTGGCATACGGTCTTGATCGCTGGGTTTCTTTGTTTGCAGGACTTGATAGTATCCGTGACTGTATAGCATTCCCTAAAAATAATAGTGGACGTGATGTGATGTTGGATGCTCCCGCTGCTTTGGATCAATCACAATTGGATGAGTTGAATCTGGTCGTTGATATAAAAGAGGATAAGTAAGTTTTTTCCGCTTTTTATATAGGATATTGTATAAAAGGCCGATAACGGGACGATCCGAACAAAGCGTAGTGAATGCTGTTTCAGCTAATTCGCTACGCTTTGTCTTTTGGTTTAAAGTAGTCCGATAAGCTGAAACAGCTTATAAACATATGAAGGAAGCATATAAAAAGTGTATGAAAGAGAAAAATACGATCAAGATAAAGAGTTATGAATCACCCTGCGGAGTGTTGCTGCTCGGTTCATTTGGCGGAAAACTCTGCCTGTGTGACTGGCAGGTGGAAAAACACTGCGATCGTGTGAATCAACGGTTGAAGCGGGTATTGTGTGCCGAATTTGAAATAAGTACGTCAGAAATAATCGAAGAATCAATAGAGCAACTCAACGAGTATTTTGCAGGACAACGCAAAGAATTTAGTGTGCCGCTTCTTTTTGTGGGCACGGATTTTCAGAAAACAGTATGGAATGAACTGTTAAAGATACCGTTTGGCAGGACAATATCTTATGGTGAAATGGCCAGGCATATCGGAATGCCCCAAGCAGTTCGTGCGGTAGCCAATGCTAATGGTGCAAATTCCATATCAATCTTTGCACCTTGCCATCGTGTGATCGGTAGTGACCACTCGCTGACAGGATATGGAGGCGGACTGTCCGCTAAAAGGTTTTTATTGGAATTGGAATCACAACCTCGGTTAATGTTATGAGCAGACAAGAAACATTTCCAATGCTATAATAATAAATAAAAAGGAATGGGTAGTGAAAATGCCCATTCCTTTTTCTCATATCTTCTTAATGAATTACCATGTTGTTCCTTGGAATACACTACTTTCGTTATAGGGAACCAGATATCCGTTCATTGTCAGCGTATTGCCTGAGAAATTTGGATTTATAGTAACACTGGCCTGATTGGTTCCGCCAGTCAGTACAATGGAAACGGTGGCCGAAACGGCAATCCCATTAATTCCATAATTATAGTACACATTACCGTCTTTATCCTGGCGCATACTTATTCCGTTCACATTTCCTTGAACCGTGACACCTCCCAAGCCGTTCGGGCTCCAGTTATACACAAAATTAGTAAAGGCGGTCTGAATAATACCTTGCCCATCGTTTACTTCCACATAATTCGTGTTAGAGGAAACAAAACGCATTATTCCATTACGGAATACAACGTTATCAGCTTCTAATACAAAAGAACCGTTTTTTAAAGCATTAATTGCTTGGACGTAGGATACAGAGTCCTGCTGAGCTTCCAAGGCTTTCTTTTCCTGACGTTCTTTCTTCCATGCTTCGCGTTTAGCGTCTTCTCTTTGTTTTCTGGTTTGTGCATTTGTCACTCCGCTGAAGCAAACAAGTAACAATGCGGCTAAAAATAATACTTTTTTCATAATTAAGCTGTTTAGTAAATCAATAATATCTTTTGAATATTCTGATAACTAAAACAGCCTTAACCATGAATTGTTTAACGAATATGTGAATTTATATAACGATAACGTTTGTATTTAATCTATAAAGCGTCGGGTTAGATTTTCAAACTCATCAATACGCCGGTCACGGAGGAAAGGCCACCAGCGACGAACATTCTCACTACGGGTCATATCCAGTTCCACTACCATATTTTCTTCATCCATATTGCTGGCTTGTGCCAGTATTTCTCCTTGAGGACCTGCCACGAAGCTATTACCCCAAAATTGGATACCATTAGTCTGACCGGAAGGATCGGGCTCATGTCCTACACGGTTCACGGCGATAACCGGCAGACCGTTTGCCACGGCATGTCCACGCTGCACGGTTACCCATGCACCTAGTTGACGGATTTTCTCTTCTTGAGTGTCTGTGCTTTCCCAACCTATAGCTGTAGGGTATATAAGAATTTCAGCACCTTTCAGTGCCATCAGCCGTGCACCTTCGGGATACCATTGGTCCCAGCAGACTTGTACACCTAGTTTTCCCAGTGATGTCTGAATAGGTTCAAATCCCAGGTCACCGGGAGTAAAATAGAATTTCTCATAATAGGCGGGATCATCGGGAATATGCATTTTGCGGTATTTCCCTGCTATACTGCCATCTTTGTCAAAAACGACAGCTGTATTGTGATATAGCCCCGGAGCACGCTTCTCGAATAACGAAGTAACCAGTACAATACCGTATCCGGCAGCCAACTCACTGTAGAAGCCGGTAGAAGGACCGGGAACCGGTTCCGCCAAATCAAACATATCCGTATCTTCTGTCTGACAGAAGTAAGGGGTGTTGTGCAACTCCTGCAATACAACCAGCTGTGCACCTGCTGCCGCCACCTGTTCTATATTGTGGTGCAGTTTGCTCAAATTGTGACGGATATCATTAGTGCATGTCTGTTGGATAATTCCTACTTTAATCGTTCTTTTCATACATATATTTATTAATATACACCTTCGGGATATTGCATGGTGACGCAATGCAGCGAGCCATGTTGCTTTATTAAAGCAGTGCAGTCAATACCTACTATCTCTCTTCCGGGAAATGCTTCAGCCAATACTTCTTTGGCGCGCATATCATTCACAGAATCAGCATAAGTAGGATAAAGCACAGCTTCATTCATTATCAGAAAATTGGCATAAGTTGCCGGCAAGCGATGATGTTCCTCATCATAAACAGCACTTGCCATAGGTAGCGGAAGCAGACGGTATGGTTTGCCGTCCAAAGTACGGAACGCTTTTAGTTCTTCTTCCATCATTGCCAGTTCCTTATAGTGTTCATCTTTTTCATTGGTGCACTTTACATACACAATGGTATCATCCGGACAGAAACGTGCCAATGTGTCCACATGGCTGTCTGTATCATCACCTGCCAGATAACCGTGTTTCAACCATAGAACCTGTTTTAAGTTAAATGTTTCTTTTAGAAAATCCTCCACTTCCTGTCGGTTCATTTCATTTCTGTTTTTAGCCAGCAGACATTGCTCTGTAGTCAGCAGGCTTCCTTTCCCATCACTTTCTATGGAACCTCCTTCTAAAATAAAATTCCGGCAGAAAACATATTCACCTTTCAGAACAGGATGGTGAAAATACAGTTCGTTATTAATCTGGTTATCATAATTTGCGGCAAACTTCATTCCCCAGCCATTAAAACAGAAATCCAGCAGCAGGGGAGTAGCGTCTTCTTTCAACAGGGTGATAAAAGCATGATCGCGTGCCCAAGTATCATTTGTGTTGATTTTTGATGTGACTAGTTTTTGGATATCAGCTCCATAATTATCTATACTATCTCTTATGGAATCGGGGTCTGGAGCCACAATCAACAAACTCTGACGTTTCAAAACCTCATAAGCTATCTTAAGAAAACAGTCATTCACTTCGTCCAACATGTATGCCCAGTCTGTGTCTTTATGGGGCCACGTTAGTTGAATCAAACTTTGTTTATGCCATTCGGCGGGTAAATAGGACATATTCATATTTTTAAATTTACTTCGCAAAGATATGAAATAAACTTTATAGGTTAATTAGTCATCGCTTCGTTTTTGTAACGAGCTTTTCCGTCTTTTCCATAAGAACCAGCGGAACAGTTCATCCCAAGTATTGAAATCTTTTTTATACATGAGGCCTACTCCTTGAGTGGTCAGGGTAGATTTAGTAAAATAGCGGTCATTGGTCTGATTATACCCTCTCAAACGGAAATCTCCGTTTTTTGTCAATAACCATATCGCTTCAAAGTCTCCTACGAAGTTGCTATTTGCCATCACATTCTCCTTATAGCCGAAGTTTCCATTTATCATCAGCCTGTTATTCAATAACCTGCCGGACAACATAGCTTCTGCTTCCACATCTGTCCAACCTTTTTCACCGGTACTCAAGTTGGCGCCTATGTTCCAGTTTTTATTGCCCATCCATTGGGACAACATATTGTTCAGCTGACCGGAAAGTGTACTGAAGGCTAAAGAACTGGTCGCATTAGAGGATTGGTCATTATTGGCATAATCATAGGTGTAGAACTTACCAATTCCCAGCAAATAAATAATCTGTGTATTCATTTGTTCTTCCGTACTGGTAGCACTACGTACCAATTCCCGGTCTTCCTCGCTTACAGTGGGCAGTTCCAAATCGAATTTAATATCCGGATTGGATAAATTTCCAGTCAGATTCATCAGACAGTTTACCTTCACCGTACCTTGGTTGCGCGAGGGATCTACTACCAAATCACTTAAAGAAGCAGAATTAACCGTGTATACCGCCTGTAAATCAAGATTCGCCTGATAAGGGTCACCTGAGAAAGTCACCGTGCCACCTGATTTCAAGGTAAAGTCCTTGCGTATTACTTCCTGCATGCTTAGTTTATACATACCTTGATCTATGACATAGCTACCGAACATACGGAAATCACCTTTATTGAAAAAATTCACTTGCAGGTTTCCATTTCCGGTTGCTGTAATATTATCTCCCGCTACAGGATCCATGATAATTTTCATGGTAGCGCTGGGAGTTGCTTCTATCAACATGTTGATGCGGAGATCCATAGGAGGTCCGTCGTCCTCTTTAGTCTTACGCACATTAGAGTGGTGGTAAAGATTGGTTTCCACATTATCGTGAATGCGCTTGGGGGTTTTGTCTACAAAAGTGATAAACTGATTGCTCGCTGCTTCCGTGGTTACTCCGGTTATATAAGTGAAGCTGGTATTGTTGCCTGTGGTCAGTGAAGCGTCCACTGTCATCGCATTATTTCCACCATCCAGTACCACATTTCCTGTACCATATACTTTTCCGTAAAAAGGCATATTCCCGGCTTCGTAGGTATTGTACATCAACAGGTTGTTGCCTCGTATATTGAAATGGTACATCAGATTTTTCAGCTTTGTGTGATGCAGATAACCATTTACCAGTCCGTCATGTCCCTCACGGTCATAGACTTTTACATTCCTGAAATCCAGACTGCCCGAAGATATATGTATGGAGTCATCCCGGATTTGGAAATAGGTGTTCAACACATCAATTTTAGCATCCATTTTGGCCCTCACTTCACCTTCCAGATCCAAATGCTTGAAATCGCCATATAAACGGACATTTCCGTTGACACGGCCATTTATTTCACTGAAAATTCCTTCTATAAAAGGTTGTAAGAATCCCAGATTGGTACTATCTGCCCGAATCGACAGATCAAGACCTTTTAACTTGGGAGAGACATACCCTGTCACATGAGTGGAGGAAATTCCTTTTTCCGCTATTTGGGCATCCAGTCGTACTCCGCCCAATTCCTTATCCCATACACCTGCAATGTCGGCTTCTCCTAATAAAGAACGGTTCAGACAGAATTTGTGCACATTCAGACGGGTCCGCATCACCGGGTTCTTCATGACACTTTTCAGATGAACCTTTCCGGTTACAAGTCCGCCGAACTCTACATCGTCAAACTGCACAATATCCAGTACATAGTCCAGCTTGATATTTCTCAAATCCACCCGGCAGGAATCACTTTCCTTCTTGGTCAGTTTACCATCTATCCTTAAATACTGGTCCTCATGTTCAAACAGGAAATTGTCAATGAATACGCGTCCCGAATCTATGGCGATATGCGAGGGATGAATGTTCCATACCGTATCATTCAGCACTACTTTTGTGGGCTGTATGTTTATATCTGCCTGAAGAATAGGGTGGGGACCTTCCGTTTTGAAGAAACGGGTATCGGCGGCAAATTTACCACCGTAAGTCACATCAGTATTGTTCCCCCAGTTAATTGTTGTTTCCAAATGATCGTTTTTGGCATTGGCTTCCACCGAGAAGTTAAGCATTGCACCACTTTTCATCAGCATACCGCCTCGCAGTGAACATTTGAACCGGTCGGAAGGATTCTCACAAAATAAAACGCCCGAATCATAACGTGTTCCATTGTATCTGAATTCCGGAAAATGTCCTTCTACGTGCAACTTTTCCTCGCCGTCGTTAAAATATCCTTTTAAAGATGCCGGCAGGTATAATTCCAATGGAATCTGAAATAATTTGGATAGCACTTCGGTATTTTCCAGGCAGATATCAAACTGGAAGTTATTGTGAGGCTCAGGCATATTATCCTTTATAGTCAGTAAGGACGGAATATAGCGTTGTACCGTCTTTACCACGCTGGCCGGAATGGTGTGGTAGGAATAGTCACCTCGTATCACCGCTGTCATGAAGGATGAATTTATGCGCAACTCTTTTTCACCGCTTACCTGTCCGGCTGTAATAGTCAGATTATCCAGAAAACACCCTCCTTCATCGGGAGCGTTTAATTGCAGGCTGTCCAATGAAATGCGCCCGTTCATGTCGTCAATGGATTTGCCGGTGAAATCAGCAGTGAGGCCCAGTGAAATACTGGCATTCTCATATTTGTCCGACAGATGGAGGTCGTGAGGGCGCAGGTTCTTTACGGATGCCTTCAGGTTAAAGTCAGGGATTGTTTTGGCAACATTGAAATTACCGTCTATCTGGACAGAACCGTTTGCGTCGTCCATGGATAAGCGCCCGTTAAAGCCTCCGTCCTTATATACGCCATCCAACATGATATTTTCATATTGATATTGACTATATTCAAAGGAAGATATGATTCCTTTGATGTATGATTCCGGATATCGGTTCTTATAGTTGAAACCTTTCAGTTCCACATTGAAATCCACCTTGCCGAATTTCTTTTCCTGATTAAGTAATTTTCCCAAATCCAAGTCTGCACTCGCCACACTACCCGAATAGGTTCTGCTCATACTTTGTTCATCAATGCTCATCATCACGTCCGTTTTCACCATGCCTGCCCCTGTATGGAACAAGCCTGTCAGTGTGAGATCATGCAGATAGCCCGCCGCTTCCCCGTTAAAACGAATATAGTCCAAACGTTGCAAAATGGGAGGAACCTTTCCCGTCAGGTTCGTCATCAGAACGTTTATGCCCTCTTTTGTCATGGTCAAGTTACCCAGTTTGCCGTAAATGTACATATCCATGCCTGCATCCCAGTTACTTAAGGCAGCTTCCCCTGCAATCATCAATCCGTGGTGGTTAGTCAGCCGCAGGGTGGGGCAGTCCAAATGTTTGCCGTGACCGGAGAAAACCAGATTTAGATCCAACGGTTCTTCAAAGCGTGACAAGGCAGGCACAAAAGGAGCTAAATCTTTCAGTATAACGGAAGCCTTCAAAGAGCCGTCATATCTTACATTTTCTGTCATTGGGGGCAATTCGGGCAGGCTGTCATACTTCAAGGTCAGACTGTCTATCTTTAAAGCAGTATTTGAAAGCTCCACACCAAAATCCTTAATATCCAAACGTTTATTGTTGGCTGTAACTTTCATGGCGAACTTCTGCAATGAAAAACCACATTGTTCGTCAAAGCTGACCCGCCGGATGGCGGCATTCAACGAGTCGCTGCGCAATGCCTTCAGTGAAAGCGTTGCAGCGAGATTCTTCACCGATAGATGATGGGCATTGAACTTTCCGGGAGTTTCCGGTTCCGATAATATATCGTATGTCACTCTGCCACGCCTTATCAGCACGGAATTAATTCGTAAATCCAAATTAGATTTTGTTTTAACCGTATCTTTGGACGCGAAAGCGTCTAACACAAACTGGAAATTAGGGGCAGATTCCGGAGTTTCCCGGTTCAAATTGACCGTAAATCCAAAAAGCTGGACACTGCTGATGGTGACTTTACCGTTCAATAAAGGCAGAAGGTCGAATTTTGCCGATAAGCGGGCTACTTTCAGCATCTCCTGGTTCTTCCGGTCATGCAAAAGGACATCTTCCACAATGATACGGTTTAGCAAACCCATATCAATCCGTCCTACAGAAACCTCCGTATTCAGTATGTTTTTTAATTCCTTAGTTACAAAAACAGATAATTTGCCCTGAACATACGGTATGTTCAGCAGCACAATTATTCCCAGGTAGACACCAATCAGTGTACCTAGCAGAATACGCACAGTGTATTTAAGACTCTTACTAGAAATCATTGTTTATTTTGGGCTAACAAAAATACGAATAACGTATGACGTAGCCCAAAATAAACGATTTTTTTTTACTTGGTTTTTTATGCAATCTTTTCAACTCGAAGGAGAAAATGACACGGAAACATCCGATAATAAGAAAAGTGATGGACAGCATATAGAGCACGGTAACAGCACCAAGTCCAGGTTGCCAGATGATAGCCATAGAGCAAAGAATAGCCAGAATGCCAAACACCAGATACCACCCCCAGTCCTTTGTGCCATAGCGTTTCAAATCTGTGGAATAGCCACACAATGTAAACCCTCTGAACATCAGCCAGAAAGCAACAATAAACGGAATCAGTTCCATGCTGACCAACGGATAGAATACCAGATAAATACCTATCAGCAAATCAATAATACCTCCGGCAAGATACCATCCCCAACTACTGATTGTTTTTTGTTTCCGGCAGCAAAAAAGACTTCCAGAATGCCACTGACCAGAATCGAGATACTGAAGATGACACTCAGTGCCACATAACTGCTCACAGGAGCGAACAATAAGCATAGTGCTACCGCAATGTAGAGCAAGCCCAGCAACAGGGACATCCACCAATTTTTTACAGCGTAGCCTAAGCCACCAACTAATTCATTCATATTTGTTAAGTTTTAGGTTATAATTTGAACTAATAACGCCCCCCCTTGCAAAAAGGTTTACCTGCAAATACAAAAAAAGTCTTTAAATACCGCCGATTGACTTTTAGAACTCAAAAAATATTCCGAACTTTGCACGCTGAAAACCAAATTGATAGTTCTATTTACATTTTGAATAAAAATTGAATAAAAAAAGAATGAAAGATAACAAAATCCCTTCACCGTTAGTATCCCTTTTACCCGTATTCGTACTTATTTTATTATTGTTTGTCACTATCCGTACATTTGGAAGTGATGCCTTGTCCGGTGGCAGCCAAGTCTGTCTGCTAGTGGCTACAGCAGTTTGTGTGCTGATAGGTATGGCGGGATTCCGTCGTCCGTGGAAGGACTTCGAACTGGCTGTCACCAATAATATAGCCGGGGTAAGTACCGCACTTATTATCTTGCTGATCATCGGAGCTTTGTCCGGAGCATGGATGGTCAGTGGTGTAGTCCCTACATTAATATATTATGGCATACAGGTTATTCATCCTCATTTTTTCCTGGTATCCACTTGCATTATTTGTGCGGTAGTATCTGTTATGACAGGCAGCTCATGGACTACCATCGCCACTATCGGCATTGCACTGATGGGAATAGGGAAGGCGCAAGGTTTCGGTGAAGGTTGGATTGCAGGTGCGATTATCTCCGGAGCCTATTTCGGTGATAAAGTTTCTCCGCTTTCGGATACCACCATTCTGGCATCGTCCGTAACGGATACACCGCTGTTCACTCACATCCGTTACTTGATGATTACCACCGTTCCATCACTTGTCATCACTTTGATAATCTTTACCATAGCCGGATTGTCACATGAAGCCACTGATACCGGTCATATCGCCGAATACACCCGTATATTGAGTGATAAGTTCCATATTTCATGGTGGTTGATGATTGTCCCCGTTGTCACAGCGATACTGATTGCACGTAAAGTGCCTTCCATCATCACTCTATTTGTTTCTACGGCTCTGGCTACCGTCTTTGCCTTGATTTTCCAGCCCGGACTATTATGCGAAATCGCCGGACAAGGAGTCGAAGGGATTGCCGCCTTGTTCAAAGGAGGAATGGGAATGCTTTATGGTGGAACCCAATTGGAAACCGGTAATGCGGAAATAAACGAACTGATATCCACTCGCGGAATGGCGGGTATGATGAATACCATCTGGCTGATTATCTGCGCCATGTGTTTCGGAGGGGCGATGACAGCCGGAGGAATGCTCGGCAGTATCACTTCTGTATTTGTACGTTTTACGAAAAAGCGGGTAGGAATGGTGTCGTCCACAGTTGCATCGGGCTTGTTCCTGAATCTTGCTACAGCAGATCAATATATATCCATTATCCTGACGGGTAATATGTTTAAAGACATCTATAGTGCAAACGGTTATGAAAGCAAACTGCTGAGCCGCACGACGGAAGATTCTGTTACAGTCACTTCGCCATTGATACCCTGGAATACATGCGGTATGACACAGGCCACTATCCTTAGTGTTCCCACCATTGTGTATCTGCCTTACGCATTCTTTAACATTATCAGTCCCTTGATGAGTATCACAATTGCTATACTGGGATATAAGATAAAGAAAAAAGCAGAACAGTCGGACCTGTCATAATAATGATAGGTTCTGATGATTATATATCTTTCACGTGAAAGATTAGCAGGGTTCAAAAATAACTTGTACATTTACCCACCCTAATAAATCATTTTATATTTTTACAATAATATGAAGAAACACATCACATTCGCTCTTCTGTTTGCGGCTGCATTGACAGCCCAGGCACAACAGGGAGGCATTTCAGGTGAAATGCTGAATCAAATCAAACAAAGTTATAAGGCAACCCCTGCCGACAAAGCCATCCGTAACGCCTTAGGCGGAACAAGTATCAACACGTTGGCATTGAACCAGGAGAACCGTGCCGATTTTGATACGGAGTTTTCACACAAGGTGCTATCCAAGGGAATAACCGACCAACAATCTTCCGGTCGTTGCTGGCTTTTTACCGGACTGAACGTACTCCGCAGCCAGATGATTGCCAAATACGGACTGGATGAGATGGAGTTCTCACAGAACTACTGCTTTTTCTACGACCAATTAGAAAAAGCAAACTTATTCTTACAGGGAATCATTGATACCAGTGGAAAGCCCATGGACGATAAAATGGTGGAATGGCTGTTCAAGCATCCCTTAAGCGATGGTGGACAATTCACAGGAGTATCGGATATTATAGAGAAATACGGATTGGTTCCCAAGAGTGCAATGGTGGAAACTTTCAGCAGTGAGAATACCGGAAAGATGAGTAGTCTGATAGGACTGAAACTGAAGGAATTTGGTTTACAACTACGCGAAGCCGCCGCTACCGGAGCGAAGCCGGCCGAATTGGAAAAGAAAAAGACAGAAATGCTGGGAACGGTTTATCGTATGCTGGTGCTGACCCTTGGCGAACCTGTTTCCACCTTTACATGGAGTCTGAAGGGTGGGGAAGCGAAAGAATATACTCCGGTGTCTTTCTATAAAGAGTTTTTGGGAAATGATTTGACCAATAACTATGTAATGCTGATGAATGATCCCAGCCGCGAGTTTTATAAATGTTATGAAATAGATTTTGACCGTCACCGTTATGATGGCAAGAATTGGACTTATGTAAACTTGCCGATAGAGGATATTAAAGAAATAGCCATAGCTTCCATCAAGGACAGTACCATGATGTATTTTTCTTGTGATGTAGGCAAGTTCCTTGATAGTAAACGTGGCTTGCTGGACCCTGATAATTATGATTACGAATCATTGATGGGAACTACTTTCGGCATGGACAAGAAACAACGTATCCAAACTTTCTCCAGTGGCAGCAGCCATGCCATGACCTTGATGGCGGTGGACTTGGATAAAGCGGGAAAGCCGAAAAAATGGATGGTGGAAAATAGTTGGGGCAGTGCCAGTGGATACAGAGGACACCTTATCATGACAGATAAATGGTTTGATGAATATATGTTCCGTGTGGTGGCAGAAAAGAAATATGTTCCTGCCAAGGTGCTGGATATTTTAAAACAGAAACCAATCCGTCTTCCGGCATGGGACCCGATGTTTGCTGACGAAGAATAAGCGTTATCTCTCTACATTGTATATAATTTAAGCGGACTGTACAGAAAAGAAAGACTGTACAGTCCGTTTTTTTATTCTAAGGCATTGTGTATGTCTGTCATTTTTACTTCTCTCTTGCAAAAAGAAACATAATAGGGAAAATAGGTTTGTTGCAGTGATGAGTTATTGTATAATAGGCTTGCAGAAAGGTGTTTCTTGCATATTTAGGTATAATAAAAAATGGGAATCTCTTCGTAAGAGAACCTCAAAGTCAAGTTAGATCTCTGATATAATAAAAAGCGCTCATTCATAGGAATTTCCAGATAGAATTCGTTTCTTTGCGGTCAGAAACCATAAAATCATCTTTATTATGTCATCCCGCTTTGTAAACCCTTTCACGGATCTCGGCTTCAAGATAATCTTCGGCCAGCCTGCCAGCAAGGATCTGCTGATAATCCTGCTTAACGAACTGCTGTCGGGTGAGCATCACATTGAAGACCTGACGTTTCTGGACAAGGAGGACCGTTCGGAGAATATTCACGACAAGGGCATCATCTATGACCTTTACTGCCGTACCTCTACGGGCGAGTACATCATAGTGGAGATGCAGAATCGTTGGCATAGCCATTTCCTGGACCGTACGCTTTATTATGTGTGCCGTGCGGTGAGCCGCCAGATGGAGAATCCGTCCTCTAAAGAGGTATGTGTTCCCGACACTCCGTTGGAGGGGGATTGCGGTCTGCTCAGGGAAGAAGAGGCTTCTTACGGTCTCCGTTACAGGCTTCCTGCCGTGTACGGCATTTTCCTGATGAATTTCAAGGAGGACGGTCTGGAAAGGAAGTTCCGTACCGACACGGTGGTTTCCGACCGGGACAGCGGTCGTGTGGTGAACCGGAATTTCCGTCAGATTTATCTCCAGTTTCCTTATTTTACGAAGGAACTGGACGAATGTTCTACTTTATCCGATAAACTAATGTATGCACTGAAGAATATGAACAACTGGAACAGAATGCCCGATGCGCTGAAAGAACAGGTTTTCAGCCATCTTGACCGCCTTGCCGCCAAGGCTCACCTGTCTGAGGGTGACCGTATCGCTTATGATAAGGCGGTGGACCGTTATAACGTGAGCCGTATTGTGGAAAATGATATCCGTGAACAGGCTGTCGCGGAAGGAAAAGCGATAGGAAAAGCAATAGGAAAAGCGGAAGGAGAGGCGGAAGGACGTTTGAAGGAGCGTTTGGAAATCGCCCGTAAACTGAAAGAGAACGGTTTTTCCATAGCGGATATTGTCCGGGTTGCCGGACTTTCAGCGGAAGAAATTGATAAGCTGTAACGGTGTGCACGATTGATTGTACTGCTAGGTGATTTGCTTCTGTTTTGTAGAAAGATGAATGGTGGGTAGGGTAAATTAGAATGATGTCAATGTCGGTTCTCTATAGGGCTATCGTATACGATTAGTCTGGTAGTCTGTAGATTGAGTAAATTCATTATTGTAAAACCTTTCTACAAAGAAAAACAAATCATACGTAAGGGCATTCTCCATGCAGTTTCCCCCAAAGAAGAAACTGCATGGTGATTGCCACTTTCTTTATTATTTCTCCAAGTACCCGAATACCCCCTCCGCATCGAAACACGGACAAGCCTTCGGGATACTTCCCGGCATATCCCTGTGTCCCCTTATCCGGACACCGGGAAAGATTTTCACCATCCGCATCAGCAACAAAATAAATTGTTCCGTCTGTTCCGGTGTCCGGGTATCTGCCGGACGTCCGTCCGCATCCAGCCCGCCCTCATAGCAGATGCCTATGCTGCAACGGTTCCAGGGGCGGCAGTGCGCACCCACTTCCTAGAAGCTTGCGGTGCTGGGTCACACTTCCGTCACGACGGATATAAAAATGATACCCACGTGCGGAAACCTCGCGTCTTGTGGTCACGGAGCAGTTGCTCGGCGGTGTAATCCCGGGTGGAGCGTGTGGCGCTGCAATGAATGACGATATATTTCACGGAAGCGGAGGATGCCATTATCGGGCCGGCCTCTTGAGTGAGGAGAGCACGTTCGTTCGGGATCTCTTCCTCACCGATTATCATAGGGAAAGTTTCTTGAATCATGGTTGAATTGAAATAGGGAATTTAAAATTAAAAAGTGTTATGCGATGGGCCAGGGGGCTTTTTAAAAGAGAGTGTTGCAACTGGTTACGCCCAAGGCGGTGAGCGCTGCTATGGCAGCTTGGATAATGGCGTGCAGAATTTGCTTCCAGGTGATTTTCTTTGAATTGTTCATAGGGATATTTGTTTTAAAGGATTTGTTTTTTTCTGTCATTCCGGACAAAGACGAGGAATCTGTGGGCATAAAAACGATTGCATTCAGATTCTTCACTTTGTTCAGAATAACAGTTTTATTTCAGAAAGACAAAATACGATCAGACTTTAGAAGCCCGGAAAGTTCAGGCGTTTTCTTCCGTCTTGTCGTCTGGTCCGGAAGCCTCTCCCGTCAGGTCCACGGTGTTTTTCCCCGCTTTCAGGGCTTTAACCACCAGCTTGGCAGCCTTTCGGGTAGGGACCAGGTTGAATACGCTGTCTTTCAGCAAGCTGAGGAAACGGGTCCCGGCTTTCCAGCGCACGTTCAGGTCTTCCACATGGATGGCGGGATTGTATGTCTCCAGTGATTCGGCTCCCATGCTGTTGATATGAATGGAGAAAGTGCCCAGATCGCCCATCTGGATGCGTTGTCCTGCCAGAAGCTGCTCCCGCATGCAGTCCACCGCTTGGATCAGGACCGCCTGGATGTCGGCACGGTTGTATTTGGAGCCGTGGGTCGAGATATGCTCGGCAAACTTGTCCAGTGTCATGATTTCTGAGTACTGGGCGTTGGCATAAGCCTTCTTGGGAGCATCCTGGTCACTGGGATTGGCACGGAGTGAGATACTGTAGTTGATCATCGTTTTTGTTTTTAAAGGGTTATTATTATCGGAAAAGTGTCAGGTAGGAGCAAGGCGCACACTGCTGCGGCGTTCGGTGAAACTTGGGGCAAGATCCGCGGAATCTTGTACCAGGATTTTTGTAATCTTGTGCCGGGGTGCGGCTTCTTCCTTCTGACACTGCAAAGATAACTTCACGTCCGTGCGGCGTGACCCCTTCCGACCCCTTTTGACCCTTTGGGGAAACTGTCCGGGAACTCGGCCAGCACTTGCGTCATGTGGTGACTTCAGAGCGGATTTCACGCTTCCCTCTTTATTCTTTCCGCGTAATCCACGCTCAAAGAGAGAGGAAGAGTTCTCGGACAGTCTGTGGCAGATTCCAGGGGGAATCACGGTTCTCCCAGGTGGAGGTAGACGAGTTGCAACTGGCGGCAGGTGAAGGATTTCTGACAGGGATGGTATCCAGTGGCTTCCAGGGCGTGGAGCAATGGTGCGCACCGGGCGATCCAGCGCATCAGATGACGCACGGCTACTTTCGGCGTACTGTCCGGAAAATAGAGAAGGGCTGTTTCGGTCTTATTCATGAATGGTTTCTTGTTTAACGTGAGTTTGATAGATGATGATAATGAACCAACGGCCAATCACCTACGGATAGAGTGCGGCCCGGTTGGCACATTGGCGCATTGGTAAATTGCACATAGCAGCAAATCAATAAATCGGTACATTGACACATGGGCAAATTATTCAAATCCCCTTTCGGCATAAAGCGTGCCCGATTGTTTTTATACTAACCGGCATGGAGTGTCGTATATAAAGTTTATCCGGAGTTTTCCGAACAATCGCAAAGAACTGCCACAAACGATTTTTGCTATCCGGGAACAACGGCCGCACGGAGCAGCGACGGGGACACGGGGACAGTGGGGACACCCCCTTTTTTCCTCACACACACATGCGTGTACATATAGAGAGCCGCGTCAGTTCTTGTGATACGTTCCCTTGCCGTCCACACTCACCAGCGCCCCCTGTTTGGTGAGCCGTTTGAGCCAGGTCAGCGCGGTGGATTCAGGTATCCTCCTGTCGTGCGCTTTTTCCAGCAGCATCCGGCGGGTAAACTCGTCCTCCATCTCGGCAAAGAGCATATCCTTGTCCGCCGTGCTCCGGCGCTTGATAACGGAGGAGGACAGAAAACGAAAGAACATGGGTGGCGTGCAGATAAAGCGGCTCCACCAAGGCAAGTACGGCATGGAAATCATCGTCTGTAATCGCCAGGTTCCAGCGCGGGATGATACGGTCCTTCAGATTATCGGAAGAAATATGCGCGTCAGGTTTCACCAGAGAAGGGTCTTCCAGGCTTCGCAGGATGGCGACTATCGACATCATGCGGCACGCATTGACGGCAAGACGGATGACGGAACTGCTCATCTCGTCCCCGTTGATCTTGCCGGAACGATGGAACAGCTTGTCGAACAGGAAGTTGAACTGTTTATGCTGGGCATGAGTCAGCTTCAGGGTAAACAATCCCCGAAGCGTCAGCTCGTCCAGCGTGTTTTTCCATTCGTTGCCCATCAGGCGGAATTCCTCGTCCACATCCACCTCATCCTCGCCGAACTGGTCCGCCCACTGGGTGACGCGTGGCATATAATAAAAGTTCTGGCGGGAGAACAGGCCGTTCTCCGCCGTGGGGATCAGGGGCTTTACCTGTGCGGGCGTACCCGAGAGCAGCACGGAGAGATAGCTTCTGCTCACCTCCTGATATTCGCGGTCAGTACGCCGGTTGTAGGACAGGCGGTCGTGGTCGAACGCCTTGCGCAGCGTGTCGCTCCAGTTTCCGTATTCGGTCCCTATGGCGGTGGATACGGTGTCCGCCTCACTTTCGCAGATGATGCCCGTTCCGTTGGAATCCATGATATTTTGCAGGATGCCTGTTCCGGTGTTGTTTCCCGATATGAGGAACATCCGGTTGGGAGGCAATACGGGAGCTTCCTGATTTTTCCGTTCCTTGCCCAGAGAGTCGTAGGCAGCCTTTTCCTGGCGGTAAGTTTTCATCGCCTCTTTCACCTCGCTGCGTATCTTGTCGTGTATGGGTTCGATGAGGAGCCGTACCCACGTCAACGCGCTTTTTCCCGAGGCAGACGGGGCCACGACGAAAGTCTGCATACAGGGGGCCTGCCACTTCCGGCCGTATTGGCACCGCACTATGTGGGAGAGGGAGGCACCCAGTACGGTAAACGCTCCCAGGAGCAATACATCAACGCTAGTTCGGGATTTTTACCGAAGGAGATGATTCTCTCCAGCAGTCCCGGCCACACATAGTTCTGTGGAAAGGTAGGCAGGGGGGAATAAGGATCGGAGCCTTCGGTGAGCTGTTCCTCCTCGTCGGTATCATCGGAAATGTTATTTTCTACCTTATTATATCGCGCGCACGTGTGTGGAAAATCCGGGGCTGTCCCTGCTGTCCCCATTGTCCCTGCCTTGTGAGGACCGGCGCTGCCGGAAATCTTCACTCCGCATTGCCCGGCCAGATGGAACACGGTTCCCAGATGTATATCTTCTTTATCGGCATGAAGCGCGTTCGAGAACAGTGCTTGTGCATTTTTTTCGTCGTATTTGGAGGAAAGGGAGCAGAGGGAGAGGAAATCATTGCGTCCCGCTTCCCCGCAATCGTTTGCGATGGCGAAAGCCAGTTGTACATATTCAATGTAGGTGGGAGCGATATCCGCGCCTGCCATGCGGACAGCTTCGGTCAGCTGCCGCAAGTTTTCTAAAGGATTGTTCATGTTCATGATATTTGTTGTTTTTTGAGTGCCTGTTTAAATTTTGTCCGGCATTCTTTTGAGTATGCTTTTCTATTCTTCTTAAATTTCCCGGCGTATCAATGCTTCCTCGTCATACGAGAGGAAACAGGCCCGTACCAGGTCCTTGCCGGAACGGTCCACGCCTTTGCCGGAGTGGTTCGTTTTCTTATCTTCCCCGTCCGGGTGGCTGCTGTGGAAATCATAGATCGCTTGTACATAGTTCATCGCCCAGTAGATGTTTTCGGAAGTATTCTGTCTGGTGTCGGGTATGCGTGCCAGGTCGTAGGGGATGAACGCTTTTACTCCGTGTCCGCCGGGGCTGGTGAATGCCAGTACAGGGCGCAGGAGGCGATCGTTGAACAGTTGTCTTTTCAGCTTTTCCGCTTCCCCACGGGAATCAAGATGGTCTATGTCCACCACAATCAAGCCCGACGGTCCGGTCAGGCTGTCGCTTTTGCGGTAGGAAAAGACACCGCAGGGGGTAACGTAGGGCAGTGTCTGCTGCTTGAGCATACGATAGATTTTTTCATCCCCGTTTTCCGCTGCCCGGCGCACGGTCTCGGTCAGTGTTTTCAGGTGTTCGCTGGATGTGATAAGTTTGTACACTTCCTGTAAGGTTATTTCCTTGTAGGGCGTTAAGGTGGGCGGCTGGACGGTTCGTCCGGTGGCACTGTCCTTTACCGGTGATATCGGTGGCAGAAACAGTGACATTTTAAATTGGTTCATTCGTTTTTATTTATTAAATTTGCAAGCCCTGATATTTATGAATCAGGTTATTGATTTTCAATGTTACAAAGTTCGATATAATAACCGAGATACGTGTGTTTTTGTCCTGAATGAGGACATGTAAATGAGTATTCATATAAAAAAATACGATTTAATCCGATGGAACATTTGAATCCTGTTGATCAGGCCCGGCAATTGGCTGCCGAGGTAGTGAAACGTTTGGGCCAGTTGAATCTGCACAGACGGGAGTTGGAGCGTAAGCTCCATGTGGCTAATGGCTTTTTTACCAGCCTGGAAGAAAAAAATAATATGACGCTTCTTCTTTTTTTCGAGGTGAAGGCGGTTATAGAAGAACACTATGAGAGGCGTATCGAGTTTTACAGGTATGTCAACCCGCCGCTGTCACGGGAGGCGGAACGTGAACTGGGGGAGTGGAAGGGAAGAGTGAGGGAGATAATGGGGATGCTTTGAGTAAATTCTTTAATGAGAAATTTTTGTCTGAAGAAAAATAAATTGTATATTTGCGAAAACCTACTTGGAGGAAAAATATGAAAACGACATCTGAATACATTGCATTATTGCGTAAGTATATGGCTGAGAATGCTCATAAATATGGCATTGTGCGTATGGGTATTTTCGGGTCTGTGGCACGTGGCGAGCAGACTGAAAATAGTGATGTGGATGTGTGTGTGGAAGGTCAGCTGCATGGCTTTTTCGCTTTAGCGGGTATAAAGCAAGAGTTGGAAGAATTATTGGGCTGCAAAGTGGATATTGTACGCCTGCGAGATAGAATGGATTCATTTTTACGTGAAAGAATTCAGAGGGAGGGCATTTATGTATGACACGTTGATCGCTTTCCATATATTGGATTTGATACAGAAATCTCTGGAAAGAATAAGTTTTCGTTTTTCGGATATCTCCTGTCCGGATGATTTTCTATTGAGTGAAAGCGGTATGATGAAACTGGATAGTATCTGCATGAAACTGACTGCGATTGGAGAAAGCATTAAAAATCTGGATAAGGTGACAAACAAAGAATTATTGGCTCAATATCCGGAGATTCCATGGAGGTATGTGATGGGGGTACGTGATATAATAGTACATCATTATTTCGATGTAGATGCTGATGAGATTTATCGTATTTGCCTGGAAGACATACCACAATTGCAGCAAGCGATAAAACGAATGCTGGATGATCTGAAGATGGATAACCTAATAATGGGATAGCTTTTCTTTACCAATATCGTAAAATTCTTTTCTGAAGAAAAGAAGTCATATTTTGCGGTAAACGCAACAGGAAGTGGCGGAATTTGTTTATCTTCGTAGCGGTAATGTTAAAATGGAAAAAATGATGGAACAGCAGCAATTGAAGAAATGCCCGATAGGCATACAGACTTTTGAGAAAATCATAGAGGGAAACTACCTTTATGTAGATAAGACGGAATATGTTTACCGGATGGTGCACGGTGCCTCCAATTATTGTTTCCTGAGCCGTCCCCGCCGGTTCGGCAAGTCATTGCTGACTTCTACGTTGCACAGTTACTTTGCCGGGAAGAAGGACCTTTTCAGGGGATTGGCCATTGAGAAGCTGGAAACCGAATGGACGGAATATCCGGTGCTGCACTTCGACATGAGTCTGGCGAAGCATGTGGACAAGGATACGTTGGAAAGCATGCTGAGCTTCCAGCTTAGCGGATATGAACAAATTTATGGCAAGCCTGAGGAGGCTGTGAAGCTGAACGACCGGATGACTTCACTCATCATGCGTGCCAACGAACAGACCGGCCGACAGGTGGTAGTCCTTATTGACGAGTATGACGCGCCTTTGCTGGATGTGATGCATGAGAAAACGGATCTTCCCGTTCTCCGTAACGTGATGCGCAATTTTTACAGTCCGTTGAAGGCGTGCGACCCTTATCTTCGCTTTGTGTTCCTGACCGGCATTACCAAATTCTCCCAACTCAGCATCTTCAGCGAGCTGAACAATATCTTGAATATCAGTATGCTGAAGCCCTATGCCGCCATTTGTGGCATCACTCAGGAAGAAATGCAGGAACAGATGACAGCTTATATAGAACGGCTTGCCGTTTCGCAGGAAATGAGCAAAGAGGAAACGTTGCAGAAGTTGAAGGAGAAATATGACGGTTATCATTTTACCTGGCCTTCGCCCGATATCTATAATCCGTTCAGCCTGCTGAATGCCTTTGCCAATGACGAGTTGAACAATTACTGGTTTGGCAGCGGCACGCCCACTTATCTGATAGAGATGCTACGCAAGTTCCACGTCCTTCCCTCCCAGTTAGGGGGAAGTATGCAGGCTATGGCTGCTGATTTCGATGCGCCTACGGAGAAAATGGAGGGCATTGTTCCTCTGCTCTATCAGAGCGGTTACTTTACGATAAAGGATTACAACAAGCTGGCCGAACTGTATACGCTGGACATTCCGAACGGTGAGATACGGATCGGGCTGATGCGCAGCTTGCTGCCTGGCTATCTGGCCCATAACACGCTGAAAGGCAATACGACCATCGCCCGTATGTATCTTGCGATAGCCGGGGGAGATATGGACGGGGCCTTGCGTCTTCTTCAGGAATTCCTTTCTACTGTTACGTATTGTGATAACACGAATTATGAGGGACATTACCAGCAATTGTTCTACATCATCTTCTCCCTGTTCGGGATGTATGTCGATGTGGAGGTGCGTACCCCCAAGGGGCGTGTGGATGTGGTGATGCGTGTTGCCGGTAAGCTGTATGTCATTGAATTGAAGCTGGGTAGGTCTGCGGAAGCGGCCATGGCCCAGATCAATCTGAAGCAGTATCCCGAACGCTTTTCCCTCAGCGGATTGCAAGTGGTGAAGGTGGGGATCAATTTTGATGTGGAGAAACACACCCTGGGGGATTGGGTCATAGAAGAATAGGCCGTATATGATGTAAGAACTCTTTCATTGCAGGGACGGTAAAAGCGAAAAATAATGGAACAGGAACTTTTCGATAGGATATCAATTAAGATGCTGAATATTTGTTTGTTTGAAGAAAAATTTCGTTCTTTGTATTAAGCTTGATTGCAGTTAACAACAAATTCAATCTAAAGATAAGGAGTATGAAGCGTCCTGAAATCGTGAAATCTATACAAAATGCCTTACATAAGGTTGCTCCTGGTATAAAGGTGATACTTTATGGAAGTGAGGCGCGGGGTGATGCGCGTAGTGATAGTGATATAGACCTGTTGCTGTTGATAGATAAGGATGTGGTTACTTTGGAGGACAAGATGCTTTTAACTGCTCCTTTATATGACATTGAGTTAGAAACCGGTGTTCAAATCAATCCGTTTATAGAGTCGATGAAAGAATGGGGAAAACGTTTCACTCCGTTTTATGAGAATATAATGAAGGAGGGGATATTGTTATGACTCCGGAACAGCGGTTTGATATTGTTTTATATAGGCTGAATTCAGCCAAATCATTGTTAGATGAAATAAAAGATCATATAGAGCGTGGTTATTACAATACGGCAATGAATAGGATGTATTATGCCTGTTTTTATGCTGTGAGTGGATTGTTGTTGCAGTCGGAGATAGACGGAGTCAAGAGTCATGAAGGTGTACGTCAAAAATTCAGCCAGCATTTTATTCTTACAGGTAAATTCCCTAAAGAATGGGGACGCTTTTATTCTATTTTGTTCAATAATCGTTCAGCTGCCGATTATGAAGACTTTAAGAACTTTGATTTAGCAGCAACTCAGGAAATGTATCCTAAAGTCTGTGCTTTTATAGGACTTATTGATAATTGGGTTTTCGATAAAATTAATCCGTAAAGAATAAGATATTTACTATAGGCTGCATGCAATGATGCATGTGGCCTCCCTTTTTTTTGTTGCCGGTAGCGACCGGCATCCGCATAATGTATTGCATGAACGACACTCTTCGCGACTACCAGCAGGAGATGAAGCTCCGCCTTTTCAAGGAGTGGGAGCTTCACCGAAGTGTGATGGTACAGATGCCCACCGGTACGGGCAAGACGCATCTGCTGGCCGCCATAGTAAGGGAATTCCTGCGTGGTTCCGGCAGCCGGGTATGGATCGTGGCGCACCGCCGGGAGCTGGTGGAGCAGATAGAGGAAACCGTGTCCCGGCACGGGATGAGCAAAGAGGACGGAAGGGTGAGGGTGATGTCCATCCAGTGGCTGTCACGAAACCGGAAGCACATGGATGAAGAGCCGGACCTGATCGTTATCGACGAGGCGCATCACGCCCTGGCGGAAACCTACCGGATACTTTGGGAGAACTATCCGGAGGCAAGGAAACTGGGTATGACCGCCACTCCCTGCCGGCTGAACGGCAAGGGATTCACGGACTTGTTCGACAGCCTGATCACTTCGTGGACTGTCGCGGAATTCATCGGAAAGGGTTGGTTGTCATCCTTTGACTATGTGTCCATCCGTGCGAACAGCAGGGAACAGCGGTTGATAGACTCGCTGAAGAAACGGGGTGCGGACGGGGACTACCAGGTAAAGGAGATGAACGAGGTGCTGAACCGGGAAATAAGTATCGGCCGGCTGTATGAGAGCGTGGAACGATATGCCCGCGGAAAGAAAGGAATCGTATATGCTGTCAGCATCGCCCATGCCCGCCGGATAGCGGCTTGTTATAGCGCACACGGACTGGAGGCTGTGGCTATCGACAGCAGGACTCCGGCTTCGGAACGCCGGGAACTGGTGGAGGATTTCAGACGGGGGAAGGTGAAAGTGCTGGTCAATGTGGATATCTTTTCCGAAGGCTTCGACTGTCCCGATGTGGAGTTCGTGCAGCTGGCACGTCCTACGCTTTCCCTGGCGAAATACCTGCAACAGGTGGGACGTGGGCTGAGGAGGTCGGCCGACAAGGCGTCCTGTATGCTGATAGACAATGTGGGTCTGTACCGCATCTTCGGTCTGCCTGCCCGGAACCATGACTGGGCGGCGATGTTCGAGGGGCGGATGATTGGCAACGCGCTGTCCCGGGCACGGGCGGAAACAGGCAGGCTGTCCGTATCCGGTCTGCTGCCGGAGGAGGAAAGACAACGGGAGGATGAACTGGAGGTGGTGATAACGCACGACCGGCTGATGGACTTCCTTACAAACCGGGAAGATTCAGCAACGGAAAAAGGCGGACAGCCCGTTTTGAAAAGTTATTATGACAGACAAAGCGGGCTTTGGGGATTGAGGCGCGGGGAGAGGATGACGGTAAGGCCCCGGTATCCGGAAGTGTTTGATATCTGTGGAGACCGGGCGGCAGTGAGATTCGGGAATAACCGGGCAGGTGTGGTGAATGAAACCGGACAGCCCGGAATACAGCTGGACCGCTGCCGGAAAATGAAGTTCATGAAGGGGGATCTGCTTGCCGTGACAGACTGTGCGGGCAATGAATCTTACATCGACCTGAAGGTAAACAGAACCTATCGGGAGAAACCCGTGGTGTTGTCATTCGGCTGTATGGAATTGCCATACGGCGGTGTGGAGCTGCTGAAGGTGGGAGCGTTCTTTTTCAGCCGTACCGGAAAACCGTATGTCTCCATGCGAGGGGTGGATCAGAACGGCATCTACTTTTATGACTTTTATCTGAAGATACCGGATTACCGTGTTCCGAAGGACTGCCAACTGGTGGATCCTGTCTGGACTACCTTGTTTGATGTTTTCGCCTGTGTGCTGGCAGGGAATGAGGAGGAAGTATATTGGTGCTGTGGCCGTCTGGCGGACCGGAGCATCGTGGTGATGGACGGGAACGGGAATTATTATCATGTGGAGAAAGGGAAGGAAAAGCGGTATATAGCCTGTAACACTCCCCGGCCGGGCGAGGAAGATTTCCATACGGTGATGGAACGTCTGAAGGAAGAAGCCGGGCGGCGTGCCGGGATAGCTCAACGGAAACAATTGCAGGAAGAGGAACAGAAAAGGCTGAAAAGGTTGGAAGAGATCAGGGATGCATTGCCTTTTCGGATGGGGATGAAATGGGGCTTGAAACTGGGGGAACGTATCATTGTGCCTCCCAAATACAGGAAGATTCTGCCTCCTGTGGGCTATTATTGCGCTTACGAGGAAAACGCCTGTCAATGGGGAATAATGGCTCTGGACGGAAAAGTGGTGGTGGAGGCCAGATACCAGAAGGTGGATATAGAATGCAACGGTACGGTGCATCTGACGGTGATTCCGGGTAAGGTGAAGACCATAAAACTCTGAGCGTTTGCCGGAACGGAATGCAAATGGCGCAAATGACACAAATAGGAACGGGTATAAATTTGTGTCATTTGCGTCATTTGCGTTCTAAGTAGTCACCACTAGGTAATTCGACGCTATGCCTTAAGCGACCGGTTAATGCTGTCAATATAATCCAGAATCTCCTGTCTGCCTGTTTTCTTTTCAGAGGAGGATACGAAATGAGGAGGGAGTTCTTCCCACTGTTCTGTCAGTTTTTTCAGATATTTGTTTACATTATCCTTAACCTTGCCATTGGTCAGCTTGTCGGCTTTGGTGAAGATGATAGAGAAGGGTACTCCATTTTCTCCCAGCCATTCCATAAATTCCAAGTCTATTTTCTGAGGCTCCAGACGGCAGTCTATCAATACAAACAGATTGGTCATTTGCTCGCGTTCCAGGATATAATCCTCGATAATCTGCTGTATCTTTTCTACCTGTTTCTTGCCCCGGGAGGCATATCCGTATCCCGGTAAATCCACCAGATACCATTCTTTATTGATCAGAAAGTGATTGATCAGCAAAGTCTTCCCCGGAGTGGAGGAAGTCATAGCCAGTTTGGGACGTTTGGCCAACATGTTTATCAGACTCGATTTACCTACATTTGAACGGCCGATAAATGCATATTCGGGCAGGTTGTCCTGCGGGCATTTCTCTACTTTTGTGTTACTTACTACAAATTCTGCACTGAGTATTTCCATAATTCTTTGTTTTTATACTTAAACAAGTCAGCCCCATAAAAGTCAGGAAGCCGTTAAACATTAACATTTCATAGCCAAACTGATAGCCGGTGGAGGTGAACACCAGCCGGTCTATGGCATAGCATAATAGCGGCGAGGCGATGGCTATGTAAGGAACAAAACGGTCGCGCGGCCGCATTGGGGTGAACAGCCCGAATGCAAACAGCCCCAACAACGGGCCGTAAGTGTACGAGGCGATGGTATAGATAGCGTCGATGACACTCTTGTTGTTTACTGCCTTGAACAGCAGGATGAATCCGATAAAGAGGACTGATATGCAGAAGTGCACGAGCTTCCTCCGTCTTTCCGCTTCCTTGCCGGACAAATGGCTTATGCCCGCTATGTCTATACAGAAGCTGGTGGTGAGGGCGGTCAATGCCGAATCGGCGCTGGAAAAGGCGGCTGCAATGATGCCGATGGTAAAGAATATCAGTACGGCGAATCCCAGATGGCCTTCCGCCGCAAACAAGGGCAGTATCTCATCCCCGGCTGCCGGCAGGGGATGTTCAGTTGCGAGGCGAACAATAACAGCAGGATTCCGAGTGACAGGAACAGGAAATTGACCGGAACGAATGAGATGCCGTAGCAATACATGTTCTTTTGGGCTTCACGCAGGTTCTTGCACGACAGGTTCTTCTGCATCATATCCTGATCCAGCCCTGTCATGACAATCGTGATGAAGATGCCGCTGAAAAATTGCTTGAAGAAATTCTGTTTGCTGTGCCAGTCGTCAAAAACAAAGATACGGCTGTGCTCATTTTCCCGGATGGCATGTACCAGTCCCGGAAAATCCAGATTCAGTTGGCCGGAAACCTCATAAAGTATTAATCCCAGCGCCAGCAGCAGGCAGAGTGTCTGCAAGCTGTCCGTCCACACAATCGTGCGTATGCCGCTGCGGCGGGTGTACAGCCAGATCAGTAAGACAATCCCTATCACCGTGGCGGCGAAAGGAATATGAAAGGCGTCGAATACATAATGCTGGAGGATAAGGCATACCAGATAAAGGCGTGCTGCGGCTCCGATGATCTTGGACAGAAGGAAAAAGGAAGCTCCCGTCTTATAAGCGTGCCTTCCGATCCGGTCTCCCAGATACGTGTAGATGGAGGTCAGGTTCAACCTGTAATAAAGCGGCAGCAGAACGTGGGCGATGATGAGATAGCCTATGAAGAAGCCGAAACAGGTCTGCATATAGGTCATGTCGATGCCGCGTACCATACCCGGGACGGAAACGAAGGTAACTCCCGAAAGGGAGGCTCCGATCATTCCGAAAGAAACAATATACCAGGGAGAACGGCGGTTGCCGCGGAAGAACGCGTCATTATCGGAATGACGGCCGGTAAGGCGGGCTACAAGCAGCAGTATTCCGAAATAGAGCAGTATGGTCAGCAGAATATAAATTCCGTTCATGTTATTTTTTTGAGTGCAAATGTACTCAAAATCGTTGAAATTGCGTAAGTTTGCATCCATTATAATACAAAATAACTGATGAACCAACAATATCCGTCCATGCTGCTGGAAAAAGCGGTAGGAGAGTTTGCCAAGTTGCCGGGTGTGGGACGCAAGACCGCCATGCGGCTGGTATTGCATCTGCTCAGACAGGATACAGCTGTGGTAGAGGCGTTTGGTAATGCGATGATTACCTTGAAACATGAAGTGAAATATTGTAAAGTGTGCCATAATATATCGGACACGGAAACTTGCCGTATCTGTTCCAATCCGGCACGGGACGCTTCCACGATCTGTGTGGTGGAGAGTATCCGTGATGTGATGGCGGTGGAAGCCACGCAGCAGTACAGGGGGCTGTACCATGTCCTGGGGGGAGTCATCTCGCCCATGGATGGCATAGGTCCTTCCGATCTGCAGATAGAAAGTCTGGTGGAACGGGTGAAAGGCGGTGAGGTGAAGGAAGTGATCCTTGCCTTGAGCTCGACGATGGAGGGGGACACGACGAATTTCTATATCTCGCGCAAGCTGGACGGCATGGACGTGAAGCTGAGTGTGATAGCGCGTGGTATCTCTATCGGGGATGAGCTGGAATATACGGATGAAGTGACGTTGGGACGTTCCATCATAAATCGTACTTTGTTTACGGGAACGGCATAAACTGGGAAAAACAGAAAGAAATGGAAAAGAAGATAAGACAATTGCTGCGATACTTGCAGATAGAATATGTGGCGGTATGGGTGTTGCCTTTGCTCCTGGTGGCTCTTTATGAAACAGGGGTGATGACCGAGGGGGCTTACGCGGGCGATGTCCGTATGGATTATGTCTTGCAGACGGTAGGGATTTTACTGGCGGTGGGGCTGATTCCTTTATCGCTCCGGCTGTTCAGCCTTTCCTTGGTGAAGAATGTGAAGCAGCGTTCATTGCCGGAAGCCTTGAAAAGTTATCGCCGCTGGAGTGAGATAAGGACGGGGATGCTGGTGGTTCCCGTATTGGTGAACTTGTCATTTTATTATCTGACTCTGAACAACACGGGCGTATTGTGTGCCATGATGGCGCTGATCGCTTCCCTGTTCTGTGTCCCTACCCGCAAGCGGATGCTGGATGAGCTGGATTTGGTAAAAGAGGAGAATGAGGAGCCTGCTTTATGATGAGTGACCGGCATTTTCAAGGGAACGGGATAAGGCTCCGTGCACCGGAGCCGGAAGACTTGGAAGTCATGTTCCGCTTTGAGAACGCTACGGATGTGTGGGAGATGAGCAATACCACAGGCCCGTATTCGCGTTTTCAGTTGAAGCAGTACATAGAGCAGACCCAGAATGATTTGTTTGCCGACCGCCAGTTGCGCCTGATGATAGAAAACGGGAACCGGCAGGTGGTGGGGATTGTGGATCTATGTTCTTTTGATCCTTTGCACAACCGGGCCGAGGTGGGGATTATGGTGGATAAATCCTGTCGCAGGCAGGGGATAGGGCGTAACGCCTTGGCTTTGCTGGAAGAACACTGTTTCCGTTATCTGGGAATTCATCAGTTGTTTGCCTATATCGCTGTGGAAAACCTTCCTTCCCGCAGACTCTTTGCGGCGTGCGGGTACAAAGAGAGTGCGGTATTGAAAGAGTGGGCGCATACGTTTGGCGGTGGCTATACGGATGTGCTGGTTGTTCAGAAGCTGAATCTCAGTTGAGGGAGGGGTATTGGGGATAGCGGGCCCAAATGGCGTATTTGCCTCCCATTTCGTTCAAACTGGTATGCCATAAGTCGCGGAAGTGCTGGTTGAGCAACGTTTCTTTCCCGGCTTTTCCTATGAGCCATGAGTTCTCTTTTATTTCTTTGGCAAGTTGTCCATGATCCCATCCCGCATAACCGGCAAAGAAACGGATCACTCCTTCAATGGGCTTCCCGTCCAGTATATATTGTTGCACGGCATTGAAATCACCATTCAGATAAAGCCCGTTTCCCAGAGGCAGTGCGCCTTCCAGATCTTTTAGCGTATGCAGGAAAAATATTGTCTCCCGGCTCACCGGCCCGCCTTTATACACCGGGACCCGCTGTGCGAATTCCAATTCGGGGATGAGGTCATTGAGCAGAATGTGGTAACGGAAATCTTTATTCATGATAATACCCATACTTCCCTCGTCATTATGCTCGATAAGAAGCACGACTGCTCTTGTAAAGTGGTAGTCGTTCATGAAAGGGGAGGATATAAGGATGCTTCCCTGTTGTGGAAGTACTTTATTTGATTCTACTTGAAAAACATGCATATCCATAGTTGCGTTTCCTTTTATTTACACGACTAATATACATATTATATTTAAAAAATACATGAAGTGCTCTCTTTTTTTTGATTTTTATTTTTCTTGTATCTTAAATGGCTTATTATCAGAGTTGATGTAAAAAAAGTTCAAGAAAATATCGTAAAATGCTTGCAGATATCGAAATTTTGCGTACCTTTGCAACCGCAATCGAGAGAGATGCAGTATAAGAAAAATGAAATTTGGTGCGTTAGTTCAGTTGGTTTAGAATACATGCCTGTCACGCATGGGGTCACGGGTTCGAGTCCCGTACGCACCGCGAAAGGGAGTAACATTAGTTACTCCCTTTTTTGTTGTGTATCAAGCAATTAAGGCGTTGGGAGTAGATGGAGAACATATAAAAATTGGGTGCATATTTACCGGAAACTTACCAGTATTTCCCGATTTTTACCGATATTTTCACCTATAATGATACCGCCTTTGATACCATTTTTTTATTGTAGCGATAATCAGTAGATACCAAAACTCAAAAGAATATGAAATATCCGACAATGAGATTCGTCTTTGACCGTAAAAAGGTTGCGACAAAGACACACAAGGGACTCGTTCAAATTGAAGTTTTGAGCGAAGGTAAGAGAAAATGGATCGGAACCGGCGTTAAAGTCTATTCCGACCAATGGAATGATCGAAAGAAGATAATCAATTCGGTTGAAATGATTCAATTGAACCAGTGTCTTGATGAACAACTCCGGATTATCCAAAATTGGATTAATGAACTTATCAGCAAAAAGGAAGTTTTTGATTTTGATAAGCTGGATAGATTTTTGAGATATACCAATAAATCGGAAAGTTTTGTTGACTTTGTAGAAAGAAGAATTGAAGAGCGTGGAGATATAACGGAAAGTACCAAAGCTTCCCATCGGACATTTGCGACCTCATTACGTGAATTTGACAGAATAATATATTTTTCTGATCTCACAAAAGCCAATAATCACATTGTATGATGATTGGTTACATGCTAAGGGCTATTCACAGCCGACAATATATAACTATCATAAACGTAACAAACGTTATATTCACGAGGCCATAAAGTTTGATTTGCTAAAAAAATGATCCGTATAAGGGTGAGCGTTTTTCCCGTGGCAAACATGCCATCAGGAAATATTTGACTGCCGAAGAATTGAAGAAAGTGAAAGATGCTCAAATAGACTCGGAAACGATCTGTAGAGTCCGTGACCTTTTTATTTTTTCAGGCATATACTGGAATATCCTATGCTGATCTTGCTAAATTCAATTTCAAACGTGACGTACAAAAACGCGGCAATAAGTATGTTATATTGGATATTCGTTTAAAGACAGAAGAAAACTATTTTATCGTATTACTGTCTCCTGCAATGGAAATATTGAAAAAATATGATTATGTGCTTCCGATTATCAGTAATCAACAATACAATTTGCGGCTTAAAATAGTTGCTGATTATGCAGGGCTTGATAGAAATTTGACCGTTCACATGAACAGGCACACATTTGCGACAATGTGCCTGAACAATGGGGTTAAAATGGAAAATGTGAGTAAAATGCTCGGTCATACAAATGTACGCACCACACAACAATATGCTAAAGTTCTGAATGCCGAAGTGGAAAAAGACTTTGAGATGCTGGAACGGATTTTGTCATAGTATAAGAGAGCCACGCTAAAATAGTTCTACCGATATTTAGCGTGCTTGTTTCATTTAAAATACTCCATAACTTGTGCCGATTGTTCACGGAGACCACAGCAAAGATAATTTTGAGTCATTTCCACGCTTGCATGTCCCATCATTTGGCTTATTGAGTATAAATCGGCACCGCGTAAATACAAATTGGTTGCAAAACTCCGGCGTGCCGTGTGGCTTGAAACAAATTCCCATTTTTCACCTTCCACTTCCTTTCCGGCCTTGAATACTTTAACCGCCTCTGTGATTCCGGCTTTCCGGCAAATATTACGGATATTATTGTTGAATGTCGGATCAGTAACTTCTTCTTTTGGCAAATTTGTTAGTAGCTCTTTCACGATTGGCTTCAATGGCACTGTGGCATGAGTTTTAGTTTTTAGGCTGACATAAGAGATCATTCCACCCACTATATTACGGTTGTTCAACCGTGTATAGTCGCTATGACGGCAACCGGTAAAGGCTCCTATTAAAAATTGTGTGCGTACCAATTGTTCGTTGGCATTCTTGGGAACATAGGTGATAATTCGTTCAAGTTCTTCATCAGTAAGCCAAACATTAGTGCTTCTCACATTTTTTACTGAAAGGATTTTATTATAGTCTTTAGGTAGCTCAACCTCTTCATTATACAAGTTCAATACAGCTTTTAATTTGGCGGCATATTGGCGAACAGAGTTTGGTGCCAGCCGTTCTTCCATATAATCAACAAAAGTCTGCAATCGGACTTTTGAAAGATTCTCCCATGTTGCCGGGCAATCATTTGCCCGACTATACATGTTGAGTATAATTTCATATTTTGGGTATTTTGCCAAGAATGCTATGCGTAAGTCTTTCATTTTTATTTCATTTCTTTATTCCAACCATCATAAATATCTTCCCAATTATCACCTAAGCCAACCCTTATGCCGAAAGCGTTGTAACATTGTTGTACCGCTTCTTTCGGTGGTAAGTATCTCCCGTCACTTAACATTATATAGCCTTCGTTTATTTCTTGTTGTAGCAGAT
>ENA-OQKK01000063-OQKK01000063.1-human-gut-metagenome-genome-assembly--contig:-NODE-63-length-38613-cov-5.166606_pt1 | contig 38613 bp, 43 predicted proteins | sample MGYA00242648_ERZ504797 | MGnify/ENA primary metagenome ERZ504797 (study PRJEB26092, sample SAMD00036412) | human gut metagenome | host: Homo sapiens | study: EMG produced TPA metagenomics assembly of... | reverse complement strand
GCATCCGCTATTCCATCTATCTGGCCGGATGCCGTCACCATTGTCGCGGTTGCCAGAATCCCGAATCCTGGAATCCATCGGCAGGCACTCCGCTCACACCGGAAAAATAGAAAAATGATCTGCGAAATAAATGCCAATCCATTATTGGACGGAATCACCTTTTCCGGTGGAGATCCACTTTATCATCCCCAAGAATTCCTGGCTCTGGTCAAACAGATCAAAGAAGCTACCGGACAAAACATCTGGTGTTATACTGGATATACATTTGAACAGATACAAAACGATGAAATGTTAAAACCGATACTGGATTATGTGGATGTTATAGTAGACGGACGATTTGAGCCGGATTTGTACTCTCCTTACTTGGAATTTCGGGGCAGCAGTAATCAACGCATCATCCGTGTGCGATAACGCTAAAAGAAATAAAAAAGGGGTGTTTTCTTGATATATATCATGAATTCACCCTTTTTTATGTTTTTCAGCATATATTTACTTGCTAATTTCAAGAAAAGCCGTACCTTTGCAATGTGGTTGTGAAACCAAATATTAAGTTAATAAAGAAAAGAACAAAATTAGGTATTAAGTATTAAGGTAAAGATTTTAATTTAAGGTATTAGATTTAGGTAAAGAAAGATTGATTTAGAAAGGTATTAGTAGTAAGATTTAAGGTAATTAGAAAAAGAAAGTTTTCAGGAGATTAGTTTTATAGGTATTAAAAGAGTTGTTTTTTTAGGTACAAGAGAGAGAGGATAACACAACTGAGACGAGAAAGATGAAAAGAACCCCATAATGGAGGGGGGTTCTTCAGGATGTGAGCGGGTTTGATAAAAACTTTCGCTCTTTTTTTATGTCTTTTTTTCACCACGGGAGAGAAACAATATAAAAAACGCAGATTTCCGCAAAGACGATTGATTCAATCTTTGCGGAAATCCGTGCCTATCGGCATTGTTATAAAAATGCCGTGTCCTTTTCTGTCATGCAGACCTAGAACAAGAATCGCATGATATCATTAAAGTTCGCCCAAATGAGCAAGGCAAACAGTAAAAACATACCTACCATCTGTGCATATTCCACAAACTTGTCACTCGGCTTACGGCGGGCAATGATTTCATAAAGCAGGAATAATACATGTCCGCCATCCAATGCCGGAATAGGCAGAATATTCATAAACGCAAGAATGATTGACAGAAAAGCAGTCATTTCCCAAAAACGATGCCAATCCCATACTTTCGGAAAAATACTTCCTATCGTTCCAAAACCACCTACGCTCTTGGCTCCTTCCTTAGTGAACACATATTTCATATCGTTCACATATCCCTTCAACGTATTTACCCCCAATTGCACCCCGGCAGGAAAAGATTCAAAGAAACCAAATTCACGGGTTGTTTCTTTATAATCAGCCAATGAAGAGAATGTTGCACCCACTCTAAACAAAGAGTCTGTACGCACCGTCACGGTGTCACGCAGTCCGTTACGCGAATATACCATTTGTAGAGAAGCATCTTTATCTTCTGTAGCTTCCGCATCAGCCTGCATATTATCCAGTTTTTCCACCAATGCATTCCATGAGTTCAACCTCTCGCCATTGACCGCGACCAGACTATCTCCCTTCTGTATACCGGCCTTATCCAAGCCACCGCCCGGTATCACCGAGTCAACGACATTAGGAACTAACGCCGTAACAAACATCGGATCATCCTTTGCTATATCCAACAAGCTGATCTCAGGCATATATACTTCGGCTTCCTTTCCGTCGCGCAATACAGTCACTGTACGTGCCTCAGCAATATCACGAAGCATATCCACCCCGAAACGCTCCAATGGTTTTTCATCTGCACGAAGAAGAATATCACCGTCACGGAAACCTATTTCCCGGGCACGCTCATTAAATTTCATACCATGAGTCATGTCTTGCAGCGATACAAAAGAATCTCCCCAATGGAATAAAATCATGGAATAGATGAAGATAGCCAGCAAGAAATTCATCAAGACACCACCCACCATGATAAGCAGACGCTGCCAAGCCGGTTTTGAACGAAATTCCCATGGCTTAGCAGGCTGTTTCATCTGCTCGGTATCCATAGACTCGTCTATCATACCCGAAATTTTCACATATCCCCCCAAAGGCACCCAGCCAATACCATATTCCGTATCACTGTTCTTCGGTTTGAATTTGAACAAAGAAAACCACGGATCAAAAAATATGTAGAACTTCTCTACTCTTACTTTAAAAAGACGTGAAAAAAGAAAATGTCCTCCCTCATGAATAATGACCAATAATGAAAGGCTCATTATCAATTGAAGAGCACGAATCAAAAATGTTTCCATCTAACTATTTACTATTTTATAATTTATAATTAACATAATTCTCTGCCAACTACCATTTAAGATGACAAAAGGGACAACGCTACCCGACGCGCCTCAGCATCAGTATCCACATAGTCTTCATAAGTCGGTTCCTTGATATAAGCAACTTTACCCATAGTCTGTTCTATGACATCACTCATACCCAGGAAAGATATTTTGTCTTTCAGGAAAGCATCCACCACCACTTCATTAGCTGCATTCACTATACAGGGCATATTTCCGGCCCGATACAAAGCCTCGTATGCCAATGCCAAATTACGAAAACGTTTGGTATCAGGCTGTTCAAAAGTCAGGTCTGTTATACGGGCAAAATCCAACCGCTCGAAAGAAGATTTCACGCGCTCCGGATACGAAAAAGCATATTGAATAGGCAAACGCATATCGGGCATGCCCAACTGTGCTTTCACGGCCCCATCCTCAAACTGCACCATAGAATGAATGACAGATTGTGGATGAACTACCACTTCAATTTGCTCCGGACGCATTCCGAATAACCATTTAGCCTCAATCACTTCAAACCCTTTGTTCATCATGGAAGCCGAATCAATGGTTATCTTCGCTCCCATCTCCCAATTGGGATGCTTCAAAGCTTGTGCTTTGGTCACTGTTTGCAACTGCTCCATGGTATAAGTACGGAACGGCCCTCCTGAAGCTGTCAAGATCACTTTCTCCAACCGGTTATTTATTTCCAGACACTGGAAGATAGCCGAATGCTCCGAATCCACGGGAAGTACAGGTGTATGGTACTGATTTGCCAGTGCATTAATCAACTCCCCGGCTACAACCAGTGTTTCTTTATTAGCCAAAGCAATAGCTTTACCTGCCTTTATCGCATTTATAGTAGGACGCAATCCGGCATAACCTACCATAGAAGCCAGTACAATGTCAATAGGTTGTGATTCCACAATTTGAGAGAGCGCATCCGCTCCTGCATATACTTTGACAGGCAGATCACTCAGCGCCTCTTTCAATTGAAGGTATTTTTCCTCATTGGCTATCACTACCGCCTCGGGCATGAACTTACGGGCTTGTTCTACCAATAAATCGACCCTGTTATTGGCTGTCAACGCATAGACCTCATATAAATCTGGATGTTCCTCTATTACCTGTAAAGCTTGTGTACCGATAGAGCCGGTAGAACCTAATATCGCTATTTGTTTTTTCATAATGTTGTTAAAATACAATGTATTTTGAGGGATCAATCGCACGTCCCTTATGCCATAATTCGAAATGCAGATGCGGTCCGGTAGTTTTTTCACCGGTATTTCCTACCAATGCAATAGCTTCACCACCTTTCACCGGATCTCCTTCTTTCTTTAATAACGAACCACAATGTTTATACACCGACACAAAATCCTGTCCATGCTGTATCTGAATAACATAACCGGTTTCTGCCGTATAAGTAGACAAAATCACTGTCCCATCCAATGTTGCCAACACACTTTCATTTGGATTAGCGGCAATGTCCACACCGTAATGCCTGTTCTCCAAGTCAAAATTAGATGACATCATGCCCCGTGTAGGACGGTAGAATATCAATCCGGAAGCGGCATTATTATCATCAACAGCCGTCAGATTATATCGTTCCGATTCTTCATATTGCTTGCGAAACTCTTCTTCCTGCCTGGTACGTTCCATCAAAGAATCAGAACGAAGAATGGTCAGAGAGTCGATAGATTGGACTGTATCAGCTTTTACTTTCCCGCTAAATATATCCTGAATGTTCATGATATACATATTCTGCCTCGTCACCACTTGTTGTAACGAATCGACCCGCAAGGCATTGGTCACCACCTGCGCACGTACCTCACTGTTCATATATCCCGGCAAATAGTTACGTAAAGGAGTAAAAACAATGATAGTTGCCGAAATCAGGAAAATTACCGTTACGGCAGACAGCAATACAGACACACCATTGAGTTTGGAAACGTGCAGTCCCACAATCTCCTCCAACGTATTTTCATTGGTAATGGTCAGTTTATACTTAAACTTGAAATTATGCCAAAATGCTTTCCTTCCTTTTTTCTTCATTGTGCGCACCTTCTATATTTATATCAAGCCATCAGGTACTTCGACCGTCAGCAAACGCTTTTTCTTATCCAATTTGATGATAAATTCCTCGTGGGCAGGCAGCAAAAGTTCCTCGCCATCCTTCTCAATGGCAAAAAGGACATTCATCGTACTGTCATCCACCGCCACAATCTCGCCCAACTCACCATGATTCACATCTTCCACCTTAAAGCCAATAAAATAGTTCCAGGTAGGTATATCATCCGAATCTTCCTCCTCACCGACATATTTCTTCGGGAAATAGACCTCTACATTCGTAAACATACGGGCCTTTTCCGAGGTATCCACCCCTTCCAGTTTGACTAAAGCAGTGGTATCTGAACGAAAACGATACTCTTCAATAAAGAAAGGCACGAATATACCGTCTAACAAACAGACCAGATACTCACATTCCACACGGTCAAAAATATCATCCGTAAAAGTGAATGAGATTTCTCCTTTTACTCCATGCGGTTTGTTGAATATACCAATCTTGAAAACTTCATCTTTCTTAATCATGATTGATTTCTCTAAATTCTAGTAATACGTGCGCCAAGCGCATTCAAACGCTGGTCTATATTCTGATATCCCCGGTCTATCTGCTCTATATTGTGTATGCGGCTTATACCGTCGGCACTCATTGCCGCTATCAGCAAAGCAATACCGGCACGGATATCGGGTGAAATCATATTTCCGGCGCGAAGCTGGAAATTACGGTCATGCCCTATCACAACGGCACGATGAGGGTCACATAATATAATCTGTGCTCCCATATCTATGAGCTTGTCCACAAAGAACAGGCGGCTTTCAAACATCTTCTGATGAATCAGTACACTGCCTTTCGCCTGTGTAGCCACCACCAGTACCACACTGAGCAAGTCGGGAGTCAGCCCCGGCCAGGGAGCATCTGCTATGGTCATAATAGAGCCATCAATAAACGATTCTATCTGATAATGTTCCTGCTCGGGGATAAACAGATCATCTCCCCGCTGTTCCACTCTGATACCTAAACGACGGAAACTTTCTGGAATAATGCCCAAATTTTCATGCGATACATTCTTAATGGTAAGCTCACTTCCTGTCATAGCTGCCATTCCGATAAAACTACCTACTTCAATCATATCAGGCAACACCCGATGCGTACAGCCATGCAGACTTTCCACTCCTTCAATAGTCAGCAAATTAGATGCAATACCGGAAATCTTCGCCCCCATGCGGTTCAACATACGACAAAGTTGTTGCAGATAAGGTTCACAAGCTGCGTTGTAAATGGTCGTTTTGCCCTTCGCCAGGACAGAAGCCATCACAATATTAGCCGTACCGGTAACCGAAGCTTCATCCAGCAACATATAAGTACCTTCCAAATGCTCTGCGCAAATACTGAAAACACTTCGTTCCTCATCATAATTAAAACAGGCTCCCAGTTTCTGAATACCGATAAAGTGAGTGTCCAAACGCCGGCGGCCAATCTTGTCACCGCCCGGTTTTGAAATCAAAGCCTTTCCAAAACGGGCAACCAACGGACCAACCAACATGACTGATCCACGCAGACTGGAACATTTCTTTAAGAATTCATCACTCTCCAAGTAGTTCAAATCCACAGTGTCAGCCTTAAATGTATACGAATCAATCCCTGTTTTTGATACCTTGACACCCATATCACGTAACAACTGAATCAGATTGTTCACATCCAGAATGTCCGGAATATTAGTTACGGTCACTTCTTCCGAAGTCAGCAGAGTGGCACAAAGAATCTGTAACACTTCATTTTTAGCACCTTGCGGGTGTATTTCGCCGTGCAATTTATGTCCTCCTTCAATTACAAACGAAGCCATGGTATCATTTTTTAGGAATTAATATTTCTTTCTTTGGTTGTTGTTTTGTTGCGGTCTGCGCTGATTGTTGTTCTGTTGCGGCCTGCGTGGAACATAAACACGTTGCTGTTCATTCAAATGCAGGTCTTCAGGGGTCAGATTAATCATTCCCTTAGAGTAATCGCGAAGATCATCCAAGATTTTCTGATCCTCCACCCCGTCTTTGTTCCAGTTCAGGAAACATTTCTTCATGTGGTTTGCAATCAGGCTGATCAGCTGCTTCTTCTCCTCACCTTCCGGATAGTCCACTGCCTTTTTAATCATGCTCTCCAAAATACGTCCATAATGACGGTAACGGATTCCATTATGCGGATAAGGCAACATATCGGGTTTCACCTCCAGGCTTTCTTTCTTCACAATTTCATACGGATAATCGATATCCAGCTTGAAATCGGCCATAATAGCCAAATGATCCCATAATTTATGTTTGAAATCGGGCACATCCCGCAAATGCGGAAACATACCGCCCATAATGTTGATAATCGTGTTCGCACAACGTTGGCGCTCAGCTCTGTCCTCGATGGTCAAGGCGTGGTCTACCATGTTCTGCACACTTCTGCCATATTCAGGAAGGGGTAAAGTTCGTTGTTGAGTATTATACTCCATATATATTTAAAATTTATGATTTATGCACTGATTTGTTCATCGGCTGTTACAAAAGCTTTTTGGGTTTGGAAGCTACAAACTCTTTCAAATAGAAAGGCTCAAAATAAGCCACATCCTTAAAGTTCTGCCTTACCATTTCCTTTTCTGCCAATGGGAACATCCATTTACCTAACGGACGGATGTCATCAATAAAATGAGCATTGGGATGAGTAATCTGCCCACGGCATTTGGCTGCACCGTTACCAAAAAAATAGACCGGATGTTCATTCAGGAACTCCAAATAGGAATGCTCATCAACAATATCGGCGGCAATTTCCCTTTTCACGCCCAATGCGCGGTCATAAACAGCTGCATAGACTTCCATGCGACGTGCGTCTATCATAGGACAGAGCAAGGCATCCTCAGGCAAATCATGATGTAACAACACCGGCACACACAACACCTCCAATGTCGGCAGACCGATAAGTGGCAAATTACGTCCATAGCAAATACCCTTCGCCATAGAAACACCAATACGCAGCCCTGTGTACGAGCCGGGCCCGCAACTCACAGCCACTGCATCCAACGGCATACCATGACTGTCGACAAAAGATAAAGCCTCATCTACAAATACGCCCAGCTGCACGGCGTGTGAAGGTCCTTTCAAATCCTCTTTGGAGAACACCGCCAATCCATCCTCACTGACGGCAACAGAGCAGGCCTCTGTTGAAGTTTCAATATGCAAAATACACGACATAATGCTCTACTTATATAATATAATCTGCAAATATACACTTTTATTTATACTTCATTTCCATAAAAAGATTACTTTTGCAAAAAAACATATTAGTTATGATACAGTCAATGACCGGATACGGTAAAGCAACCGCTATATTCGGAGAAAAAAAAATTAACGTAGAGATCAAGTCTTTAAATAGTAAAGCAATGGACTTGTCTACACGGATCGCTCCTTTATACCGTGAAAAAGAAATGGAAATCCGCAATATGATTTCCAAATCATTGGAACGCGGTAAAGTTGATTTCAGCCTGTGGATAGAGAAAGACGTTTCGGATACAGCCACTCCCATTAACGCCGCCCTTGTAGAAAACTACTACAATCAGATAAAATCTATTTCCGAAATGACCCATATACCAATGCCCGAAGATTGGTTTGCAACCCTTCTACGAATGCCTGACGTACTGACCAAAGCCGATGTACAAGAACTTTCGGAAGACGAATGGGAGGTAGTCCGCCGGGTAGTGGAAGAGGCCATCAACCATTTGGTAGATTTCCGCAAACAGGAAGGAACCGCCTTGGAAAAGAAATTCAACGAAAAGATTGACAACATCGAGCGTTTGTTAAAGTCCATCGAACCCTACGAAACAGAGCGTGTAGCCAAGATACGTGAACGCATTACAGATGCTTTGGAAAAGACCATCAGTGTGGATTATGATAAAAACCGCCTGGAGCAAGAATTGATTTATTACATTGAAAAATTAGATATTAACGAAGAGAAACAACGACTGAGCAATCACTTGAGATATTTCCGTGAAACCATGGCAGGCGGTCATGGACAAGGAAAAAAACTTGGTTTCATAGCACAGGAAATGGGACGCGAAATCAATACGACCGGCAGCAAATCCAATCATGCCGAAATGCAAAACATCGTAGTGCAGATGAAGGACGAACTGGAACAAATCAAAGAACAGGTGTTAAATGTAATGTAACCGGTTCACATACCGGACACCATTCTCATAAGCAAAGAATCAAGATATGGCAACAGGAAAACTTATCATTTTTTCAGCCCCCTCGGGTTCGGGCAAATCAACCATTATCAACTATCTGTTGACACAAAACCTGAACCTGTCTTTCTCTATTTCTGCCACCAGCCGCCCTCCTCGCGGAAAAGAACGGCATGGTGTGGAATATTTCTTCCTATCTCCTGAGGAATTCAGACAACGCATTGCCAATAATGAGTTTCTGGAATACGAAGAAGTATACGAAAACCGTTTCTACGGAACCTTGAAAGCACAAGTGGAAAAACAATTGGAAGCCGGACAAAATGTGATTTTTGACGTAGATGTGGTAGGCGGATGTAATATCAAAAAATATTATGGCAGCCGCGCATTGTCTGTTTTCATTCAACCACCCAGTGTAGAAGAACTCCGTAAACGCCTGCAAGGCCGTGGTACTGATGCCCCCGAAGTGATTGAAAGCCGAATCGCAAAAGCAGAATTCGAATTGAGGTTCGCCGATAAATTCGATACCGTGATAGTAAATGACGATTTGGAGAAGGCAAAGGCGGAAGCACTGAAAGTTATTAGAAACTTTATTGAACAATAAGACGATGATCAAAGATCCGAAAAAACTGGCCCAAAGAATGTCGATACTTTGTATCCTCATTGGTTTTATAGCTTTGGCTGTGGGTATCATTGCAATGGCAATGGAACAATACATTATTGCCATAGCAATGGGTATTGTCACTGTAGGACAAGTATGGAATTACAATAAATGGAAAAGAGTAAGATAAAGACCGGTATTTTCGGCGGCTCATTCAATCCTATCCACATGGGCCATCTGGCACTTGCCAATTATTTATGTGAATATAATGGACTAGATGAAATATGGTTTCTCGTCTCTCCTCACAATCCATTAAAGCAACAAACGGATTTATGGGATGATAATCTGCGATTGGAACTGGTAAAACTGGCCATTGCGGATTATCCCAAATTCCGGGCTTCCGACTTCGAATTCCACCTGCCTCGTCCTTCCTATACTATACACACATTGGATGCTTTACACAAAGCCTATCCCAACCGGGAATTCACCCTTATCATCGGGGCGGACAACTGGCTTTTATTCCCCCGTTGGTACAAAGCAGAGGAGATTTTAAAGAATCATCATGTAATGATCTATCCCCGTCCGAATTTCACTATTGATCCAACAACCCTTCCTCCTTCCGTGCAATTAGCCGATACTCCGTTATTGGAAGTCAGTTCTACTTTTATCAGACAGGCACTGGCAGAAGGACGAGATATACGATATTTCCTGCATCCGGCAGTATATGAACGACTGAAAAAATAAAAATCCCCGGGAGGATACAATCCAAATTCCCCGGGGAAAAACACATCAATTATTTAATCTAAAATTCAAAGGACGCACTCCATTAACGCTTTGCCAGCAGTACCTTACTATTTATCAATCCGTCCAACTCCCAGCCTGTCGTATCCTTTTTATATGAGTGCCACGCCAAAAACTTCCCAGCTTCATCTAACGTATATACATATTTCTGCGTAGGGACAAACGCTTTTTTATTTTTATTCCACAAAGAATAATCAATATGCGCTTCTGTGTCTGTGTACGTAACTTCCATACAATAATAATTTATCCAATCCGTGCCATTCCATTTCATACTTTTCTTCTCTATGATTTGTCCCTTATCGTTGTATCTGAACTCAAAACGATACTCCGGAGTCAGGAAAGTACCTTCCTGTTCATAAACGACCTTAGCCGACACCCGACCATTTTCCACCTCTTCATTTGTAATCTTCACAGGCTTGGCCGCATTCAATGTTAATACACTTGTCATTGCAAAAAGAACTGCCATCATGGCTTTAGTGAGCATTGTAGTTTTCATAATGTCTTATTTTTAATGTTTATAATTCGTGTTTATTTGTGTCTTTATTTATAAGACGCAAATGACTCTCAAAACGTTGCAACATGATCCGTTTTTTTTCTTGAGTCGCTTCACTTTATAAAGTGCAAAGTACATGCCATGGAATTAATCCACTAAGTATCAACAAGTAAACATAAAAAAGGGTGTCCGATTATGGACACCCTGTACATTATTAACGGACAAACAGTCTATTCTTTCTGCTTTTCAACACGATGCAAGACTACCAGAACAACTTCGCTGGGAGTAAATAAACGGACGTCAACGCGCGAAGTACCCAATCCATTGGTTATAATAATCGGAGTACCTTTGCTATTCTCTTTCCAACCAGTCAGAAAACGGTTTCCATAAATAGAGTGCTTTACCGGAGAATATTTTTTAAACAAGCTCACCTGCCCACCATGAGTATGCCCCGCTAACACCAAATTGGCATTCGACACATCGGTATCTTCTGCATAATCGGGAGTATGCGTGAGCAATATAATAAAATCATCCGCCGGAAAATGCTGGGATGGAGAGTCACCATTCTTTTTTAAATCAAACGGATTGCGTACACCGCTCACTATAATATACTGACCATCTTTCATCAGCTTATAGCTTTTATGTTCCATCAACCGCACATGATTCTTTTGCATGGCCTCCACCACTTCGGAATAACAATAGCCATAATCATGATTTCCCATCACAGCAAATGTTCCGTAAGGCGTATAAACTCTGCTCAAGGCGGTGAACAAAGTATCCAGATTTCCACCTTTCTTGCCACGATAATCTCCACCCAACAGCAAGACATCGGCATGCATTGACTTTAATGCCCGCACCGCGCTGTTCAATTCACTCCTCTTAAAGCGACTCTCATAATGAAAATCCGAAGCAAACCCTATCCGAAAACCGTCAAAAGCGGGTGGAATATCATAACTATAAAAATCATATTGCTTCACACGCCCTACCCCCGGAAACTCGGACAAAGTAGCTGTGGCGCAAGAAGACAAAAGAATAACCGCTAAAAGCAAAAAAAGAAACTGTTTCTTCATAATCCTTTCTATTTGGAGACAAAGATACAGAATTAATTGTTTTATCTTTGCACAACCTTAATTATAAATAGAAATGGAAATTGTTCAAGTTAACTCAATAAAAGCATGGCTTCTAGCCGCCCGCCCTAAAACATTGGCAGGAGCCGCCACTCCGGTTTTACTGGGATGTGCCTTGGCCTATGCAGACAGCTGCTTCCAAATGACACCAGCATTGCTTTGCTTTGCCTTCGCTTTTCTGATGCAGATAGACGCCAACTTCATTAATGATTACTTTGATTATCTGAAAGGCAGTGACCGTGAAGACCGTTTGGGTCCTGAACGTGCCTGCGCGCAAGGATGGATCACACTGAACGCCATGAGAAAGGGAATCGCCCTGACCACAGCAACAGCTTGTTTAGCAGGGTTATGCCTATTAGCTTATGGAGGGATTGAAATGATTCCAGTAGGAATTTTATGTGTTTTATTCGCTTTTCTTTATACAGCAGGACCTTATCCGCTAGCTTATCACGGATGGGGAGACATACTTGTCATTGTCTTTTTCGGATTTGTACCGGTAGGCTGCACTTACTATGTGATGTGCCGTGACTGGACTTGGAATGTGACACTCGCCTCTCTAGCTTGCGGACTGATTATAGATACCTTGTTGATGGTGAATAATTACCGTGACCGCGATCAGGATGCAAAAAGCGGAAAGAAAACAATCGTAGTACGCTGGGGAGCCAATGCAGGGCAACAATTATACTTATTTTTGGGATTGGCTGCCGCATGGCTTTGTTTATTGTTTATCCCGACCGGGCACATTTGGGCTGCATTATTACCCCAAATTTATCTGTTACCTCACTTCATGGCATGGCAAAGAATGGTAAAAATCAACAGGGGAAAAGAATTAAACAGCATATTGGGAGAAACCTCCCGCAATATGCTGCTATTCGGCGTATTACTAGCATTCGGCCTTATCCTATAATCTTCCAGCAAGATCTTGCCAGAAGATATTTCCCAATAAAGCGCAACAAATCATTCCGCTTTCTCTATCAATACAGTGGCATAAGCGGAAATGCCCTCCTCCCTGCCCGTGAATCCCAGCTTCTCTGTAGTGGTAGCCTTTACGGAAACATCATCCACATCAATCCCCATCAAATGAGCAAGTACCAACTGCATTTCCGGAATCCGCGCTTTCAATTTAGGACGTTCAGCACAAATCGTTGCGTCCACATTACCTACTTTATATCCTTTTGCAGTAATCAGGTCCACCGTTTCAGCCAATAAAATCTTGCTATCAATATTCTTGAATTCACCCGCAGTATCAGGAAAATGATAACCTATATCACGCATATTGGCAGCTCCCAGCAAAGCGTCACAAATGGCATGAATCAACACATCGGCATCCGAGTGTCCCAATAATCCCAATTCATGTTCAAATTTTATTCCTCCAAGCCATAGTTCACGACCGGTTACCAGTTGGTGCACATCGAATCCAAATCCTACTCTTATTTTCATCTTACATAAAAATCTAATAATTTCTCACCTTCCAAATACCCCTGCAAATGCTGTCCTATGCCGACTGGCCCTACTCCCACAGGAGTTCCCGTATAGAGCAAATCTCCAATCTTTAATGTAAAAAACCGACTAACGTATGCAATTATCTCATCCACCTTAAACAACATATCCGCAGTGTTGCCTCTCTGCACTGTTTTTCCATCTATATCCAAATGAAAGTTTAAATTCTGTATATCCTTAAATCTGTCTACCGGCACAAAATCACCTATGGCAGCCGAGCTATCAAACCCTTTACACAGCTCCCAAGGCTTGCCTTCCTCCCGGAACCGCCGCTGAAGGTCACGTGCCGTAAAATCTATTCCTACCGTCACCGCATCATAATACCGACTGGCAAAACGCGGAGCAATATTCTTTCCCAAACGATTAATACGTACTACCAATTCTGTCTCATAATCCACCTGCTGAGAAAAATCAGGAATAAAAAACGGCTTGCTGTCTTTCAGCAGAGCCGAATCCGGTTTCATAAAAATAACCGGTTCTTCCGGTAATTTTTCATCAGCATGTAACTCGTGGCAATGTGCAACGTAGTTCATTCCTACGGCTATAATCTTCATATTATTATTCTTGAATTACATTTAATCTGTTAAACATTACAGCCAGATGAGCATAAAGTGATGTATTCTGCACCACAATATTTTCCGGTACACGAATACGGAACGGTGTAAAGTTCCAAACAGCCTTAATGCCACCCGCTATCATTTTATCTGTTATCTCCTGTGCTATATTAATAGGCACAGTCAATACCCCGATATTCACATCACAGGATTTCATTTTTATCTCAAATTCATCCGAATGATAAATAGGAATTCCATTTATTTCCTTCCCGACCAATCCGGGATTAATATCAAACGCACCTACTATCTCTAATCCAAAATGATGCAGCCCCGAGTCGCGCAATAAAGCACCTCCCAAACTACCGACACCAAACAAAAAAGCTTTATGCATTTTGGTAAATCCCAAGAAACGCTCCAGCACCTCTATCAACGCATCAATCTCATACCCCACACGTGTACGGCCGGATATATTTACATAAGAAAGATCTTTCGCTATTTGGGAAGCATCTACATTGATTTGCTTGGATATTTGGGTAGAAGACACGTACGTTTCTCCCTGTTCTTTCATCAGTTTCACATTCGAAAGATACCACGGAAGCCTGCGCAAAGTCGGCTCAGGCACTTTATCCGAGAATTTATGCATACGTATATCCATCTTTTTCTTTAGGTATTATCATTAGGTAATTTGCAAAAGTACACTTTTATTTGTTACATTGACGGATAGAGTATAAAAAAAGTCTTATCTTTGAGTATTCATTTAAGCAAAATTCACATGAAAAATAACGATTGGAAAGAACGTCTGAATGTGGTTTATTCCACAAATCCTGATTTCAAGTATGAAAGCGTTGAAGAGGAAGCGGTTGAGACATTAGATAAAAAACAACAGAAACTCCGTGTCAATATAGAAAAAAAAGGACGGGGTGGCAAAACCGTGACATTAATCAACGGGTTCATCGGAACAGAAAATGACCTGAAAGAGTTGGGTAAATTATTGAAAAGCAAATGTGGAGTAGGCGGTTCAGTAAAAGACGGGGAGATCCTTATCCAAGGAGAGTTCAAGCAACGGGTCATCGAGTTATTGAAAGCTGAAGGATATACCCAGACCAAATAACCGGAAAAAAGAAAGGGACTGTTGTCACACAGTCCCCCATTCTATAATTGCGGAAAATCTTATTCAGCACGTAAAGTGAAACGTTTGAAAGCAACGATCTGCAATTCAGGATCAGCTTCCTTCAACACTTCTCTTACAGTCTTCTTACCATCCATGATATCCTCCTGGTTCAGCAAGCAAACTTCCTTCAAGAACTTACCCAGACGACCTTTAGCAATGTTTTCAATCATCTGTTGCGGCAAGTTGGCAGCTTTTTCAGCAGAAACAGTAGCAATGATTTCCTTAGCTTTGGCAATATCTTCGTCAGTAATCCAGCCCTTAGCCTTGTTACTTTCCATGTGCTCTTCGCTGTCTACATGTGCAGGGTTGATACCAGCCTTCTTCAAAGCAACTTCAACAGCCTTGTCTACTTGTTCTTTCTTAGTCTTATCAATAGCTACCTGTATTTCAGCTTCTTTTACAGATTCAGGAACACCGGCTTCATCAATTGCAATAGGATTCATAGCGGCAATCTGCATAGCAACTCCGTGAGCGGCAGCTTCAGCTTCCTTATTCATGGCAACAATAGTACAAAGCTGGTTATTTCCCTGGTGGTTATAAATAGAAGTATAAGCACCTTCAACCACATTGTAGCCATCCAATTCCATTTTTTTCTACCAGTGATACCGCTACGGTCTGTTACTGCATCCTGTACAGTACCGTTACCCATAGGCAAAGCCTTTACTTCTTCCAAAGTCTTGCATCTGTTGGCAACAGCAGCATCCAGAATAGCTTGAGTCAACGCTACGAAATCAGCATTTTAGCAACGAAGTCGGTTTCGCATTTCAAAGCGATGATAGCAGCAAATTCGCCATCCTTTTTTGCCAGCACACAACCTTCAGATGCTTCACGGTCAGAACGTTTTGCAGCAACAGCCTGTCCTTTTTTACGGATAATTTCCATTGCTTTATCGATATCGCCGTTTGCTTCAGTCAAGGCGTTCTTGCAATCCATCATACCAGCTCCACTAATCTTACGAAGCTTGGTTATTTCAGCCATAGTTACAGCCATAATATTCCTTTATTTTTTAATTGTTAGTAATATCTTTAAAACAGAATTGAGAATTGAAAATTGAGAATTGAGAATTAACAGCATAATCTGCCCCTTCCCCAATTTTCAATTCTCAACTCTCAATTTATACTATTAAGCTTCTTCGTCTTCTTTCAAGAAAGCGGCAGCCTTAGCAGCATTGATAGCTTCTTCTTCGGCTTTATCCATACGAGCCTTGGTATTTTTCTTCTTACCAGCACCCTTAGGAGCATTTTCACCGGCAGCTTCCATATCTACTTTTTCAGCTTTTCTTTCTTCCAAGCCTTCAGCGATAGCGCCACAACAAGCATCCAAGATCACTTCTACAGACTTAGTAGCGTCATCGTTTGCAGGAATCACGAAGTCTACGTTTGAAGGATCTGAATTTGTATCAACGATAGCAAATACAGGGATACCCAGACGGTTAGCTTCACGAACTGCAATGTTTTCTTTCAACACATCGATAACGAACAGTGCTGACGGCAAACGAGTCAAATCAGCGATAGAGCCTAAGTTCTTCTCCAATTTAGCACGCTGACGAGAGATTTGCAGAACTTCTCTCTTAGAAAGGTTTGAATAAGTACCATCGTTGGTCAACTTATCGATAGTAGCCATTTTCTTCACAGCCTTACGGATAGTCGGGAAGTTAGTCAACATACCACCCGGCCAACGCTCGATTACATAAGGCATATTTACAGAAGCAGCTTTCTCAGCTACTACTTGTTTAGCTTGTTTCTTAGTAGCAACAAACAGGACTTTCTTACCTGATTTTGCGATTTGTTTCAGTGCATCAGCAGCTTCATCTACTTTAGCAACTGTTTTATGGAGGTCAATGATATGGATACCATTGCGTTCCATGAAAATATAAGGAGCCATTGAGGGATTCCACTTTCTCTTAAGGTGTCCGAAGTGGCAACCGGCTTCCAATAATGTATCGAAATTAGTTCTAGACATTTTGTTATTCTTTAAATCGTTTACTTTCTTTTTTGTTTATCTCAACCAACCATCGGGTAGTCCGCTACCAAGTAGAGTCCCGCTGGTTTAGATACTAAACGCTTCTTAACCAGTTCCAAGTAAAACCGGATATTAACGTTTACTGAACTGGAATCTACGACGTGCTTTGGGCTGACCCGGTTTCTTACGTTCTACAGAACGAGAATCACGTGTCATGAAGCCTTCTGAACGAAGAGCTGTTTTATCTTCAGGGTTGATTTTAACCAGCGCACGGGCGATAGCCAGACGCAAAGCCTGTGACTGACCTGTAAAACCACCACCGTAAAGATTTACTTTGATATCATATTTTTCAGCAGCCTCCAGCTTGTTCAAAGGCTGTTTTACTACATACTGAAGAATAGTTGATGGAAAGTACTGTGCAAGGTCTCTCTTGTTAATAGTAATCTTTCCTGTACCTTCGCTTACGAACACGCGTGCTACGGCGCGTTTACGTCTGCCTAATGCATTTACTACTTCCATTCTTTATTATTTAAGTGAGTTTATATCAATTGATTTCGGAGTCTGAGCTTCATGTTTATGTTCACTACCAGCGTAAACATACAAATTGCCCAGCAACTGTGCTCCCAGACGATTTTTAGGAAGCATACCCTTTACTACTCTCTTCAACAGTTTTTCTTCACCGTTAGGTTTCTTCATCAACTGGGCAGGAGTCATTTCTCTCTGACCACCGGGATAACCTGTATAGCGCAAGTAAACCTTGTCGTTCCACTTGTTTCCGGTAAATTTCACTTTGTCTGCATTAATGATAATAACATTATCACCGCAGTCAGCATGAGGGGTAAAGTCTGGTTTGTACTTTCCTCTCAACAGTTTCGCAACTTTCGAACCGAGACGGCCTACGACCTGATCGGTTGCATCGACAACAACCCATTCTTTATGAGCTGTTTCTTTGTTTGCAGAAATGGTCTTGTAACTTAAAGTATCCACTCTTAAATTCTTTTTTAAATGTTAACTACTAAAAAACAATTCTTCCCAGCGTTTCTAACCGTTCCCGGACAAAGAACTATTAACACGCTAAGAATTAATTCTTTATAAACTTTTGATAATAATCGGCTTGCAAAGGTACGGCTTTTCTTTGAACTGACAAACAAATTAAGATATTTTTTCCTCCTGCTTTTTGCATACAAAAGGCTGATACAACCACATCTAGGCTTTGAATAACGGAGTAAAAACATAGGGAAGAAATTTTGATTCTTCCCTATACATATACAGTTATTCATATATTTTCAACGATTCCAGCCACTCTCCATCTCAGAGCAAGTACAAACAGCCACAGATGCCGCATTGTTTCCACCGGACTGACGAAGCTTTAAAAGTTCAGTTGCTGAGATCCGAACTACTTTTCCATCGGGACGACCATAACACAGTGTCCCTTCGCGCCGTGCAGTTTCCTCTATCAACCGCTGTTCCGCTAATTCTAAACCATAACGCAACTTCGCACTTAATTCCTTATATTCTTCTTCAGTTGACATAACTTCTGATTTTAGTAAAAAGTTCTTGATTATAGATATGGACCTCATCTCCCAAACGGAAGGCGTCCGCCACAATAACACGCGGTGTGCAGCTATTGTCCGCAAGCATCCAATAATCCACGCAAGGCATATAAATACGGAAAAAGTTTTCCAACCCCGAACGATAACGACGACGGATAATGGGAGCAGGTACATCATGCCCTCCGTTGGCAACACGCTGTTTCACTCGCTCTATAGCCAGTTCAGGCGAATTCAGCCAAAAATAAATAAGGCTGACACTATATCCTTGATTTTGTGCCTGCTGGATAAGATTGATATAAGAACGGGTAGACAATGTAGTTTCAACAGAAAAACTGACTCCGGCTGACAACAGTTCTCCGATGCGTTTCAGCATCAGTCGTCCCGCTTCGATTGCTACACTTGAGGGGTTAAAAGGAGAAAGTCCCTTGGCGATTTCATCGGCATTGACAAATTCACGGCACTCTAAAATTTCGGGTAATACCGTATACGAAGCAGTCGTTTTACCAGCTCCGTTACACCCCGCTATTATATAAAGTTTAGACATTAATCTCCTTTTCTATTTCTGTTATTGGCGACAAAGTTAACGATTATTTCCAATTTTTGTTCTCGAAAAGACATAAAAGTGATGAAGAATAGCACATTTTTTGAAATTCTGTGCAAATTAAAAAGAGATTACAGGAATTTTTACCGTATATTTAAGCAACCTGCAAACAGGTAACAGTTACTCACTACATCATTTTATTGGAAACAATTAATACATAGACACCTTTCATTTAAGTATCCAAACAAGTAATCATATAAACAAGACACATATCCCACCATATAGATAGGGACCACACTTTCAAAAAATGAAAGAGCAGCCCCTCCCCAATGACTATCCTTTGTTTATAAACAAAGATTCAAACTTATCTGACCAAATCCTTTGGATAAACAGGAGGCATTTTCACCCGTTTCCAAGTTTCATAATACCAGGAATTGATTTCATTTCCATCCTTATCCGTTTTCACAAAAAACTTCAGTACCATGACATCGCCCCCCTTCATCTCAAATTCCAAAATGTTATCCACACCTACCAATTGTGGAAGATGCAGATTTTTCTCCACATGCTCTGTATAAGCATTAGGAGCAGTCTGCCGATAGGTACCGGAACCAATAATAATAGCTCCATGATTAGGAATCATGGTCATATTGGTAAACTTGCCGTCATCAGACAAAATTTTAAAAGAATTACTTGGTTTCAACTCACCCGGCACCTGAGGAGTACCTGATACATAAAAGCACATCTGCCAAATCCCTTTCAAATTGACAGGGGCTGCATCCGATTTTTCCTGTCCCACTACACGCGAAGTACCGATTAGCAAGAATGCTATCATCAGTAGGAATAATTTTTTCCGTTTCATAGCTGTATATATTTAGTTAACAAATTGCGTTATGTGGATACAACAAAATTAGAAAAATTTTTCAAACTTTCTGCTTTTCAAATAACTTTTTTACAGTTAAACACAAAAAAATCCTGCTCTATGTTATAGGGCAGGATTTTTTGAATTATTATTTCCTACAATTAGAATTCAGCATTGCGCGGAGTACGTGGGAAAGGTATCACATCACGAATATTGGTCATACCGGTAACAAACAGCAACAACCGTTCAAAACCAAGTCCAAAACCAGAATGAGGACATGAACCAAACTTGCGGGTATCCAGATACCACCACATATCCTTCATCGGAATTCCCAGTTCCTGAATGCGGGTCATCAATTTGTCATAATCAGCCTCACGTTCAGACCCACCTATTATTTCGCCAATCTTCGGGAATAATACATCCATTGCACGCACCGTCTTTCCATCCTCATTCTGCTTCATATAGAATGCTTTGATTTCTTTCGGATAGTCTGTCAGGATTACAGGACGTTTAAAGTGCTCTTCCACCAAATAACGTTCATGTTCAGAGGCTAAGTCTACTCCCCAATATACCGGGAATTCAAATTTATGACCTTTTACTACAGCTTCCTCCAGTATCTTGATACCTTCCGTATAAGGCAGACGGACAAATTCTTCCTTCAGCACGCCCTGCAAACGTTCTATCAATCCTTTATCGAACATATCGTTCAAGAACTTCACATCATCATAGCAGTTGTCAAGCGCCCACTGTACACAATATTTAATAAAGTCTTCGGCCAAATCCATATTATCAGTAATATCATTGAACGCAACCTCAGGTTCAATCATCCAAAACTCGGCCAAGTGACGCGGCGTATTGGAGTTCTCCGCACGGAATGTAGGTCCAAATGTATAAATAGCCCCCAAAGCAGTAGCAGCCAATTCACCTTCCAACTGTCCGGAAACCGTCAAACTGGCTTGTTTGCCAAAGAAATCATCATCATAAATAATCGATCCGTTTTCATCTTTCTTCAAATCATAAAGATTCTTGGTAGTAACCTGGAACATCTGTCCCGCACCTTCACAATCGGATGCTGTGATAATAGGTGTATGAAAATAGAAGAAACCACGTTCATGGAAGAACTTATGGATAGCGATAGCCATGTTGTGGCGGATGCGGAATACAGCTCCAAATGTATTGGTACGGGGACGCAAATGAGCGATCTCACGAAGAAACTCCATCGTATGACCTTTCTTCTGTAACGGATAAGTATTATCACAAGTACCTAATACTTCGATTCCACGCGCTTGAACTTCGGCAGCCTGACCAGAGCCAATGGATTCGGTCAACTCACCGTTCACACTGATACATGCACCGGTGGTGATCTGCTTCAACATTTCTTCGTCAAAGTTTGCCAAATCAACAACAATCTGCACATTATTTATTGTAGAACCGTCATTCAGGGCGATAAAATTTACCTGTTTGCTACCGCGGCGGGTACGAACCCAACCTTTTACATTGACCATCGCACCAAAATCACGGCGCTTCAGCAAGTCAACAATCTTTGTTCTACTAATTTTTTCCATTGTTTTGTCTCTTTATTGTTTATTATTCAAATGAGCCCATGCGGAGCATGTTCACTTCTTGTTCCGTCAGGTAACGCCAGTCACCGCGACGCAAACCTTTTTTTAGTCAGGCCAGCAAAATAAACGCGGTCCAGCTTGATTACCTTATATCCCAAGGATTCAAAAATACGACGCACAATACGGTTCTTTCCGGAATGGATTTCAATACCGACTTGTGATTTGTCTGTTTCCGATGCATAGCTGATGGCATCTGCATGGATCTCTCCATCATCCAATGTCACACCTGCTGCAATCTGGTCAAGATCTGCCTTGGTTACATTCTTATCACAATATACATGATAAATCTTCTTCTTCAAATACTTAGGATGAGTCAGCTTGGAAGCCAAATCACCATCGTTAGTTAACAGTAATACACCGGTAGTATTACGATCCAAACGCCCAACTGGATAAATGCGCTCCTTACAAGCACCTTTCACAAAATCCATTACAGTCTTACGTTCCTGAGGATCATCAGAAGTAGTCACACAATCCTTCGGTTTATTCAACAAAATATAAGTTTTGCGTTCAATACTTACCGGTTCGTCATGGAACTTCACTTCGTCAGTACGCTTGATCTTAGTACCTAATTCGGTTACCACTTCACCATTTACACTGACTACACCTGCTGTAATAAACTCATCAGCCTCACGACGGGAACATATACCTGCATTAGCCAAGAACTTGTTCAGACGAATCGGCTCATTTGGATCGGTCAATATATCTTTATATTCAATCTGTTTCTTCAGACTATACTTTGCATTCGGGTTATAATCAGCCGTACGGGGGCGATAGGGACGATTGTATCCACCACCTTGATAACCACCGGTACGAGGACGATAAGGACGATCGCCGCCTTGATTATAACCGCCGGTACGAGGACGCGGAGTGTAAGAACGCTGTTCACCACCTTCACCGCTGTTAAAACGGGGACGCGGAGTATATGGACGCTGCTCACCACCTTCGCGATTATATCCTCCGGTGCGGGGACGCGGAGTATAAGGACGCTGCTCACCACCTTCGCGATTATAGTTTGTACGGGGACGGTATTGACGTTCACCACCTTCCTCACCATTATTGAAACGAGGGCGCGGAGTATATGGACGCTGCTCACCACCTTCACGATTATAATTTGTACGAGGACGGTATGAACGTTGTTCTCCTCCATCCTCACTGTTAGGATTAAAGCGGGGACGTTGCGGACGGTCACCATTATTATAGCGATTATAGGAAGGACGGTCACCGTTGTTATAAGAAGAACAGTAAGGACGGTCGCCACCTTCGCGATTATAGCTGTTCGTACGAGGACGGTAAGGACGCTGTTCGCCGTCGTTGTTGTATCTGTTGTAATTACTGTCTCTGTTATAAGACTTATAACCACCATCACGGCTTACATTCTGGTTTTCTTCGTTTGCAGCACCTTCTTGTCTGCTTTCATTTTCTGTACTCATGGTTTTCCTTTTGTTTATTAATTAATGTATAACGCCCTCTCGGGCTTTTTTGATTAAAATCCAACTAACTATTTTTTAAATACCTGTATAATTATGCGGTGTAATCACTCGCAGTTCCTTTTTAATATCTTCGCTTACATTTAGTGTTTCTATGAATTCTTTAATAGCCCCTTCTGTGATAGCTTGGTTTGTACGGGTCAAAGCTTTCAATGCCTCATACGGATGAGGATAGGCTTCGCGGCGCAAAATAGTCTGGATAGCTTCCGCCACCACACTCCAACAATTATCCAAGTCGGCATAGATTGCTTTCTCATTCAGCAACAGTTTACGCAGACCTTTCAACGAACTTTGGATAGCAATCACAATGTGACCGAAAGGTACACCGACGTTACGCAACACAGTAGAGTCTGTCAAGTCACGTTGCAAGCGGGAAACAGGCAACTTAGAAGAAAGGTGCTCCAAAATAGCGTTTGCCATACCTAGATTACCTTCAGCATTTTCGAAGTCGATGGGGTTTACTTTGTGCGGCATAGCGCTGGAACCGACTTCGCCCGCTTTAATCTTCTGTTTGAAGTACTCCATAGAGATGTACTGCCAAAAGTCGCGGTTCATGTCAATCATAATGGTATTGATGCGCTTCATGGCATCAAAGATGGCTCCCAGATTATCATAATTAGAAATCTGAGTAGTATATTCCTCACGTTCCAACCCCAGCTTCTCTGCCACGAACTGATTTCCGAATGCTTTCCAGTCATATTCGGGATAAGCTACATGATGTGCATTGTAATTACCCGTCGCACCACCGAATTTAGCCGTGACAGGACAAGCTTTCAATACAGCCAGCTGACGATTCAGACGATAAACGAAAACCATGATTTCTTTACCCAGGCGAGTAGGAGAAGCAGGCTGCCCATGTGTTTTTGCCAACATAGGGATATTTGCCCATTCTTCAGCGTATGTAGTCAACTGAGCAATCAGCTCTTCAATTTGCGGATAGTACACTTGTTCCAATGCCTCCTTTATAGACAACGGTACAGAAGTATTGTTTATGTCCTGTGATGTCAATCCGAAATGAATGAATTCCTTGTATTCCTCCATTCCGCCCAACTTATCGAATTCTTCTTTGATGAAATATTCTACAGCCTTTACATCGTGGTTTGTTACACTTTCTATCTCTTTAATACGCTGTGCATCAGCTTCTGAAAAATTCTTATAAATAGCGCGCAATGCATCAAAACGTGCATGATCAAAGCTTTTCAGCTGTGGCAACGGTAGTTCACACAGAGTGATAAAGTATTCAATTTCTACCTGCACACGGTACTTGATGAGTGCAAATTCAGAAAAATAAGAGGCCAAAGCTCCCGCTTTTCCTCTGTATCGACCGTCAATAGGTGATATTGCCGTGAGTAAATCGAGCTCCATATTATATTCTTTGATAATTATCAGACTGCAAAATTAATTCTTTTTCTTGAGTTTAACGGCCTGAAGATGCATAAAGTTTGCGAAAATGAAGATTTATTTCACAAATCCCTTTTTAGTCCATTTCAGACTGTTCCAACGCTGTACAAAGATAATACCACGAAGATTTTCATCCAGCACAAACGCACACCACATACCTACCAATCCCCATCCCCAATGAATGCCGAACAAGAAACCACAACCTACGGCAACACTCCACTGAACAACAAATCCTACATAAAACGGATAATTTACATCACCCGTTGCACGTAAAGCATTCGTCGCATAAATATTAATAGCCCGTCCCACTTCCAAAATCACATCAATAAACAGGATAATAGTACCCAGACGGATAATTTCCGGATTATCTGTCAACCAGCTAAACAAGGTATGCCCCATCAAAGCCCAGATACAGGATAAAACCAAAGAAACCAAAATAGAAATACGCATCACATATTTGCCTAACAGATAGGCTGCATGAATTTTCCTTTCACCTACCAGATGTCCGATACAGATGGCTCCGCCTTGTGCCATGGCAATAGCAAACAAATAAACGAACATCACTATATTCACCACATAGGTACGGGTAGCCAGCGCTTCATTCCCCAACATATTAATAAAATAGGTCAATACTACCTGAGAGAAACTGTAGGACATATTTTCTCCGGCCGAGGGGACTCCGATTTTCAACAGGTTTTTCAGCTCGACAAACGGGAAGGGGCAAAAATAGGATAACGGAAATCTGGGAATATGCTTGCGGAAAAGAATTACAAAAAGTATCACCATAGATACCCCTCGGGCAAATGCTGTAGAGATAGCCGCACCTTCCACTCCCAAAGCCGGCATGCCGAACTTACCGAAAATCAGCGAATAGTTACCGATGATATTCAGAATATTCACAACTACCGTTACCATCATGGGATAAACCGCTTTGTTAGCACTACGCAAAGAGGCAGAAATAGTCAGAGATATGGCTTGAAAAAAAGCGAATGCCCCTACTATCTTCATGTAACTCACTCCATATTCCATCAGTTCGGGACGAAGTCCCATCATAGATAGCAGAGAAGTGGCTCCATAGTGCAAAATGGCACTGACAAACAGACCGAACGCCAAATTGAGTATCAATGATACTCCCACCACCTGCACCATATTCTTGTGCATTCTTGCTCCCAAATATTGCGAACAGAGTACGGAAGTTCCTATATTGATCACCTCGAATATCAGGAAAGCAAACATGATGAGCTGGTTGACCACCCCGACGGCAGCCACACTATTGTCTGAATACTGACTCAGCATCACGGTATCTACCGCGCCCAGCATCATAATCAGCAATGTTTCAATGAAAATAGGAACCGCCAGTCTGGCAAGGTTCTTTCGTACACTTCTCGGTTCTTGAATTACGTCCACTTGTTACCCTTGATTTTCGGGGTGCAAAGGTACGGACTTTTCACGATGTAACGGTTTGATTTATATCAAGAAATACGAACTTAAGATTTTTACAAGGAGATAAACAGGAATCTGATCTTTTCTTTTTATCTTTAGAACCGAATCTTAAATCAACATATTAACATGAAAAAAGGACTCCTCTTGTTATCTGCAATTCTTGCATTGGGCTCCCTGTCTTCATCCGCCCAAAGAAGAACGGCTACCATGACTGATGAAGAAATGTACCTTGATGCCATGCATCGTAACATCACTACCGAAAAGATTTTCGGTTATGTAAAGCAACTTTCAGACCCGGCCTTGGAGGGACGACTCGCAGGTTCGCCCGGAATGGCTAAAGCTGTAGATATCGTAAAAGGATATTTTAAAGAGTGGAAACTAATACCTCGTGGTGAGAATGGTTCCTACATACAGCTATTCCCCCACCCTTGTGTAGAGATACAACCGGGAAGCACTATGGATATCCTATTTCCTGTCACCCAAGACAAGAAAAAAACTGTATGGATCTCCAAGACATACCCTTGGGCAGATGGTTGGTTTGCCGGAGGAATGACCAGTAACGGAGAAGTGACAGCCGATGTGGTATATGCCGGATTTGGCGTTACAGCACCCGAATTAGGATATGATGATTACAAAGACATAGATGTAAAAGGCAAGATTGTGCTGGTAGAGGGAGAAACACCCAATATAAGCCGTAACCCCGATTCACTGGCCATGTGGTACAAACATACTTTGCACCAAACCAAGCTGAACAACGCTGCAGCCCATGGTGCGGCAGGCTTGTTATACAAATGGGTTCCCGGTCCGAATGCCCCCTATAATCCGGGATTTGTCTATTGTCATGTTACAGACACTGTGGTCAATGATATTTTCAGGGGAACAGGCAAGACCTATAAAGAAACCATCCGGCAGATTTATAAGACTCAGAAGCCTGCCTCTTTCCATACCGGAAAGAGAGCCCACATCAAAATGAATGCTACCTATAATCCCAATGCTACTGGAAAAAATATTTTGGGCATGATCAAAGGCAGTGATCCTATACTATGCAATGAATATGTAATCATTTCCGCCCATCTGGACCACTTAGGAATGATTCCTTTCCTAATTGAAGGAGCGAATGACAACAATTCTTCCTCCGCTGCCATGCTGGGAGTAGCCGAAGCACTGGCAAAATCAAAGATAAAACCGAAACGCAGCATCATCTTTATGAGTGTGGACGGCGAGGAAGCCGGACTCACCGGAAGTACCTACTACACCAACCATCCCCTTGTGCCCCAAAACAAAGTGGTAGCAATCCTGAATCTGGAACAAGTGGGTGTAGGTGAGATGCTAGGAGCGAATTATCACTATAAATACCCCGAACTGGCTGAGTTATCAGAGAAAGCCAATGATAGGTATGTACATCGACGTCTGTTCACTAGTGAGACTCATTTCCTGACCCGCCCTCGCACAGACGGTGCAGTCTTTATGAAAGCCGGTTATCCATGTATAGACTTATGGGCCTTGGGAGGCGGTTATTACCATCATCCCAAAGATAACACCCAATCTATCAATCCCGATATCCTCCGAGCTGCAACCGAATGGTTATACTGGACTACAATTTTTATAGCAGACAAGTAACCGGATATAAGAAATCCCGGCGAGTCATCGCTCTGCCGGGATTTCTTTATCTAACCGATGTTGTGTATGTGTTGTCGTAGATGTGCTTGGTGTTGTGTCATTGTTGAGTCAGATATTCCTTATACATTTTCTCTATCTCTTTCATGGGAATATCCAATGTCTTCACTTGTCTGAAAAACTCAGGCAGGTCCTCATGCAGGAATATATTTTTCCGTAAAGCAATAATCCGGTCTTTAGCCCCTGCCGATACAAAATAACCAATGCCGCGTTTATTGTAAATAATCTCTTGTCCCTGAAGGTAATCATACGTGCGGACCACCGTATTTGCATTCACTCCACTGTGGCGGCGTATTCTCTGACCGATGGAATACGCTCTTCTTCCATATATTGTCCTTGCAGGATTTCATCACATATCCGGTCAGCTATCTGCAAGTAAATGGATTTACTTTCTTTAAATTTCATAGCAAGCGGAATTTGGGTTTAATAACTTGTGAACGGGTAAAGAGCCGGTAACTCAGCCACCAGTTGAACATGGTGAATGCACTGAAGAACGCCACTCCTAAGGAAAGTAACTTGTTTAATGTCATCCACTGGGAATTAGCTTCCAGCCATTCGGCGAAACTACGCATACCGTCATTGCCTACCCATGATATGATATGTACTGACAAGACCGAACACAGAATAGAAATAAGCATCAATGTACCCAATGTCTTGAAAAAAGGTTTCTTGTACCAATAACTACCCCCTAGAATATAAAGTGAATGTGACCACACCAAAGAAAGCCCATCCGCACAGCTCACCCAGCCAGTTCTGGTAGGACATATTCAAAGCGGATCCCGATCCCCTAAATACCTGTTCTCCATCTATAGCAGCCATAGAAAGAAGATGGTACAACACTGATTGATGGAATGCCTCGGGCAAATTAAACAAAGGAAGTACAAGATAACGCGTAATCTCTGCCAATGAAGCGGCAACTATAATGGCTGCGGCCATCCCTACCGTAACAATTAAAAATCGTGCTACAAATTTCTCTATCATAGTCGCCGGAAGCATCAGAAAAGCGATACGTTTTCTTTTGTAATCATGTTTTCCATAATGTTGGCAGCATAAGCAATACTGGCAATACCAATGATAAAAACAAAGGTCCCCATTATATTAGAACAATAAGCAGTAAACGATATCTGAGAAGACCTACCAGAACTCATTGTCCACATATGAAGTATCATTACCAAGGCGAATGCAGCATAAATTCCTATCAAACGATAAAGATTCGTTTTCCAATTTTCCATAATCTCGCGTTTCATTACCATTGCAATACGCGAAAAGCTAAAGAAGTTATTCGTATCCATAGTGTTTGTGTATGTTACTTGTTAAACATTGACTGCATTTTTTCTCTCTCTGACAGCATAGCGTTAAACAGTACTTCCAGATTCAAATTCGTCTCCTCATTATGCGTGTTTGGGAAGATGACACTGTTTCCCTGGACGGACGGCTGGACATAGAGTGCTGTGTCTGTCGGTTCATTCATGCCTTGCTCTGCAAAATAGACTTTGTCACAGATGGTCTTTACCGATGCATTCAACAATACGAGGGTACCGTCAATAATAACCACATGATCCAGCAGGCTGTCAATATCTCTCACCTGGTGCGTAGAGATGATGACTGATTTTCATCGGTCATGCCAGAAGCGATTACTTTACGAAACTGACTTTTAGAAGGAATATCCAATCCGTTGCTGGGCTCGTCCATTACCAACAAAGAGGTATTGGTAGCTAATGCAAAGCACATAAATGCTTTCTTCTTCTGTCCCATCGAAAGCTCGCCCAAATGAATATCTTCATTCATATCAAAATCACGAAGGCAAGTGCTCAAGAGTTCATTGCTGAAATTCGGATAAAACGGAGTATTCAGTTTCAAGTATTGTTTCAAACTGACTGATGGCAAAGCAAATTCTTCAGGCACTAGAAACATGTCCTGCAAAGTCAGGGGATAGCGCATGGAAACATCCACCCCTTTGTAAAGCACCCGTCCGGCCTGAGGACGAAGCAAACCTGTCATTAAATAGAGCAAAGTAGATTTACCTGTACCGTTCTTCCCTAAAAGGCCGTAAACTGAACCTTTGTCCAATGCTAGCGAGAAGTCATCAAAGACTTTCTGTTTTCTCGTTCCATAACTGAAAGACAAGTTCTTTACTTCAATCATCATTGTGTTTATGGTTTTATTAGTTATTTAGTGTATTAGTTGATTAGTACACTGTAAATGTATATAGTTTATTTGAATAAACAAGAAGAATGACTCATCTTTAATATTCATTAACCGTTAAACGAATTAAGCGGGCGGCAACCAAGTACTGTCCGCTCAACTCAAATGATAAATGAAAAAAAGAAGGACTATTTAATTCCTCCTAGTGCTTTAGTAGCAGTTTCGTTTCCAGGATCAATTTCCAATATCTTATTCCAATACAGTTTTGACTGGTTATAATCTTCTTTTACAAAATAATAATATCCCAAATAGCTGTTACATTCCACCAACACTGATTTAGTAGCATCAGGCTTCTGTTCCAGAATACTCAGTGCAGCCTCATAATAAGGCTTTGCCAATCCCTGAGTTGTTTCAGGATCACGCAAAGAATTAACACGAGCACGCCAGAAATTTCCTAAATAGTTATCGGGAACTTTAGCAGCCACTTGTGCAAAAATAGTATCGGCTTCAGCTAGATAAAGTGGTTGCTTATCCTGATAAGCAGAATCAGTAGCCGCATAATAGTTCAAACGTCCATATAAAAACAGGTCACTAATATCCGGATCACTTTTCATTCCGCCCAAATAATTTTTGTAAGCCTCTATTGCCTTCGGAAAATCACGTTCCTTTTCGTATACATCAGAGATATCTTTATAGATTTCCGTATGCGATTTGTCCATGGACAGTGCTTTGTCAAACTGTGCCACCGCTTCATCATACTGCTTGTCAGCTTCCAGCAAACGGGCGAAATAAACGTAATCCAAATATACATAATCCGGATTACCGGGATTAGAAAAGAAAGTGGCAGCTGCTTCCAGTCCTTCTTTGTAATCCTTTAATTCCAGATTATCATACATCGCCAGACGTTTCAGCACATGATTTTCCGGAGCAAGTTCCAAACCTTTCTTTGCCATATCCGAAGACTGCGCATAGTCCTTATTCAGATATAGCAACATGGCATAGCGGGTATAGTCCTGTTCGGTAGGCGTACCTACTTTCAGATAACTTTCATAAGCTTCTTTTGCTTTGCCATACTGCCCCATCGTATAATATACATCGGCCAATTCCTTACTGATACGGTTATCGTCCGGAGTCTTGGTCTGCAAACGCATCAGCATATCCAGTGACAGTTGGGGGTCTACCCCTTTATATACCTGTGCATATTTAAAATAAGCTTCGCTGCAATTTTCATCCAGATAAATAGCCTGGTTATAATCACTGCTGGCTTTGTTCACATCATTTAGTTTCAATGCCACATCACCACTCAGCAGATAGGCTACAGCACATTTACTGTTCACATCTTTAGCGCGCTGTGCATATTCGGCAGCCTCTGCTGTTTTTCCCTGGTCCAGATAAGCCCGGCCTATCTCTACCAACAAGGAAGTATTCTTCTTATTTTTACCTTTCAGCAGTTCATCAAAAGCCTCGGAGGCTTTTGCCGGATTCTCCTTTATCATCGTGGCAGCCTGTTTCACCTGGGGTGACCATTCGCTGCCTGCTGATGTCTGTCCCCACATAGTTACGGCCAGGCACAGGCTCATCACGGTTAATACTAATTTCTTCATGGTTCTTCTTTTTTGTTCATTTATTATTCCTCTTTTACATCTACAATCCTTACGGCAGCCGTAGCAGGTACCAATCCTGATTTCAAGATGATACGCTGTCCCCGGAAATCTGTCAGGAAAGAAGTCAGACCACTGGGCAGGCCACTTTTAGGATCATTGAGTAAAATGTACACATTGCGAGTTAGCGGATACTGGTTCAAAGCCAGATAAGCTTGATAAGGCTTGAAACTATTTCCCACTGTAGCCGAATCCGCACGGCTGACAGCCATTATCCGAATGGCGTCATTGAAAGAGAGTCGCGTACTATCCGCAGGATTTCCTATCCAGTTGACACCGATAACCCCTAAAGCTGCGGGATTCTTAGCCACATACGAAATCACCTCCGGATTTGTTTTCTGCGCCTTCAGGTCCTTCGACAAAGGCATACCGCCGCAGATCGAATCAAGTACATAATGTACGGTGCTCGAATTGGGATTATCAAATACCAGTTGGAGCTCACCCAAACGGGAAGCAGGATTCAACTGTTTCCAGTCAGTAACTTTCCCCGTCAGTATTTCTTTAAACTGGTCAACCGTAATTAATGAATCCGTATTTTGCTTGTTCACTATCAAGGCCAAACCATCTGTCGCCATCTTTACCGATACAGGAAAGAATTTCTTGTCATTAAGATAGGCTGTTTCCTGCGTGGTCAGTTGCCGGGTGGTTATAGCCAGACGTACACTATCCGCCAGCAAAAGTTTCATGGCTTCCACTTCGCTGCAATAAATGGGATGCACGGTGGCATCCGGTGTCAATGCATGAAACACCTGTAACTCTTCTTCTATAATGGGACGGAAAGTTTCGTCCACCGCTATCGTTATAGTGCCAGAGGTCAACGTATCGTCTTCCCCCGGTTTGGGTTTGTTGCCGCAGCCCGAAAGCAGCAGCAACAAAGCAGCCAACAATGCAATATACAGCTTCATCATCATATATAGATATTATTGTAGCTTAAAAGTTATAGGAACGGTATAGTACACGGGAACATTACGTCCGTTCTGTCTTCCCGGAATCCACTTCGGCAATGACTGGATCACCCGGATGGCTTCCTTGTCGCAATACGGGTCCAGAGAACGCATCACCTTCACATCCTTTACGTCACCTGTAGCCGAAACCACAAAGCGGACAAACACTTTACCCTGTATTCCATTTTCCTGCGCAATGGTAGGATAATGCAAATTCTTTGCTATAAAAGACAGCAATTCTCTATCACCACCCGGGAACTGAGGCATCTGTTCTACCATAGTATATGGTTTTTCTTCTGCTTCGGGGGCTTTGGTTATCACTTCTTTCAGTTCAGCAATATCTTTACCGTTCAGCTCATCATTACCTTTCACATCGGCAATAGAGATAGCCACTTTGGTCTGAGTCAATTCTTCCTGACTCTTTATCTCTTCATCATCACGCACTTCTTCATCTTTTTTGATGACAGGAGCTGTAAATTTGATAGAGCTTTTCAGAGCGGGAGGCGGAGCCACCGGTTCCACTTTCTTGAACTCTTCCTGTTTCACTTCGGGTTCTTCCAGTTGTGACAAGATAGTCACCTCCGTCATCACCTCTTTCTGCTTCGGGGTTGCCAGTTTTACCAATGTCGGTATACTGAAACCTATGGCAGCAATGATCACTACAATTACCATTGCCCACGTGTGGCGTTTAGGTGAATTGGCACGCATCTTATAGGCACCGTATGCCTTGTTCTTACCTTGGAATATCAGTTCACACCATTCAGGTGAGGTCAAATCTATTTTTGCCATTTTCTTTTCCTCCTTTTAAATGTGTGTTACTATTCCGCAATGTCTTTACTCAGATCGCCCTTCGTATCATAGTTCTTGATCAAGAACTGATCTGCATCAGCGATGTCTGTAATTACATACTTACCTATATTGCATATTTGCATTTCATCCAGAGCATCAATCAGATTCTTGTATGAAGAGTCATCCGTTGCTTTAATAATAACAGTCGGGGTATCCTTTCCGCTTTTTATTTCAGCCAGTTTTTTTCGTATACTCCTCCTCTGATATCTTTAGATCAGCTTTCTGTTTTTTCAGATCGTTTACTTCACGAACTGCCGCCCGAGTTCTTTTTTAAGAAGAATGGAACGCAGACCATCTGCATTATAGGAAGTTTCCTTCAGCGATGTATAGTCTTTATAATTAGGTTCTCCTTCATAATAATACAATTTATCTCCTCCGGCCAGTAACAGGGTAATTGCTTGTGAAGCCTTCACCTTGCTCTGCTGCTCTTCAGTGATGTTCTTGTCATTGCTCGGCATACTTATTTCCATCGTCTGAGGTTTGCTCAGCGTGGTACACAGCATAAAGAAAGTAATCAGCAACATGTTCATATCCACCATAGGCGTAAAGTCTACGCGGACAGTCATCTTTTTTTGCTTCGAACCCTTTCCTTTTTTGCTGCTTTCTTGTACTTCAGCACTCATAATTATTCGGTTTTATTTATCAGAAGTAGTCTTCAGAGAAGTAATCAGATTGTACCGGTTCTCTCTGAGGTCCTGAAGTGAGTTCATTACGTTTTTAATCACAGCGTAGGGAGTTGACGCATCAGCTTTGATAGCAATACGTAAATCAGGATTCACCTGACGAGCACTGCGTACCCATGATTTAAACTGATTATCTGTACTGTCACAGGGGATACCTTCATTTTTCAACAGTTTATCCTGCTGGTCGGAAGGCAGATCCAGATATTTCTGCATGCTTCTCATTGGAACACCAAATGTAGAAGCTGTCACAAATTTCTTCTCCTGCTCAGGAGTAAAATCAACTCCGTACTCCTCACCCATTTTCTCCAATACGGCCTTCATGTCGGGCTGTTTGTCGAGGCTCATAAATATTTTCCCTTGCGGGTCCACCAGAATCTGAAGGATATTCGTTTCCGGAATCTTGATTTCAGAAACGGAGGCTGGAGTAAACACCTGTACCGGCTCCTTCTTTACGAATGTTGAAGTCAACATAAAGAAAGTAAGCAGCAACACAGTGACGTCACTCATGGCCGTCATATCTATGAACATACTTTTCTTTTTAATCTTTGCTCTACCCATAGCAGTTTATTTTAAAGGGTTGGCACGATTATTTATGAGAAGCCGCAAAGGTCTGTACAATAGAGAAACCTACTTCATCAAGGCTGTAAGTCAATTTATCAATCTTATTAGTGTAGTAGTTATAAGAAATAACCGCCAATGCACCTGTCAAGATACCGAATGCCGTATTGATCAACGCCTCGGAAATACCTTGTGACAAAGCCATGGAGTCCGTACCACCACCGGCAGACAAAGCTGCAAATGAACGGATCATACCAATTACCGTACCGAGTAGTCCCATCAAGGTACCCAATGTGGTGATTGTACCGATAACAGGCAGATTCTGCTCCATCATAGGGAGCTCCAGTGCAGTTGCTTCTTCCAATTCTTTTTGAATGGCCAGTACTTTCTGGTCCTTGGAAAGTGTCGCATCGTTTTCCACGTCGGCATACTTTCTTAAAGTCGAAGTAACTACATTGGCTACAGAACCGCCTTGTTTATCACATAGCTCTTGTGCCTTTTTCATATCACCAGCGGCCAGGGTAGATTTAATATTAGCGACGAATTTCACCAGCGAACCTCTGCCAAAAGCAGACCGGATGGCTAAATAACGCTCAACGCTCAACGCTATGACGGTGAGCAACAGGGTCAGGATAATGGGCACCACTACACCACCTTTGTAAATTGTTCCCAGGAAACTGCCCGGCAACGGATGGTTATTAGGGTCATTATTCATAAAGTTGGATGGATTCCCCAATATGAAGTGATAGATACAAACTGCAATGATAAAGCAGCATATAATTACCCAACCCGCATTTTTAATACCTACAATCTTATTAGTAATTTTATTTTGAATAGCTTCCATGATATATGTTTTAATTAATCGTTATAGTTAAAAAAATGACAATTCTATACCAACCCCGACACTCTGCAGGGAGCCGGAGAAGATGAAACAACTAAATTTATAACGATTAATTAAATCAAAATGCGTTTCAGCGTGAACACGAAATAATGAGATGCCGGAAACACACAATGAATGGGATTAAACGGAAAGATCTTAGCGCGGTCAGTTGCCAGTATTTCTTCCCGTAGTGAAAAACGACCTATGAGAATTTTTAAGAAGTTCTGTTGAAGTTCCTCTGCTCTGCGGATACGGAGATCATCGGGCATTAGTTTCGCTAATACCTGCTGTTGCCCTGTGAGTAAAGAGTGGGTGAAAGACATGGTATCCAATGTACCATGATCAGATGCCATATTATCTTGATGTTCTGTAGTAGTAGCATATCTGTCAATAGCGGAAGAAACAATATCTGCATCGACTCCCTGATAATTAAATATTAAAAGCAGGGCTATTAATCCTATTTTGACGATAAGCTTCATTTTGGCTACTAGTTTCGAAAGATTCTCGGTTTATATTATTGAAACAATTCTATTGTTTTTTTGTTCACGCAGACCTAAAAATTATTCAAGTTCAAGTGGTAAATATATTCGATAATCATAAAGAAATTATGAAATACAATCTGTTTAACCCCTTTTCTAATTCTAAATAAAAACCTGCCCCTTCCGGAGAGTTCCGTGGGAAAGGTACCCACACCCACGGGAAAAAACGGGTCAGTAGAAATTTCGTGGGGATTATTTTTTATACTCGTAAAGTATTGCTTACTTCGCATTATGAAAAACGATTATTTGAACATGCTAGCCAGCCTCGTGTTGCCGGCTCAGATATTAGATTACTTTCTTATCTCTGGAGTTGAACAAACCTCTCAAGAGATTCATATTAGTCTGGATGAAAAGATGAATCCCAAGTTAAGCAATGACGAACATTTTGAATCCAAAGGTTTTATGGAAGCTGTTAATGTGACAGACTTTCCCATACGGGACCATAAGGTAATCCTCAAGATCAGACGTCGTCGTTGGACGGACTTGCGCACAGGTAAAAGTTTCAGTATTCCCATCGACCTCGATGTTGTAGCCAAGGGAACCAGATACTCCAAAGAATTTGGGGCTTTTTTAAAAGAAACGTATGGAGACATCCCCGGTGACCTGCCGTACGCTTGAGGAATTCTATCATATAGATGGTCATACATTTGAAAAACAGTACAAGGAGGTCCTCAGCGGATATCGTAATTGGGAACAGTTATCCCATGCCGGTGAATGGATGCTGTTTCCGGAAAATATGGGACCGTATCTGGCGATTGACGAGACCTCACTCTCCAACGGTGAACTTTACACCTTTGTAACCAACCGTGATGCCTGTACGAGAGAGTGCTCCCTGGTAGCTGTCGTGGCAGGAACTAAATCAGAGGATGTAATAGCTGTGCTGCAACGAATTGACGAGGAAAGCCGTTATGCCGTTAAAGAAGTGACACTTGACCTTTCAGACTCCATGCGCAAGATTGTACGGACTGCATTTCCTGAAGCCAGCCGTGTGATAGACCGTTTTCACATTCAGAGATTAGCTTGTGATGCTGTGCAAGAATTACGCATCAAACACCGTTGGGATGCCATACAGCAGGCCAATGAGGAAATGGAAGAAGCTAAGCGGAAGAACGAAGATTATGTCCCATACCGATATTCCAATGGCGATACCCGTAGGGAATTACTTATACGCTCCCGGTATCTGCTTTTCAAGTCAGCTGATAAATGGACAGAAAAACAGAAGCAAAGGGCAGCAATCCTATTTGAGGAATACCCTGACATCAAAAAGGCATACGGTTTGTGCCATTCCCTGCGGATGATTTTCTCTAAGAACACCATAAAGGACGCTGCACGTCTGGCTATGGCACGATGGTATAATAAAGTAGAAGAAGCAGGGATGCATTCTTTTAATGTCATTGCTGCTACTTTCTATGAGCACTATGATGAAATACTGAATTTCTACAACCATCGTTCTTCAAATGCGATGGCAGAATCGTTCAATGCAAAAATTAAACTGTTCAGAGCAAATCTAAGAGGAGTAGCTGATAAGAAGTTCTTTTTATTCCGCATTGCGAAGCTATATGCGTATCCCCACTAAATTTCTACTGACCCGGAATGAGTTTTTTCTGCAACGTTGGATAATTCAGGAAAGGGGTGAATTCTTGCTGCCATTGTCTGAATGATTCCCCAAACAATCAAAGCGACTTTTCCAATGCGGATGCTGCCATGTAGCGCACCGACAAGTGCTATTAGGAATAAAAGGATATACAACCAACCGTATAGGCAGAACATACAGAAGCTAAAATAATGAGTGTATGGGTATTGCCAGTGTGTTATTCAAGCATCAATTAATGAGATAGAGCAGGATATTCGAGAGTAACAACTACATTGAAAAAATATATTGAGCCAATGAAAACATTAAAACAGTTATAAAATTATTGGTGGAATACTATTGTTTTCATTATCATCCTATCAATACTGGGCTATTATTTGACACGAAATGATTTTTCAAATCCTCCTGAACATTATGTATCTATCGGAAAACGAGTTTATACAACAGCACCGGCAATGATGATTGATGAATCGTATGATTCGTTAAATCTCAGTGGTCGGGGAATTAAAATCGGAGTATTGGATACAGGATTTGGAGGATTGCGGCAACGCTCATGGACGAAAAACATATATGTGGCGGCTTACGCAAATTTCATAGACGGTGACACAACCGATTTCTTCATCAAGGAACCCGGCCGAGAGCGAGACCATGGGGCTTACTCCTGTGCATGCATAGGTGGTTACCTCTCATCAGGTGATACAATAAAAGGGTTGGCATGGAATGCCGAATATTACTTGGCAGAGATTGACGACTTCGATACAGAGTTACGGATAGAGGAAGACCGTATGATGAACGCCATACGCTGGTTGCTGTCGCAGGACGTAGATGTGATAACAAGTTCATGTGGTTATACGATATTTGATGATTATGACGGTTATACAGTCTCCATGCTCGATGGACATAGCTCTCGTATATCCCAATTTGTAGACAGTGTGCTACAAGTCAATTCTAACTTGATATTTATTCAGAGCATGGGTAACGAGGGGGATGAGCCTTGGCGTTACTCAAATTTCCCTGCCGATGTCAGGGAGGTTATATCCGTTGGTGCCATTGAATCAGACAGCACAACTCGCGCCGGTTACAGTTCTATAGGTTATGGAGGTGTCGATTTCATAAAGCCCGATGTATGTGCTTACGCACAGCCTCCACGCCGAGGAACGTCATATACGGCTCCTGTCATTGCCGGATTATGTGCTTCTCTACTGGAGTACAAACGAATGAGTCGAAATGAACTTATCAATCTCTTACATACATCAGGATTAAACAGTTCTACCCCTAACTATGAAATTGGCTATGGTATACCTACAAACTTCACGAATGCTATTACTCTTTAAATGATTAAATCTATAAATAATA
>ENA-OQKK01000059-OQKK01000059.1-human-gut-metagenome-genome-assembly--contig:-NODE-59-length-39971-cov-5.029189_pt1 | contig 39971 bp, 34 predicted proteins | sample MGYA00242648_ERZ504797 | MGnify/ENA primary metagenome ERZ504797 (study PRJEB26092, sample SAMD00036412) | human gut metagenome | host: Homo sapiens | study: EMG produced TPA metagenomics assembly of... | reverse complement strand
TCGTCTTGCACCGAATATCTTGTAACAGGAATGAAACTCCTTTGTCACGAAACCTTTAATAGAGTGTAACTCTCAAGAAACCTGACCCATCTACTTTTGCGGCAGATTTATAACGCATAAAAAAGTATATGAAAAAGGTTGTTAGAGCTGTGTCTCTTATGCTGCTGATGGCAGGTGTTTGTGGAAATGCATTTGCCGAGGAAAATGAAAACATTGTCCGGCAAGGCGCTATCCGCGGACGTGTGATAGACAATGGAAAACAAATTCTGCCGGGTGCTTCCATCTTTGTTGAAAATCTGAAAACCGGAGTAATCAGTGATGTGAACGGTTTTTATACGCTACCCAATCTGAAACCCGGAACTTACACAGTTAAAGTAACCTACGTAGGTTATAGCCCCATTGAAATGAAAGTTACCGTCCCCGAAGGCAAGACTTTAGAAAAAGATATAGTGATGAATGAAGGGGTGGAACTGCAGGAAGTGCAGGTAAAGGGAGCTTTTCAAGGACAGAAGAAAGCAATCAATACACAAAAGAATAATCTGGGTATCACTAATGTTGTATCTGCCGACCAGGTAGGGAAATTTCCCGACTCAAACATAGGTGATGCATTGAAACGTATCAGTGGCATCAATGTGCAATACGATCAAGGCGAGGCCCGTTTCGGACAGGTCCGCGGCACTAGTGCCGATTTAAGCTCCGTCACCATTAACGGCAACCGTGTCCCGTCTGCTGAAGGGGATACCCGTAACGTGCAGTTGGACTTGATTCCTGCCGATATGATTCAGACCATCGAAGTAAGCAAAGTCGTTACACCCGATATGGACGGCGATGCTATCGGTGGTTCCATCAATCTGGTAACCAAAAATTCTCCTTATAAACGCACTATCAATGCTACAGCGGGAAGTGGTTACAACTGGATTAGCGAGAAAGCCCAGTTGAACTTAGGTTTCACTTACGGCGATCGTTTCTTCAATGACAGACTGGGCATGCTGCTCTCCGCTTCTTATCAGAATGCTCCTTCCGGTTCTTATGATACTGAATTCATGTGGGAACAAAATGAGGATGGCAAAGTATATGTCAGCGATTATCAGATGCGCCAGTACTTTGTCACCCGTGAACGTCAAAGTTATTCGGCGGCTTTTGATTTTGATATCAATGAAAACCATAAATTGACTTTCAAAGGGATCTTCAACAACCGTAACGATTGGGAAAACCGTTTACCGTACCAATATCAAGGATTTGGATGAGAACGGAAAAGGCACAGTCCGCATCCAGACCAAAGCAGGTACTCCCGATAATCGCAATGCCCGTCTGGAGCGTCAGCGTACCATGGATTTCGCTTTGGGCGGAGAACACTTATGGGGGGCAATCGGTATGGATTGGAATGCCAGTTATGCAAAAGCTACGGAAGAACGCCCTAATGAACGTTATCTTGACTTCCAACTGAAAAAGCAGGAATTTGATATGGACTTGAGTGATGAACGCCAGCCGTTGGCAACACCTGGAACAGGTTCTACTTTGACACTGAGTGATAAGTTCAGCTTGAAGGAACTGACGGAACAACAGGAGGACATCAAAGAAGAAGATATGAAATTCTCGGCCAATTTCAAGGCCAGTTTAAATAATGGAGCTAAACTGAAGTTCGGTGCGAAGGTAGTACGTAAAACAAAAGAGAAAGAAATAGACTTCTACGAATATACTCCGAAAGACGAGGATGCCTTCATGACCAACAGCCTGAAAAATACGGTAGACCAGAGTACGGATAAGTTTATGCCGAGCGACAAATATCAGGTAGGAACATTTGCCAGTAAAGAATATGTGGGTGGATTGAATTTAAATGATGCTTCCCAGTTCGATAAAGAACAGGTACAAGCCGAATTGGCTGAGAACTTTGAGGCTCGTGAAACTGTAAGTTCCGGGTATGTGCGGTTTGATCATAAATTCGCTTCCGATATAAACCTGATGGCGGGACTCCGTATGGAACATACTTCCCTTCGTTATACCGGCCGTAACTATGATGATGAGACAGATAAGACCACCAAGACCGGCCGCATGACCAACAGTTATGTGAATTTCCTTCCTTCTATTTTGGTGAAATGGGATGTAAATGATGATTTCAAGATACGCGGTTCTTACACGCAGACCTTGAGCCGGCCCAAATATTCAGCTTTGGTTCCCAGTGTGAATATCAACCGTGGTGATAATGAAATAAAGATTGGTAATTCTGACTTGAAACCGACTATTTCTTATAACTTTGATTTGAGTGCCGATTATTATTTCAAGAGTGTAGGTTTAGTGAGCGCAGGTTTCTTCTATAAGAAAATAGACGATTTCATCGTAGATCAGGTACTGACCAACTATGAATACCAAGGAACAGAATATACCCGTTTCACTCAGCCCAAGAATGCAGGAAATGCTAATCTGTGGGGATTGGAATTTTCTTATCAGCGTGATTTCGGCTTCATTGCTCCAGCCTTGAAGTATGTGGGTTTCTATGGAACCTATACTTATACGCACTCACGCGTGGAGGACTTTAACTTCGAAGGACGTGAGAACGAGAGCGGGTTGAGTTTGCCGGGGTCTCCCGAGCATACGGCGAATGCCTCTCTTTACTTTGAAAAAGGAGGCTTGAATGTGCGCCTGAGCTATAACTTTGCATCTGATTTTATCGATGAAATGGGCCCAAGTACATTTTATGACAGATATTATGATGCTGTGAACTATATGGATGTGAACGCCAGTTATACCTTTGGCAAGAAGGTGAAAATGACCTTTTATGCTGAGGCGAACAATCTGCTGAACCAGCCGCTCCGTTATTACCAAGGGACGAAGGATCGTACTATGCAGGCAGAATATTATGGCGTGAGAATGAATGCAGGTTTAAAAATAAGTTTCTAAAAATAAGTATATGAAAACGTTGATGATGATTAGAAGAATGAAAGAAGTATTGACATGGGTATGGATTGCCGTCATTGGTACGGCTATCTGCCTGAATGTGTGTGCCCAGACTCCGCAAGATTGGAAAGGACTGGAGAAACAACTGAATTTTTATATGGCCAACGATTTGGGACGTAACGGTTATTATGACCAGAAGCCCATAGCCGAGCTGATGGGAGAAATGGCGGATGTTATTGGTCCCGAGTGTGTATTTGCAGCCGGAGACGTGCACCATTTTGAAGGTGTGCGCAGCGTTAACGATCCGCTCTGGATGACCAACTACGAGTTGATTTACAGTCATCCCGAGTTGATGATAGACTGGTTTCCGATCTTGGGAAATCATGAATACCGGGGTAATACGCAGGCTGTGTTGGATTATACCAATGTGAGTCGTCGCTGGTCGATGCCTGGTCGTTATTATACCAAAGTCTTCGAGAAGAAAGGAACTGCCATCCGTTTTGTGATGATAGATACCGCTCCTCTGATTGACAAATACCGTAACGAGAGCGAAACTTATCCGGATGCCTGTAAACAAGATATGGATCAGCAATTGGCATGGATAGATTCTGTACTGACTGTTGCCAAAGAAGATTGGGTAGTCGTAATCGGACATCATCCCATTTATGCTGAAACGTCGAAAGACGACAGTGAACGCAGCGATATGCAGAAGCGTCTGGATCCTATCCTCCGTAAACATAAGGTGGATATCTATGCATGCGGACACATTCATAACTTCCAGCACCTTCGTGTGCCGGGCAGTGATATCGACTATGTGGTAAATTCGGCTGGTTCGTTGAGCCGTAAGGTAAAACCAGTGGAAGGCACTCTGTTCTGTAGTCCCGAACCGGGCTTTTCTATCTTTACGGCAGACAAGAAAGAACTGGATATGCACATGATTGATAAGAAAGGAAAAGTAATCTATACTGTAAAACGCACCAAATAGGGATAGTTATTTTAGGGAAAAAGAGTACATTTGCGGTATAAAACTGTAAATGTACTTTTTGTTATGTTGAATACACTCCTTTTGATTGGTGGTCTGGCTCTCATTTTAGCTGGCGCGAATGGCTTGACGGATGGTTCTGCAGCGGTTGCCAAACGTTTCCGTATTTCTGATTTGGTAATAGGGCTTACCATTGTAGCTTTCGGCACTTCGGCTCCCGAATTGGTTATCAGTGTGCTTTCTGCATTGAATGGCAGTGCTGAAATGGCTATTGGTAATGTGGTGGGTAGTAATATATTCAATGCTTTGATGATTATAGGTTGTACTGCCTTGGTACTCCCCATAAAAGTAGGTGAGGGGACGATGAGTAAAGAGATTCCGTTAGTCATTCTTTCTTCGTTGGTACTTTTTGTCTGTGCCAATGACATGATGCTGGACAGGGAAGCGGTCAATGTTATCAGCCGTTCCGATGGGTTTGTTCTGCTGGCTTTCTTCCTTATATTTATGCGTTATACATTTGCCATCGCCCGTAATGGGGCAGATGAGGCAGGAGAGGAGCAGAAGATAAAGGAAATGCCTGTATGGAAATCGGTGTTGTATATTGCAGGAGGGCTGGCCGGACTCATATTCGGCGGACAGCTTTTTGTTGACGGGGCAAGCGGGCTTGCCCGTTCATGGGGTGTCAGTGAATCGGTAATCGGACTGACATTGGTAGCCGGAGGTACTTCCTTGCCGGAGCTTGCCACATCTGTTACGGCGGCTTTAAAGAAGAATCCGGGAATTGCTATCGGCAATGTCATCGGTAGTAATCTGTTCAATATATTCTTTGTTCTGGGGTGCAGCGCCACGGTGTCACCGCTTCCGATGGGGAATATAAATAACCTCGATTTAAGTGTACTGATTGCTTCCTCCCTGTTGTTGTGGCTGGTAGGCTGGTTTTTCCGCAAACGTACCATAACCCGGCTTGAAGGCGCATTGATGGTTGGCTGTTATGTCGTTTATACCGCCTATCTTATTGCCCAACAGTGAAAAAGCCATAAAAAGAATAAGTTTTCTGCAAAAAAACTTCTATCTTTACACCCCGAATTTTATAAAAATACAGCATGGCTATTACCATTAAAAAAGTCAGTTCAAAGAAAGAACTAAAGACGTTTATACGGTTCAACTACGAGTTATACAAAGAGAATCCCTATTCCGTACCCGATTTGTACGATGATATGCTGAATACGTTCAGCCCGAAGAAGAATGCCGCTTTCGAGTTTTGTGAGGCGGAGTATTTTCTGGCATATAAGGATAACAAGGTGGTAGGACGTATTGCAGGGATTATAAATAAACGCGCAAACGAGACTTGGAATAAAAAAGAAGTCCGTTTCGGATGGATCGATTTTCTGGATGATATCGAAATATCACGTGCCTTGTTGGATGCAGTAGCCCAATGGGGTAAATCAAAAGGTATGGATACCATTCAGGGGCCTTTAGGCTTTACCGACTTTGATGCGGAGGGTATGCTGGTAGAAGGATTCGACCAATTGAGCACCATGGCGACTATCTATAATTATCCTTATTACCCACAGCATATGGAGAAGTTGGGATTCGAGAAGGATGCCGATTGGGTGGAATATAAAATTTATATTCCGGATGCAATTCCTGATAAGCATAAGCGTATCAGTGACTTGATTCAACGTAAGTTTAACCTGAAGGTGAAGAAATATACATCGGGTAAGAAAATTGCGGCCGAATATGGACAGGCTATATTCGAGTTGATGAATGAGGCTTATGCTCCGCTTTATGGTTTCTCGGCTTTGTCGCAAGGACAGATCAACCAGTATATAAAGATGTATTTGCCTATTGTAGATTTGCGTATGGTAACCTTGGTGACCGATGCCGAAGATAAACTGGTGGCAGTGGGGATTTCAATGCCTTCTCTGTCCGAAGCGTTACAAAAAGCGAAGGGACGTTTGCTGCCTATGGGATGGTATCACCTGTTGAAAGTGTTGTTCCTGCATAAGTATCCTCCTATGTTGGATTTGTTGCTGGTTGCTGTAAAACCTGAGTATCAGAACAAAGGTGTCAATGCTTTGTTATTCTCGGACTTGATCCCCGTATATCAGCAGCTGGGATTCGAGTATGCCGAAAGTAATCCGGAACTGGAACTGAACGGAAAGGTGCAGGCCCAGTGGGAATATTTCAAGACCGAGCAGCATAAACGCCGTCGTGCTTATAAAAAGAGTATTCTGTAACAACGATATATAAAAATGTGATAAGTCAATATGGAAGAAAACAACGAACTGATAAACAATCCCGCCGTAGAATATACCGACGATAATATCCGCCACCTCAGTGACATGGAGCATGTGCGTACCCGTCCCGGTATGTATATTGGAAAGTTGGGTGACGGATCACATGCCGAGGACGGTATCTACGTTCTTTTGAAAGAAATTATCGATAACAGTATCGATGAATTTAAAATGCAGGCGGGTAAAAAGATTGAGATTATTATTGAAGAAAATCTCCGTGTCAGCGTGCGTGATTATGGCCGGGGTATTCCGCAGGGAAAACTCATTGAAGCTGTTAGTGTGTTGAATACGGGAGGTAAATATGACAGCAAGGCGTTCAAGAAGAGCGTCGGACTGAATGGGGTCGGTGTGAAAGCCGTCAACGCATTGAGTTCACGTTTCGAGGTGCGCAGCTATCGTGATGGAAAGGTGCGTATCGCTACCTTTGCCAAGGGAGACTTGTTGACGGATACCACACAAGATACAACAGAGGAGAACGGTACCTATATTTTCTTTGAACCGGATAACCTGTTGTTTGAGAACTACAGTTTCCGTCCGGAGTTCGTGGAAACCATGCTCCGCAACTATACCTATCTGAATACAGGACTGGCCATTATCTATAACGGTCAGCGTATCCTGTCCCGTAACGGGTTGGTGGACTTGCTTAACGACAACATGACGGCTGTGGGATTATATCCCATCATCCACTTGAAAGGAGAAGATATCGAGATCGCTTTTACGCATACCGGTCAGTATGGTGAGGAATATTACTCTTTTGTCAACGGACAGCACACCACACAGGGAGGTACGCACCAAAGTGCTTTCAAAGAGCATATAGCCCGTACCATCAAGGAATATTTCAACAAGAATATGGACTATGCCGATATCCGTAACGGATTGGTAGCTGCCATTGCCGTTAATGTGGAGGAACCGTTGTTCGAAAGTCAGACTAAAATCAAGCTGGGCTCTACCAATATGGCTCCCGGTGGTCCTACCGTTAATAAGTTTGTAGGTGATTTTGTAAAGACTGAGGTCGATAACTATCTGCACAAACATACGGATGTGGCCGATGTGATGTTGCAGAAGATTCAAGAATCGGAGAAAGAGCGTAAGGCTATAGCCGGAGTGACCAAACTGGCACGTGAACGTGCCAAAAAGGCAAATCTTCATAACCGTAAGTTGCGTGACTGCCGTTTTCACCTGAATGATGCCAAAGGAGACAAGAAGGAGGAAAGCTGCATTTTCATTACCGAGGGTGACTCGGCGAGCGGTTCTATCACCAAGAGCCGTGATGTAAATACTCAGGCAGTATTCAGTTTGCGTGGTAAGCCGTTGAATTCTTACGGGCTGACCAAGAAGATTGTATATGAGAATGAAGAGTTTAACTTGCTTCAGGCTGCTCTGAACATAGAGGACGGTATGGAAGGATTACGATATAACAAAGTGATTGTGGCAACAGATGCCGATGTGGACGGTATGCACATCCGTTTGTTGCTGATTACCTTCTTCCTGCAATTCTTCCCCGATTTGATAAAGAAAGGTCATGTATATATCCTTCAGACTCCTTTGTTCCGTGTCCGTAACCGCAAGAAAGGAGTTTATGAAACGGTATATTGTTATTCGGAAGAAGAACGGGTTGCCGCAATCGAACGGTTAAGCCCCAATCCCGAAATCACACGGTTCAAAGGTTTGGGAGAGATTTCACCCGATGAATTCAAGCACTTTATCGGCAAAGATATGCGTTTGGAGCAAGTTTCCCTCCGCAAGACTGATCTGGTAAAGGAATTACTGGAGTTCTACATGGGTAAGAACACGATGGAACGTCAGAATTTTATTATAGATAACCTTGTTGTAGAAGAAGATATTGCGTGAGTGAATCACTAAAAAATATGAGAAGAGCGATATTTCCGGGAACCTTTGATCCTTTTACCATCGGTCATTATTCGGTCGTGAAGAGAGCGTTGACTTTTATGGACGAAGTGGTGATCGGCATCGGTATCAATGAGAATAAGAAAACTTGGTTTCCTACAGAGAAACGAGTGGAGATGATCGAGAAACTTTTTGCGGATGATCCCCGGGTAAAGGTCGATGCTTATGATTGTCTGACCATTGACTTTGCCCGAGCTAAGGAGGCGCAGTTCATTGTTCGTGGTATCCGTACCGTACACGATTTTGAATATGAGGAAACTATAGCCGATATCAACCGGAAACTGGCCGGAATAGAAACGATTCTGTTGTTTACGGAGCCGGAACTAACCTCTATCAGCTCTACGATTGTAAGAGAATTGTTGCAGTTTGGCAAAGATGTGACGCCATTCTTGCCTGAAGGAATGAAAATAGACTGACCATGAAATATACTATGTATTTTGCAGGCTTGATTGCCTGCTTTTTTTCTATCGTAGCCGCACAGGCTCAGGAGAGTAAATTTCTGAATTCTCCGGCACGTAAGTTGCAACTGGCGGAATTTGCCATTGCCAATCTTTATGTAGACGAAGTCAATGAGGGAAAGCTGGTGGAAGAAGCTATCGTAAAAATGCTGGGGCAGCTTGATCCTCATTCTACCTATTCTGATCCGGAGGAAGTGAAGAGAATGAACGAGCCGTTGCAGGGAAACTTCGAAGGTATCGGTATACAGTTTAATATGGCGGAGGACACTTTGCTGGTGATACAGCCTGTATCGGGCGGACCGTCCGAAAAAGTCGGTATTCTGGCCGGTGATCGTATCGTCATGGTGGAAGATACGCTGATAGCCGGTGTAAAGATGAGTACCGAGGATATTATGCGTCGTCTCCGTGGTCCTAAAGATTCAAAAGTGAATCTGAAAATACTTCGCCGAGGGGTGAAGGAACTGCTCCCCTTTACGGTGAAAAGGGATAAAATACCTGTTTACAGCCTGGATGCTTCCTATATGATTAAAGATAAGATCGGTTATATTCGTATCAACCGTTTTGCCGCCACTACCCATGAGGAGTTCAAGAAAGCGCTGACCGGGTTGCAGAAGAAAGGAATGAAAGACTTGATTCTTGATTTGCAGGGCAATGGCGGGGGGTATTTGAATGCTGCTATCGATATTGCCAATGAATTTTTGGGTAAAAAGGAACTGATTGTCTATACGGAGGGCCGTCGTAATCCTCGTAGCGAGTTTTTTGCCAAAGGTACGGGCGAGTTTCAGAACGGTCGTCTGATGGTATTGGTTGATGAATTTTCGGCTTCTGCCAGTGAGATTGTGACCGGAGCTGTTCAGGATTGGGACAGAGGAGTTGTTGTGGGCCGGCGCAGTTTTGGTAAAGGCTTGGTGCAGCGTCCCATTGATTTGCCGGACGGTTCGATGATCCGTCTGACGGTGGCCCGCTATTATACGCCTGCCGGACGTTGTATCCAGAAACCTTACGAGAGCATTGAAAAGTATAATGAAGACCTGATAGACCGTTATAATAAAGGAGAAATGATGAGTGAAGACAGCATCCACTTTCCGGATTCACTGAAGTTCAAGACTCATAGGTTGGCCCGTACGGTATATGGTGGCGGAGGGATCATGCCCGATTATTTTGTGCCGATTGATACGACTCTCTATACTAAATACCATCGTCAGTTGCGTGATAAAGGAGCATTGATGAAAGCTCATTTCCATTTTATTGATGCCCATCGTAAAGAGTGGCTGGGCAAATACAAGACTTTCAATGAGTTCTACAAACGTTTTGAAGTGACTCCGGATATGTTGGCACAACTGGTTGCTACCGGCAAGGAGATGGGAGTGGAATATAATGAAGAAGAGTATCAAAAGGCCCTGCCTCTGCTGAGGTTGCAGATGAAAGCATTGATAGCCCGTGATTTATGGGATATGAATGAATATTATCACGTCATTAATGACGCGAATGAAAGTATCAGGAAAGCGCTGGAACTGTTGGAGCAACCGGACTTTGAGGGGCTGCTGTTGAAAAAGCGATAGTCAAGACTTTATATTAACTGCAGGGGCGCATAGTTGCACTCCTGCAGTTGTCTGAAAAACTTCTGCTGTGTCTTCTTTTAGGTGTGGAATAATTTTCCAACCATCACTTTATCTGTCTCCCGAACAGCACCTTATTCAGCCATCGGTTCACATACACGTTCACGAAAGCACATCCTACTCCGATAGCGGCTCCTGCCACTACATCACTGGGATAGTGCACCCCTTGGTTCATCCGGGCAAACCCTACTCCGCAAGCCCATACGGCTGAAGGGGCGATAACATACCACTTAGGATAAGTGATGGAGAGTGAGGTGGCTAAAGAAAAAGCTGCCGCAGTGTGTCCTGAAGGGAATGACGGACTATCGGCATCCGGTGCTCCGTATGCATGAATCTTATCCGGATACTTTACAAAAGGCCGGTCACGACCTATTATATGTTTGGCGGCGTATGTAATCCCCACTGCTTCAATCACACTGGTTCCTATGTAAATGGCATCTTTCAGCATCGGCTGGTCTTTTTTTATCAATGCATAGAGTCCCATGGCTGTAGGTATTCCTACGGGTAGAATCACTCCGCTAGCGGACAATCCGCGGCTCAGTCCGTGTACATCCCATCGGTTGATGGTTTTCAACGTATTGATGTCTATATTTTGTGCGCTGAGGCTGAATGTAAAACAGGCTGTCAGTATGAGAAAAATAATCCTTTGGCGTTTCATTTAGTTTGGCATTTGTTCAGTGCAAAGATAGGAAAATAATGTAATTCGCATTTACCCTTCCCCGAATTAAAGAATAATTTCCATAATTCCTTGTATTATCGCTAGAATTCCTTTACTTTTGCATCGTGAATACACAGCTTTTAACAGAATTTTTAGTTCTAACAATTAAATAATTTAAATTCAATCATTTATGTGGTTAAGTAATTCATCTATTGGAAGGAAAGTGGTGATGAGTGTCACAGGTATCGCCCTTGTCCTGTTTCTGACGTTTCACATGGCGATGAACCTTGTTGCGCTCTTCTCGGAAGATGCTTACAACATGATTTGTGAATTCTTGGGAGCTAACTGGTACGCGTTGGTTGCAACTGCCGGGCTGGCTGCTCTGTTTGTAATTCACATCATCTACGCTTTCTGGTTGACCATGCAGAACCGTGCAGCTCGCGGTAGCGAACGTTATGCAGTGAACGTTAAACCTAAAACTGTGGAATGGGCATCTCAGAACATGCTTGTCCTGGGTATTGTTGTCATTGCCGGATTGGCTCTTCATTTTGCCAATTTCTGGTACAAAATGCAGTTTGCCGAAATTATCGGTGTTCATGATTTGGGCGCATTCGGTCCTACAGACGGTGCCGCTTACATTCGTGAAACATTCGGCTGCCCTGTATTTACAGTGCTTTACCTCATTTGGTTAGCAGCTTTGTGGTTCCACCTGACTCACGGATTCTGGAGTGCTTTGCAGACTTTGGGCTGGAGCAATAAAATCTGGTTCGAGCGTTGGAAGACTATTGGTAACATCTACTCTACTTTGGTAGTTCTTGGTTTTGCAGCAGTAGTCGTTATCTACTTCGTGAAATCACTCGCTTGTGGTGCTTGCTAATCGTAAATTGTAAATGATAAAATTGTAAATGAATATGGCTACTATAGATTCTAAAATTCCTGAAGGCGCTTTAGCCGAGAAATGGACCAATTATAAAGCTCATCAAAAATTGGTAAACCCTGCCAACAAACGTCGTCTTGACATTATTGTGGTAGGTACCGGTTTGGCAGGTGCTTCGGCTGCTGCTTCACTGGGTGCTCTGGGTTTCAAGGTATTAAACTTCTGTATCCAGGACTCTCCCCGTCGTGCACACTCTATCGCTGCACAGGGAGGTATCAATGCTGCTAAGAATTATCAAAATGATGGTGACTCTGTTTACCGTCTTTTCTACGATACAATCAAAGGTGGTGACTACCGTGCACGCGAAGCTAACGTTTATCGTCTGGCCGAAGTGTCAAATGCTATCATCGACCAGTGCGTAGCTCAAGGTGTTCCTTTCGCTCGCGAATACGGTGGTTTGCTGGATAACCGTTCATTCGGTGGTGCTCAGGTATCACGTACATTCTATGCCCGCGGTCAAACCGGACAGCAGTTGTTGCTGGGTGCTTATTCTGCATTGAGCCGTGAAGTTCAGCGTGGTAACGTGAAGTTGTACACTCGTTATGAGATGTTGGACGTTGTGCTGATTAAGGATAACGAAGGTGTGGAACGCGCCCGTGGTATCATCGCCCGTAATTTGGTTACAGGTAAGATTGAACGTTTTGCAGCTCATGCGGTAGTTATCGGTACCGGCGGTTATGGTAATACTTACTTCTTGTCTACCAACGCTATGGCGTCAAATGGTTCGGCTGCTATGCAGGTTTACCGCAAAGGTGCTTACTTTGCCAATCCTTGCTTTGCACAGATCCACCCGACTTGTATCCCTGTACACGGTGACAAGCAGTCTAAACTGACTTTGATGTCCGAGTCATTGCGTAATGACGGACGTATCTGGGTTCCGAAAAAGCTGGAAGATGCCAAGGCATTGCAGGCAGGAACTAAGAAACCGACCGATATTCCTGATGCAGACCGTGACTTCTACTTGGAACGCCGTTATCCGGCATTCGGTAACCTGGTTCCCCGTGACGTTGCTTCACGTGCTGCGAAAGAACGTTGCGACGCCGGTTTCGGTGTGAACAACACAGGTCTGGCCGTATTCCTTGACTTTAAATACGCTATCGACCGTCTGGGTGAAGATGTAGTTCGTGCCCGTTACGGTAACTTGTTCGATATGTACGAAGAAATCACTGACGAAAATCCGTACAAGACTCCGATGATGATATTCCCGGCTATCCACTATACGATGGGTGGTATCTGGGTTGACTATGAACTGATGACTTCTATCAAGGGCTTGTATGCTATCGGTGAAGCTAACTTCTCTGACCACGGTGCAAACCGTTTGGGTGCATCTGCATTGATGCAGGGATTGGCTGACGGTTACTTCGTATTGCCTTATACTATCCAGAACTATTTGTCAGACCAGATTCAGGTTCCCCGTTTCTCGACAGACCTTCCTGAATTTGTGGCTGCCGAAAAGGCTGTAAACGATAAGATCCAGAAACTGATGAATATCAAGGGTCATCGTTCAGTAGACTCTATTCACAAGGAACTGGGTCACATCATGTGGGACTTCGTAGGTATGGGACGTACCAAGGAATCTTTGACTACTGCTCTGGCTAAACTGAAAGAAGTAAGAAAGACCTTCTGGAGCGACCTTCGCATTCCGGGTGAAGCTAATGAATTGAATGTGGAACTTGAAAAGGCAATCCGCCTGGCTGATTTCATCGAAATCGGTGAGCTGATGGCTTACGATGCATTGAACCGTGAGGAATCTTGTGGTGGTCACTTCCGTGAAGAACACCAGACTCCGGAGGGTGAAGCGCTTCGTCACGATGACAAGTTCTCGTATGTAGCTTGCTGGAAATACACAGGTGAAGGAAAAGAACCCGAATTGATCAAGGAAGATTTGAACTATCAGTTCGTTAAGGTTCAAACTCGTAACTATAAGTCTTAATTATTAATTGTATAGAAATCATGGATAAAAATATAAGTTTCACACTGAAAGTTTGGCGTCAGAAAGGTCCTAAGGATAAAGGACATTTTGATACCTTCCAAATGAAAGATATTCCGGGTGATACCTCATTCCTGGAAATGATGGATATCTTGAACGAGCAGCTTATCAATGAAGGTAAAGAACCTATCGTATTCGACCACGACTGTCGTGAAGGTATCTGCGGTATGTGCTCTATGTATATCAACGGACATCCTCACGGACCTGCTACAGGTGCTACTACCTGCCAGATTTATATGCGTCGTTTCAAAGACGGTGACACCATTACTGTTGAGCCTTGGCGTTCTGCCGGTTTTCCGGTAATCCGCGACTTGATGGTAGACCGCAGCGCATACGACAAGATTATGCAGGCGGGTGGTTACGTGTCAATCAATACCGGTGGTATTCCTGACGCTAACGCAATTCCTATTGCAAAACCTATTGCCGATAGAGGCTATGGATGCTGCTGCATGTATCGGTTGTGGTGCTTGTGTTGCTGCATGTAAGAATGGTTCTGCTATGTTGTTTGTTTCTGCAAAAGGTCAGCCAGTTGGCACTGTTACCTCAAGGTAAAGTGGAAGCTGCACGCCGTGCGAAAGCTATGTTGAGCAAAATGGATGAACTGGGCTTTGGTAACTGTACAAACACTCGTGCTTGTGAGGCAGAATGTCCGAAGCTGGTTTCTATCAGCAACATTGCTCGTTTGAACCGTGAATTTATTGCTGCGAAGCTGAAAGACTAATTACGGTTAGTTTTACTTGATATTTGAGAGTGCCCTGCCTTTGGCGGGCATTTTTTTATAATTATGTATTGGGTGAAGTTTCTTCCTTTCTTTTTTACGGATGTTTCTGGGAGAGTCGCCAAAGGACTTCTTACAGAAGTTGGAAAAATGTGAGAGAGATTCAAATCCATGTCCAAAGCAGATTTCGGAGATGGAAGCATCTGTATAGCGCAATTGGTAAAGGATACTTTCTTTGCGCTGTTTCATCATCCATTCATAGGCCGGTTCGTTGAAGATGGCTTTGAAAATGCGGCGGAAGGTGGTGACGCTGTAGCCGCCCAGTTGTGCGAACTCCTCTACGGACTTTATTTGTTTGTGGTGCTTTAATATGAAATATTCAAAACTGCTGGTGTATTGGGATAGGCTGTGTACAACAGGAGATAGCTCATAGTCTGTGTAATAGTGCGCCAACAGATAATAAAGTTCTTTACGCTTGAATTCGAGCAGCTCTTTACAAATTTTGTCTGCATTCAGATAGGAAGCAACCCCTTCAAGGAAAAGCTTTATTTCGGGCTTTATTTTCAGTGGCTCGGAGATGAGTGGCGGAGGCACATTTTTCAATATATAGGTATAGCGGTCATAGCAGAAGGCTTTAGGGTCATCAAATGTGTACAGAATACCTTCCGAGTCTGTCATGGCCAGTATTTCCACTTTTGATGCGATAGCTTGCAGCACAAATTCTCCGGAATTAATGATGGTTCCGGCATATTCTTCACTATTGATTAATATTTGACCTTTGAGTAAGAAAAATAAAATATTGGTTTCACACTTATGTGGGGGTAAGTGGAAACCTTTTTTGTTATGTGTGTAATGGATGCTGTTCTCCACTGCTTTAGGGCATTGGGTACAATCCATCCTTTCATTACAGGGCAGACCAGACATATATAGATGTTAGAAACGCTTGTGTTCTTTTGGTTGATTTGACAAATGTAGGTCAAATATGGATAATTTGCAATAAGTTTCAGGAAAAAGACCGAAGAATCCTGTTTCCACTTGTTTGTCTTCTGCCGTTACGGAAAATGATAGCCTGTGGGCATGAGCATAGAGGGCTAAATTTGTGTGGCCAAACACAAAGAAGTTACAATTGTTGGGAAAGTAGCAGAAAGAAAGTATCTTTGTGTGTATCCATGGGGAGGTATACCGGCTAAAACAGCATAGATTATGGAATTTGTAGTATCATCCTCCAATTTCTCCGGTATCATTGGCGAGCTGCATAACTATCGCATATACTTTTTGAGGACGGTTGATTGACAACAGGTAAAAATGCTCCGCAAATGAAATCGCAAATCATGGTGGGGATGATACGGTGTTTCATTGCGGAGCAGGAAATTGCTATGTTCTTATCAGGAGATTATAATTTCATTGATTTATAAGCTTGCTGAGGGATCTTATGATGCAGGGTTTTTAGGAGTTTGCTCGTTATCAGTAGCATCCCAATTTTCATCATATGTTGTATTTACACTCATTTCTTCTGCACCAACCGGTAAAGTTAGTATATAACGGATACTTTGTCCGTTGGTCCATTCTCCGGTTAAGGATACTTCTTTTGAGTCATTAAAGAATGTTGCATTATCCTTCTCTGTTTTATACTTGACTATGATTTTTGCATCAGTAAGAGATTGTGGGTACAGCATTAATGAATTATCATTTTGTGTATAATCATAAATACCATCTTTGGCTGTTACGGTATTATCGAATGTATAGCTATAGCCACTAGCAGGTGCACTTCCTGTTATATTCCAATTTCCACCTTTTCCTTCGGTTCCTCCGAATGTATATGTTGCAGTACCGCCTTTGGCACCGGTGACAGTTATGCTTTCAACTGTGTAAGTATAGCTGCTATCAACTAGTTTCACAGCAAAGTTTATACGGGTGAGGATGTGTTGGAATGTAAGATTTAATGTATTATCACTTGGCTTGGTTACATCTTTGGAATAAGCCACTATAATATCTTTTTGATCGGCTGGGGTGTCAGGAAGAGTATAACTGATAGTAGGATAAGCGTTAGAACTAGCAGGGGCTGTATAGGTTACATCATTGGTATACCCAAAAAATTGCATTTCTGTGATAGGCCAGTAAAAAGTACCACTTGTTGTTGCCCAGCTACCTTGACCTCCTTTATATTCTATACCATCCATATAAGCATTACCCCATCCTGAAGTTGCAATATCATTGCTTTTAACTATATAGGCATGTAATTTAAACGACGTGAAACTGCTATTGCTTGTAACAGCGGCTCTTGAACTCTTTTTGACAATTGTGTTTACTCCTATTTCATTTTTACTTTTTGGAGTTCCATTGTCAATACCATCAATTTCATTCTGTGAGCAACTTGTGATTGCCAGTGCAGCTAAAGCTGCAAATAAAATCTTCTTCATATTCTGTGTGTTTTAAGTTAATAATTCTATGACTCTTTATTTTATATCTTAACCAACCGGTAATTCCACATTCGTTTCATCGTCCCAGTCACTAACGTTCCCATCAAATCCACCGCCACTTTCATCTGGAGGAACCTCTACATCATCCACTACAATTTTCTCGTCATCCGGAAGCTCAATCTCTATCTCGGACTCTTGAGGTTTTTCATCACCTTCTCCCGGCTCGTCTTCAGGAGGTTTTACCGCTTCCGTTATTTCCACTTTCGCTTCTTGTCTGGAACCATCCACCCTTACTATGATCAGATTCAGAAACTGAGTGATATCAGCTCTTGCCTGCGTCAGTTCGGGATGTCCGAAACAGGTGAAGCTCCCTTTTATGACCCCATTCCCTTTACCGGTTTCACAATAAATGGGAGCGAAGCGGCATAAACCGGCTCCTTTACCTAAATGGTAACATTCGGCCATTCCGGAAACACTGCCAATGATCGATGAGACATTTTTCAGCCCCTCTGTCTTTATTGAAAAGATGTAAGTGGTTACCACAGATTTTGGTCTTACCTCTAGTGTCGGTAACTCTTCTCCTTTTCCTATTTCTACATCGTCCAGGGTTGCCACATAAAAATTATCCGGTCCCCATACCATGTTTTCTGTTTCGCTGTCGCCCAATCCCGTGCAGTTTCCTGTACACGCCATTATCGTTTCGTAACTGTCTTCGCCTTTTACTTGCACTACTTCGGTGTCATAATTGTAAATCACTGCCAAGTAATGCCCCGGGGGCACTTTCATTTCTCCGCCTTTTGCCGGCAAGTAAGTATCAATCTTTCTTCCTTGGGTGTCCTTGGGATAGAAAATAACCCGGACTCCTTCCGGCAGACGGCCGGTTACTCCTTCCCAATCCAAACGGATATTTATTCCTGTTACGGGATAATCGTCCAGAATCTCGCGTCGGCTGCATCCCACTAAAGTCAATAGTGAAGATAAAAGTACAAGAGCTACGTACCTTGTCTTTTTCATTTTCTTCCTCTCTTCTTTGTTATCACCCATACCAACGAAATTTTTGCTTTCGTAGGGCCTATAAAGGTGTAATTCCCGCTACTCATCCAAACTAGTGACCCTTCATAGGGAGTGTACTTTTGATATTCCGTGGTCAGGTAGCCTATGCCCAGGCTGAATTCCAATGCCAGATGCCGTGACACTGAAGTGGAATATCCATAAGTGAATCCTGCCGCACCGTAATATTTACCTTGGTAGCCGTCTCCTTTAAACTGAAAGTCGTAGATACCTCCTTCGGCATACAATCCAAAGAAATGTCCGTTCAACCGGTGATGCAGTTCACGGTTGCCCAGCCAGTAGCGGCTTTCTATTCCTCCCGAAATCAGCTGGTAGCAGATTTCTTTGCTACTGTTGGACCACCAGGGGCTTTTATATTCCAGGTTCACTGACCACCGCTTTCCTACAGGAATTTCTATTTCTATATTAGGCGCCAGTGCCAGGTCGTACAATAAATTATTTTTCAGTGCAAGCACTGTGTTGCCGGCTGTCTTGTCTCTTCTTGCTGCCTTTTCTTTGGGCTTTTTTCCCCGTTTTGCTTTTGTCTCTTTTTCCTTTTCTGCCTTTGTTACTGTTTTTTCTGTTTCTGTTATTACTTGTCTCCTTTCCTTTTGTGGGAGTGCTTGCACCGCTATTGGCGCAATGGTCGTTTCCCTGTCAATCGGAATGAATTCAGTTTCTTCTATCATGGCCGCCTGTTCCGTGGAGGAGTTTTTTCCTTCCTTTTCTTCCGGATAAGACAGGCAGACTCTTATTTTTGTCCGTCTGAGCTCCGGTAGCAGCTGGTTGGAAATATATTGATAAGGTATGCCGGCATCCAGATGTTGCAAGAAATCTTGCATTTTTACAGGATTGTCATGGTGATAATCTATCAATGCCAATACATCCTCCCGGTCGGGGACCAGCCTGTCGTCCGTTATCAGTTTCCGTAAGGCATCCCCGTATTCTTCTCCTGTACGGATACAGATTTGGGCGGCATTGACTTGCGGATATTTCCGACATAAGAACGCTTTTACTTCCTCGCTTCTTTTTAGGCCCGGCGCTATGTCCGGTTCTTTTTTTCCGTTATATGAATCCGGTGAAACCAGAATAATGGAATAAAGATGTCTGCTGCGGGCAGGATGGGCAAGCAGGGAATCCAATGTTGCCAGCGTTTTACCGTTTCCTTGGTAATCCTTGTCCGCCTGTCGGGCCTTCAGGTCAAAATAGAGCATCATGTCCAATATGGTATCTTTGGGATTTTCGTACTCTGTCGTCCGGGCATAAGTGCTATTGGTCAGTAGGCACAAAAACACAAATATGCTGAATATAGTAGTGCGTTTTTCCATGGATTACCATTATGTGTGGAGCAAATATAGGTGATAAAATCTGAAAAAAAACTTATTAAATGTTCTATTTTCGGACGTGAAAGGGTTAGTGAAGCGATTGGACAGAATTTGCAAGTTTGGGCAGCCGGATAATGAGAAGGGCAGGGAAGCTTACTTTTATTTGGAGTGAATAATCAGAGGAATACTTTCTTTTTGCTTTTTACTTTCCAATGGACAGAAATGAACGGTCTTATCATATGGATAGGGCAATGTTTCATATTCCTTTTTTAATCCGTGTTTTTCAATCTAATTGTAATGTTGTGTGCGAAAACGGTTGTATTTGTGAAATAATACTAAATGAAAAGCGAAATTGAACTAAATATTTGGAGAAAATGAGTGTAAGTTGTACATTTGTCATGTGATTTTTTTCATAGTATTAGATTTAAGGTTAACAAAGGTTGGAGCAAAGCGTTGCTCCTTTTCCTTTTTTAAGCCCTTCGCTTTTGTTCTTTTCCTGCCTGTCAAGTTTCCTGTCTTTTAAAATATTCAGCTTCTTGTTTTCATCCATCGGATTTTATGTTATCTTTGTGTCAATGTAATTAATTGACAATCTAAATGAAAAGACACGCAAACCTTTTATGCTTGGGAGCTGCTGTTGCATTACTGAATGCCTGCGCTCCAGCTGTGAATGCTCCTGAACCTGTTTTCCCCATTCCTGAAAAGAAACAGGTGGATTGGCAGAAAATGGAGACATACGCTTTCGTACATTTCGGACTGAACACGTTCAATGATCGTGAATGGGGATATGGAGATTCCGATCCTGCTACATTCAATCCTGTCAAACTGGACTGCGAACAATGGGTGAAAACCTTTGTGGCGGCAGGGATGAAAGGAGTTATCCTTACGGCAAAACATCATGACGGATTTTGCTTGTGGCCTACGGGGCTGACCGAATACTGTATCCGTAACACGCCTTATAAAGACGGAAAAGGGGATATAGTGCGTGATCTTTCGGAAGCTTGCAAGAAGTATGGTATAAAATTCGCTGTCTATCTCTCACCGTGGGACAGGCATCAGGCCAATTATGGAACTCCGGAATATGTGGATTATTTCTATCGACAGTTGTACGAGTTGCTGACCAATTATGGTCCGGTGTTTGAAATCTGGTTTGACGGGGCCAATGGCGGTGATGGCTGGTATGGCGGAGCAAAAGATTCCCGTACCATAGACCGGAAGACTTACTATGACTATGCGCGTGCCTATGAAATGATTGACAAGTTTCAGCCGCAAGCTGTTGTATTCTCGGATGGCGGTCCCGGATGCCGCTGGGTAGGTAACGAGAATGGATTTGCCGGAGCGACAAACTGGTCTTTCTTGCGTGCCGGAGAGGTTTATCCGGGATATCCTAAGTATAGGGAACTGCAATACGGACATGCGGACGGCAATCAGTGGACGGCTGCCGAGTGTGATGTGTCTATCCGTCCGGGCTGGTTTTATCATCCGGAGGAGGACGACCGGGTGAAGACGGTGGAGCAATTGACAGACCTTTATTACCGCAGTGTGGGACATAATGCGACTTTATTGCTTAATTTCCCCGTAAACCGGGATGGATTGATTCACCCTACAGATTCGGCGAATGCTGTTGATTTTTATAAGAATGTACAGAAACAGTTGGCAAACAATCTGTTGAAAGGTGTTCTTCCGATAGTTTCCAATGAACGGGGTGGAAAATATACGGCAAAGGCGGTGACGGATGGAGAGTATGATACATATTGGGCTACGGAGGATAGCGTCACATCGGCTGTTATCGAGTTTGAATGGCTGGCCCCGCAGAAGGTAAACCGTATGCTGTTGCAGGAATACATTCCGTTGGGACAGCGTGTACAGTCCTTTGTGGTGGAATATAATAAGGAAGGGGAGTGGCTGCCTGTGAAACTGAATGAAGAGACTACTACAATCGGTTATAAACGTTTGCTTCGTTTTGAGACTGTCACTACGGACAAACTTCGCGTGAACTTTGAGAAATCACGCGCCTGCCTGTGTATCAATAATATAGAGGCTTATTATGCAGGAGAAACCCTTGATGTGTTTACAGCAAAAGCGGAGGAACTGAAAACATATCCGTTTACATTGCCGAAGGTAGATGAAGCGGAAGCCGGAAAATGTGCGGATAAAGATGCCGCCACTACTTGCTTTGTGGACGGCAATACGCTTCTGGTGGATTTAGGTACGGAACAGACTGTTTCTTCTTTCCATTATTTACCCGACCAGAGCGAGTATAACAAAGGACTGATAGCTGCCTATGAGATTTCAGTCGGCACGGAAGCCGGTGCGGTGAACCAGGTGGTGAGCAGCGGGGAATTCTCGAACATCAAGAACAATCCGATTCTCCAATCGGTCTACTTCAGTCCGGTAACAGCCAGATATGTGCTGTTGAAAGCAGTGCGGATGGTGGAAAATGACGGACCGATGGGCTTTGCCGAACTAGGAGTGCAATAACCATGCATCAATATACTCATGTACCCGTTCACGGTACAGCTACCGTATGTCAATGGGTATATGAGTATCTTGATACATGGTTACATTATTAACCGGTACACTCCTCCTGCCAGTGCTCGTATCACCCCTTTCATTTCTAATTCAAACAGTAATGCACTCATTCGGTTTACAGGTATGTTGGTGTCTATCACCAATGTGTTGATTTGTAATCCTTCCGGCATTTTGCCGAGTCGTTTTACTATTCGTTCTTCTTCCTCGCTTAAATCAGGGAACAATTCCCGTTGTACTGTTTTCTCGGTTTTGGGGCTGCTTTCCCATCCCATGGCCTTCACTAAATCTTCGGCCGATGTGATAAGCACTGCCTGGTTTTTTCTTATCAGATTGTTGCAGCCTATGGAATATTCGTCGTTGTATCGTCCCGGAAAGGCAAAACAGTCCCGGTGATAACTTTCCGCCAGTTCGGCGGTGATGAGGGCTCCCCCTTTGGCGGCGGATTCGATAACGACGGTGGCGTCACTCATACCTGCCACAATGCGGTTTCGTTTCACGAAATTCTGCCTGTCGGGATTGGTTCCGCTTGTAAATTCGGTCAGCAAACCTCCCTGTTCCAACATGCTGACGGCTGTCTTCCGATGTTCGGCAGGATAAATACGGTCCAGTCCGTGTGCCAGCACGCCTATGGTCTTGAAATGATTCTGCAGGGCGGCGCGGTGCGCATGGATATCAATGCCATAAGCCAGCCCGCTCACTATCAAGGCGTTTGGGCACAACACCGACAAGTCGGCAAGGAAACGGGTGCAGATATCCTGTCCGTAGGGGGTGGCATGACGGGTTCCTACCATATTGATGACATGCAGTGCATTCAGATCGGCATTTCCCCGGTAAAATAAAGCTAGCGGAGCATCATCACATTCACGCAAACGGCCGGGATAACCTTCATCATTTAAGGTGAGGCAGCGGATATGATTTTTCTCACAGAAAGTAAGTTCCTGCTCTGCACGCCGGAAAGCTTCGGAGTTATTCAACGCAGTAATGATCTTTTCGCTTACTCCGGGGACCAGTTGTGACAGCTCTTTGCGGTGTTCGAAAACACGGGTGGCGCTTCCCAGACTGCTCACCAGTCTGAATGCGCCTGTCGGTCCCAATCCCGGTATCCGGGTCAGGGCCAGGCTGCAAATTTGTTCGTCTTGTGTCATTCGCTCAGATAGGGGGCGAAAGTCTCGTCAAATAGAGCGCTGTCCCCTAATCTGCCGTTTACCACGCATACTGATTCTACAGTGGCCTTGACAGTCACTTTCATGTCGGGCAGACGGAAAATGTCCTGATAGAACACATATTTAATACCTTCTTTTTTCAGATAGAGCTTGGACACGAATTCGTCACCGCTGCGCAGCGGAGTTTTGAACGCCATGGTGAGCCTCGCCACTACCGGGTCCACTCCTTCTTCGTGCAAGCGTGCGAAACTGATCCCCACCGATGTGAGAAACTCATGGCGCGTATGTTCCAGATAATGTTGATAGTTGGCATTGTTCACAATACCCTGCAGGTCGCATTCATAATCGCGTACCTTCATCTTCAGTTCATAAATATACTTTTCCATAAGGCAAAGGTATAAGAAAAATGTGTTACTTTGCAGATAAACTTAAAAAAAGAAACAAATGAAACTGTACGCTGCCCCTTTGCAAGGTTTTACGGAAGCCCCCTGGAGAAATCTTCATCAGGAAGTTTTTGGTGGGATAGATGCTTATTATACCCCCTTTGTGCGGATGGAGAAAGGAGAGTTCCGTAACAAGGATGTACGGAGATCGCTTCTGAAAACAATACTGTGTCCCGGCTGATTCCCCAGCTTATCGCTTCCACTCCTGCCGAACTGGAACGGCTGGCCGGTTTGTTTATAGAGAAAGGGTACAAGGAAGCGGATATCAATATGGGTTGTCCTTTTCCCCTGATGACAGGGAAACATAAGGGTTCGGGCATTTTGCCGTATCCGGCCGAGGTGGAAGCTTTATTGAAAGAGCTGGTGCACTATCCGGAACTGGGTTTCTCCGTCAAGATGAGATTGGGATGGGAGTGTGCGGATGAATGGCGGCCGTTGTTGCCTTTGTTGAACGCTGCCCCCTTGCGGCGGATCGTTCTGCATCCTCGTATCGGGAAGCAACAGTACAAGGGAGAGGTGGACTTGGCTGCGTTCACCGCTTTCTATGAGGAGTGCGTCCATCCGTTGGTGTATAACGGTGACTTGCTGACGGTGGAAGATATCCGGAAGGTGGACGAGGAGTTTCCCCGCCTAGAGGGCGTCATGCTGGGACGCGGGTTGCTGGCCAATCCTGCTTTGGCTTGGGAATATGCAAACGGAGCCGTTTTTTCTCCCGATGAGCTGCATGAAAAGGTGAAGGCGCTTCACGCACGCCTTCTTCAATATTATGAAGCCCATTTACAGGGAGAGGTGCAATTGCTGAGTAAAATGAAGCCTTATTGGGAATACCTGCTGCCCGATGCGGACCGGAAGATAAAGAAAGCGATAAAGAAGGCTACAACGATGGATAAGTATTTGACAGCGGTGAACCAGCTGTAATGATGGAAAAGGGGCTTCGGTACATGAAAACCGGAGTGTCTCTTCAGTTCATTCAGCCGGTCTAACTGCTTGTAAAATAGGGAAGTATCCTGATAGGAGAACCTTCAGTTTCCTGTCAGTTACTTCCAGCCCATATTTTTGTTCCTACCTGTTAGATGAGAGGTGTGTCCGTCATGCCTGTATTTTAAGAAATACTTAGCTGTCTTTTCTTGGAGCATATCCTTTATCTTCCTTGTTATGCATCCTGTTGCTTCCTGATAAGTTTATCGTTTCACTAAAGTGATGAAACCTTATCACCCTAGTGATGAGCTTGTACTACTTGGGTGATGAAACTTCATCACTTAAGTGAAACACTGTACTTGTCAAGAAGAGAACACGAACTTGTCCTGATGAAAACCCTTTTACATAAGGATGTTTACGCTTAGTCACTTTTCATCCCGAAACGCCGGAAATCCCTTGACAAAGGCTTTTCAATGTGCTATCTTTGTGGAAACAACAACTAAAAAAAAACAATAAAATCATGATGAAAGAAATGATTCGGAAGGTGATGGAATGGTGCAAGTTATGGAACGGTGAAACTGCAACGGCGAAACAGGGGGACCCTTCTTCGGATAAAAGGGAAAAAGAACAGGCTGCGGATAACCGGGAGGTGCAAGACCGTCTGGAGAACTACTTGTGGAAACACTATGAGTTCCGTTTCAACGTGTTGACGGAACAACCCGAATATTGCGCGAAGGGGCAAGGGACGGACACACCTTATAAGATAGTGACTCAGCGTACCTTGAACACCTTGTGCCTGGAAGCGCACCGTCATCGCATCAATTGCTGGGATAAGGATGTGAGCCGCCTGCTCCATTCGGAACGCTTGGAAGACTATCACCCTTTCCTTACTTATATGGATACACTGCCCCAATGGGACGGGGTGGATCGCGTCACTCCGCTGGCGCAGCGCATCTCGAAAAAAGCTTTCTGGATAAACGGCTTCCACCGCTGGATGCTGGGAATGGCCGCCCAGTGGGCAGGACGCATGGACCGTTGCGCCAATGCAGTGGCCCCTATGTTGGTGAGCCGTATGCAGGGCAAGTGTAAATCTACTTTTTGTCAGTTGTTGATGCCCGACGGGTTGAGAGATTATTACACGGACAGTTTTGAGTTGACGGGGCAGTCGGGATGCGAACAGAAACTGGCGCAGTTCGGGCTGATTAATCTGGATGAGTACGACCGTCTTTCTCCTCAAAAACTGCCGTTGCTCAAGACACTGATGCAGATGAAGAAGTTGGATTTCCGTAAGTCGCACCGTTCATCCTACAGTCACCTGCCCCGCATGGCTTCGTTTATAGGAACCAGTAATCATAAGGATTTGCTGACCGACCCTACGGGCAGTCGCCGTTATCTTTGTGCCGAGGTGAAAGAGAAAATAGACTGCACGCCACTGGAGCACAAGCAATTGTTTGCCCAATTGAAGGCGGAGCTGGAGGGTGGCGAGCGTTATTGGTTTTCGGCCGAAGAGGAAGCGGAACTGCAATTGCGCAACCGCGAGTTCTATGCCATGCCCGTAGAGCAGGAGGTGTTCTACCGTTGTTTTCGCCTGCCTGAGGCGGGAGAGGAGTTCAAACTCTATTCGGCCTCGGTCATTTTCACCATTTTGCAGAGCCGTTATCCTGCGGCTATGCGCGGCATGACGGTGGTGCGTTTCGGCAAGATGATGAGTGCCATGGGGGCGGAACGGATGCATACGGAGAAAGGAAATCTGTACAAGGTAGTGTTGGCGGCATAATTCCCGTCCATCAGGCCGGCTGAAAGGACTGACAGGAGGCTGAAGGGGCTTCTGTCAGTCTTATTTGTTGTGCGACAGCGTGTTAACCGTGCTGAATGGTCTGAAGGCGGGGTGCATGAATGCCAAAAAAACATACTATAAGAATCTTTTTAAAGAGCCGTTTTCTCAAGAATTTGTACTAAGTTTGCAACCAAACTACATAATTAAAAAAAAACTATGATTAACAGATTTGTATTGAACGAAGTATCTTACTTCGGTCCGGGTGCGCGTGAAGTGCTTCCACAAGAGATTAAACGTTTGGGCTTGCATAAAGCGTTTGTTGCTACAGACAAGGACTTGATTAAGTTCGGTGTGGCTGATAAAGTGTTGAAAGTCTTGGAGAATGCAGGTATTCCTTATGAAATATTCAGTGAAATCAAACCGAATCCTACCGTAAGCAATGTAAAGGCGGGAGTTGAAGCTTTTGCAAAATCAGGAGCGGACTTTATTCTGGCTATCGGCGGCGGTTCGTCTATCGATACTTCGAAAGCGATTGGTATCATCACTAATAATCCAGACTTCAGTGATGTGGTGTCACTGGAAGGTGTGGCTCCTACAAGGAAAAAGTCAGTGCCTATCATTGCACTGCCCACTACCGCCGGTACTGCCGCCGAGGTGACTATCAACTATGTCATCACGGATGAGGAAAACCATAAGAAGATGGTTTGTGTAGACCCGAACGATATCCCCGCCATCGCTATTGTGGATGCGGAACTGATGTACACTCTGCCTAAAGGGCTGACTGCTTCTACCGGTTTGGACGCACTGACCCACGCCATCGAAGGGTTGATAACCAAAGGCGCTTGGGAAATGAGCGATATGTTCGAGATCAAGGCGATCGAAATGATTGCCCGTTATCTGGAAACCGCTGTCTTCGAGCCTACCAATGCGGAAGCCCGTAACGGTATGGCCGTGGCACAGTACATTGCAGGTATGGCGTTCTCTAATGTAGGCTTGGGCGTGGTTCACGGTATGGCTCATCCGTTGGGAGCTATCTTCGATATTCCTCACGGTGTGGCTAATGCACTGTTGCTGCCTGTCATCATGGAGTTCAATGCTCCGGCTGCTTTGTCCAAATATGTAGATATCGCCAAGGCGATGAATGTGTACAAGGATGGCATGAGCCGGGAAGAGGCTGCGAAGGCTGCTGTTGAGGCGGTGAAGGCATTGTCTGTCAAGGTGGGTATCCCTCAGCATTTGTCTGAACTGGGTATTAAGGAAGAAGACTTGCCCCGTCTGGCCGCTTCGGCTATTGCCGATGTGTGTACGCCGGGCAATCCTCGTGAAGTGACGGAAGAAATTATTCTGGAACTTTACAAGAAGGCTTTCTAAGCGTAATTCTTTTGTAATAAAAGCATAGGTGGTGTGTGGATGTGCAGGGCATATCCACACACTTTTTTTATCTCCTTGTCTTTGAAACAGCATTGTCACTTTGTAGCAATTTGTTCGTAATCCATTCAGCATTCTTTTGCACTTGCAAATTAAATTTAATGAAAATAGGTATTATTGTTAAACTGCTATCAATCATTTGAACATGAAAATTCTTATTGAGTCAAAGAGATTTTTGTTGTTATTATGCTTGTCACTATTCGTTGCGGGCTATGTTTCTGCACAGGATTACCGGGCGATTGTAAAAGGTATTGTGACTGACGAAACCGGAGAGGGGGTTATCGGAGCCACAGTGTTGGTAAAGAACGAATCGACCGGTTTCAGTGCCGGTTCTATCACCAACGAGACGGGAGAGTACATTGTGAAGCAACTCCCTTTGGGTTCACCTTACTCTGTCACCGTCAGCTATGTAGGCTATGGTGACCAGAAAAAGACAGGATATACGCTGAACCAAGGTGATGTGCTCCGTCTGGATTTCCAGTTAAAGGAGGAAAGTGTCGTGATGGAGGCTGTACAGGTGGTGGCTAATTCATTGAAGAATTCTATCGCCACTACGGGGGCCGCTACTTCGGTGACGGCCAATGACCTGAACAAACTGCCGGTAAACGGGCGTAACTTTACTTCGCTCATTGACCTGTCACCATTAAGTACAGGTTCCAGCCTGTCCGGACAGTTGGCTTCTTCTACTAATTATACCATTGATGGTATGAGTGCCAAGGGACCTACTTCGGGAGGTAGTACAACCAGCCGAAACGGTGTGCCATATGCCATTTCGATGGAGGCTATCCGTGAGTTCAAAGTCGTGACGAATGAATATGATGTGACTAACGGTCGTGCCGGAGGAGGTACTATTAGTACGGTGACCAAATCGGGAACCAACCAATTGACAGGTAGCGCTTTCACTTATCTGCGTTCCGACTGGTTGTCCAGCAAATATGATATCCGCGGCAACAAGCGCTCGAATGATTTCTCTACTTACCAGTTTGGAGCCTCATTGGGCGGTGCATTGGTGAAAGACCGTGCCCACTTCTTTATTTCTTGGGATCATCAGGCTGATTCACGTCCGTTGTATATTGCCGATATTCATAATGCTGCCGATGAAAAGCGTTATAATTTGACTACGGAGACCAGAGACCGTTTTCTGGAAATAGCCCGCAATAAATATGGAGTGTCGGACCATCCTCAGTTCGGGTCTTTTGATAAAAAACAGAATACCGATGCGGTATTTGCTCGTTTGGACTGGCAGATTAATGCTACAAACCTGTTATCGTTTACTGATAATTTTGTGAATGACAATAACAATATGGGCTTGAGCGACAATAGTGCTATCAATCTTTATGAAGTGTATGGTGATGTACATTCGTTGAACAACAGCGCTTTACTGACTTTACGTTCGGTACTGGGACCACGCAGTACCAACGAACTGAAGTTGCAACATCTTTATACATTGGAAAAATCCATGCCGGGCAGTGAACTGCCGGCTGATAATATTCCACGTGCCATTGTGCAACGTGTAGAATCGGAAATAGATGGAAAAACGGCGACTACTACCATTCAGCTGGGTGGTCAGCGTTATAGCCCCGAGAATTTCTATAATCACGTACTTCAGTTGGTAGATAATTATTATTATAATACCAATAAGGTAAACTATACATATGGTTTTGATTTGATGTACACGAATCTTAATTCTCGTTACGGTAGTGAGGCCAACGGGCGTTTTTATTTTACCGGACTGGATAATTTCGAGGCATTGAAGCCTTCTCGTTATGTACGTGAAGTGTATTTGGATCCTGACCAAAACAATCAGCGTGTACGCCAAAATATATTGAATGCAGGTATCTATGCCCAGTTGCAGACTAAACTGTTCACAGGATTCGAGCTGATGGCAGGCTTACGTTTGGATAATGCCACTTATTTCAATAAAGGTAATTTCAGCCAACTGGTGTATGATGAATTGGGACTGCGTACAGACAATGGACTCTCTACTTTCCAGATTCAGCCTCGTGTCCAGATTACTTGGGACTTTAATGACAAGCACACGGATATTCTTCGTATTGGCGGGGGAATCTTTGCATCTGATATCAACAACTATGCCATGATTAATAATATGGTATTTGATGGTACGAAAGTGATGTCGGTTGATATCAAGAATACGGAAGAAGAACCGGATATAGTTCCCACTCCCGATTTTATAGGGTATCGGAAAGATCCTTCTACGGCTCCGGGTATTGATTTGCTGAATAATCCCAAATATGCGGACAAGGCTGTACCTACGATCAATATGAATAGCAAGGATGCCAAGGTTCCCGTGGTTTATAAGGCGAATATTTCATACACTCACTTCTTCAGTGACCGTTTGAAAATGAGTGTCAGCGGATATATGACTTTGGGTCGTAACAACTATATGTATATAGACCGGAACATGGTGGATGATCCTTATTTTCGTCTTTCTGCAGAAGGGAACCGAGGTATTTATGTACCTGCTTCTACTATAGGAAAAGATGGTACTCTTGATTGGATGGAAGGACGTAAAAGTACCAAAGTAGGGCGTGTGCTCGAATTGGTCAGCGAGGGAAAAGTAAATCAGTTCGCTTTCACCGTAGATGGAACATGGCGTTACTATAAAGACGGAGAACTTTCTTTCAGTTATACTTGGAACGATACCAAAGACAATACTTCCTATAATGGTAATGTGGCTAATTCCGCTACTCTTTCCCAAATGGTGGTTGACGATCCCCGTGATTTAAGCAAAATGACTTACTCCAACAATCAGTTCCGTCATAAACTGGTGGTTTATGGTTCGGCTCCTACTTTCTGGGGCATTACCGTAGGTGCTCGCTTTTCCGGCATCGGGGGAACACGTTATTCCATGATTGTGAATGGAAATGTGAACGGTGATTTTGTGGATAGTAATGATCTGGCCTATGTATATGATCCGAATAGCAGTGCTACTCCTGATTATATTCGTGAAGGTATTAATTCTATATTGAACAATCCGGATGCGGAAAAGAGTGTGAAAGATTATATTCGTAAGAGTTTTGGTAAAGTGGCCGAACGTAATGGAGGAGTCAATGGTTTCTATGGCACTTTAGATCTTCGTTTGGCCAAGAAATTCAAAACTTACAAAAAGCAGAATCTGGAGGTGTCTGTTGATATTTTCAATGTGGCCAATATGTTGAACAAAGATTGGGGAGCCGGTCATAATCTGGGAACACAGAAAATTTATAGTATCAAGGGGTTTGATAAAGATGCCAAACAATATACTTATAATGTAAATGCCAACACAGGTGTATCCAGTCTGAACGGTACTCCTTTTCAGGTTCAGATAGGTTTGAGATATGGATTCTAATAGATAATGATTAAATAAGAAATAAAGATGAAACTAAGTAAACTAATGATGGCTTGTGCCATGTGTGCTGTTACTTTGACCGGGACTGCCCAGACCAAAGTGATTGCCCACCGCGGATATTGGAAATGTGAAGGTTCTGCCCAAAACTCTATTGCTTCTTTGACAAAGGCTGCAGAGGCAAAGGTGTATGGTTCGGAGTTCGACGTACAACTGACGAAGGACAAGGAAATCGTAGTCAATCATGACGATAGCATTCAGGGAATTTGCATTTTTGATACTCCTTTTGCTGAATTGAAAGATTTGAATTTGAGTAACGGCGAGAAGTTGTCCACTTTGGATGATTATCTGGTAGCGGGTAGGAAACTGACTGGTACTCAGCTGATATTGGAAATCAAGCCTCACAGAACCGAAGAAGCGGAAAATGAAGCGGTAAGAATCATTGTAGATAAAGTGAAAAAGATGCGAATGGAGAAACAGGTGGAATATATTTCATTCAGCATGAACATTTGCGAACAGTTGGTGAAACTGACTCCGGATTCGGAAATAGCTTATCTGAAAAGTGATGTGGCTCCTAAAGACCTGAAGGCGAAAGGAATTAATGGTATTGATTATTATATCAAGGTATTGGCTGAGAAACCGGAATGGATTGCTGAAGCACATCAGTTGGGTATGAAGGTGAATGTGTGGACAGTCAATGATATGGAGATGGTTCAGAAGATGATTGACCAGCAGGTGGATTATATAACTACTGATTATCCATTGGAAACTGAAAAGCTGATTCGGAAAAATGGAGGAGATTCTTAATAAAAATGTAATTCCTTTCAAATAGGGATGTAATAGGAACACAATACATTTGCACTGTAATTTAAAAAAGGATAATATGAAAGCTGGTTTATTAAAGAAAATCTCATTGGCTTTGGGATTGGTATTATGGGTGACAGGTTCTGTATGTGCATCGCCTGCTGACGAAGAAGGTGCTAACAAGGCTAATAACAATCTGGTAAAGGTTCTTGTTATAGGACTTCACGACAATGTGGAATCCAACTATTTTCCCGGCAGTATGATTACTGAGGAAACTGGAATACCGACTGATAGCATAGATTATACTTATAATCAGATTATAGCAAAGAATATTATTGCATCCAATAAGAATAAGAAATACCAGTTCGTTACTCCGGAAAAGGCGGCGGCCATCAGCAGTTTGTTGGATAAAATCAGACTGGAAGGTGAAGAAGAGGAGAGGTATGCGGATCTTAGTCAGGTGGATGATAATCGGTATGAACAGCTGATAAAGGATACTGATTCGGATTATGTATTATTTTTGAATCAGCATTATTTGAAATGGCAAGAAAAGCCTTTGCGTACTTTGTTTCATATCACCAGTTATTCTTTGTTTGATAAGAATCAGAAGGAAGTAACCCGAGGTAATAACTATTTTACCAGCATGAATTTGGAAAGTAAAGATAAGTTGAGTAAGGATAGTCGGAAAAGTTCTTCAAAGATAGTTTCCACTATTGTAAAAAGCTTGTCAAAGTGATGTCGTTATTCAGAAATTTATAAGAATAGGTGGGGCTGAAGTTCAAGACTTCAGCCCCCTTTTTCTATTTTCTTTTCAGATATTCGTACCCTATCCGGCAATACAGGCATTTTTTTCTTATCGCAATATTCTTTCTTTAATTGTATCAAAGCTTGGCTGTCGGCGGCATTGGAGGCTTTCATTCCGCATTGTTCCCACATGCGGGTGATATAATTGTTCTCCGCTTTCAATTCTTCCAGAAAACTGCCGGCACGTGCACAAAGTACACGATTCCCTTTATGCAGTCCGTAAGCATAGAGAAATGTCACTACCGTGTTGATAATAAGTAAATCCAGTGAGGTGTTACTTAGAGTCTTCGGACGGGAAGGGGAAGAACCGCCAAATGTATAATGAGTGAGCCAGTATTCTGACGTTCCTCCTTTCAGAATATCTCTGACACCTTGTAGTGTTTCCGTTTCCATGATGCGAGAGAGCAGTCCGTAGGCACGATGATAAAGACATGCCAACTGTGCAATCCGTATATGCGGAAAATTAGCAGGACGTAGCCGGAGAAAACGCCATAGGGAAGCATCCATCGGGATAAGTCCGAATTTATGCTGTAGATAGGTGTACTCTTTTTTTAGCCGGAGATAGTATCCGTCTCCATCAGAATCTTCCAGAATGCCGGCTTGTCCAAAGAAGATGGCTTCTATCTGGAAAAGGTCGTTCCGATGCTTGTCTACTGCCCGGAAGGGAAGCCGATGAGCCCAGGTTTCGAAAGCGTCTCCGTTCAGCCCGAAACCGAAATTACGTGCCAGTGTGATAAAAAAAGCATCTTCCCAATTGCCTTGACAACGTTTTAACCGTTCATTCAATAAGGTCGCTTTTTGCTCGAATCTTTCCATCTGTAAGGCAGTCATCCATGAGTGGGCGGTGAAAGGGGGGAGTGAAGGAATGATGCGGTAACAAGGGGGGTAGCTGTCTGTTTCCAACAGTTCCTTGTAGTTGGTGCGGACCGCTTCCGGGCAGATGAGTTGTATTTGGGGGATTCTTTCTCCATTGCTCCTGCTGATTTCCGTATCTATTTCGGAGGCTATATGCAGAATGACAGAGTTGTAACCGGCATCTGCATGATGTCCGTGTTTGAACCAGTCTGAAGATCTTTCATGTATCTCGATATTGCCTATCCAAAGCACACCGTCCAGCTTGAGCTTGGCATTAAAAAAATCGGGACCGGCGTCGGTATTCGCCAGTCCCGTATCTATAACTTCCACTTGTTGGCCGGTTGTCGTTTTCAGTTCTTTGAGAGGAAATATTTTATGTTTCCATACATAGTGTAATAGTTGTTCCATGTTAATGAGGTGTAAATGTTTGGCAAATGTAATGGTTTACAACGAAAAACGCTATCTTTGTGGCTGAAATAACATTCGTAATTATGAAAATAGCATTAATAGGATACGGAAAGATGGGCAAGGAGATTGAAAAGGTTGCAGTTGCCCGCGGACATGAGATTGTGAGTATTATAGATGTTGATAATCAAGATGATTTTAATTCGGAAGCATTTAAATCAGCAGATGTGGCTATTGAGTTTACTAACCCGATGGTGGCATATGACAACTATATGAAAACTTTTGCTGCCGGTGTCAAATTGGTATCGGGCAGTACCGGATGGATGGACAAACATGGTGATGAGGTGAAAGAATTATGCACGAAAGGTGGAAAAACCTTGTTCTGGTCGTCTAATTTCAGTCTGGGTGTCGCTATATTCTCTGCTGTAAATAAATACTTGGCTAAAATAATGAATAACTTTCCCGCTTACGAGGTTTCCATGACCGAAACTCATCATATTCATAAACTGGATGCGCCCAGCGGAACAGCCATCACGCTGGCCGAAGGGATTCTGGAAAATATGAACCGCAAGAGTAAATGGGTGAAAGGGACCATGGTGGCACCGGATGGAACCGTGTCGGGAACATCGGAATGTGCCGAGAATGAGTTTCCTGTAAATTCGATCCGTGAAGGGGAGGTGTTTGGTATTCATACTATCCGCTATGACTCTGAGGCGGACAGCATCTCAATTACCCATGATGCCAAGAATCGGAAGGGGTTTGCCTTGGGAGCTGTTTTGGCGGCGGAATATACATCCAGGCATGAAGGGTTATTAGGAATGAGTGATTTATTTCAGTTTTAAGATATGATAAGAGCAACACGTACACAGTGGATTAAGTTTGCCGTTGTTCTGGCGCTTTACCTGATATTTCTTGTCTGGTTGAGAAGCTGGCTGGGATTGGTGGTTGTACCGTTTATCTTCGATGCGTATATCACAAAGAAGATTCCATGGACTTGGTGGAGAGAGTCCAAGAACCGTCATGTAGTGACTGTCATGGGATGGGTGGATGCTATTGTATTCGCACTGGTGGCGGTATACTTTGTCAACCTCTATTTCTTCCAGAACTATGTGATTCCTTCTTCTTCGCTGGAAAAATCATTGCTGACGGGTGATTATCTGTTTGTGAGTAAAATGAGTTATGGGCCCCGTGTGCCTCAGACTCCGCTGCACATGCCGTTGGCACAACACACACTGCCGTTTTTTAATTGTAAATCATACCTTGAGCATCCACAATGGGATTATAAACGGGTGAAAGGTTTGGGGGATGTACAGTTGAATGATATCGTTGTCTTTAACTTTCCGGCCGGAGATACAGTTGCCACCGGTGTGCCCAATGATGATATTTACCGTCTGAGTTATGGCGCAGGCAAGGAGCTGGCAAAACCGGTGGATTTGGCTTCCATGACTCCGGAGCAGCAACGGGTGGTCTATGATTATTATTATCAGTTGGGACGGGAGTACCTGAAAGAGAATCCACAGAACTTCGGTGAGATAATCAGCCGTCCGGTAGACCGCCGTGAGAACTACGTGAAGCGGTGTGTGGGTTTGCCCGGACAAACGCTGGAGATAAAGGATCGTATTATTTATTTGGATGGTAAAGCTAATAAAGAGCCTGATAATGTGCAGTATCGTTATCTGGTGAAAACCAAGCGTCCTATTCCCGATGACCTGGCTCATGAACTGGGTATCAGCAAGGAGGATATGATGATGTATTATACGGATGCTTCTGTTTATAATATGCCTCTGACGGAAAAAGCGAAAGCGGGTTTGTTGGCGCGTAAGGATATTGTAGTCAGTATTGAGAATACACCGGCTGATGATGCGGGGGGCTTGTACCCGCTGAATATGTATAAGAACTGGACTACGGATAACTACGGACCTGTATGGATTCCCAAAAAGGGAGAGACGGTGAAACTCACGATAGAGAATCTTCCTGTTTATGAGCGTCCTATTCATGTTTACGAGGGTAATGAACTGGCGGTGAAAGATGGAAAGATTTATATTAACGGCAAGGAAACCGATGTAGTATACTTTCAAAGATGGATTATTACTGGATGATGGGAGATAACCGTCATAATTCGGCTGACTCCCGCTTTTGGGGATTTGTTCCTGAAGATCATGTGGTGGGAAAACCTATCTTTATCTGGTTGTCATTGGATAATGACCGTGGCTGGCTGGATGGAAAAATACGTTGGAACCGATTGTTTACCTTTGTAGATAACATTAAATAAATTGCGCATACCCTGTATTCCTGTATGGATAAAAGCAATGCTTACTGCTGTCATTCTGGTACTGTTGGTAAAGACATTTGCTTTCACCTCCTGCACCATTCCCTCTACCGGTATGGAGAATAGCCTTTATCAAGGGGAAAGGGTTTTGGTGAATAAGTGGAGTTATGGGTTTCGTGTGCCTTTTTCTATCTGGCGGTGGCTGGGAAAAACTGCCGGGAAAGGGGATATTGTGTTGTTCAACAATCCTAATCCACGGTCTCCTCAGACGTCGGTGGGCAATCGGGAAGTGTTTATAAGCCGTGTGGTAGGAGTACCCGGAGATACGTTGATGTTGAATGATGAACTGTGGGTGACCGACGAACAAGTGTTGAGCCCGGATAGTAAATCTTTGTATGTCTATTCTCATACGGAAGAAGAAACGATGCAGGCTGCCATGCAGCAAGTGAACATTCAGGGAAACAGGTTGGTGGGGTATGCCGAGGGGAAGTATATACGTACCTTCAGTCATTATGAATATTACCTGTTAAAACAAAAACTGGCGGGAAAAGTGGATTTGATTCCTCTTTATCATAAGGATATAAGCAAGAGCCATCCCTTTGTGATCCCGGAAAAAGGGAAACCTGTCAAGGTATATCCTTGGAATGTGACCTTGTTGTGCAATACTATTGTCCGCCATGAAGGGAGAGTGGCTTCTGTCAGGGGAGATACCCTGTATGTAGGGGGAAAACCTGTAGAAGCCTATACATTTAATAAAAATTATTACTGGATGGCATCCAATAATCCGGTGAATCTGTGTGATTCGCGTTTATTCGGCCTGGTGCCCGATGACCATTTGATCGGTAAAGCTTGGCGCATTTGGTTTTCATCCAGAAAAGGGCGCATTTTTCAACGAGTGCAATAATGGAGAATACGATATATTTAAGTTCGGCCTATCTGGCCCCGGTGGAATATTATACAAAACTGTTTGCCTGTGAGAAGGTCTATGTGGAACAGTATGACAATTATGTGAAACAGACTTATCGCAACCGTTGTGTCATTGCGGCAGCCGACGGTCCGCTGGCACTGACTATCCCTACGGAAAAAAGCGGTACGCCTAAATGCCTGATGAAGGATGTCCGTATTTCGGATCATGGCAATTGGCGTCATATACATTGGAATGCTTTGGTGGCTGCATATAGAAACAGTCCTTTCTTTGAGTACTATGCTGATGATTTCCGCGTCTTTTATGAAAAGAAATATGCCTTCTTGTGGGATTATAATCAGGAAATTTGTTCTTTAGTATGCGATTTGATCGATATTCATCCCCATATGGAAGGAACAACGGAATATTGCATGGAATTTGTTCCGGGTGAGGTTGATTTTCGTGAGACTATTCATCCGAAGCGTGACTGGCGTAAGGCGGATGCTGACTTTTGCCCTAAACCTTACTATCAAGTTTTTGATGCCAAATACGGTTTTCTGCCGAATTTGAGTATCGCCGATCTTTTGTTTAATATGGGGCCGGAGAGCCTGATTGTTTTGCGAGATAGTGTTAAAGGTATAAACCATAAAGAATAATATCATGAATAATTTGTTTAGTGTAAAAGACCAGGTGGTGGTAATCACCGGTGGAACAGGGGTTTTGGGAAAGGCTATTGCCGCCCATTTGGCAGAAGAAGGTGCCAAGGTTGTTATATTAGGCCGTAAGGCAGAAGTAGGAAATGCCATTGTAAACGAAATCAAGGCCAAAGGCGGGGAAGCCATGTTTCTTGTAACGAATGTGTTGGATGAGGCTATATTGGAGCAGAATCTGAAGGATATTCTCGCAGCATATGGTCGTGTAGATGCATTGCTGAATGCAGCAGGAGGTAATATGCCGGGTGCTACGATTGCTCCTACAGGAAATTTCTTTGATTTGAAGGTCGATGAGTTCCAGAAAGTGCTTAATCTGAATCTTACCGGAACAGTTCTGCCTACACAGGTATTTTTGAAGCCGATGGTGGAACAGAAGAAAGGAGCTATTGTGAACTTCTCTTCTATGGCGGCATTCCGTCCGATGACCCGTGTATGTGGTTATGCGGCTGCAAAAGCGGGAATCTCTAATTTCACTGCGTTCATGGCCAATGAAGTGGCTACGAAATTTGGTGAAGGCATCCGCGTGAATGCCATTGCTCCGGGATTCTTCCTGACCGAACAGAACCGTACTTTGTTGACAAACGAAGATGGTACATATACTCAGCGTGGTAATGATGTGATTCGCCAGACTCCGTTCAAACGTTTCGGTAAAGCAGAGGAACTGTGTGGAACCATCCAGTATCTCATCAGCGATGCCAGCAGCTTTGTAACCGGTACAGTAGCCGTAGTAGATGGTGGTTTCAATGCATTTGCCATGTAACAAGTCTTTAGTCTTTAATTCTCAATTTTTTTATTTGATATGATTTTATGTGAGCAAACATGGCGCTGGTACGGACCGAATGATCCCGTATCATTGTGGGACATCAAACAAGCCGGAGCAACCGGTATTGTCAATGCCTTACATCATATTCCCAACGGTGAAGTATGGACGGTAGAGGAAATAATGAAGCGCAAGAAATTGATTGAAGAAGCAGGATTAACTTGGAGTGTCGTAGAATCCGTGCCCGTACACGAACATATTAAGACACAGACAGGAGATTATCTGAGATATATCGAGAACTATAAACAGAGTTTGCGTAATCTGGCAGCATGTGGTATCTATATTGTGACTTATAATTTCATGCCTGTATTGGATTGGACCCGTACGGACCTGGCATATACGTTGCCCGATGGTTCCAAGGCATTGCGTTTTGAGCGGGCTGCTTTTGTAGCGTTCGATCTGTTTATCTTGAAACGTCCGGGAGCCGAAAAGGAATACTCGGCCGAAGAGATAGAAAAGGCAAAAGCGCGTCTGGCACAAATGGATGAGGAAGAAATTCATCGTCTGACACGAAATATGATTGCAGGATTGCCCGGTTCGGAGGAAAGTTTTACATTGGAGCAATTCCAAAATGAACTGGACCGTTACAAGGATATTGATGCGGACAAACTCCGCAATAACTTGATTTTCTTCTTGAAAGAAATTTGTCCGGTAGCCGATGAAGTGGGAGTAAAGCTCGTTATTCATCCGGACGATCCGCCTATGTCTATTCTGGGCTTGCCGCGCATTATGAGTACGGAGGCGGATTTCAAGCTGTTGGTGGAAGCTGTACCTAATCCGTCAAACGGACTTTGTCTGTGCTGTGGCTCATTTGGCGTATCTGCACAGAATGATTTGCCGGGTATCATGGAACGTTGGGGAGACCGTATCAATTTTGTTCATTTGCGCAGTACCCAACGTGATGCTGAAGGGAACTTTTATGAGGCGAATCATCTGGAGGGTGATGTGGACATGTATCATGTAGTTAAGAACCTGTTGAAAGTGCAGCAACGTCGTGGAATATCTATTCCTATGCGTCCGGATCATGGTCATCAGATGATAGATGATTTGAACAAGAAACAAATCCGGGCTATTCTTGTTTGGGACGTATGCGTGGCCTTGCCGAGCTTCGTGGTTTGGAAAAAGGAATAGCGATGAGTATGGTGGCAGAGTAACTTCTTTTTAACATATAAAAATAAGACCTGAATGTCTTCCGGTATCCGGAGATCTTCAGGTCTTATTTTGTTTAAAGGCTGGATAATAGGGGTTTTCTAGACAAATACAGATATTAATTAGACAAATAAAGAGGTGCTGGCGGAATGGGAACGCCTATATTTGCAACAGTTTTTAATCTAATTAATCCTTAAATTCTTTTATTATGAATAAAAAAATGAAACTGCTTTCAGTCCTTGGATTGGTGACAGCTATTCTGTTTTTGTTCTCGCCGATGGTGACAGCTCAATCCTTATCCATCAGTGGTAAGGTAATTGACAAAAACAGTCAGGAGCCTGTAATTGGGGCCAGTGTTTTAATTGAAGGAACCTCAAACGGTAC
>ENA-OQKK01000057-OQKK01000057.1-human-gut-metagenome-genome-assembly--contig:-NODE-57-length-40381-cov-5.030978_pt1 | contig 40381 bp, 35 predicted proteins | sample MGYA00242648_ERZ504797 | MGnify/ENA primary metagenome ERZ504797 (study PRJEB26092, sample SAMD00036412) | human gut metagenome | host: Homo sapiens | study: EMG produced TPA metagenomics assembly of... | reverse complement strand
TTCAAGACTGAGCTGATCGCTATGGCTGCCAAGGCCAACGAGAAGCAGCCCACGAGGACGAGGAAGAGGAGCACGAACACCATCATCACCACGACCACGATGATGACCATGACGAGCATTGCTGCTGCGGCCATCACCATGACCACGATGATGAGGATGAAGACGAGCATGAGCATCATCACCACCACGACCATGATGACCACGACGAGCATTGCTGCTGCGGCCATCACTACCACCATCATGACCACGACGCCGATGAGGTCTTCACCAGCTGGGGCGTCGAGACGGCCAAGAAGTTCAGCAAGGCAGACATCGAGCGTGCACTGACCGAGCTGGACGGCGGCAAGTACGGCATGATCCTGCGCTCCAAGGGCATCGTGGACGGCGGTGCCGACGGCTGGCTGGAGTTCGATTACGTTCCCGGCGAGTGGGAAGTGCGTCAGCGCGGTGCCGACGTGGGCGGCAAGCTGGTCGTCATCGGTTCCAAGCTGGACGAAAAGGCCATTGCTGCACTGTTTGGCTGCTGAGCTGCAAGTTGTGTAAGGAGAAAAACCGATTATGGCAAACGAGATCCCGGTTTACCTGTTTGTGGGCTTCCTCGAAAGCGGCAAGACCAAGTTCATTCAGGAGACCTTTGAAGACCCCAATTTCGACTCCGGCGACAAGACCCTGCTGCTGGTCTGCGAAGAGGGCGAGGAAGAATATAACGAGAAGAAATTCGCCTTCCCCGGCGTGACCCTGAAGGTCCTTGAGGATAAGGCGGAGCTGAACCCCCAGAATCTGGCCAGGCTCGAAAAAGAATCCGGCGCAGGCCGTGTGGTCATTGAGTACAACGGCATGTGGCTGCTGCAGGATCTGGCCAACAACCTGCCCGAAAACTGGATCGTCTACCAGTGCATCGCCACGGCCGACGGCACCACAGCCTTGACCTACGCCCGCGACAACTCCATGCGTTCTCTGCTGCTGGACAAGATCGCCCGCAGTGAGCTGATCGTGTTCAACCGCGCCGAGGCCGTGAACAACGATGCCGCCCGTCAGGAGCTGCACAAGCTGGTGCGTCAGGCCTCCCGCAAGTGCGATATCGCCTATGAGTTCGCCGACGGCAGCGTGGCATACGATGACATCCCTGACCCGCTGCCCTTCGATCTGAACGCCCCGATCGTTGAGATCGGCGCGGACGATTTCGGCATCTGGTATATGGACTGCCAGGACGAGCCCCAGAAGTATACGGGCAAGACCGTCCGGTTCCTGGCGCAGGTCTGCCAGACCAACCGCGCGGGCAAAAACAGCTTTGTGCCCGGCCGTTTTGCAATGACCTGCTGTGTGCAGGATATCCAGTTCGTGGGCTTCCCCTGCAGCTATGATGGCTACAAGGCACTGGAGCAGCGCGCCTGGGTCACTGTGACCGCCAAGGTCAATTACAAGTTCCACAACATCTACCGCGGCAAGGGCCCGGTGCTGACCGCCATCTCGGTGGAGCCCGCCGAAAAGCCGCAGAACGATGTCGTAACATTCTCTTAATCCTAACTTATACAGGGAGGACTTCACCATGAAAACTCTGTTCCGTGTTCTGGGTGCCGTTGCCGCTGTGGCTGTTACCGGTGCCGCCATCGTCGTGCTGGACAAAGTTCTGAACGACAAGGACCCGCTCCACGTCGAAAACGTGGAGTTCCCCGAGGAAGCTGAAAAGGACCCCGCCGAGGCCGAAAAGACTGCCGAGGCCTACGCCGAGGGCGAGGCCAGGGAGACCGCTCCCGGTGACGCATGGCCCCCTGCCTTTGAAAAGGCTCCTGCCGAGCCCGAGACTGCGCCCGCCGCCCCGGTGGTGGAAGCTGCCCGGGCAGAGGAGACTGCCGAGGAAAAGCCTGCGGCAGAGGAAACGACCGTGAATCCTGTGGAGGCAGGCCCTGCCGTTGCCCCCAGGGATGAGAACGGCAAGTTCGATACCACCAAGATCGCGGAGGCCAGCGATTTCACCGGCATCGAAGAGGAATCCGGCTGCAAGAGCTGAGCAAAGCAATAAAAGGACGCTGTACCGCAGGGCACAGCGTCCTTTTTCTGTCTGGGTCATTTCCGCAGGGCTTTGGCGGCTTCGGTGCCTGCCACGGCACCCTCGTACACGGCCTTGGCGACCTGCAGCAGCCCGCCGGTGCAGTCTCCGGCGGCATACAGGCCGGGCAGGGAGGTCTGCATGTGGTCATCCACCACGATCCGGCTGCCGTTCACCTCGGCTCCCAGCTTGCGGGCCAGGGCAGTGCTGCCTGCCACGCCCAGCGCCACGAACACGCCGGAGACTTCCAGTGTCCCGCCGTCTTTCAGCTGCACGCCGGTGACCCGCTCTTCACCGAGGATGGCTTCCACGGCTTCCGTCCGCACGGCCACCTCCGGCGGGAACTGTGCCGTCAGCGGGGCCCCGTTCGTGAGCAGGGTGACGCTGTGGGCCACGGGCAGCAGGGCCTGCACCTCATGCAGGGCGTACTCTCCACTGCCCAGCACGGCCACATCCCTGCCGCGGTAGAAAAAGGCATCGCAGGTGGCACAGTAGCTCACGCCGTGGCCCTCCAGCCCGGCAAGGCCCGGAATGCGGGGCGCTGCCCGGGAAGCCCCCGTGGCCAGAATGACGGCATCGGCAGGGAAATCCCCGGCCAGCGTCTCCACGGTCAGCTTGTCGGTGTAGGTCAGGCCCACGGCCTCGGTGGTGACGAACTCCACCCCCACGGCCTTGGCACCCTCGATGCCCCGGCGTTCCAGCTCGGCACCGGTGATGGGTTCGGCAAAGCCGTAGTAGTTCTGGATGAGTTCGGCCCGGTCCAGTGCGCCGGGACCCTTGGTCAGAACGGTGGTCTGCACCCCGGCGCGCGCGGCATACAATGCCGCCGAGACACCTGCGGGGCCGGAACCGATGATCACAATGTTTGACATGGCAGTTTCTCCTTATGGTAGGTTGTACAGAGGACTGTTTGATCTTATGATAACTATTATACCTCAACTCCCCGCACTTTTCATCTCCGATGAACTGTGCTATACTGAAAACATCGCAAAAATCGACACCATGGAGGGGAAACCTATGTCCAAGCAGCGCCTGCTTTTTATCACCACCGGCGGCACCATTGCCAGCGTGCGCACCGCACAGGGGCTCAAGCCTGTTCTGACCAGCGAGGAGCTGCTGGCCCATCTGCCGGAATTGCAGCAGCTCTGCTGCCCGGAAACGCTCAACCTGTGCAGCATCGACAGCACCGACCTTGGCCCGGAGCACTGGCTGATGATGGCCAAGGCCGTGCAGGAAAACTATGCGCTTTACGATGGCTTTATCATCTGCCACGGCACCGATACACTGGCCTACTCGGCGGCGGCGCTGTCCTACCTCATTCAGAATGCGGACAAGCCCATCATCCTCACGGGTGCCCAGCAGCCCATTTCCAACGAGATCACCGATGCCAAGAAGAACCTGCGGGACAGCGTGATCTGTGCCCTTGATCCGGGCAGCCGGGGTGTGATGGTAGTGTTTGGCGGGCACGTCATTGCGGGCACCCGCGCCAAGAAGAACAAGACCATCAGCTACGATGCCTTTGCGTCGGTCAACTTCCCGGCGCTGGCGCTGGTGCAGGGCGACCGGCTGGTACGGTATGTGGCTTCGCCCTGGCCCACCGGCCCGGTGGAGTTTGGCCGGGCGCTGAACCCCAAAGTGTTCCTGCTCAAGCTGACCCCCGGCCTTGGACCGGAGCTTATCCCGGCCATCTTTCAACAATATGACTGCGTCATTGTGGAAAGCTTTGGCGTGGGCGGCATTCCCCAGCGGCTCATGGATGCCTTTGCCGAGGAGCTGGGCGATTACGACCAGACCCACAAGATCCTGATCCTGACCACGCAGGTCACTTATGAGGGCAGCGATGTGGGCATTTACGAGGTGGGTAAGCGGGTCAAGAATCGCTTCCGCTTCCTGGAGGCCCACGATATGACCATTGAGGCCGTTGTCACCAAGGTCATGTGGCTGCTGGCCCAGAACTGCGAGAACTTTGACCAGCTCCAGCAGCGGTTCTACCGGCAGATCAATTTTGATACATTCTATCATTGAAACAAACGGGAGATGCCCCACCGGCACCTCCCGTTTCTGTTATGCGAACACCAGCTGCACTAACAGCACATAACACACCGCACCGCCGGTGATGGAGACCCAGTAGAACTGGTCCGGCAGGGTGATGAAGAAGATGAACCAGCCCCTGTCAATTTGAAAACTTTTTGTCCGCCACTCGTGGACTTTTGGCGAATCAGGACAAAGTTTTGCCAAAAGGCTTGCACTTTGATACTTTACTGTGGTAAAATCGAAGCGTACTTTCATTTGGAAAGACAAGGGGGAAAAAGTATATGACCAACATCTGCATCATCGCCACCATCATCATCTATCTGGTGGCAATGCTGTTGGTTGGGTTTGCATACAGCAAGTCCAACAACGACAGCACCGATTTCTACCTTGGCGGCCGCAAGATGGGCCCACTGGTCACGGCCATGAGTGCCGAAGCCAGCGATATGTCCAGCTGGCTGCTGATGGGAATGCCGGGCCTTGCCTACCTCACCGGCATCGCCTCGCCCGGCTGGACCGCCATCGGCCTGGCGCTGGGCACCTGGCTGAACTGGCTCATCGTGGCCCGGCGGCTGCGGCGGTACTCGGCCAATCTGGATGCCATCACCGTGCCGCAGTTCCTGTCCCTGCGCTTCCACGACCAGCACAATCTGCTCAACGCACTGGGCGCGGTGATCATCATCGTGTTCTTTGTGCCCTACACGGCTTCGGGCTTTGCCGCCTGCGGCAAACTGTTCCACAGCCTCTTCGGCGTGGATTACATGGCGGCCATGGTGGTCTCGGCCTGCGTCATCGTGGGCTATACCATCACGGGCGGCTTCCGCGCTGTTACCACCACCGATCTCATCCAGTCCATCGTGATGAGCCTGGCACTTGTGGCTGTACTGGTGTACGGCATTGGCGCGGCAGGCGGCTGGGATGCCGTTGTAGCCAACGCCCAGAGCCTGCCCGGCTACCTGACCATGATGGCCAGCCACAACGCCGCCGAGGGCACGGCCACTTCGTACAGCCTGCTGGACATCGTCTCCACCATGGCGTGGGGCCTGGGCTACTTCGGAATGCCCCACATCCTGCTCCGCTTCATGGCCATTGAGGATGAAAAGAAGCTGGTGCTCAGCCGCCGCATTGCCAGCGTGTGGGTCATCATTGCCATGACCGCCTCCATCATCATCGGCATGGTGGGCCTTGGCATGACCAAGGCAGGCGCGCTGGAGTACCTGAGCGGCTCCTCCAGCGAGACGGTCATCGTCCGCATTGCAAACCTCATTGCACAGCACGGCATTCTGGCAGCCGTTCTGGCGGGCCTGATCCTGGCGGGCATCCTTGCCGCCACCATGTCCACCGCCGACAGCCAGATGCTTGCTGCCGCGTCCAGCGTCTCCCAGAACATCCTGCAGGAGTTCGGCCACATGAAGCTGACCGAGCGCCAGAGCCTGTTTGCCGCCCGCCTGACCATCATCTGCGTCAGCGTGGTGGGCGTGGTGCTGGCCCGTGACCCCAATTCCAGCGTGTTCGGCATCGTCAGCTTTGCATGGGCCGGTTTCGGCGGCGCATTCGGTGCAGTCATGCTCTGTGCGCTCTTCTGGAAGCGCTGCAACTGGCAGGGCGCGCTGGCCGGAATGCTCGCCGGCGGCCTGATGGTCTTTGTCTGGAAGTACCTCGTCAGCCCTCTGGGCGGCGTGTTCGGCATCTATGAGCTGCTGCCTGCCTTCCTGACCTCGCTGCTGGTCTGCGTGGTGGTCAGCCTGGTCACCCCCGCCCCTCGAAGGAGATCGAAGCCGAGTTTGAGGCGGCGAAATAAGAAACAATCGCAAGGGCCATTGCACGGGAATCTGTGCAATGGCCCTTGCTTTATATGCGGCGCACAACGCCGTTCTCAACACGGTAGATCTTATCAAAACGTTTCATAAAAGCACCGGACACATCATGGGTAATAGCAACGACTATGCAGGGCAGAGAGAGCAGATTCTGCATCACCTGCTGGCTGGTTTCCGGGTCAAGGCTGGCAGTAATCTCATCGGCGATGATGAGGTCATACCGACGAAGTACCAACCGGGCGATGCCGATGCGTTGGCGCTGACCGCCAGAAAGATTTTTACCGTTTTCGCTGATGAGAGTGTTCAGTCCATCCGGTAGGGTTTGCACCCAGTCGGTCAGACCGGCAGCTTCAAGGGCACCGGTTATCTGCTGTTCGGAGAACTTCTCACTCAGACAGATGTTGCTGCGCAGGGTATCATTGAACAGATACGTTGTCTGGGCAATATAGCCTGTCCGGTGGTAAAGACTGCTGCGGTCGATGTCCCGGAGCTGCTGGCCGTTGAACAGAATATCACCGCTGTAATCCGGATAATATTGGAAGAGCAGCTTGGCCAGTGTGGATTTTCCGCATCCGCTTTCACCCGTGAGACCAATCTTTTCTTGTCTGCTCACGGTCAGGCAGATATCCTTCAACACCGGAGCAGCTGCACCAGGGTAGGTAAAACTGGTGTTTCGGCATTCGATCCGCTCCAGCGATGCAACAGGCTGACCGGCAGAAGAAGGAGCTTCCGGAACGGACATGGCAGCTTCCAGACGCTGACGGATGCCCTTGGAGGATTTCACCTTGGCCCAGCACTGAGCGATTTGGTTGCAGGGTGTGATGACAAAGTTTGCCATGCTGGCGGCAGTGGAAACAGCACCTACGGTCAGGCGGCCGTCAAATGCAAGAAACAGACCCACGAGCATGACCACGGGAAAGATTAGATTGCTGATGAGGGATGTGTTGACTACCATGGAATTCAAGCTCTGCTGGTAGCTCTGCTCACTGGCGCACGCTTGTGCGGCGGCAGTGCGATGACGAGCGGTATAGGCATCCTCTCGCAGAAAGCTCCGGATAACTTCAAAACCGCCAAGAAGTTCCTTGAGCTGCTGGGTGTAGTCCGCCATTTGCAGGGAAAAGGCATCCCGGGCAACTTTAAGCTGTTCGTTCATTTTCCGGGGCAGTACCAACGGCGGAATCGTTACCAGAAGGATTGCAATAAGCATGACCGGGCTGAGATAGAGATACATCCCCAGTGCACAGAGCATGATACCGCCCCAGAATACGATATTGAAGATGGACATATAGTAGTCATCGTATAGGGTGCGCAGATCGGTAGTCAGTAGTGAGATGTAAGTACTGTCGCCCTCCTGCTGATACTGTGCCACCGGGCGGCGAAGCACTTGCTCCATGACCCTGTCTCGAACTTCCTCAACGGCACCGCAGGCCAGCTTGGTGAAAGAGCGGCGGCTCAGGCGCTCGAAAAACCAACTGGTAAAGGTAATGAGGAATACCAGCGCCATGTAACCGAGGGCTTCTTGCTTGCTTTTGGAATCAATGAGCCATTTGAGCTGAAAGCTTTTAAGCGGTGCAAAAAAGGAAACAGCGGCGGTAAAGCACACAAACAGGACGACCTTTGCCCAGTGTTGCCGGAAATAGTCGTTGATAGTCGGCTTCATGAATAGCAGGCTCCTTTCCTTATGTAAGAAACGAATTTCAAAAAGATGCCATTCCTGACGCTTGGCCGGGAAGGAGACTGACCACCTGCATTTGCAGCACAGTGCCCGATGCCGCTGTTTTGCAGCAAATATAGAGTAACATAAAATTGGACTGAACACAATAGCGCAAAAGACCTTTGAAAAGAGCAGCTTTTTCAGTTGAAAGTAATCATCACGAGTTCGCAGAAGGGAACGACGAAGCAACAGAAGAAGAAAAAGAGGTTCAGCGCAAGTTTGACAAGCCGGACACCCGGCGAAAGATGAGGAACGGAAAAATTAATTGCGGCTTCAAAAAGAAAAGATTCGGCTAAGAAAAAATATTTTGTATACAAAAAAGAAAAAGATTGCTTGTGCAGAATTACGAAAATGCTGCATAAATTAAAGTATACAACAAGAAATGCTTTAAAACCGTAAAATTGTAAGGATATACCATAAAAAAATACTAACATTTTGGAAGGAGATGCCGTATCATGGATTTATAAATGAGCATACGGCTTGCGGGCGGTGTGCCAAAATTGTCCGGAAATTTGAGGAAGGAGTATTTTCATGGGAAAATCAACAGTGGATGCGTCTGCAGGGTTTGGATTGCGTGATAAACTTGCATACGCAGCGGGTGACTTTGGCTGCAATATGAGTTTTGCGCTCAAAGGTTACCTGACGATTTATTGGACGCAGTTTATGGGGATCGACAACTACCTGATGGCATCCCTTCTGCTGATCGTGCAGATCTGGGACGCAATCAACGATCCGATTATCGGAGCAATGGTAGATGCGGATACGCACAAATACCGCCGGAACAAGTTCCTTGCCTATATCTGGTTCGGTGCGATCGGACTGACCGTGGCTGGTGCACTTTGCTATCTGCCGTTCCCGCAGGCTCCCGGTATGGTCAAGAACATTCTGTTTGTGGCAGGCTATATGATCTGGGATGCTTTCTACACCGTTGCAAATGTGCCGTATGGCTCGATGCTGTCTCTGATCTCGGATGACCCGATCCAGCGTGCACAGCTGTCGACTTTCCGCTCCATTGGTTCTATGGGCGGTGGGCTTCTTACCGGTATGCTGATTCCGGTGATCATTTATGATAACCAGAACAACCTGCGCGGTGAGCAGATGTTTGTCATCGCTCTGATCATGGGTGTGATCGGTCTGGTCTGCTTCCGCTTTATGGTCACGAACACAAAGGTGCGTGTGGACACCACGATCACTCTGAAAGAGGATGCACCGAAGTTCAACGTCATGAAGGCGTTCAACAACTTTATCCATAATCGCCCGGCTGTGGGCGCAACGCTGGCACCTATCGCAACGTTTATTGGTATGTATGGTGCCTCTACTGCAGGCCAGATCCTGTTCCAGGCTTATTTCAAGAATGCAAAGATCTCCGGCCTTGTGGGTATGATCTCCTACTTTGGCGTTTTCATTTTCAGTCCTTTTGTGGGCCGTATCGTCAAGCGCTTTGGCAAGAAGGAAGCCGTGACTTTTGGTTCAGTAGTCTGTGCGCTGGCGTACGTCCTGATGCTGGTTCTGCCCATCACACCGGACGGCCGGGGCCTCAGCCTTTATGTCCTGTGTCAGATCATTGCAATGCTGGGCGGCGGTATCGGAAACTGCCTGAGCTGGTCTCTGATGGCAGATGCGATCGATTATAACGAGTGGAAATTTGGCGTGCGAGAAGAAGGCACTACCTATGCACTGCACTCCTTCTTCCGTAAGCTTGCACAGGGCATCGGACCTTCTCTGGGCCTTGTTCTGGCAACCAAACTGGGCTATGATGCATCTCTGAAGGCTGCACAGACGATCGAAGTGGCAACCCGGATGCGCTATCTGGTGCCGATCATGTATCTGGGAAGCTATATCGTGATGATCATTGCGTACGGCGTGGTGTTCAATCTGGACAAAAAGACCCTGGCGCAGATGGAAAGCGATCTGAAAGAACGCCGTGCAAAGAACGAAAAGTAAAGGATCTTAAAATCAGAGGAATATAAGAACGGAAACCTTCTGATAAGATGATAGAAAGCCCTCCTTTCGCCTGAGCGCGACAGGAGGGCTTCTTTTTTTCAGTTGATCAGAATCGCCATCATCTCAGCGCAGGGGATCACGAAGCCGAACCCGAAGAAGAACAGCAGGTCGAGCACAAACTTCCAGAGCCGGACAGTAGGGGAGCAGAAGTTCATGGAGCGGGTGACGGAGGCACCTATCTCACCCCAGTGTCGGTAGTAGCCGGTCTGCTCAAAGTTGTTCCAGAGCTCCAGCGAGAGAAATTCTATCCCGACGAACAATGGAAAAAACACCCAGGAGGGAAGCCAGCCGTCTGCCTGCAGGTTCCCATTGCTCAGGGTACGCCAGTGGACGGCCATCCGGCCCGGGCAGGCGAGGATGCCCCAGATGGCCAGTGCGGCACTGAGCCAAAACAAAACTGCCCGTACCGAGCGCCAGTCAATGGATTGTTGACGGCGCAGCAGGGTAAAGAAATCTTCCAGCGGGACTTCCGGTGCAATATCTGCTTCCTGCGGGTCGCGGCAGTGCATCAGGTCGGCAAGGGTCAGCCCCAGCGCGTCGGCCAGTGGTTCCAGCGTATTGATGTCCGGCAGGCCGACCCCCGTTTCCCTTAATTAAAGATATTGTTGGGTAAAAAGAAAGGTCAGTCGATTTTGCCGATGAAGCGGTAGTAGATTTCTACTTCCTGCTCACGGCTTCCATCCTCGCCCTTGACAGCTTCGTGGACGGTTATTTTTTCAATTAGAGTGTTCAGAAGTTCGGCGGTCAGCTCCACAGGGTTGACATACTGTTTCATTAGGGCAATCCACTTTTCAGCATCCGCTGCGGTCTGTACGGCGGCTTCCATCGTTTCGTGAAGCTGTCTTATTTTTGTTTCAAGCTCCTTTTGCTCGTTCTGGTACTTCTCGGACAGCATATTGAAGTTATACTCGGTTATGCGTCCGGCAGACCAGTCCTCATACATTTTAGCAAACAGCCCGTCAACCTCGGCTTTACGCTTCTCTGCCTTTTTCAGCTCCGCAGCCTGCTTTTTCTTCGCAGAGTTCCTTTCCCTGTCGCTGACATTGAGCAGCCGTTTCAGCAGCTTGTCCTCATCTTTCTGTGCCAGCATAGACCAGTATTGCAGTCTTGCAAGCACATAGGCATACAGTACATCATAGCGGATATAGTGCATGGAACACTGGCGTAATCCCTGTCCGTTCTTGCTGCAATGGTAGTACCCGTATGGGTTTTTGTTCTGCTTGTTTTCCCCATAGGCTAAAGACCATCCGCAGTCTGCACATTTTATCAATCCTGCGAAAATCTGTGTCGTACCGTTTCTGCGTTTCCTGCGTCTGCTTGCAATCAGCTCTTGAACTTTTTGGAACACTTCTTCGGAAATGATGGCTTCGTGGGTATTTTCCACACGATACCATTCTTCCTGCGGCTTCCGCACCTTTTTCTTGTTCTTGAATGAAATGTTGCTCTGCTTGTTGTGAACGCTGTGACCGATGTAGGTTTCCTCTTTCAAAATGCTCTTGACCTGTGCAATCGTCCACGCATAGGCTTTTTCTGCGGGCGCACCGGCGTAGATATTGGCGAAAGTCCCGTATCTTTCATAGTTCAGCCAGCCGGGGGTAGGTACTTTTTCCTCCACCAGAATCCGTGTAATGCTGGCGGCTCCACGCCCGTGTACAGCAAGGTCAAAAATCTTCTCTACAATCCAGCGTGTTTCCGGGTCGATCAGAAGATGACCTTTTTTGTCCGGGTCTTTTACATAGCCCAGCGGTGCATAGGCTCCATAGTGTGCGCCATTGGCAAATCTTGTGTGCATGGCAGCCTTGACCTTTTTGCTGGTCTGTCGGGCGTGCATTTCATTCAGGATGTTTAAGAACGGTGCAAGCTCGCTTTCTCCGTTGATGGTGTCCACATTGTCATTGATGGCAATGTAGCGTACTCCCTTGCTGGGGAAATAGATTTCCGTGTACTGACCGGTCAGGATATAGTTTCTTCCCAGACGGGATAAGTCCTTTGTGACAACGCAGTTGATTTTCCCGTCTTCGATGTCATCAATCATCCTTTGGAAACTTGGACGCTCGAAATTTGTCCCACTCCATCCGTCGTCAATGTACTCGTCTACAACGGTCAGCCCATGCTCTGCGGCATACTGTCTAAGCATCATGCGCTGGGTCTGGATACTGCCGCTTTCCCCCTGTAATTCATCGTCACGGCTCAATCTCAAATATAGTGCAGTGTTATAAATCGTTGTATTGTATGGTTGTTTCACGGTTAAAAATCCTCCTTCTAAAAGAAACAACCCACGCTTATACAATACTCGCTGGTACAAGTATATCATAAGCGTGGGCTGATTGACAGTCGTTATTCCGTATTTTTTCAGGAAGCGGCGGCAGCGTGCTGGATCACATCTTCCAGCAGGCTGTCAAGCGGCTTCCCATCCTGTGCGAAATGCTCCGATACCTTGATACGGACTTTCCCCATGACAAAATACTGGGTGCCGTCTTTTTCGGTAAGCAGGGTGCCGCTGTTTTTGTTATTGCTCTCGTTTTTGCTTTTTGCCATAGGCAGTTACCTCCATAAATGAAATATGCCCGACAAGGGAATGTCAGACAGGTGTACAGCCGCAGACTGTCTCCGTGTCAACCAAACCGTGTCAACCGGCAGAAAAGACTTTGAAAACAATCCATAGGCGCTCTATTATTACTTTTTACTTTTTCTTTGATTTCTTGGTTGACATGGTTGACAAAGGAGAGAAATGCCCCAAATATCAGGCTTTTCCCCGTCAACCGGCTGTCAACCAAAGCGTCAACCAAACTGTCAACCGGTGGCTTTTCAGAATGGAAGTTCCATTTGCCGGGCTTCTTCTTCCGTGATTTCCTGAAAACCGTCCCCCTCCGGCGGAGCTTGGTTGACACGCTCCCAGCCTTTTTGAGAACCGTATTTCTTATACCGCTTCGGGCTTTTGTAGGCTACCCAGCCCTGTATGATGCCGCCCGCAATGCCGGTATTCATAATCTCGCAGATTGCCCGTGTCTCCCAGTCTGCCGGGGAATTTAAGTTCCCCAGCGCTTCCTCATAAAGCTGCTTGGAACATACCCTGTCGCCGGTGTAGTCCTCCAAATAGGCGTAGATCATGCCGGCCTGTGTGTCTTCCTGCATAAAGTCCTGCTGGTGGGCGTTCAGGTATCGGTTCATTTCCATGCTGAATGACAGCTTATACTTCCCACTGCGATAAACCGTCATGGCTTCCGCCCACATCTGTTCGATATACGCCCTCGCCGCCGCTTCATCGTCCAGTATGTGAACCTCCGCCCGTTCCGGGTACACCGTCACGGGGAGAAAGCGCCGGTTGCCGGTGCGGTCACGGGGCAAAAAGTCCTGCCGGTTGGTCGTCCCTCCAAATACACATTGCCGCAGCCGGTCTGCCGGATGTGTCTCATACGGCACTTTGTAGGTTTCTTTCTGGCGGCTTAAGAATGACTTGATTTCCTCAATACTCTTGGCGTTGGCTGTGGCAATCATCTCCGACATCTCGATAATCCAATGCCCTTGCAGCTTGCGGTACACATTTTCATCGTCCAGCTTTTTCAAATCGTCTGAAAACCATTCGTCCCTGCCTGCCAGCAGCCGGAAAAAGGTAGATTTCCCGGCTCCCTGACCACCAACCAGACAGAGCATGACCTCAAACTTGCTCCCCGGTCTGAATACCCGCCGGATGGCTCCCATCAGGAACAGTTTCAAGGCTTCATAGGTGTATTCGTCCGTATCGGCTCCCAGAAAGTGATGCAGGGCGTAACGGATGCGCTCTGTGCCGTCCCATTGCAGGCTGTTCAGGTAATCCCTGACTGGATGGTAGCGGTTTTCATTGGCAACAATCTTGATGGCGCTCTGCACCTTTTTCTCGCTGGTAAGCCCGTAATTTTCTTCCAGATACAAAAGCAGGTAGTTCATGTCCATGTCGGTCAGCGTGGTACTGGTGCGCTCCCAGCCCAGCGGCTTCACAATGTCAATCTGCTCCGTCAAAAGGTTCAGGCGCAGCGCCCCGCGAAACAGAGGGTCACGCTGGAACACCGTCAGGCAGTTTCGGATGCTGTTCTTCACGCCGCCTTTCTGCGTCCCCTCTAATGTTTCCCGGATTTCTGCCGGTGTCTGCGCCGGTTCCATTGTGTCCATCGTCCTTTTGACCGCTTCCTGCGTTTCCGGCGGCAAGCTCTGAAATTCGCTGTTCAAGCCGCAACACCTCCTTTCCCTGTGCGGCGATCAATGCCGCTTTTTCTTCTATTTCTCCGTATAACAAAATATCCAAAAGGTATTCTGTGTAGCTTATCCTCTGCAACGCTTCCACAAAAAGAGGATGCCAGATGGCATCCTGCGGCTGTGGGGCGTGTGCTGTTTTCCAATGCTCCAGCAGGCGCAGATAATCGCATAGCACCCGGAAACAATACCGTTCCGTTTCCTGAAATCTCTGCTCCGCTGATTTTTGTCGGGGCTGTGACCTGTTGTGACGCTTCCTATCTGGCGGCGCATTGCCGGATTTCTCATAGGAAACGCCGAAGTCCTCCGCAAGCCTGACCGCAGCTTCCCGTTTCCCCAATCCATGCAGCAAAGCGGCAAAGTCGATCACATCCCCGGAAGCCCCGCAGCCGAAGCAGTAAAAGCGGCTGTCCACTTTCATGCTGGGCGTGCGGTCATTGTGGAATGGACAGCAGACCATGCCGTTTCTCCCCACCCGGATTCCATAGAATGAAGCAGCCTGCCGGGTGGTAACAGACTGTTTCACCGCTTCAAATACATTCAAATGCTCCCTCCATAAAAATACTGGTAGCGGTAAAGCTGCCGGTTATATCATAGCTCCATCTCATGTTTCTTTCTCTGTACTGCCTGTGGCTGCTCCCTCCGGCGCAGTGCGGTATCTACGGCGTTCTGCACCTGCCGCAGCCGTATGACTTCCTCCCGGAGTGGCTTGTGCTGCGGAGACAGTTCGGCATACTCTGTTTTTAACTGTGCGTATTCCTGTTTCCATGCTTTCAGGGCAATGGGTTTTCCGTCCAGTTTTTCTTTCAAAATACGGCGGGCGGCATAAAACAGCCGTAACTCCGCATCGTGGGATGTTTCAAATTTCTCCCTCTGTTTCTTAAACTTGATATTGTTCAATTCCGTATGAACAGGTTTTAGCCGCTGGTAATTCTCGCCCTCCCGTATCAATTCCTGCAATTCCTTTATCCGGGCAGATTTCTTTTTCATGGAGTCGCTTAACGCTTCAAATTCTTCGTTGACAGAGGAAAGACGCTCCTGCAAATCCTCTAATGTGAGCAGCTTGTTTTCCGTCAGATAATTGACGGCTTCGGCAAACTGCTTTAAGTTTCCGGTTCTGGCTTTATTGCTCCATGCCCCTGCGTTGCGCTGGTTGTAATAAGCGATCAACAGGTCGGCAAGGCTCGGTGTCTGCGGTTTGGAAAGTTCTTCTTTTACCTCTGCCATCCAGACAAACAGGGCTTTGATCTTCTTCCTCACATCCTGCATGAGCCGGTTGGTGGCTTTAATCCAGCGGTTCAGTTCCCCTTTCTCGGTGCGGATGCCCTTTGCTTCCATCTGCCGGACATTAGCTCCCTCGTGGACAGTAGGTATCAGGTCAAGCCCCTGCCGCACATAGGAACGGTGGTCGATACGCACATCCAGCCCTTTTTCCTCAAATTTTGTATTAACGGCAGCCGCCCACTGCTCCCGCCAGTGTTCCAGCGTTTCCGGCTCATGCCAGTCTGTTGTATGGACAGCGTTAAACATATAATCGCCGTTTTTATCCCGGATTCGGTTTCCATCTTCATCAAGAAGATATTCCCGACGCTGTTTTTGTCCCCATGTGCCATCCGGGTTCAAAGGGCGCATGGTTGTCATCACATGAAAATGCGGGTTAGGGATGCCGCCGTCCTCTTTCTCCGGGCTGTGAAAAGCAAGGTCGGCAATCATGCCTTTTGTCACAAACTGCTCCTGTACGAACTTCCTCGCCAGCTCCATGTTTTCTTCCAGCGTCAATTCATTCTGCATGGCAATATCAAAGGAATAGGCAAGCTGTGCTTTTGGATGTTTCTCGCAGTTCTCCACAGCATTCCAGAGGGTCGCCCGGTCAAGATATATTTCCGGCGCATGGGGCGGCAGCATGATTTCCGAAGCGATCACGCCGCCCTTTTTGGTGTAGTCGCTGACTTCTCCATAGTAGCTGCTGTAAAGACGCTCCCCGGCTCGATAGGCTGCGCTGGCAATGGCGCTCTGACCGGCGCTGCGCTTGATCTGTGCGATTGAAAAATGATAAAGTGCTATCCTTAGTCACCGCCTTTCTCCTGCCCGGAAATACGGGCGTGGTTCTCTGTGGCAGACCGGATGAAATGCTCCGCCTGCGGCAGATTCAAAATGCTTTCCATGAGGGAATAAAATTCCGCTTCGGATAGCTCCTTTGTCTGTGGTGCAATGCTCTCAATAGCTGCCCCACGGGTAATCAGCCGGTGCGTCCTCTGTTTCCGGGAACCGCTTTCCAGATACGCCTGCCGGTTTTTCAAACGCTGCATTTTCCGTTTTTCCTGTTCCAGCAGGACAGTGGTTTTTTCATATTCCTGCTTCAACTGTTCCAAAGATTTTTCCATGTTCTCACATCCTTTGCTGATAAGATAAAGAAAGACCATCCGCAGACAGTCCGTGTGTCAGTGCTTCTATAAAACCCGATGAAAAGGGAAAACCGCAGAGCGGATTTCTCTTTGCGGCGAGTACACAGGGGATAGCCGCTTTAGCGGCGCAAGGGGGTGTAGCCACCTTGTCGGAGCGAAGCGAACGCAGACCTCGGATTGCTGATTTTATCAGCGGCAGAGGTAAGCTCCGCAGGACGCACGATACATGGTCTTTAGACTATGTATAGAAGTGCGCCCTTAGTTCCTAAGGGATTTTGCCGTTTCCGGCAGTCTTGTCCTTTTTCTTGGAACGCTTGGAAAGATACTTCGGGCAGTCAACCACAACCGCCCGGAAGCTCTGTTTACATTCGTGCTGGCATTTCCGGCACAGTTCGTTGTAAGTGATACGGCTGCGGTCATTTAAGAAGAAAGACCATTCCAACCGCCGCTTGTTACTCATTCTTGCCATAACCGGCTCCTTTCTCCGTTTCTATCTGATGTACGCAGATAGGCTGTTTTGATGTAGCGTCTCGGTATCATTTTTAAGTTTTTTTCCCTCTGTATGCCCCTTTGGAAAGTGCGGCAGTATTGCAAGTCAGGGAATGATACCTCACGCTTATTTGTCGCTTCCCGGTACGGTTTCGGAGCCTTTTGCCATCCATTCAAAGAAAGCAATTTTGCTGACCTTGATAAGTCTGCCCCTGCGGAACGCTGGAAAGCCGGGTGTGTGTACCAGCTCATAGGCGCTCGCTCTTGAAATTCCCATAATCCACTGAATGTCCGCCACATCCAGAACCAGCGGTAAATCCTCGTAGCTGTTCAATCTCTTTTTATCGTTCATTCTGTTCCTCCCATAAATCAAATAGGTTAAAATGCTTCCTGTTGCCGTTCTCCCCAAAAGCCGTTTTCCTGCCCCATTCCTGCGGTGTTTCCCTGCATTGGTGCGCCGAATGCGTCACTTCTCCTGCCGGTCATATCCCTTTTGGACGGTCATTCACTTGTCAAGGTACTGTGCGGTACGAAATTACCAACCGCAATCATCATAGCGTACTATCCTTGACAAAACAATGATTCTGCGATACCATGAGTGTAACGGATATAACTGAATTATATAATTACCATAAACAAAGGCAGGGGATAGGGATGGAGAATCAGTTTATACGGCATGAGCCATGTTTTGAGAGGATTTTGTTTGTCCTGACGCTGGACAGGAAGAAAATGAAAGAGCGGATTTTGATTGGGGAAGAACAGCAGATCCGCTTCCGTCTGAACGGGAGCCAAAACGCAGAGGTGCTTTGTGATATGACACGCCCACTGGGAACTTTTTTGATAAACTTTGAGCGTGACACGGACAGAGACTGGAACTTATACGGGCTTTCTCCGCTGCGGCAAGCTCTCCACTCCAACCGATGGAAACAGCCGGAGCTGGAGCAGGCGGCAAGCGAATTTCTTTGGGAGAAATATCTTAGCAACGACCCTCTGAAAATGTATGTGGCGTTCCGTATCTGGAACAGCTATCTGCTTGCCAGAGAACCCCGTGACCGTAACGCTGCCTGTGACCGCTTCATGGATAAAATGAGCAGACTGACCGGGGTATTCCAAAACGAAACCATGAGCTTTGACAGGGAGACAGGAAAACCGAAACATTTTCAAGCTGGCAGCCTTTATTTCAAAGGCGCACCATCAGAAGATACCCGGCTTGACCTCTGGTTCCCGGACAACCGGCGCACAGAAGAATGTGTGTCTGCCTATGCCTCCCTCTACCCGTTGATTACCTATTATCTGAACAGACTAAATGACTGGGGGCTTTGCTTCCGGCGGTGCAAGGTCTGTGGGAAATATTTTCTGGCAAAGAGCCAGCGGTATGAGCTGTGCAGCGATAAGTGCCGAAAAGCACAGGCGCTTCAGAACAAACGGGAATTTGACGAGAGGGCAAGAGAAAATAACTATGACCTGCTTTATAAAAATGAATGCCAGAACTGGCGCAACAAAATAAACCGGGTAAAAAATACCGCAGGCTTTCCTGCTGACCGTCTGGAAAAAATACAGGTTGCCTTTTCCGACTTTAAGAAAGAAGCCTTGCAGAGAAAAAAGGCTGTAAAAACAGGAACAGCCAGCCCGAAAGAATTTACGGACTGGCTGTATCAGCAGAGTAATGTAATTGTTGAGCTGACCGAGATATGAAAAACTTTCTATCGTCAATTTCGCATTATTGCAATAACAGATTGCTTCTTCCATGAATGGTAATATTATCATCAAACTTTTGGAAGAACTATAAATGTCCGAGGTGCCTTTGATTTCGACAAAAAAACAGGCTGAATTGTTACAAAGCTCGGACATTTCAAAAATTTTTTGAGAAATGGCGAAAAAAGCGGGGCAGCACACGCCGCCCCGCCGATCCCATACGGTTATTCCATCGCCCGCATTTGTTCGATCAGGGATTGCTTTTTCTGTCTGCGGATTGTCCATACAGACAAGATCAGTTCCATTCCGAACAATACCAGAATGAACAGTCCCATTTCCAAAACCGGGAATTTGTAAGGCACTACATTTCCGGCAAAAGCTCCTATACTCATTTTTCTGCAAGCAAAGATGGAAGCCGGAAGCCCAACGATCAGCGTCGCCAATGTTGCAAAGAGCGCATAGCACAGCCCCTCACAGATGTTCATTTCACATAGCTGTTTTTGTGTTAGGCCGATAGAACGCAGAATACTGTTTTCCTGCTTTCGGGCTATCTGGTTAGAGAGTGTCGTATTGATAAGGTTGATAACGCCAAAGAGAAATACCAACCATGAAAGTATCTCCATACTGCCAAACGCAAAAGAATTTGTCATTTCTTCATATTCAATCACTGTATTGATTTCATCTAAGGCAATATTACTATGGCTGGCAACAATATTTTTCAATTCAGCTCCCACATAGTCCGTTTTTTTCGGATCGTTTACAATGCTCCATGAATAGTCGAAAGAAGCGATTTCCGGGTGCAGTTCATGGAACAATGCTTCTGGTGCGAAAAAGAGTACTCCATCGAGGGCCAGTTTTCCATGCCCGGAAGGCGTCTTGTTGGAATCAAACAATCCTGATACAGTGACGGAAACAGGCGGTTGCCCCTCTCCAAAATAAAAGTCAACTGTTGAACCAACACCCATATCCTCATTCTGCTTTAGCACATTATAGTCAATTACAATACTACGGGAATCTTTTGGCATCGTTCCTGCTGTCAGAGCCGCTTCAACTGTTGCATAATTCTGGTCGGTCAGCATATCACACATACCACCGCTTTGGTAAATGTCCGTCTTAAGGGTTGCATAGAGAGATTGTCTGCTTGGAATTATATCTGTAACACCATCAATAGATAAGATTTCCTGTTTTAATTCTTCATTCAACGGATTTCCCGCTGCCATAACCTTTTCTTCTGTCATTTCAGAATCCAAATAAATTTTATAGTCGCCGTCCGGGAAAAACCGTCTTGCAAGCGCCTCTGGAGAACGCAGCAAAACAATGGAGGATACCACAAGCAGGATAATTCCGCCCAAACTCAATGAGGCTACAATAGCAACGGTCTTTTTTCGGTCACGCTTAAAATTTGCAATTCCCATTGAAACAGGATTGAGCTTGATATTCTTTTTCCGGCTGCGGATGTCCTTTTGCGCCGGGGTAAAACGGACGGCTTCAATCGGGGAAATCCCTGCCGCAATTTTTATCGGCTTACGGATGGAAACAGATACCATGATCCAACTGCTTATGAGTGTCAAAATAATCGTTGCCACATAGGAAACAGCATTAAATCCCTTGGGAAACAAAAGAAAACCGCCGCATACACCCAGCACTGTACCAATCAAAATCCCGATACTGCCGAGTTTACGCCCCTCCCGCTTTACAATCCGCTTGATTTGCTTTGGCGTTGCACCAATCGTCCGAAGCTGCCCGTAGCTCTTGATTTTGTCATTGATGGAGATACGGAAGATACTCTGGATCACAATATAGCCGCCGATCAGAACAATGGTAATCACGCCAGCCATCAGTGCAAAATCAAAGGATTTAGAAGCATAGGCAAAATACTTGCTGTTCATTTTGGGCATAGGAAGCTGATATTCCTCCGCAATCTCCCTGCAATAAGAGGTCATCAGTTCTTCGCCCAACTGGTCGCTGTTTTTGAAATGGACATAGGCGCGATAGCCAGTCGGGTCAAACCCTTTCCATCCTGTCAGGGCAGCGTTGGAAAGAATGATAGCGCAGGTATTCGCTTCTTTTTCATTTACGCTGTCCATAATGCCGGTAACGACATAATCACCATGAAAACTCTCTGTATCTAAGGTCACAGTGTCCCCGATCTTGGCATTGTTTCCATAGGTGGAAAGAAAGTATTCGCTTACAACAACTTCATTTGCTTTTTCAGGAACCCGGCCCTCTAACAACTCCATCTGCGCCTTGGTAATCTCCATCATTTGCGCGTCGCAATACACATAAGACGCATGATAGCCCTGTTCTGAAAGCTCCTCACCCAGCATATAGTAGCCGCCTACGCGCTCAAACTCCGGCAGTCCTTTCAGGGTTTCAATGTCGTTTTCCTCTACGCCCAGCCAGACCGCCTCATAAGTATCGACAACCTGATTGCGCTGCATTTGTGTCAGGGAGGTAGACACAATTCCCGTAAAGCAGATCAGAAATGCCGCCAGCGCAACGGCAATCACCACCATCAGATTCCGGCGCTTCTCGCTTTGCAAACTTTTCTTTGCCAGCTTCTTTGTAATGGCGCTGGTATCATTCTCAAAAGGCCATGTCATAGCCTGCCACCTCCTTACTCCACAATCTTGCCGTCCTCAATGCGGACAATCCGATCTGCAAGGCGGGCAATGTCGTCATTGTGCGTAATCATCACAACAGTTTGCCGGAACTCTGCACTGGTGCGCTTGATAAGCCCCAGCACCTCGGCGCTGGTCTTGCTGTCAAGGTTGCCGGTCGGCTCGTCGGCCAGCACAATAGCCGGTTTGGTAATCAAGGCGCGGGCGATAGCCACACGCTGCTGCTGTCCGCCGGAAAGATTGTTCGGCATATTTTTCAGTTTATCTTCCAGCCCCAGCAGATGAACGATCTCGTCCAAAAACTTCTGATCCACCGTGTCCCCGTCCAGCTCCACCGGCAGGACGATGTTCTCATACACATTCAGGATGGGAACAAGGTTATAGTTCTGAAAGATAAAGCCGATGTTGCGGCGGCGGAAGATAGTAAGCTGTTCATCGTTCATTTTCGACAGTTCTTTGTCCCGGACAATCACATTGCCGGAAGTGGGTGTGTCCAGCCCTCCCATCATGTGAAGTAAGGTGGATTTGCCGCTGCCAGATGTTCCCACAATAGCCACAAACTCGCCGTCCTCCACGGAGAAGTTCACACCGTCAAGGGCGTGGGTAATGTTCGGCTTTGTGCCATAATACTTTTTCAGGTCGATAGTCTGTAAAACGCTCATATTCAAAACTCCTTTCAAGGCTTCCTGCCTGTTGATAAGGGTATTATAAAACCCAAATGTCCGCGAAATGTTACAGCGGCCAAAAAATTTCATTGAAAATCGGGGTGAAATGTTACAACGCTCGGACATTTCAAAAAAATTTACGGCGGGCAGCCGGGAATGGCCGTCCGCCGCGTTCTATTTTGTAGGCAGCATAATGGAAAATTCCGAACCCTTGCCCGGCTCCGAAACCACTTTGATATAGCCGCCCTGTCGCGTTACGATCTCGCGGGCCAGATACAGGCCAATGCCCACGCCCTGCTGTTCGTGTACTTCTTCCTCACGATAGAAGCGCCGGAAGATGGCAGCCTGATTGCTTTCGGAAATGCCCTTGCCGGTGTCGGTCACTTTGATCTCCACATACATTTCCCACAGCACCACCGACACAGCGATTTTCCCTCCCGCCGGGGTGTACTTCACCGCATTGTCCAGCAGGTTAAAGAGGGCTTCGGATGTCCACTTGCTGTCATGGGAAACGGTCAAATCCTCCGGGCAGTCCACAGACACGGCGATTTCCTTTTTCTCCGCTGCATACACGATCCCACTCATGGCCTGCGCCACGGTATCAAAGAGGCGACCCGGTTTCTTGTCCAACTGGATCACGCCTGTTTCCAGACGGGAGGTTTTCACAAGGGCCTGAAAGAGAAAGTCCAGCTTATCCGTCTGGCTGCGGATTCCCCGGATAAAGTCGGTGCGCTCCGCCTCGGTCATAGGCTTTTCCAGCAGGGTGTCCGTCGCCATTTTCAGATTGCTTACCGGCGTTTTCACCTGATGGGAAATATCCGATACAAGGGTCTGTAACTCCTGCCGTTCCTCGTCCACCCGGCGGCGGTTCTCCTGCATGATCTGGTAAAGCCTTGCCAGCCGGTGTCCGATTCTGGCAAGCTGGGTTTCGCTGTCCTCTGGCCGCTGGGGCGCTTCATTCCCGGCGATCATGTGGTCTAAGGTCTGGCACAGGTCAGCGGTAAACTGCGACAGCCGCTTTCCAAACGCCTGCGTCAGTACAAAAATCCCCACAAGGGCGCACAGCAGCAGCGCCCCGCCTGTCAGCAGCACCGCAATCTGTTTTGTCACAAGAAACAGGGCTATGGTGATCCCGGACATGGAGAGGACAAGCTCCATTGCCACCCGGCCAAACAGCCGCTTTACCGAGAGGTTTTGAAACTTCATTTTGCCTCGCCTCCCGTCCATTGATAACCCATGCCGTAAACGGTCTTGATGTAGGGCGCGCCGCCGTCGGATTCGATCTTGCTGCGAATTCGGCTAATGGAGGTTGTCAGGGTGTGTTCGTCTACAAACCTTTCGTCTATATCCCACAGCTTTTCCAAAAGCTGCCCACGGGTCAGCACTTGCCGGGGATTTTTACGGAACAGATTCAGCATTTTATATTCCATCAGGGATAGGGTCAGGGGCTTGCCGTTTAAGGAAGCCGTCTGCTCCGAGAAGTCCAGAAACAGCCGCCCGTCGTCGTAAATGTCCTTGGCCGGTTTGTGATGTTCCAGCATGGCGAACATGGCTTTGATTTTCCGCTGCAAGGCCCCGATCACAAAGGGCTTTGTGATGTAGTCCACCGCGCCCACCTCATAGCCCCGTATCTGGTCACTCTCCTGATCGTTGGCGGTCAGGAAAATTACGATGGTGTCCGGGTACTGGGGCTTTATCAGCTTGCACAGCTCAAACCCATTCCCGTCCGGCAGGTTGATGTCCAGCAGCACCAGATCAAATTCCCGCTGGCGGATGGCGTCGGCTGCGGTTCTGGCATTTAGGGCAGAAGTCACGCCGTAGCCGTCTGCGGTCAGGTTATAGGCCAACATCTTATTCAAAAAACTGTCGTCCTCGACAATTAAAATCTGCTTCATATCCTCACTTCCTTTTCTTTTTGCAGATAGTATAACAGGCAAATGTCCGAGAATTGTTACAAGGACAAATATATTTATCATTTTACAGCTTTTTTCTGTGTACTGCAATTTTATAAAAGAAAGGACAGCAGTATCAAATTGCTGTCCTTGCGGTTTATTATAGCTGGTAGTGTATAAGCGTGGGTTCATCATATTTGGTGTGGTATCTTTAACTATGGGAAACTCCGCGTTCCCATCGGCTGACAGCCTTATCTGTTACATGCAGCTGCTGGGCCAGCTCTGCCTGTGTTAATCCTTGTGACTTGCGCATCCGGGCGAGAAATGCCCCGAACGTTTTCGCATCCATTGTGCTCACATCCTTTGGAAAAAGGATAGCATACCACGCACCAAAAGGCAATCGATGCTTCGTTTACAGACGCTGAAACGCAAAAACTCCCCACTCTGTGCTCGGTCAATGAGCACAGGGTGGGGAGCTTCTTTATATGGAGTTCAGAAGAAAAATGCTGGGATCAGAGCTTACAGCTGGGGGCCGGCAGAGACCAGAGCCTTGCCGTGCTCGTTACCCTCGTACTTCTTGAAGTTCTTGATGAAGCGGCCAGCCAGATCCTTGGCCTTCTCCTCCCACTGGGAAGCGTCGGCGTAGGTATCGCGGGGATCCAGGATGCCGGTGTCAACACCGTTCAGGACGGTGGGAACCTCGAAGTCGAAGTAGGGGATCTTCTTGGTGGGCACGTTGTTGATATCGCCGTTCAGGATAGCATCGATGATGCCACGGGTGTCCTTGATGGAGATGCGCTTACCGGTGCCGTTCCAGCCGGTGTTGACCAGGTAAGCCTTAGCGCCGCTCATCTTCATCTTCTTGACCAGCTCCTCAGCGTACTTGGTGGGGTGCAGCTCCAGGAAAGCCTGGCCGAAGCAAGCGGAGAAGGTGGGGGTGGGCTCGGTGATGCCGCGCTCGGTGCCAGCCAGCTTGGCGGTGAAGCCGGACAGGAAGTAGTACTGGGTCTGCTCGGGGCTCAGGATAGAGACGGGAGGCAGAACGCCGAATGCGTCAGCAGACAGGAAGATGACATTCTTTGCAGCAGGTGCAGAAGAGACGGGGCGGACGATGTTCTGGATGTGGTTGATGGGGTAGGACACACGAGTGTTCTCGGTGACAGACTTGTCAGCGAAGTCGATGTGGCCCTCAGCATCCAGAGTGACGTTCTCCAGCAGAGCGTTGCGCTTGATGGCGTTGTAGATATCGGGCTCGGAGTCCTTATCCAGGTTGATGACCTTTGCGTAGCAGCCGCCCTCGAAGTTGAACACGCCGTTGTCGTCCCAGCCGTGCTCGTCATCGCCGATCAGCAGACGCTTGGGATCGGTGGACAGGGTGGTCTTGCCGGTGCCGGACAGACCGAAGAAGATGGCGGTGTTCTCGCCGTTCAGGTCGGTGTTGGCGGAGCAGTGCATGGAAGCAATGCCCTTCAGCGGCAGGAAGTAGTTCATCATGGAGAACATGCCCTTCTTCATCTCGCCGCCGTACCAGGTGTTGACGATGACCTGCTCCTTGCTGGTGATGTTGAACATAACAGCAGTCTCGGAGTTCAGGCCCAGCTCCTTGTAGTTCTCGACCTTGGCCTTGGAAGCGTTGTAAACAACGAAATCAGGCTCAAAGTTCTCCAGCTCCTCAGCGGTGGGCTTGATGAACATGTTGGTGACGAAGTGTGCCTGCCAGGCCACTTCCATGATGAAACGGACAGCCATACGGGTGTCCTTGTTTGCGCCGCAGAAAGCATCCACAACGTACAGGCGCTTGTTGGACAGCTCCTTCTTTGCGATCTCCTTCACGGCAGCCCAGGCTTCCTCAGAAGCGGGGTGGTTGTCGTTCTTGTACTCGTCGCTGGTCCACCACACGGTGTTCTTGGAGTTCTCGTCCATCACGATGAACTTGTCCTTGGGGGAACGGCCGGTGTAGATGCCGGTCATAACGTCCACAGCGCCCAGCTCGCTGACCTTGCCCACTTCGTAGCCTTCCAGGCTGGGCTTGGTCTCTTCCTCGAACAGCTGCTCGTAAGAGGGGTTATACACGACCTCGGTCGTGCCGGTAATGCCGTACTTGCTCAGATCTACCTTTGCCATGATACTTATACCTCTTCTTTCGTTCAGATCAATTCTGATCGCGCGACGCACATGCCCTTAGCCAATGGGCAGTGCGGGCGATGAAGAAATACAGATGCGTATTCTCCTGTTTACCATTATACATAAAAACGTTCCAAAATCAACCAGAGGGAACAAAAGGTTCTTATAAATGTAACAAATTTCATTCAGAATCTTAGCTGTTTGAAGTGATTTCATAAGAAGGAAGGGGAACCGCGGCGAACAAAATAAAGAAAAGAGACCCAAAACACAACTTTGATAATATTTTGTCGATTCTGGATGCAACTGGGTATCCCAGAGCGGAAAAACCGGGGCGGGAGGCCCGCAGCACAAATTTCTGAAAAACTTGAAATTTCCTGTTGACAAAGTACGACTGCTATGCTAAAATAATCGAGTCGGGAGCGAAACCCCGATGCGAAAATGGACGTATGGCCCGTTGGTCAAGCGGTTAAGACAGAGGCCTCTCACGCCTTTAACATCGGTTCGATTCCGGTACGGGTCACCATTTTATAGTAGTAAAACGGCTGTATGCCGTTTTATATAGATGCCTCTTTAGCTCAGTCGGTTAGAGCACCTGACTGTTAATCAGGGTGTCGCCTGTTCGAGTCAGGCAAGAGGCGCCAGTAAAGCGATGGAAATGTTCCATCGCTTTTTTCTTTTTGTTGACAGCGAATGCGGCGGGGGATATACTGGGGAGCAAGAAATATCACGATAGCGGCATCCTTGTGGTCAGCGTCCTCACCCTCTCAGGCGCTTGAGCGCCAGCTCTCCCAAAGGGAGAGCTTCTGACGAAACGGTGAAGCTGCCCAAGGCTCCCCCTTTGGGGGAGCTGGCATTGCGAAGCAATGACTGAGAGGGTGAGCTGCCTGAAAAGGAGAAATCACAATGAAACAGATCATTTTGACCGGCGACCGTCCCACGGGCCGCCTGCATGTTGGCCACTACGTTGGCTCTTTGAAGGAGCGCGTGCGCCTGCAGAACACCGGCAAGTTCGACGAGATCTATATTATGATCGCTGACGCGCAGGCCCTGACGGACAATGCCGATAACCCGGAGAAGGTTCGCCAGAACATCCTGCAGGTGGCACTGGATTATCTGGCCTGCGGTCTGGACCCCAACAAGGTCCACATCTTCATCCAGTCCATGGTGCCTCAGCTGACCGAGCTGAGCTTCTATTATATGAATCTGGTCACGGTGAGCCGCCTGCAGCGCAACCCCACCGTGAAGAGCGAGATCCAGATGCGGAACTTCGAGACCAGCATCCCGGTGGGCTTCTTCACCTACCCCATCAGCCAGGCAGCGGATATCACGGCGTTCGGTGCCACCACTGTGCCGGCCGGTGAGGATCAGATGCCCATGCTGGAGCAGTGCCGCGAGATCGTGCACAAGTTCAACGCCGTCTACGGCGAGACCCTGACCATGCCTGAGATCATGCTGCCCCAGAATGCCGCCTGCCTGCGTCTGCCGGGCATTGACGGCAAGGCCAAGATGAGCAAGAGCCTGGGCAACTGCATCTACCTGTCGGATGAGCCCGAGGACATCAAGAAGAAGATCATGTCCATGTACACCGACCCCAACCACCTGCGGGTGCAGGACCCCGGCAAGGTGGAGGGCAACCCCGTGTTCATCTATCTGGACGCTTTCAGCCGCCCCGAGCACTTCGCCGAGTTCCTGCCGGAGTACCAGAACCTCGATGAGCTCAAGGCCCACTATCAGCGCGGCGGTCTGGGCGATGTGAAGATCAAGAAGTTCCTCAACGCCGTCATGCAGGCCGAGCTGGAGCCCATCCGCAACCGCCGCAAGGAGTGGGAACAGCGCCTGCCCGAGGTCGTGGAGATCCTGAAGGAGGGCAGCGCCGTGGCCGAAAAGACCGCCGCCGCCACTCTGGCCAATGTCCGCAAAGCCATGCGCATTGACTACTTTGCGGATAATAATCTGCTGAAGTAACAGATAGTAGAAACAAAACCGCCTGTGCCCATGCGATTATGCTGGGTGCAGGCGGTTTTTGCGTGGCTGCAACCGCTGGTTGACAAATTTCAAGCCGCAATTGGTGGTTGTCAACTGGAAAATCTGCTATGATAACAGCATAGAGGACGTCCGCCGGAATCCATTGATACGCCGCCCTGCGGCAGAAAAGAGAACACTATGATCTTAGCCGAAAAAATTGCCATTCTCCGCCGCCAGAATGGATGGAGCCAGGAAGAGCTTGCCGATCAGTTGAACGTTTCTCGTCAGGCTGTTTCGAAGTGGGAGGGCGGAACGTCCATCCCCGACCTGGATAAAATACTGAAGCTGAGTGCTCTGTTTGAAGTGAGCACCGACTACTTATTAAAAGATGAGCTGGAACAGCCCGATGCCACGGCCCCGCTGCCGAAGGAAGAGCGGGTGACGGAACCCTGCCGCACCGTCTCATTTGACGAGGCAAACGCATATCTCAGCACGGTGCAGGCCGTGCATGGGAAGATGGCGGCGGGTGTGGGCTTGTGCATCCTCAGCCCCATCGCGCTGCTTGTTCTGGGCGCATGGAGCGATGGTACACCCAACGAAGAGCGGATGGCAGGGATCGGTGTCATCGTCCTGCTGCTCTTCGTCGCGCTGGGGCTGCTGCTCATCCTGCCCGCCGCCATCCGGCTGGAAGCGTTCGAATATCTGGAAAAAGAGCAGATCGCCCTTGCCTATGGTGTGGAGGGCATCGTGGAGCGGCAGAAACAGGAGTACGCGCCCACCTACCGCCGCAGCATGACCCAGGGCGTGGTGCTCTGTGTGCTGGCCGTGGTGCCGATCCTGGGCACGGCCATGCTGGGAGCACCAGGCTTCTGGGTCGCTGCCGCAGTCGGCCTGCTGCTGGCCATTGTGGCCGGTGCAGTGCAGTTGTTCATCCGGGCCGGGATGACCCAGGGCAGCTTTGATAAGCTGCTGCAAACGGGGGAATACACCGTCCGCGAAAAGTGGACGAACCGCCGTGTCGGTTGGTTTGCCGGGGCCTACTGGTGCCTTGTGACGGCGGTGTACCTCGCTGTCAGCTTCTGGAACGACAACTGGGAAAAGAGCTGGATCATCTGGGCCGTGGCCGGGCTTGTCTTCGCCGCCCTCTACTCTGCCGTCCGTGCGTGGGCAGACCGAAAAAATCAGTAAACGAACAGCGCCGCTCTCCCGGTCATGGGAAAGCGGCGCTGTTCATTTAACGTTTCAAATCTGCAAATAGTTCATCCAAATCCGTATAATGCTTTACATTGGGGTCTCGCGCAATGCGCTCGGCTTCCAACATGGCAGCAATGGTTTCTTCGTTTGGATGCTCTTCACTTTGCAGCTCTATTTTTACAATATCAGGCATTGTAGCTGCGGGTCTTGATCTCCTCGGTGACCTTTGCGATGAATTCATCCACTTCCATGGTAGTGGTCTCGCCCTTGCGGTCACGGACGGAGAGGTTGCCGGCCTCGGCTTCCTTTGCACCCAGAACCAGCATGTAGGGCACACGGTCCACCTGCTGTGCGGCGCGGATCTTGTAGCCGATCTTCTGGTTGTCGTCGTCCAGAGCCACGCGGACACCGGCCTCCACCAGCTTCTCGGTGATGCTCTCCGCATACTCGAGGGTCTTTTCGGAAACGGGCAGGACCTTGACCTGAACAGGTGCCAGCCAGGTGGGGAACTTGCCCTTGGTCTCCTCGATCAGGTAGGCCATGAAGCGGTCCAGGGAGCCCAGGATCGCACGGTGCAGGACAACGGGGGTCTTTTCGGAGCCGTCCTTGTCCACATAGGTCAGGTGGAACTTTGCGGGCAGGCAGAAGTCCAGCTGGCAGGTGGACAGGGTGTACTCAGCACCCACGGCGGGCTTGACGTTCACGTCCAGCTTGGGGCCGTAGAAGGCGGCCTCGCCGATCTCCTCGGTGAAGTGGATGCCCAGCTCGGTCAGCACCTCGCGCAGAGCGTTTTCGGCGTGGTTCCACATGGCATCGTCGTCGTGGTACTTCTTCTTGTCGGCGGGGTCACGCAGGGACAGAACGCAGCGGTAATCGGTGATCTTGAAGTCCTTGTAGGTCTCGAAGATCAGGTTGCAGACATCGGCAACCTCGCTCTTGATCTGCTCCGGAGTGCAGAACAGGTGGGCATCGTTCTGGCAGAAGTGGCGGCCGCGCTCAATGCCCTTCAGGGTGCCGGAGGACTCGTAACGGAAATCGTGTGCGATCTCACCGATGCGCATGGGCAGGTCACGGTAAGAGTGGGGACGATTTGCGTAGATCATCATGTGGTGGGGGCAGTTCATCGGGCGCAGGACATAGCTTTCACCCTCCATCTCCATGGCGGGGAACATGTTCTCGCGGTAGTGATCCCAGTGGCCGGAGGTTTTGTACAGGTTCACGGTGCCGATGCAGGGGGTCATCACGTGCAGGTAGCCGCGTGCACGCTCCTTCTCCTTGATATAGTTCTCCAGCTCCTGCCAGACGGTGTAGCCTGCGGGCAGGAACATGGGCAGGCCGCGGCCCACCAGGTCGTCGGTCATAAACAGGCCCATCTCCTTGCCGATCTTGCGGTGATCGCGCTCACGGGCCTCCTGCTGCTCCTTCTCCCAGGCTTCCAGCTCTTCCTGGTTGTGGAATGCCACACCGTTGATACGGGTCAGCATCTTGTTTTCCTTGTCATTCTTCCAGTATGCGCCGGACTGCTGGGTGATCTTGAAGGCCTTCAGCGCCTTGGTGTAGGTCAGGTGGGGTCCGATGCACATGTCAACGTACTCGCCCTGCTGGAAGAAGCTGAACTCGGTCTCGTCGGCCAGGTCAGCCATGTGCTCGATCTTGTAGTGCTCCTGGCGCTCCTCCATCAGCTTCACAGCCTCGTCACGGGGCAGGATGAAGGGCTTGATGGCCAGATTTTCCTTGCAGATCTTGCGCATCTCTTTTTCGATGTTGGCCAGATCGTCATCGGTGAGCTTGGTGTCGCCCAGATCGACATCGTAGTAGAAGCCGTTCTCGGTGGCGGGGCCAAAGGCAAAGTCAGCCTCGGGGTACAGGCGCTTGATGGCCTGTGCCATGATGTGAGCAGCGGTGTGGCGGATAACATGCAGTTCCTGGTCCTGCGGGCACTCGTCCACATGGCCGTCTTTGTAGATGATCTTCATAGTGGTTCTCCTTTCTTTGTTAGATACATTTCAAAAAGCGCTCCATCCCGCTCAAATTTACGGGATGAAGCGCCTGAAGATTTCACGCGTTCCACGGTTCCACCCGAATTGCGTGCCCTTGAGAGCACGCCACTCGCTGTGCTGTAACGGGCGCACCCGGCAGAGGTTCTCCTCTGCGCTCTGCGGTGGTAGAAGCCCGATGCACGGCAGGCTGCTTGCAGCACCCGGTATCCGGGGCAGCCCTCTCTGCGTCATGGGGAACGAGCTTCGGTTTGTCCGCATCATCGCTTTGGTCAGGATGAAACTACGCTGATTGTAGCACGATGGCGGCAAAAAAATCAAGCACTCCGCGGCGAAAATCTGCGAAAAATCATTCTTCTTTTTCTTCAGCTTGACCCGCCACTTGTGGGAGGCGTACTCCGGCCGCAGCTTGTTGGTGACAAAGGTCTGGCTGCTGTAGAGGCCATGGTGGCCCGAGAGCATGTAGCACACGCCGCAGCCCAGCGCAATAAGCTCCAGCCCCTGCCCGCCAAACAGCTCGAATCCCAGCAGGATGGAGGGGATCAGGGCGTTTGTGGCTCCGCAGAACACGCAGACCAGACCGATGGCACCGGCAAACCCGGCGGGCAGGCCCAGCCATGGCCCGGCGATGCAGCCAAAGGTCGCCCCGATGTAGAAACTTGGGACCACCTCGCCGCCTTTGAAGCCTACTGCCAGGGTCAGGGCGGTCAGGAAGATCTTGCACAGAAAATCCCAGGGCAGCGCGGCTCCCTGCTCCACGGCATCGGCAATGACGGCCATTCCGGCCCCGTTGTACCGCCCGACACCGAACAGATACGAGAACGCTACCACGGCTGCACCGCCCGCAAAAGCCCGGAGCCAGGGATTCGGGATCCGCTTGGGGATCCCGTGTTCCAGGGTGTGAAGCGTCCAGCAGAACAGCCGGGTCACGGCGGCACAGGCAATGCCCAGCAGGGCGGTCTGAAGCGCGGTTTCCAGCGTCAGGTGCGGGATGGAATTGAGCACAAAATTGGTCGGGGCGATCCCGAAGAACAGGGATACGCCGTAAGCAATGAGGGCCGAAGTGAACGCGGGCATAAAGGCCGAAGTGAACGTCAGCCCCACGTCCTCCACCATCATGGCGAAAAGGGCAGCGGTCAGCGGGGTGCCGAACAGGGCGGAGAAGAACGCGGCCATCCCGCTGATGGTGGCGGTGCGGCGGACGTAATCGCTCAGATGCAGCAGTTTTCCCACGTTCCAGCCGATGCTGCCGCCCATCTGCAAAGCGGCACCCTCGCGGCCGGCAGAACCGCCGCACAGGTGGGTGAGCACCGTGCCCAGAAAGATGGCGGGCACCAGCAGCAAATTGACCGGCTCGCCGCTCTGCACGGCGCGGATGACATTGTTGGTGCCCACGCCTTCGCACTTTGTGACCTTGTAGAGTGCCACGATGGCAAGGCCCGCCAGCGGCAGGCAGAGCAGCAGCCAGCTCTGCGCGGCCCGCAGCTTGGTGACGTACTCCACGCTCAGGTGGAACGCTGTGCCGACTGCGCCGCAGACCAGACCCGTGGGCACGGCCAGCAGCAGCCATTGCAGGGCCACCCGCAGGGCGGCTTTGGCCTCGCGGTTAAAATCGTTCAAGTTGCTCATAGAAACTCCTGATACAAAAAAACTGAAAATTTTACACTCCAAAATAACACGCCCGCACAGGGATGTCAACCCGGAACCATTGCAGGGAGGCTCACATCGTGGTGACAACGACAAACCCCTGCTTCCTTGTGCGGAGGAAGCAGGGGTTCTGCCGAATGGATTTCAGAAAAAGGAAAACAAGGAGAACAAATATCGTCACGCTTTCAAAGCGGGACAGCGGTTAAAATTGTGCGGAGCGTTACTCCACATCCTGCAGGGCGGCGAAATCTTCTTCGCCGGTGCGGATCTTGACCACGCGGGTCACGTTGTAGACAAAGATCTTGCCATCGCCGATGTGGCCGGTGTACAGGGCCTTTTTGGCGGCATCCACCACAGCGTCCACGCTGATCTTGGAAACAATGACCTCGACCTTGATCTTGGGCAGCAGGGTGCTGTCCACAGGCACGCCGCGGTATTTCTCGGTGGTGCCCTTCTGGATGCCGCAGCCCATCACCTGGGTCACGGTCATGCCGGTCACGCCCAGATCGTTCAGCGCGGTCTTGAGCTGATCGAACTTGGAGAGCTTTGCAATGATGGACACTTTGTGCATACCGGTGTCGTAGATGCCATCGTGGATGACGGCAGGCTCCTTGACCACAGGCACGGCAGCGTTCATCTGCACGGCGCTTGCCTTGGAGGCATCATCCTCGCCCAGATCGGTGTTCTCGTTGGGCACCATGGCAGCGGCGTTGGCATCGGAGATGGAGAAACCGGCGTAAGCAGAAGTCAGGCCGTGCTCGTGGATATCCAGGCCGTCGATCTCCACCTCAGCAGGGACGCGCAGGCCGATGGTCTTGTCGATGATCTTGAAGATGATGAACATCACGACCACAACGTATACATCAACGGTGATAAGGCCCAGCAGCTGGGTGCCCAGCTGTGCAAAGCCGCCGCCGTAGAACAGGCCCTTGCCCACGCCGTCGCCGCCGTTGGAGAACAGGCCCACGGCAATGGTGCCCCACACGCCGTTTGCAAAGTGAACGGAGACAGCACCCACGGGGTCATCGATCTTTGCGATCTTATCAAAGAACTCAACGCTCAGGACCACGAGGATACCGGCCACGAAGCCGATGATGAAGGCACCGAAAGGAGAGACCGCGTCGCAGCCTGCGGTGATGGCGACCAGACCGGCCAGAGAGCCGTTCAGGGTCATGGAGACATCGGGCTTGCCGTAGCGCAGCCAGGTGAAGATCATGGTCACGCAGGTGGCAACGGCAGCGGCCAGGTTGGTGTTGAAGCAGACAAGGCCCGTCAGGGTCATGGCCTCGTCGGTGGCAAGGCTCAGGGAAGAGCCGCCGTTGAAGCCGAACCAGCAGAACCACAGGATGAACACGCCCAGCGCACCGGCGGTCAGGTTGTGGCCGGGAATGGCGTGGGGGTTGCCGTCTTTGTCGTACTTGCCGATGCGGGGGCCGAGCATTGCGGCACCCAGCAGGGCGATCACACCGCCCACATTGTGAACGGCTGCGGAACCGGCAAAATCATGGAAGCCCATGCTCTGCAGCCAGCCGCCGCCCCACATCCAGTGGCCGCAGATGGGGTAGACCACCAGCGAAATGGCAGCGGAATAAACGCAGTAAGCCTTGAAGTTTGTGCGCTCGGCCATGGAGCCGGACACGATGGTGGCTGCCGTGGCACAGAACACGGTCTGGAACACGATGTACACCCACAGCGGGATATCAAGCCCCAGGTGGCTGTAATCGCCCTGAATGAACGGATCGAACCCACCGATCAGCGCGCTTGTGCCGCCGAACATCAGGCCGAAGCCGATGACCCAGTAGCACGGTGTGCCGATGCATAAGTCCATCATGTTTTTCATCAGGATGTTGCCGGTGTTTTTGGCGCGGGTAAAGCCCGCCTCACACAGCGCGAAACCGGCCTGCATAAAGTAGACCAGGAACGCCGCAACCAGCACCCAACAGGTGTTTATGGAACTGAACATTATAATACCTCCCCGGTTTGTAATGCGCTCCCCGCACCGAATGTGCGCGGGAGCCTTGTTCAGGAGGCCCTCTATTCCTCCCGAGCAATATCCAGCGAAAACACAAAAGGCGCTGGCGGAATCACTTCCGTCAGCGCCTTTGCTTTTCGATGGCACGAGTATAGCCCCTTTGTGCAAAACTGTCAAGAGCCGGGGCGCGATTTTTTACGTTTACACAACCCAGAACCGAGAAAAAAGAGGGAAACTTTATAAGTCATTCTTTTTTCTCGGTCTCACCGGCGGGCGTTTCTTCCTTTTTTGCGGCCGGAGCGGTGTCCGCCCTCCATCTCCCAGTGGAGCATCAGGCTCATCATGGCCCGCAGGGCAAAGGTGGCCGCCAGCGGCACCACCGATTCCAGGTTCTGCAGCAGGAAGGTCTTGGCGATCTCCGCAGACATCAGGAACTCCAGCGCTGTGGTCAGGCCGCTGGACATCTCGTGGAGGAAATCGTGCTGGCCATGGAAAAAGGTGGCCCGCACATAGTGGTAGGTGGCCTTGACAAGGCTTGTGACGATGATGAACAGGCCGATGATCTCAGCCAGCCCGGAGATCAGCGGCACCGCCGTCTCCAGAAACCCCTCCATGCCGTGGGTGACGATCTGATTGAAATGGTATAACCATGCCATATTAGACTTCCTCGTGTTTCGTATCATAAACCGCCCTTTTCAGAGCGGGCAGGATGTGTTTGGATAAGATTCGTGTATCCTGCCGCTTCCGCTTACAGCAGGGTCTTGATGTAGGCGGCCAGCTGCTCGTCCTTGCAGGAAGCGAAGAACAGCTCGCTGAACTTTTCACCTGCAATGGCTCCCTTGAGCAGGTCCTGGTCGATGCTCTGCAGGCACTCGATCAGGGGCTTGAAGGTGGCGGCGCGCACATCGTCCAGAATGGCCTTGTTCCGCATCTCGGGCACAACGCGCTCCTTGGGGTAGCCCTGACCGTGGCCAAAGCCGAACAGCTTCTCGAAGCAGTACTCGAGGTTCAGCTCGCCGCCCCAGCCAAAGCCCTTGGCAAAGGGCATGGAAACGGCGTTGCCGTCGTTGACGTGGGCAAAGGTGTAAGCGTCCACGGGATCCTCCACATGGCCGCAGATCACGCCGGGGAAGCTGTTCAGGGCCAGCATGGCACCCTCGCCGGTGCCGCAGCCGGTGATGACGTAGTCAGCCGCGCCGCTGTTCAGCAGGATGGCGGCCAGAATGCCGCACTGAACATAGGTCAGCTGGGCGGCATCCTCGGCGGTGTACATGCCGTAGTTGACCACCTCGTGGCCCATGGGTTCCACCACCTTTTTCAGGGCGGTTTCAATGATGCCGTTCTTGGCGGCCTGACTGTTTTCGTTGATGAGTGCAATTTTCATGGAACATTCCTCCTGTTTTTCGGATACCTCTAGGATACATGAGCGGCGGTGCGCTGTCAAGCGGCCATCAGCCCAGCTTTTTCTTCTGCTGGTGGGCCAGGATGGGCATGAGCAGGGGCGTGGGAACGAGCTTCTGGGCCGTGGTGGCAAGGCGCATCGAGGGTGCTGGGCACGATGATGGTCTTGCGGCGGAGCATCCCGCGCATGGCTTCCTCCACGCAGAGCTCCGGGGTGATGCCCTTGAGGGCGAACACCACGTCGGCGCGGTCATTGAACTCGGTGTCCACGGGGCCGGGGCAGAGGGCACAGACATAGACCGGGCTGTGCTGCTCCCGCAGCTCCTCGGCCACGCCGCGGGTCAGGCTGACAACGTATGCCTTGGAGGCATAGTAGCCCGCCATATAGGGCCCGCCCGGCAGCAGGCCCGCCGAGGATGCCACGTTCAGGATGGTGCCGAAGCCCTGTGCTTCCATCTTGCGCAGGGTGAACTTGAACAGCCGGTGCATGGCCAGCACGTTCACCCGCAGCATGGAAAGCTCCTTGCCCTCATCCGTCTCGGAAAAGGCACCGCAGGCACCAAAGCCCGCGTTGTTGATGAACAGGTCGATGCGTTCGTCTGCCAGTGCTTCGCACAGGGCGGTGACCTGCGCATCCTGCTCAAGGTCGGCGGGTACGATGCGGCAGAGGGTGCCGTGTTTCGCCCGGAGCTCGGCGGCAAGGGTCTCCAGCCGGTCGCGGCGGCGGGCGGTCAGGATGAGACGGAAGCCCAGCCGGGCATAGCGGCGGGCAAACTCCCGCCCGATGCCGGAGGACGCGCCGGTGATCCAGACAGTTTTGGTTGACATAAGCATTCTCCTTTTCTGCGGAAACTCCATTGCCTCTATTCTATCACGGCAGCGGGTGAGAATCCATGCAAAAATTCAAGGAAAAGCTATCCCTTGTTGCCCGGGAAATTTTGGAGTATAATAGACTCAAAGAACAGCGCACTGACGCAGGAGGAAAGAAAAATGAACAAACCGGTATTGGTAGTCATGGCTGCCGGCATGGGCAGCCGTTACGGCGGCATGAAGCAGATCGACCCGGTGGGCCCCAAGGGTCAGCCCATTGTGGAGTACTCCCTGTACGATGCCCACCGCGCAGGCTTTGAGACTGTGATCTTTGTCATCAAGCACGAGATCGAGGATGCCTTCAAGGCTGCCATCGGCGACCGCGTCTCACAGGGGATGAACGTGAAATACGCTTTCCAGCAGCTGGATGAGCTGCCCGCAGGCTTCACCATCCCCGAGGGCCGCGTTAAGCCCTGGGGCACCTGTCACGCCGTGCTGGCCGCAAAAGACCTCATTGATGGGCCCTTCGCCGTCATCAACGCGGACGATTACTACGGCCCCGAGGCCTTCAAGGTCATCTATGAGTATCTGTCCACCCATCAGGACGGCGCAGTTTACGATTACTGCATGGTGAGCTACCTGCTACAAAAAATCCGTCTCCGAGAACGGCACCGTCTCCCGCGGTGTCTGCGTGGTGAACCCGGACGGCACCCTGCACAGCGTGACCGAGCGCACCGGCATTGAGACCTATGAGGGCGGCATCCGCTGCACCTCCCTCACCGGTGAGGGCACGGATGACCTGCCGGTGGAAGCACCCGTCAGCATGAACCTGTGGGGCTTCGGCAAGAGCTTCCTGGACGAGGCCGACCGCCGCTTTGCAGGCTGGCTGCGTGAGAATCTGCCCAAGAACCCCCTCAAGTGCGAGTATTTCCTGCCCACCGTGGCCAGCGAGCTCATCGATGAGGGCAAGGCGGCAGTCACCGTGCTCAAGAGCACCGATAAGTGGTACGGCGTGACCTACCGCGAGGATAAGCCCACCGTGGTGGCCGCCATCGCCCAGAAAACCCAGGAGGGCCTGTACCCCGAGGATCTGTGGGCGTGATAAGCTGAAACAGGCGCAGGAGCGAAACAAAATCTGTGGCGGCCCTCTTGACTTTTTGCGCAGGAGTGCATATACTAAAGTTGTAGATGAGACTACGGAACCATTCCATGGCTCCACCAAAGTAACAAGAAGCCCCCTCGGTACTGCGAATACCGAGGGGGCTTCCTGCTTGCTGTGGGGATACGAAAAACGCTTGACTTTTGGCATTCCAACGCATATAATAGGAGTGCGAAAGAGAATAAGGTGATATCCATAGGATCACCAAAGCAACAAGAAGCCCCCTTGACATTGCGACTGTCAAAGGGGCTTCCTGCTTGCTAAGGGTTAGTGCTTACCGGCCTTGAACTGTTCCTCAAGCCACTTGCAGATGTAGTAGCTGACCACACCCGCTGCGACGGACAGGATGAAAGAGAATAAAATATCCATAGGAATCACCCCCTTCCTCTTATAGATCGAGGTCGGAAGGCCGACAGGTACAGTATAACAGAAAATTCGACTCATTACAACGCAGAAGCGCCCCATCCGGTGAAGGATGAGGCGCTTCTACGTATATTTGGGAATATTCGGGGATGGCGTTAGTTGTTCTTGAGCTCCTGTGCCTGATTCCACACTTTGATAACCTCCATGCGGCTCACAGGGGCAGTTGCTTCATAGGCTTCACCGTTGTCTTTTGTAGCCTTGAGCAGATCATTCTCCACGGCCCACGCAATGGCTTTATCGGTCTCGGTGGCATCGGCATCCAGCACGGCGGCGGGTTCAGGCTTTCCGGCATCGTTCCACACCAGTTCAGCCAGCTCGCCACGGTTTGCAGGAATGGAAGCACCTGCGGGCAGGGCACAAATCAGGTAGAACTCCGTGCCCAGCTGGTAGGCCTGATAGCCCAGCACTGCGGTACCCATAGCGGCGGTACCGATAACGGCGGCAGTGCCCAGGACATTGGGCTCTTCTTCCTCTTCAATGGTGGCATCCTTGGGCATGGCTTCAATGGTCACGCCCTCTTTGGGCATCACAAAGGTAAAGGTCTTGCCGGGGTTGACGATTTCCTCGCCGTTTTCGTCCAGCAGTTTTGCTTTGGACTGGATATCCCAGTGGTCAAAGCTCAGGCCGCTGTCCTTCCACAGCTGGTTGTTTTCGTCGAAGGTCACGGTAACAAGAGCACCCTCGTAAACATTGCCCTTGTCGCTGGCGGCGTTGTCATCGTAGGTAAAGGTGCCGACTTTCACAGTCAATTCATGGTCGGGGATGGCTTTCCACTTGGCGTACAGGGTGGTATCGCCGGAAACGGTATCGTTTTCAACATCAAATGCTTTGGTCAGTTCTTTGTCGGTGTACCAGCCGCCAAACGTATACCCAGCGGCGGTGGGTTCTGCAACTTTTACAAGTTTGTCGCCAGTGTAAACAGTCTGGTCTGCGGGTGCAGTACCGTAGCCATTTACATCAAAAGTAATATTACAGAGAACTTCCAGGGTCGATGTTAGAATATCATTGTTCTCTGCAAGATTGATTTTATCCCACTGTTCTTTCGTTCCCGCATACTTGACAGTCTTAAGCATCGGGCATCCACCGGTAGGATTGCTCGGGTTATCAAACATGTGTTCCATAATTGTGGTAACACTAGCAGGAATGGTTACGCTCTCCAGAACATTACAATCAGCAAAAGCGCAATGCTTAATTGTAGTCAGTCCTTCGGGCAATTCAATCGATTTGAGCCCTTTTGCATGAGAAAACGCAGATGTACCAAGAATTTTCAACTGGCTGTTTGCAGCAAATTTGACTTCTGCGATGTTGCCCGCCCATTCAAATGCGCGCGTTCCGATTTCCACAACACTTGCCGGAATCTCAATGCTTGCAAGTCCCCAGTTGCTCGCAAATGCACTTTCTGCAATCAGAACAACCGTATTCGGAATCACAATACTGTTTAGACCATTTTTTCTTGCAAACGCACCATTTCCAATGCTTGTGACAGTATAAGTCACGCCGTTATACTCAACTGTTTCAGGAAGTACCAAATCCTTTTTGTTATTTATATCACCATATCCAGTAGTGCCTGTGACAGAAACCGCTGTACTGTCATTTTTATCTATGGTATATTGAATATCATCAATTGTAAAGCTTAACGTATCTGCCGCAAATGCAGGCACTGCACTAAATGGCAGCATTGCAACCATCATACAAACCGCAACCAATAAGCTGATCAAACGCTTGGGTCTCATAATTCTTTACTCCTTTTCAATGATTTTCCCCAAAAACTCTCTCTATTTCAGCCAAAACAAAAGAGCGCCGCACCGGCCAAACGGCTGGTACGACACTCTGAACCCTTGTAGACCCGCTGCGCGCTCACTCTCCTGAAGGGAAGCCGACGCATCTTCACAAGGAGGTGCAAGGTTTCGTATTCCCTTACCCGGAGAGAATAACGTGCGGCTGGCTGCCATATTACAGGCCCTTGTAGCTTTGCGTCGCAGCCTTTCGACTGGTTTGCCGATTCTTCAGTTTTTAGCGGAAATAGCATATTACACAATACAAGATACGCTTTTTGTTTTTTTTGTTCTAATAATG
>ENA-OQKK01000055-OQKK01000055.1-human-gut-metagenome-genome-assembly--contig:-NODE-55-length-42121-cov-4.524908_pt1 | contig 42121 bp, 35 predicted proteins | sample MGYA00242648_ERZ504797 | MGnify/ENA primary metagenome ERZ504797 (study PRJEB26092, sample SAMD00036412) | human gut metagenome | host: Homo sapiens | study: EMG produced TPA metagenomics assembly of... | reverse complement strand
TATCAGATGTAAATGCGAAATTGGTAGGTCTGCACCGTCAATATGCTGCTATATGGGGAATGTCCAGTCAGCAGGGATTTGTAGGATGCTGGCAGGTAGGTACGGATGTAGGTGCTCCCGGTGACACTCAGGGGGTAGAGGTTCCTTTTTACAGATATCAGGAATTGAATGCAGAGAATGCAGGGGTAAGTTTCCTTTGGGAAAAATTATATGAGCTCATTAATAGTGCGAATCAGATTATCGCTTCACAAGCTGAAGGCGGTGATGCGGCGGCAATAGCCGAAGCCATGTTCTTTCGTGCTTATGCATACAATATGTTGGTGACATTATGGGGAGATGTACCTTTGGTGACAGAATCTACTAGTATTCCGCGTACAGATTATACCCGTAATGCGGTTGCCGAGGTGGAGTGGAGTCATTGATTCTGACTTGGTTTATGCCATGTCTAATCTTCCGGTAGTGGGAGCTGACCAAAAATGAAAGCCGTATAAATCAGGACATGGCAAGACAGTTGGCAGGAGAAGCCTATCTTCGGATGGGTATGCGTGATGCTTCCTATTTACAAAAAGGCGGAAGATGCGGTGACGCCTATTATAACAGGTGGTAAATATGAACTGATTTCAGCAAGATATGGTAAATATGCGGCCGAGCCGGGTGATTATTATCATGATATGTTCCGTTGGGGGAATCAGCGTCGTTCACAGGGGAATATGGAGGCTATCTGGACTTTCGAAATGGAGTATAACCGTGATGTGAATGGCGGTACAATTGACAATCCGCAACAACGCCGTAACTGGGTTCCTGCTTTCCATAAACTGGATGGTATGGTGAATGCGGATTCCATAGGCGGTCGTGGTAATGGCCGTTGCGTATCAGCAATTTTGTGAAATACGGATTGTATGAGAAAGGTGATATCCGTAATTCTAATTATAATATCCGTCGTGTAATGTGGTATAACAAGCTCGGTTTTTCAAAAGAAGTTGGTATTGATGCTAAAGGGTTCTTGGTGGATAAAGACAAAGGTGTAAGAAATGTGACATTAAAAACGGGCGACCAGGTCATCCCTCACGAGGGAGATTCATTGAACGTATTTTATCCTCATCCCACTAAATGGGGGGCTTATGATGAAACCGATGATTTTGGTTATGCTGTAGTGAAGGACTGGCCTGTGATGCGTTTGGGAGAAACTTACTTGCTCCGTGCAGAGGCTCGTTTCCGTCAGGGGAATACACAGGGGGCGGCTGATGACATCAATGTGTTGCGCGACCGTGCCTTTAAAGACTATCGTGCGGTGGCTCCGGGTGCTGGTAAAGTAACGGCTGATCAGATTGACATTGACTTCATTTTGGATGAACGTGCCCGTGAATTGATTAGTGAGGAGAACCGTCGTATGACTTTAGTCCGGACCAATACGTTGGCCGAACGTATCAAACTGAATGGGGATATGGAACCTGCCGCACCAAGCAATAAGGTGATTACAGGTTTTGATGCCAATATCCATACACTGCTTCCGATACCTCTCACCGAGATTCAATTGAACAAAGACGGAGATTTGAAACAGAATCCGGGTTATTGATTCTGTCGGATATAAGTAAGAAGATAGATATATAAAATATTGAAAGAGCATGAAGGGCATATCTCTTAAAGAGAGTGCCCTTATTTTATTTCCTCTAGTTTGGTAAATCCGACGTGATTTATTTCTTTAGAAAGAATAAAAAGCGGCTTTTGGCTGATTTCTGTCCTATTTTGCACGAATTATACCCCCTTTTTTATTAGCAGAATATGTATTTTTGAGGAATAAAAAACAGCTGTATCGGGTTGGAACTCGATGACAGGTAATGAATAACCCCATAAAATACTATGATGCGACTTTTATTATCTCTTTTATTGCTTTTGTCATTTTTGCAGATGAATGCACAGACTTATCCTAAAGTGATTCTTCCGGGTGATTATCCTGACCCTTCCATTATGCGTGACGGCAAGGATTACTACATGACTCATTCTCCTTTCTATTACGCTCCCGGATTCTTAATCTGGCACTCGCAGGATTTAATGAACTGGGAGCCGTTATGTCGTGTCATGCCTCAATATGAAGGCTCTGCCATGGCACCTGATTTGTTGAAATACAAAGATACTTATTATATTTATTATCCTGCCGCAGGAACCAATTGGGTGATGTGGGCGAAAGATATTCGTGGGCCGTGGAGTCTTCCCGTAGACTTGAAGGTAGGAGGAATTGACCCTGGTCATGTCGTGGATAGGGAGGGAAATCGCTATCTTTATGTGGATAAAGGGGAGGTGATCCGGTTAACAGAAGACGGACTTGCTACCGTTGGGGAGAAGAAGAAAGTATATGACGGATGGAAATATCCTGATCATTGGGATACGGAATGCATGTGTCTGGAGTCCCCGAAACTGAATGAACACAATGGCTACTATTATCTCACTTCTGCTCAAGGAGGAACCGCAGGACCCGCAACCAGCCACATGGTTGTATCAGCCCGTTCAAAAAGTGTGACCGGCCCCTGGGAGAATTCACCTTACAATCCCATTGTGCATACATATAGTGCAACGGATAGTTGGTGGTCTAAAGGCCACGGCACGTTGATAGATGATGTGAACGGCAACTGGTGGATTGTTTATCATGCATATGCCAATGGCTATCATACATTAGGACGCTCCACCTTGATTGAACCGATAGAATGGACGGAAGACGGCTGGTATCGTACCGTATCTGCCGCTACCCCTGTCACTCCGGAGCAGGAAATCAAACATGGATTGGAACTGTCCGATGATTTCAAAGGTCCTCAATTGGGACTTCAGTGGACTTTTTGGAAAGAATATGCTCCCAAATCCCTGACTTTCAAGGAGGATATCTTATGGATGAAGGCCAAAGGTCGGACTCCTGCCGACGGACGGGTGTTGTTGACCACCGCTGAAGACAAAAATTACGAAACACAAGTGGAAATCCGGACAGGGAATGGAAATGTGGCCGGGCTTATCCTGTATTATAATGAAAAGGCTTATGCCGGAGTCGTTTCCGATGGAAAGAGATTCTATATTTACCGGAATGCGGAGCACAAGACGGAACTTCCCAATCGTATTGGGAAACATTTCTTTGCCAGACTGCACAATTGCGGTAACCGTCTGTCCGTCGAGGTGAGTAAAGACGGGGAAGAATGGACTGTCCTTGCCAGTGATATGGATGTTTCCTCCTTGCATCACAATAATTATGGTGGTTTTTATGCTTTGCGTGTTGGTCTGTTTTCCGCTGGAAAAGGAAGTTCGGGTTTCAGCCGCTTCCGTTATCGGAATGCAGTTCCGCGAGAGAAAGATATGAGCGCCTATCTGATGGTCTTCCACAAAGACGAGGACCATGGACTTCACATGGCAATCAGTCCCGACGGCTACACTTTTACCGCCTTGAACGAAGGAAAGCCCGTCATAGCCGGAGATACGATAGCTGAACAGAAAGGTATCCGCGATCCGCATATCTTCCGTGGTCCGGATGGAGCATTCTATCTGTCGATGACCGATTTGCATATTTATGCGCAGCGTGACGGATATCGTGATACAGAATGGGAACGCGATGGAAAAGAGTACGGATGGGGTAACAACCGGGGGCTGGTATTGATGAAATCTTGGGATCTGATTCACTGGAAGCGTACTAATCTGCGCTTTGACAAATTATCTGCTGCTTACAGTGAGGTAGGTTGCGCTTGGGCTCCTGAAGTGACCTATGATGATAAAAAAGGAAGTTGATGATGTATTTCACCATGCGCTTTAAGAATGAAGCGAACAAACTTTATTATGTATATGTCAATGACGACTTTGATAAGTTGGAAACTTTACCTCAGCTTCTTTTTCAATATCCCGATGAGAAGATTTCTGCTATCGATGCGGATATTACCCGTATAGAAGATAAATATCACATGTTTTACGTTTCGCACGATGGGGGCGCCGGTATCAAGCAGGCTGTTTCGGATAGGGGTAAACAGTGATTACGAGTATAATGCCCGTTGGTATGATCCTGAACCCACGGCGTGCGAAGCTCCGAACTTGTGGAAACGCATTGGTGAGGATAGATGGGTGTTGATGTATGATGTGTACGGGCAGAAGGTTCATAATTTCGGATTCAGTGAAACTTCCGACTTCGTACATTTCACTCCTTTGGGACAGTTTAACCAAGGAGTGATGAGGACTACTAACTTTACTTCTCCCAAACATGGGGCAATCATTCATCTTACCCGCCAGGAAGCGGAACGCCTGGCAGAACATTGGGGGATGTCTTACGATGCTTTGCTTCCATCTGAATAAGAAACATTTTATATAAAATAATTCATGATGAGTAAACTGAGAAACAGCTTGTGTGAGTTGTGCACAGCTTTGATTTTTCTTTTGCGGATGCAGCAATGAACCGTTGCAACCCATTCGTTCAGGTGAGATATGGCCTGATAACAACGGAGAGCATATCAATGCCCAGTGGGGGCGGAGTAATGTACCATGATGGAACATACTATTGGTTCGGTGAGAATAAATGTGATACTACCAGCAGTGCCAGTGGTGGGAGTAATGTGCTATTCTTCTCGGAATCTTACTGACTGGAAGAACGAAGGCGTAGCGCTTTCTGTTGTTGATAACGACAGCAGCGACATAGCGCGTGGATGTATATTGGAACGTCCTAAAGTGATATATAATGCGAAAACAGGGAAGTTTGTGATGTGGTTCCATCTGGAATTGAAAGGAAAAGGTTATGCAGCCGCCCGTGCCGGGGTAGCAGTCAGTGATACTCCTGCCGGTCCTTACCGTTTCATCCGTTCGGGACGTGTCAATGCTGGTAAGCTGCCTGTTGATATGGACGGACAGGCTGTTGCAGTGCTGGATACTCTGAATGCCAAGAATTATGAAAAATGGTGGACTCCCGAATGGACGGATGCTGTGAACAAAGGCTTGATAGTAAAGCGTGATTTGGATGGCGGACAGATGTCTCGCGATATGACTCTTTATGTAGATGAGGATGGTAAAGCCTACCATATTTACTCTTCCGAAGAAAACCTCACACTCCAAATAGCGGAATTGAGCGATGACTATCTTTCACACACAGGGAATTATGTGCGTGTGGCTCCGGCAGGACACAATGAGGCACCTGCTATCTTCAAAAAAGACGGAACCTACTGGATGATCACTTCCGGTTGTACCGGTTGGGCTCCCAATGAGGCTCGTATGTTCTCGTCTTCTTCCATCTTCGGACCGTGGTCTCAGCATCCCAACCCTTGTGTGGGACCTAAGTCGGAACTTACGTTTGGCGGACAGAGCACTTATATTCTGAAAGTGGAGGGGAAGAAAGATGCTTTTATATTTATGGCGGATATCTGGCGTCCGGAGCATCCCAGTGATGCCCGTTACATTTGGTTACCTGTTCAATTCAAGGAAGGAATTCCATACGTGGAGTGGATGGACAACTGGACACTGGATTTCTTTCAGTAATCCCTGTTGAAAATAGTCTGAAGGATGGAAAATAGTGCAATAGTCTGTTCTTGACTGATTATTGCATCCATCTTGCTCGATTTTACCCCTATGGTTGTCAATCAGATTTTTTATCTTTGCTATCGGTAAAAAGAGATAATAGGTATTAAAGATAGGTTTTTAGGAAGAAGGTTAACATACTGTGATGTGATAATAGAATTTTAGGTTAGGTTAAGTTAGAATTGAAGGCATATTTCGTGAGGAAATGTGCCTTTCTGTTTTCATTACCTTTCTAGGTTCGTATATTTGTAATGTCGAATTTGTGAAACTTAAAATAGAATATGCATGAAAAAGATTGGATTGTTTTTGTTGTTAGGTGTTTCTTTTTCGTGGCTGGTGTCTGCTTGCCAAGGATGTCAGCAGGAAAGACGGAAGGAAGTGCCTTTGGATTCTATTGTACTGAGTGACCCTTGCATTTTGGCAGACAGGAAGACGGCTATGTATTATATGACCGGAACCGGCGGTATGCTTTGGAAAAGCAAGGATTTGAAACTTTGGGAAGGACCGTTTCATGTGGCAAAGACTGATTCCGGTTCGTGGATGGGACCGAAACCAATGATTTGGGCTGCCGAGTTACATCCGTATAAGGGCAAGTATTATTATTTTGCCACTTTCACCAATCAGGCGGTGAAGATTGATACGGTACAAGGGAATGTAATAGAGCGCCGTGCCAGTCATGTTTTGGTGAGCGATAACCCGGACGGACCTTACGTTCCGATGAAGGATTCCACTTACCTGCCTGCTGATAAACCAACCTTGGATGGGACTTTCTGGGTGGATAAGGACGGAAAGCCTTATATGGTATATTGTTATGAATGGTTGCAAGCCTTGGACGGTACGATAGAGAAAATAGAACTGAAGCCTGACTTAAGTGGAACCATAGGCGAAGGGAAATTGCTGTTCCGTGCCAGCGAATCGCCGTGGAGCCGTGAAAAAGATGCGGATGGCAAGGACAAACCGAATAAAGTCACTGACGGTCCGTATCTGTTCCGTACAGGAACAGGTAGACTCGGTATGATTTGGACTAGTTGGATTTATAATGTGTACACTCAGGGAGTGGCTTATTCTGAAAGCGGAACCTTGGATGGACCATGGATACAGGAGAAAGACCCGATTACTCCTCCCAATTTCGGTCATGGGATGTTGTTTCAGACCTTGGACGGTAAATGGTTGATGTCTGTACATAGTCATAAGGATGTAAACGGACGTTATATTCGTACTCCTCGCTTGTTTGAAGTCGATTTTTCCGGAGATAAATTGGTGGTGGGAAAACCATATATTCCTTGAAAGTGCTTTATCTTTTTTCGAGAGGAAAGGTAATTACTTTTGCTTTCAATGAAAAGAGATGTGTAGAAAGAGTTGGAAGGACAGCTTTATGAGTCTGTCCCTCCAAATAAATGACCGGGTTAATCCCAACCCGGATTCTGTTTCAGTGCCCCCTGAGCCAGGTCTACCTCTTCCAAGGGGATAGCCCACAGATAGTCACGGTTGGCATTGAACTTGCGGGTTTCAATAAAAATGCTTTCTCCTTTTGCATTTACCCCGTATACTGGTTTAGTAACATCCTTTTCTGTTGTTTTATAGCTACGGGTATCAAACAGGTGCATTCCCTCGAAAGCAAATTCCAAACGACGTTCCAAACGGATAGCTTCGCGCATTTGATCTTTGGACAAGCCGGAAGGCAGAGGAGGAAGATTTACGCTGGGACGCTGACGGATTTGATTGACCGCATCATATACTTCCGTATCCGGAGCAGACAGATTTTCGTTACGAGCCTCGGCGAAGGTCAGCAGCACTTCTGCATAGCGGATATAGATAAAGTTGGTCCAGTCATAATTATTGATACCGTCATTGTCCGGATTGATATACTTTTTCATGCTATATCCTGTACGGGTATGGCTGCCATCTCCCATATTGTTCAGGTTGAAAGTCTTTCCTGCTATTTGTGACCCGTTCCACAGTACAGAGAAGCCTAGACGGGGGTCACGGTCGGCAAACGGGTCTTCCGGATTATAGAAAGGAGACTCTTTGATTGATTTGCCATCTTTGCATGGATAGGAGTCTATCAAGTCTTGAGTAGGTGATAAAGCTTCCCATCCTCCCATCATGACGGGAGCGAAGAACTGTCCTATATAACTGCCTTCATTGGAGTTTTTCGGGTTTTCTAGATATTCGCGATCAAAGATGATTTCGTTACATAACTCTGCTACAGGTTGGAACAAGTCACCATAGTTATCATACAGTCCATACACATTCATGCCCATTACTTTGCGTGCGGCGGCTTCCGCCACATCATATTTGTGTGCGTAGAAAGCAACTCTGGCTTTCAGTGCGTAGCAGGCTCCGGCACTCGGTTTTCCGTGGTCACTGTTGCTGCGGATATCGGGCAAGCTGGCTGCTGCTTTATCCAATAATCCTACTATATGATTATAAGTCTCCTCTTCAGAACTGCGTGAAGGAAGTTTCTCGTTCAGTTCCAACGGATGATCCAGCAGGGAGGCGCCACCCATATATTTTAATATGTTAGCGTATGAGAAAGCTTCGAGAAACTGTACTTCGGCTGTCAGTTGCGCTTTTTCTTTTTCATCCATCGGCACATCGCCTATATGTTCGTAAAATACCAGGCATCTGCGGATGCATTGATAGGCATTTTTCCATAATTGTAGGAAATGTGGGTTGCTGGAAGTTGCCGTACCAGCAGATAACTGTCCCTGTTCGGCTGTGACATGTACAGGAATGGCATTATCTGTGTAGCAGTCTGTCATGATAGTATGGTTTTCCGGTTCTATCAGATACAGATAAATTCCGGTTGCAAATTTCTGGGCATCTTCTGCGTTTTTCCAGAAAGATGCATCGGATAATTGGTCTTTAGGATTTCTGTCCAGAAAACTGTCATTGCAAGAGCTCAGACCAAGGCCGCATGCCAATATTAATCCTATAAAGTTATATTTTAGTCTCATAGTTGTCAGTGTTTAGAATGTTACATTCAGACCGAAGGAATAATTTCGGGTCAATGGATAATAGTTGCCGCTGATGGCTTCGGGGTCTACACCGTCGAAGCCGGAAATCATAAAGAGATTGTCGATACTGCAATACACTCTCAGACGGCTGATTCCGTATTTGGATATCAGCTGTTTGGGCAGGCTGTAACCTACTTGCAGGTTTCTCAGCTTGGCATAAGAGGCATCCTGCATCCAGAAACTGGAAGTCACGCGGTTTTTGGAGTCACTCATGGATAATCGGGGATAAGTGGCATTCGGGTTTTCCGGAGTCCAACGGTCCAGATGCTGTTCCGTTACTTTACCGCCATTGTAGAAGGCATATCTGATTTCAGCTACAGGAGCACTCTTTACATCAGCTGCACCTTGCAGCAGTGCACTTAGGTCGAAGTCTTTATATTGAACTGAAAGATTCAGACCGAAGTTGATTTTCGGGAAGTAGGAACCCAATACTTGCCGGTCTTTGCTGTCTACTACTTTGTCTCCGTTCAGGTCACGGTATTTTAAGTCACCCGGAACCGGAGTACCCATGCTCTGTGTAGGATGATTCTTGATCTCTTCTTCGTTTTGGAAGATGCCGTCGCATACGTAGCCGTAATATGCCCACAGTGGGTCGCCTACGGATTGCCCCGGTGTGTCACCGCCTTTCAAATCCATGATTTTGGTAGTTACATAGCTGAAATTGGCTCCGATAGAATAGCTCCAATCATTGATACGGTTGTTATGTCCCAGTTGCAGTTCGATACCGGTATTACGCACTACGCCGGCATTTTGCATCGGAGCGCTGACTCCCATCATGTTGGGAACTGGAAGTTGCAGTAATATGTCCCGTGTTTCCTTGCGGAACCAGTCTGCGCCCAATGTCAGTTTATTGCCCAAAAAAGCGGCGTCCACACCTACGTTCCATTGATCGGTTTTCTCCCACGTAATATCTTGGTTAGCCATCGGGTTGGAAATGGAAATACCCGGAGTCAAAGTGTTGCCGAAACTATAGTCATAACCGAACAGATAGGTGTTCTGATACGGATAATAGTTAGAACTGTTGTCCGAGTTTACGGTTTCCTGATTACCTAGCAATCCCCATGATGCACGTAGTTTCAAATTATCCACCCAATCGGCTTTGAAGAACTCTTCTTCCGAGATTCTCCATCCGATGGAGAAAGAGGGGAATGCGCCGAAGCGGTTGTTCTTGGGGAAGCGTGAAGTGCCGTCATAACGCAGGTTGGCTTCTAGCAGATAGCGGTCATCGTATGAATAATTCACGCGTCCGAAAGCTGAGCGGAGGGCGTATTCTATTTCTGTACCGTATGTTGTCTGTCCTGTCACTTCACCGGCGTTGATCTGGTCCAGTGAGTTGGAGTTGGGCAGGTTCTTACGGTAAGCTTGCAGATAGCGTGTCTGTTTATAAATTTGTGAGTAACCTAATAAGGCTCCTATTGTGTGTTTGCCGAAGGTTTTATTATAGTCCAGATAAGCTTGCAAGTTCAGTTCCATACTTTTGATGTCATATTCTGTGATGGAGTTAGTGGTTTTCTTTACCGGTGTGTCTGAACCTGCCTGATAGAATGTCATAGTATTGACGTGGGTGGGATTGTCGGTCAGGTTGAAAGTCGAGGCGGCGACTCCTCTCAGTTTCAGTCCGTCTATGATGTCCAGTTCCATTCCTACGTTACCTTGGAAATTGCTGTTTATCTCTTTGTAGGTTCCTCCTTCACGTGCATAGGCTACGGAGTTGTGCTCGTTTTTGAATAAAGCATAGTTGCCGTTGCTCAATTGGATGGGAGTAACCGGAGTCTCACGGAAAGCATAGTGCATCAGGTTGCTGATACCTGCCGCCGGAGCAGTCATATTACTGCGGTATACCGCCATATTTGTAGTCAGTTTCAGACGACTGTTTATCTGAGCGTCAATGTTGGCACGTACATTGAACTTGTTGTAGTTGGTATTGACTATCAATCCGTCTTTATCATGATAGTTGAATGCCAGCGAGTAAGTTACTTTGTCTCCACCGCCTTTGATACTCAAGTGATGGTTGTTGAACAGGCCGTTTTCACTTAATAGCGTACCCAGCCAGTCGGAATTGGGATAAAAGTCAGGATCACTTCCGTCTTTGAACTTTTGTAGGGCTGTTTCGTCATACGGACCTTTCAAACCGTCATTGGTGTAAGCTTCATTCATCAGCACTGCATAATTGTAAGAATCCAAAAATTTGGGCATACGTGAGGCACTTTGCCAGCCTACATATCCATCGTATGATACAATGGTACGTCCTTTGGTTCCCTTTTTGGTTGTGATAAGGATAACGCCATTGGCAGCACGTACACCATAAATGGCTGAGGCGGCTGCATCTTTTAATATAGAGATGTTTTCAATATCGTTGGGGTCCACGCTGCTCATGGTAGATTCTACCCCATCCACCACAACCATGGCACTGGCATCTCCCATAGTTCCTAGACCACGCACACGCAGTACTCCGGCATCAGCTCCCGGCTGACCGGTATTTTGGATAATGGTGACACCTGGCATTTGTCCTGCCAGCATGTTGGTGACATTGGCACTGGTGCGGTTGACTAGCTTATCGGATGAGATGGTTGCCACAGAACCTGTCAGGTTTACTTTTTTTTGAGTACCGTATCCTACTACTACCACTTCATCTAAAGATTCTGTATCTTCTTTCAAGATAATGGTGTAACTGTTGCTGTTGCCTACGGTAATTTGTTGGTCGTTGTAACCGATATACGAAACTTTCAGTTTAGCCCCTACGGATACATTTAATGTGAATTTGCCATCCACATCTGTAATAGTACCGTTGGTGCTTCCCACTTCTACTACATTGGCACCGATTACAGGAGCTCCGCTTGTATCATTTACGATACCTGTAATTTGTTTGACATGCTGTTGCACGATGGCAGTTGACTGCGAAGCCCACAAAGGCATTGGGAAAGCCATTCCGGCAAATAGTGTAAGACACGCATAAAAAGAGGCTTTTTTCAAAATTACGTGTGTCTTTACACAATTTTCCCTTCTTTTCTGGTAGAATTGCATAGATTAATAAGGTTAAATTAGTAAATAGTTTGGTTTAGGGATCTTATTCCCTTTCTATTTCAGTTGCTGCAAATGTATCATTTTATAAGAATATAACGCTATCTTTTCTTTTATTTTTTTTGTTATTCTTAATAAATTACAGGCTATGACTAACCTGCTGTAGTTTTTTGTGGGTTATTCTTGTTATTTTGTATCTAGCGAGGAAGTAGAATGGTACATATTGCTTGAGAAATCAAACAATGAAATTCATATGGATAGAAATGTTAAATATGTCCTTTCTAAGGATTATTTTTGTATCTTTCTCAAAAGGTGTGATGAAAACTGAATATATTTCGCTAATAGTTATCATTTATAATGAATAATCAGAATTTATTGTGTAGCTGATTCTTTTGCTTTTTTCTTTTACTGAAACTGTAGTTTAATAGGGAAGAACTTTTTGTTTTTTCTATGCCAGTCTTTCATAAACTTCCATTTTTCCTCCATTTGACCGAATAAAGTCCCTCTTTTGAAAGATTTATATACCTGAAAATAGGTTCCTATACTATATCTTTGCATCAAACAAATTCAGGACTAATTATATGAAAAACAAATTTTTTATCACCTTATTTGCCTGTTTGCTACCTTGGATGGCAGGGGCGCAGCAGATTATTTCCAAACAAAACAATGTAGCCGAAAAAGATTACATAGCTTATCTCTTTACCTATTTTACAGGTAACCACATCAGCGAGGAAGCCGTATGCTATGCGGTAAGTACGGACGGATATACCTATTGGGCACTGAATGACAACAAACCTGTCATTGATTCCAAAATCATCAGTTCTACCGGTGGTGTGCGCGATCCGCATATCCTGCGTTGCGAAGACGGAAAGACATTCTATATGGTGGTTACCGATATGGTTTCTGACAATGGATGGGATTCCAATCGTGCCATGGTGTTGTTGAAATCTACAGACTTGGTGAACTGGAACCATTCTGTCATCAATATGCAGAAATGTTATGCCGGCCAGGAAAAACTGAAACGGGTATGGGCTCCTCAGACTATCTTCGATGCGGAAGCCGGAAAATACTTGGTTTATTGGTCAATGAAATATGGTGATGGGGCAGATGTGATTTATTATGCTTATGCCAATAAAGAATTTACCGACCTGGAAGGTGAACCGAAACCGCTTTTCATCCCTGAAAACAAGAAATCTTGCATAGACGGTGATATCGTATATAAAGATGGATCTACCACCTGTTTTATAAAACTGAAGGACATGGAAACGGCATCCGGGTAGCAACTACCCGTTCACTGACTTCGGGACAATGGGAGGAAGAACCCGACTACAAGCAGCAGACCCCGGAAGCGGTGGAAGGTGCGGGAACTTTCAAACTGATAGGTCAGAATAAATACATCTTGATGTATGATGTCTATATGAAAGGTAAATACCAGTTTACCGAAACGACCGATTTGAAAACTTTAAAGTGATAGACAGTGAGGTGAAGATGAATTTTCATCCGCGTCACGGAACTATCATCCCCATTACCCGTGCCGAGTTGAAGCGCATCACCGACAAATGGCCTTCAAAGGAAATGGGCAATATGACGATTCCCAACAATCCCGTGCTGCAAGGTTTCCATGCTGACCCCGAGATATTGTATTCTCATCAGACTAAAAAATATTATATCTATTCCACCACCGACGGACAGCCCGGATGGGGCGGATGGTATTTCAGTGTCTTCTCTTCGGATAATCTGAAGGACTGGAAAGATGAAGGGGTGATGCTTGATTTGAAATCCGATCAGGTGGCATGGGCGGATGGAAACGCATGGGCTCCGTGCATTGAAGAGAAAATGGTGGATGGAAAGTATTATAAATATTTCTTCTATTTCAGTGGTAATCCTGTAGCCGGAGGCGGCAAGCAGATTGGGGTGGCGGTAGCCGATTCACCCATTGGTCCGTTCAAAGACTTGGGACATCCCATTATTACTGAATCTCCCGTGGGCCACGGACAGCAGATTGATGTGGATGTGTTTACCGATCCGGTTTCGGGAAAATCCTATCTGTACTGGGGCAATGGTTATATGGCGGGCGCCGAACTGAATGAGGATATGGTTTCCATCAAAAAGAATACCTTGACCGTATTGACACCGAAAGGAGGAAGTCTGAAAGATTACGCTTTCCGTGAAGCGGCATATGTGTTCTATCGTAATGGTCTTTACTACTTTATGTGGTCGGTGGATGATACCGGTTCGCCCAACTATCATGTGGCATACGGTACGTCGAAATCTCCGCTAGGTCCTATAAAGGTTGCTAAGAAACCGGTGGTACTGATTCAGGATCCTGCAAAGGAAATCTATGGACCTGCGCACAATGCAGTCCTACAAATTCCGGGTACGGATGAGTGGTACATTGTATATCATCGTATTAATAAGAACTTTATAGATCGTGAGAAGGGTCCTGGCGTGCATCGTGAAGTATGTATAGACCGTATGGAATTTAATCCGGATGGAACCATCAGGAAGGTTGTTCCCACGTTATAAAAGAAACATGACAATAAAGCATATACCATGAAAAAGACCTTATTATCTCTGGCAATCGCCTCATTGGCAGCAGGCCAATCCGTCTGTGCTGCCGTGGAAAAAGTATATAATGAGCCCGATTCGGTCTACATCTTCTCTTACGCCCATCCGGAAGACGAGGGACGCAGCGGACTGAAATTCGCATGGAGTCCCGATGGCGACAAGTGGCTGAGTGTATCCGACGGCTTTGCCTATCTGAAATGTGATTTCGGGCGTTGGGGGGCGGAAAAGAGAATGATTAAACCTCTTCTGGAAAAAGCGGAAGATGGACGTTGGTATTGCCGGTGGCAGCTTACCCCCAGCGGAAAAGTATGGGGTACTTCCCATTCTTCCGACTTGTTGAAGTGGGCTCCCCAACAATATGTCAATGCGGAGAAGCCTGCCGTGCCCCGACTGGTCACTGCCCGGCAGATTGTCCTTGATAAAGATACCTTGAACGGTTATATGCAGAAAGTACCTTATGCGGATATAGAACAGTTGATTCGTTTTGCTGAGCATAAGAAATTCCGCGATATACAGAATAATGAGCGTACCGAACAGGATGCCGTCCGCTTTGCCGGACTGAAACCGGTCACTGCCACCATCCGGGTGGATGCCGGACGGGTGAAGCCTATTAGTGAGCATCTGATAGGTATTTTCTTTGAGGATATCAATTATGGAGCCGATGGTGGACTTTATGCGGAGCTGGTTCAGAACCGTGATTTTGAATATTCTGCCAAAGACGGTGCAAGAGATAAGAACTGGAACAGCACGTATGCGTGGAGTATACAGGGTACTGATGCGGAACTGTCTGTCAGTGAGGACAGTCCCATCCATGCTAACAATGCTCATTATGCAGTGTTGGAGGTACACCGCCCGGGTGCTGCCTTGGTGAATAACGGTTTTGACGGTATTGCCGTGAAAAAAGGTGAGAAGTATGACTTCTCTGTGTTTTCCAAAGTGCTGGATGATACGAAAGGTGGAAAAGTGCTTGTGAGGCTGACTACCAAAGATGGCAAGGAGATTGCGCAGGCTGCTATTCGGGTTTCATCTACAGAGTGGAAAAAACAAAAGGCTGTACTGACGGCAACGGCGGATGCTGCGGATGCCGTGTTGTCCGTTTGTCCGCAGATGGCTGGGAAGTATGCCTTGGATATGGTTTCTCTTTTCCCACAGAATACATTTAAAGGCAGGAAGAACGGGCTGCGCGCCGATTTGGCACAGACTTTGGCGGACCTTCATCCCCGTTTTGTCCGTTTCCCCGGCGGATGTGTGGCTCACGGAGATGGTGTGGACAATATTTATGATTGGAAAGGCTCTATAGGAGCGTTGGAGGAACGCAAGCCTCTGCGCAATTTGTGGGGGTATCATCAGACCCGCGGTCTGGGATATCATGAATATTTTTTGTTCTGCGAGGATATGGGGGCCGAACCTGTTCCTGTAGTGGCAGCCGGAGTGCCTTGTCAGAATTCGGGTACTTGCAGTCATCACTCGGTAGGCGAACTGGGTTGCGGCGGTCAGCAAGGCGGAATCCCGATGGAGGAAATGCCGCAGTACGTGCAGGATGTACTGGATTTGATAGAATATGCGAATGGAGATGCGAAGAAGACCGTGTGGGGAAAGAAGCGTGCGCAAGCCGGACATCCCAAACCTTTCAATCTGAAGTACATCGGTATTGGTAACGAGGATTTGATTACCGATATCTTTGAAGAACGTTTCACCATGATTTTCAATGCGGTGAAGGAGAAATATCCCGAAGTGACCGTTATCGGAACGGTAGGCCCGTTCTATGAGGGCAGTGATTATGAGGAAGGCTGGAAATTCGCCACTAAGATGGGTATTCCGATGGTGGATGAACATTATTATAACACCCCGGGATGGTTTATCAACAATCAGGATTTCTATGACCGTTATGACCGTAACAAGGCGAAAGTGTATTTGGGAGAGTATGCGGCTCATTTGCCGGGACGTCCCAACAATATAGAAACAGCTTTGGCCGAGGCCTTGTACCTGACTTCCGTGGAGCGTAATGCCGATGTGGTGACCATGACTTCTTACGCTCCGTTACTGGCTAAGGAGGGACATACCCAGTGGAATCCGGATTTGATTTATTTCAATAATACGGAGGTAAAACCCACCGTAGGTTACTATGCGCAGCAGATGTACGGACAAAATGCGGGCAGTGAATACATCGCTTCTTCCGTGACTTTGGATAATGCACAAGATGCGGTGAAGAAACGGGTAGGTGTGTCGGTAGTCCGCGACGGAAAGACAGGAGATATGATCGTGAAACTGGTGAATCTGCTGCCGGTAGCGGTGAATGCGCAAGTGGAGCTCCCGTCTTTGGAAGGAATGAACACCACTGCCGTAAAGACGGTTTTGGCAAGAAAACCGACAGACCAACAGGTTCGTCCTGTATCCGGTACAATGGAGGTAAGCGAGAAATTCGGGTATGAATTGCCGGCTTATTCATTTACGGTAATCCGGATAAATAAGAATGAAAAATAATAATAGATAAATGAAGATGAAGAAATTACTGACTTTGTTGCTGGCGGTCCTGCTGCTGGCAGGATGTGCCGGCAATAAGCCCGGGACATTCGAAGCGGGTAAGAATACCTTTCTGCTGAATGGGAAACCGTTCGTGGTCAAAGCGGCAGAGGTGCATTATCCGCGTATTCCCCGTGAATACTGGGAACATCGTATTGAAATGTGTAAAGCATTGGGCATGAATACGCTTTGTTTGTATGTCTTTTGGAATTTGCATGAGGAAACTCCCGGTAAGTATGATTTTACAGGTAATAAAGATATTGCAGCTTTCTGTAAATTGGCTCAGAAGCATGGTATGTACGTCATTGTGCGTCCCGGTCCGTATGTATGTGCGGAATGGGAAATGGGTGGGCTGCCTTGGTGGCTGCTGAAGAACGACAGCGTGCAGCTTCGTACTCTCGATCCTTTCTATATGCAGCACGTGGGAGCCTTTATGCATGAAGTGGGCAAGCAGTTGCAGGATTTGCAGATTACCCGTGGTGGTAACATCATCATGGTGCAGGTGGAAAACGAATATGGTTCGTATGGCACGGACAAGCCCTATGTGTCTGCCATCCGTGATACGGTACGTGCCGCAGGCTTTACTGAAGTGCCTTTGTTCCAATGTGACTGGAGTTCTAATTTCCTGAATAATGGTTTGGATGATTTGCTTTGGACTATAAATTTTGGTACGGGAGCTGATATCGACAAGCAGTTTGCCAAACTGAAAGAAGTACGTCCCGACGCTCCGTTGATGTGCAGCGAGTTCTGGAGCGGATGGTTTGATCACTGGGGGCGCAAGCACGAAACCCGTGACGGACAAATCATGGTGGATGGCCTGAAAGAGATGATGGACAAAGGTATTTCTTTCAGTTTGTACATGACCCACGGAGGAACGACCTTTGGCTGGTGGGGTGGTGCCAATAATCCGGCTTACTCGGCTATGTGCAGCAGCTATGACTATGACGCTCCTATCAGCGAAGCAGGCTGGACCACCGACAAGTATTTTGCTTTACGTGATATGTTGAAGGACTACTTGGACGAAGGACAGACATTGCCTGAAGTTCCTGAAGCTTTACCGGTTATGGAAATCCCTGCCATTAAATTCACTCAAATAGCTCCGTTGGTTGACAATCTGCCCGAACCGAAGCAGACAGAGGAAATCCAGCCGATGGAGAAATTTGACCAAGGCTGGGGAAGTATCCTGTACCGTACCCATTTGCCGGAAGATGTGAAAGCGGGAACCGTTCTGAAAATCACCGAACAGCATGACTGGACACAGGTTTTTGCCGACGGGAAACTGTTGGGGCGTCTGGATCGCCGTGGTGGAGAACAGGAACTTACACTGCCTGCATTAAAAGCCGGTACACAGCTTGATTTATTGGTGGAAGCCATGGGGCGTGTGAACTTTGACAAGTCCATTCACGACCGCAAGGGAATTACCGAGAAAGTGGAACTGGTGAACGGTAAGAATGCTGAAACGTTGAAAGGCTGGACTGTTTATAATCTTCCCGTAGATTATGAATTTGTATCTTCCCGGAACTTTCAGGATATGAACTCGTCTGCCGCCTGTGGCATAGAGAAAAATGATGAAAGTGTTCCGGCCTACTATCGCGCTACTTTTACCTTGGATAAGGTGGCTGATACATTCCTGAACATGGAGTCTTGGGGAAAAGGTATGGTATGGGTGAACGGTCATGCCATGGGACGTTTCTGGGAAATCGGTCCTCAACAAACCCTGTTCATGCCGGGTTGTTGGCTGAAAAAAGGAGTGAATGAAATCATCGTTCTTGACTTGAAAGGCCCGAAAGAGGCAACCATTGTCGGATTGAACAAACCTATCCTGGATATGCTTCGTGTGGCTGTTCCTGAAACGCATCGTAAACAGGGGCAGACCATCAAACTGGAGAAGGAAACACCGGTATCTGCCGGTACTTTCAAACCAGGTAACGGTTGGCAAGAAGTGAAAGTTCCTGTTACGAAAGGACGTTACTTCTGTCTGGAAGGGCTGTCTTCTTTTGATAATACCAACATTGCCGCCATTGCGGAGTTTGATGTGCTGGATGAGAAAGGACAGAAAATCTCTCGTGAAAACTGGAAGATTGTTTATGCCGACAGCGAGGAAACCCGTAGCGGTAACCGCACAGCCGACAAGATTTATGACCTGCAAGAAAGTACTTTCTGGCAGACGGTAGATAATACGGCTTATCCTCATCAGGTGGTGATAGATCTCGGCAAAGAATATAACGTGACCGGTTTCCGTATTCTGCCACGTGCGGAACAGGGAGCTCCCGGCATGATTAAAGATTATAAGGTGTATGTAAAAGCAACCGGTTTCGGTTATTGACATATAGCATTCTTTTTATTGATTCGGTTGTTCTGGCTGAAACTTGTTTTGCCGGAACAGCCGAATAGTTGTATCTTTGAATCATAAAAATACATAAGAGTGATAATACTATGAATTTACTTAAAACCATTTTATCCACTTCCGTTTTTGCTATAGCTTCTGTAGCTTTGCATGCTCAGCTACCCGCAAAAGTAGAAAGTTTTCCAGTCAGGGATGTGCGGCTCACCGCCAGCCCTTTCAAACACGCAGAGGATATGGATATCCGTTATCTGCTGGGAATAGACCCCGACCGTCTGTTAGCTCCTTATTTGAAGGAAGCTGGTCTTTCCCCTAAAGCCGAAAATTATACCAATTGGGAAAATACAGGGCTGGACGGTCATATTGGCGGACATTATTTATCGGCCCTTTCCTATATGTATGCCGCTACGGGAAATAAGGAGATCAAGGCGCGTCTGGATTATATGATAAGTGAACTGAAACGCTGTCAGGATGCCGCCGGTGACGGTTATCTGTGTGGAGTTCCAAACGGGCGCAAAATGTGGAAAGAAATAGAGGAAGGAAACATTCGCGCGTCCGGTTTCGGATTGAACGACCGCTGGGTTCCTCTTTACAATATTCATAAAATATATGCCGGCCTTCGTGATGCAACTCTTCAGACCGATAGCCGGGAGGCAAAGGAAATGTTGGTGAAACTCACGGACTGGATGATTCGTCTGGTATCCAAGTTGAGCGATGAACAGATACAGGATATGCTGCGCAGCGAACATGGAGGGCTGAACGAAACATTTGCCGATGTGGCCGCTATCACCGGCGACAAACGCTACTTGAAACTGGCTCACCAATTTTCTCATCACACCGTGTTGCAGCCTTTGTTGAGACAGGAGGATAAACTGACTGGTATGCACGCCAATACCCAAATACCGAAAGTGATAGGTTTCAAACGTATTGCCGATTTGGAAGGCAACCGGGACTGGAGCGAAGCTGCCCGCTATTTCTGGGAAACGGTGGTAAATCATTGCAGCATCACTATTGGAGGTAACAGTGTGCGTGAGCATTTTCATCCGGCTGATGACTTCAGCAGTATGCTCACCAGCGAGCAGGGGCCTGAGACTTGTAACACCTACAATATGCTCCGCCTTACAAAAATGCTGTATGAAACGAGTGCGGACGTTCATTTTATGGATTATTACGAACGGGCGCTTTATAACCATATCCTTTCCACGCAAGATCCTGTGCAAGGCGGATTTGTTTATTTTACCCCGATGCGTGCCGGTCATTACAGGGTCTATTCGCAGCCTCAGACCAGTTTCTGGTGTTGTGTGGGATCGGGGATGGAAAATCATGCCCGTTATGGTGAAATGATTTATGGACACAAGGATAATAATCTGTATGTCAATCTTTTCATTCCGTCTACCTTGCGCTGGGGAGATACCCAAATTGAGCAACAGACGGCTTTTCCCGATGAGGAGGGGAGTACTCTTGTTATTTCTCCGGAAAAGGGAAAGAAAGAATTTACCCTTCTTTTCCGTATTCCCGAATGGACGAAGCCGGAAGCATTACGCTTGTCTGTTAATGGTAAACGGCAGAACGTAACGGTCAAAGAGGGATATGTTAGCCTGAACCGTACTTGGTCAAAAGGTGACAAAGTAAGGCTGGAACTGCCGATGCATTTGCGTGCCATTGCACTGCCGGATGGTTCTGCCAACTATTCCATCTTATACGGACCGATTGTGCTGGCCGCCCGGTTGGGCAAGCAAAATCAGGATGGCATGTTTGCCGATGACAGTCGTGGCGGACACATTGCTGCCGGACCGCGCCTGCCTTTACAAACGATGCCTGTCATTGTGGGGGATAAGAACAATCTTCTTTCTCATCTGAAAAAAGTGGAAGGTAAGCCGTTGACATTTACATTGTCCGGAGTTTATCCCGAACGCTATGAGGGTATGACTGTGGAACCGTTTTTCCGTTTATATGAGTGCCGGTATATGGTCTATTGGCCTGTGCTGTCCGTACAGGAGTTGCAGGCAAGGCAGGAACAGTTGGCAAAAGAGGAAAAGGAGCGTGCCGCATTGGATGGTATGACCGCCGATAAAGTGATTTGTGGGGAACAACAACCGGAAAGCGACCATTTCATCCGGATGGAGAATTCCCGTACGGGGGATGATGAAGGGATTCACTGGCGTGAGGCGGCCGGTTGGTTCAGTTATCGTATGAAGACGAACGGAAAGCAGGTCAATAAAGTGCGTATCCGGTTCCGTTCCGAGATTCGTAAGGATGCAAAAGTATGGATAAACGGGCAGGAAGTAGGACGATTGGCTGGTAAACCGGCTTCGGATGTATCGGTTGGGATATTTGATGTACCTGCATCTATGCAATCCAATGAGCAACTGGAGATAAAGATCGGTAAAGGAAATGAGAAAGTGACTCCGCATATTTATGAGGTGCGGCTGGTGACTGAATGATGATAGATATACAAACCGGCCATGCCTCAGTTGGCATGACCGGTTCGTCTTTTCAGATAATTCCGTTGTCTTTCAAGACCGCTTGTAACTCTTTATCAGTGATATTCTCACGCTCTGATTTATCATAAATGAAATGTAAGCCAATCTCTTTTTCTTCTTTGGATAGAGTGGCGATGAGAGTGATCACTCTTGCTCCACCTCTTTTCCCTTTTCCTTTTGATGCTATACTCATGCGTACTTTGTGTAGGCCATTGCCTAAATCAGTACCCATGTCAGGGTTCTGCATGAGTTCTGCGGCTAAAATTGTCAAGTCTTGCTTCAATGATTTATATCGCTTGGAAAGTTTCTTAACTTCTTTTTCGAAGTGGCGATATACTTTGATTTTATAGTTCATTGAGCAATTCTTCTATGGGACGGCCTTTCAGCTTTCCTTCACGCATCAGTTTGATGTCTTTGCAAGCCTCGGACAGCCCGTCCATTATTTCACTTTTGGTCATGTAGGGTTCTTCATCCTCTGCCACCATGGTAGAAACAGATTCCATTTCCTTTTTAGCATGAACAAGAGTCTTCCTTACAGACTCCAACACCTTTACATTCTTGATGTCCAGGATTTCCCGAATCAGTTCGTTTTGTATTGATTCCAATGTGATTGTACTCATGACGTTCTCCTTTCTTCTTATTATTTATCTCGTATGGCAAAGATAGCGAAAAGGTGGCATGTCTGCTTGTTTTCTGCATGAAAAATAGTTTTCATTTAGAGGTTGTACCTAAAAGAAATACCTTTTTTCATTTAGTTTTCCTATTTTTGCAGGAAACAAACCGAACAGCTAATGAAAATTCTCCATACAGCAGACTGGCATCTGGGCCAGACTTTTTATGAATACGACCGGCGGGAAGAGCATCTCCATTTTCTAGAATGGCTGAAACAGCAGATAAGACAGCATGAAATAGATGTATTGTTGATAGCAGGTGATGTATTCGACAGCCCGAACCCTTCGGCGGAATCACAACGAATGTATTATCGTTTTCTAAGAGAAGTTACGTCCGAAAACCCTTCTTTGCAAATTATCATCATTGCCGGAAATCATGACTCGGCAGCCCGTTTGGAGGCTCCCAATCCCCTGTTGGAGGATATGAATGTCACCGTTCGCGGTGTCGTGCGCCGCAATGCGGAAGGTGATATAGACTTGCAACACCTGATTGTCCCCCTTTACACAGAAGGGGAAGTGACCGCCTATTGCCTTGCCGTCCCCTATCTGCGTCAGGGGGATTATCCTTCGGCTGAAAATTACTCAAAAGGAGTCCAACTGCTTTATGAGCAGCTTTTCAATGAAGTGAAGGAGAAAGGACTTCCCGTTATCGCCATGGGACATCTGCAAGCCACCGGCTCGGAAATCTCGGAGGACGACCGTTCGGAACGTACCGTTATCGGAGGCTTGGAATGTGTATCCCCCGATGCTTTTGATGAGGCTATCGCCTATACTGCATTGGGGCATCTGCATCGCTCCCAGCGTGTGTCCCATCGGGAGAATGTGCGTTATTCCGGAACTCCTATGCCCATGTCTTTTGCTGAGAGGAACAATGCTTCGGGAGTGGTCATGATAACGATAAGTGCTGAGGGTACCGGCATAGAGAGATTGGCATTTGAACCGCTAGCCGGCGTGATGAGTATTCCTCGTCAGGCCCGTCCGCTGGAAGAAGTGCTGCAAGCCATCGGCGATTTGCCCGATGGGGATGTCACGTTGCGGTCGCCCTATCTGGAAATAAAGATTTTGATGACCGAGCCGGAACCTTCTTATAAGTATAAGATAGAGGAAGCGTTGAAAGGAAAAGCAGTCCGCCTGGCACGCATCGCCGCTATGCTTCCACAAAAAAAGGCAAGCGGCATTGTCGCCACTTCCTACGAGGAGTTGCAAACCATCCGTCCGCTGGATATGGCACTGGATGTCTTTAAACGGAAATATGGAGGGACGGAGATGCCCGATACCATGAAACAATTGCTGGAAAGTGTAATCAAGGAGGCAGGAGTATGAAAATAGTAGCGATAAGAGGAAAGAATCTGGCTTCATTGGAAGGTGAATTTATGATAGACTTTACCGTCGAACCTTTGTGCTCGGCAGGTATATTCGCCATTACAGGCAGTACCGGAGCCGGAAAGTCAACCTTGCTGGATGCTTTGTGTCTGGCTTTGTTTGACTGTACACCACGTATGAACAAGGCGAAAGAGAATAACGTCTCTGTCATGGATGTTGCCGACAGAGGAATTGCACAGAACGATAGCCGTTCCATCCTTCGCCGGGGTACTGCCGAGGGGTACTCGGAAGTGGATTTCGTCGCTTTGACAGGAGAGGTGTTCCGTTCACGCTGGACGGTGCGACGTTCGCGTGGGAAGGTTAGCGGTTCCTTGCAAAAAGTGGAAATGACGTTGACCAACCTTACCTCCGGAGTGGAACAGCAAGGAACAAAGACCGAATTATTATCCCGCATCAGTGAACTGATCGGACTCTCTTTCGAACAGTTCAACCGCTCTGTGTTGCTGGCTCAAGGAGATTTTGCTACCTTCCTGAAGGCTCGTCAGCCTGATAAAGCCGAAATCTTGGAAAAACTGACCGGAACGGAAATTTACTCGCGTATCTCTGCTTCTATTTATGAACGCACCAAGCGGGCGGAAAGTGAATATAAATTATTGCAGGAACGTATCAAAGGCATTGAGTTGCTGACAGATGAGCAATTACAGCAACTTTCGGCTGAAAAGGAAGAATTACAAGTCCGCTTGTCCGTTTCGAAGAAGAAAGAGGAGGCGTTGTCCGGCAAGTTGAAATGGCTGGAAGAAGAAGGACGCTTGAATACAGGATGCATACAGGCGGAAGAATCACTTTCCGGCATCAGAAAAGAAATAGAAGTCGCCCGTCCGCGTTATGAACTGTTGGCCCGTATAGAGCAGGCTCAGGATATCCGCGATGTGTATATGGAACAGCGTAACGTCCGGAAGCAGATAGATGCCGGTCGTTCCCGGTTAGGCGAAATAGAGGTTGCCATCCGGCAGAATGCGGCTTTACAGACTTCCGCGAACGTGCAGTGGGCAGATGCTCAGAAGGAGCTGGCGGAATTTAAGGCCTATTTGTCGCAGCAAGAACCGCAATTGGATAAAGCCAGAGCATTGGATGTGCAGTTGGTGGAAAATAGAAAGCAATTAGCGGAAAGTCAGAAAGAAGCGGCTTTGGCATTGCAGGCTAAAGATAATCTGCATCAATCCGTTTGTAAGACAGAGAAGGATATAAGTTTGTTGATGGAGAAGCAAACCGCCTTGCAAACCTGGTTTGAACGATATACTGCTTATTCCCAATTGATTCCTGCCGTTGAACTGATTACCAGCTTGCTTACCAATCTGGAAATGGCAAGGGCGCAAAGCGTATCGAACCGTCAACTGCTGGATAAAGTAAAGAAAGCGAGTGAAGCGGAGGAACAGCGGTTGAAATCGGTACAACAGGAAGCCGAGCGTCTGAACCGACTGTTGCCGGCAGAGGTGCTGTTGCTTCGTGAGCAGTTGGAGGAAGGAAAGCCATGCCCGGTCTGCGGGAGTTTCCATCATCCGATGAGGGAACAGACCAATGTCCAATCCTTGCAGGAAGAGGAACTGAACCGTGCGAAAGAACAGGTTGCTAAAGAAACGGAACAACTGAAAAACACGCTGAATGCCCGCCAACTGGAGATGGCCCGTCTTTCCGCATTGATTGAAAATTATGTGGCGCAAGTTGATGATACGCTGAAAAAAGTAGAAACATACGTATCCATTATTCCCAATTGGAAAGATTTGTTGGAGCAGGGCACATTGAAACATTATGTCCAGCAATTCGGCAGGCAATGGAATGCCCGTTTGCAAGAGCAGACCGAAATAAAAGAGGCTCTTACCTCAAAATCAGCCCAAAGAGATAGTTTGAAAAAAGAAGAAGCCAATGCCATTGGTTTGTACGAAGAAAAGAAACAAAAAGAAGAAAGACAGCAGGCAGAATTGAACGAACGTGCTCGTCTGCGGTCTTCCCTGCTGAATGGTGAATCCACCGAAACAGTGGTTGCAACCCATGCAAGACGGCAAAAGGAACTGGAACAACAACTGGAAAAAGCCATGAACTTGCATCATTCTTTAACTGTGCAGGCGGAATCTTACAAAGGGCAGACCGCACAGATGGAAAAGGAATTAGTCCGTCTGACTGCTGTCTTGCAACAAGACGAATTGAAAATAAACGAGTGGCTCACGCTTCAAAAGGAAACGTATGCCGAGTTGGAACAATTGCTTTCCAAAGACAAAAGCTGGATACTGGCTGAGAAACAAGCGTTGGGCACACTGAAAGAGAAGGAAACCACTCTTCAGGCGGTCCTTGCGGAGCGAAGGCAGAAAAGGGAGGAGCATCAGCAAGCTCCTCTGAAACCGGATACCACGGAAAACAAGGAGTCGCTGATTGAAACATTGACTGCCTGCACTGCTGCCAAAGAAATGGAAACCGGACGTTTGGCCCAAATAGAGGTGACGATACAGAACCATATAAAAGGTAAGGAACGCATAGCCGGCATCGAGAAAGAGTTGGAGGAAAAAAACTCTATCTACGAGAATTGGGCGAAACTGAACGAACTGTTCGGTTCCCAGACTGGCGCCAAGTTTAAGGAAATAGCCCAAGGTTATACGCTTGATGTCCTTTTGCTTTATGCCAACAGGCATTTGCAAGACCTTGCCCCCCGTTACGAACTGCAACGCATTCCTGACACGCTGGCCTTGCAGATTGTGGATCTTGATATGATGGGTGAGGTGCGTAGTGTCCATTCCCTTTCGGGCGGGGAATCTTTCTTGGTATCTCTTGCCTTGGCATTGGGCTTGTCTTCCTTGTCCTCCAATCGGATGAATGTGGAATCGTTGTTTATTGACGAAGGTTTCGGATCGCTGGATATGGACACTCTGCGCATTGCGATGGATGCTTTGGAGCGGTTGCAGATGCAAGGGCGTAAGATAGGGGTGATTTCCCATGTGGCGGAGATGATGGAACGTATCCCTGCGCAGGTGCAGGTGGTGAAGACCGGAAGCGGAAGGAGCAAGGTGCAGGTGATGGGACCAATATAAGGATTGTACTCCATTACAGATGACAATAAAATAAAAAAGTGACGGACTATGAAAAAAACATTAATTGGATTATTGGGCTCGACAGTTATATGTGTACTGTTTCTTGCAGGTTGTATTGATGAACATTACGGGGAGGATAGCAATACCATTGTTACCAATCTGACCGGTTATGCATGGGAGAGAACATTTCAGATACGTACTGAGGATGGCAGGGATGCGGAAGTCTGTGAACATTATGAGTTCGGGCTGAATGGTAAGGCTTCCTGTAAATCACGGACGACGTGTGATGGCGAGGAAGTGGAAGAGCATGTACATTATTTCCGATATGATTTTATCACTCCCAATAACAGATATCTTCTTCTGGATTACTGCTACTGGCAGATTGACAGGATCAGTTCTTCAGTATTGAGCATATATGAAACCTTTGAGAATCCTGTGGTTGTGATGGGGCAGACCAGGGAATATAAGAGTTTCTCGGCTGTCCCGTTGGGGGATGACTGATGCGCTATGTCTGATGTGTTTTTAGGAACAGAGGCGTTACAGGCATAAGTGAGGGAAAAATATGATTTTTGTCTCCATATTGAATACTGTTTTTACTTATTGCTTATGAGAATCGGACCGGTGTTTTTGATGGGATTTTGTATTAATGTTATAACTGTACGATTACACCGGAAATTCCATATCAAAGACAAGGACGTTTTTTTAAAAGAACAGGAGCTTTTTCAAAAACAACAGGATGTTTTTGATGCTTTTCTACTCGTATTGCATAACATGGCAAAATACCTTGTTTTTCTTTCAGAAGTTTCAGCCTCTCCGCAAACGTCCTGTTCATCGGCTTTTCGGCTGAAGGATATACACGATAAAATCCTTCAGCCGAAAAAGATCTTTCAGCGTGACAGGGTAAGCGATGTCGTATTGGTTGGTTTTCTATCGGTATTCGGATTTACCTTTATACATTTATTGACTACGGCTGAAAGAAAGAACTACGCGGTTGAAGGATCTCGGTGCATCAATCTGTCAGCCGGAATGCCGATGAACAGGACGTTTGCGGAGAGGCTGAAACTTCTGAAGGATTTTTGGGGGCATTCTTCAAGAGAGGGGTATTTCTCTTCAAAAGATGGATACGCATATCAAAAAGAAGGTGGAAAGACGTTGAAAACTTGTCGCAAGATGTCGCAATTCTTGTAGCAAGTTTTTCGGAATCTTGTAGCAGGATTTGCAGATTCTTGGTATAGGAATATCTTGTTTGATTTTATAGCTGTCCGGTAAAAATGCCGAAGTTCCCCCAAAAAGGTCTAGCTTTGGGATAAACAGATTCGGTTTTAATGGTAAACAAATATGATTGTATCATTCCACAAACATGTAGCTTGTTTGCGATATATATTCCGATAATTTTAGTATATTTTGTAGAATGTGTCTGTGCAAATTAGACGTAGCATTTACCGTCTGTGAAAAGTGGGATACTTATTATTGAACCTGAATCCGAATCCCAGCATCAGATAGTTGGGATCATGGAAATCCTGTAAATTATATCCGATATGAAGGAATGAGTTGCGCGTAACTTCTATCTTCAGTGCCAATATCTGGTAGAAAGATTTTAAATCTCCGCCTGCATGAATCACATTTGTACCCAATCCTATTCCTACTGTGAAGTAAGGCATCACGTACTCGGCACGTCCCGAAACTCCCAGTGCCAGTTGTTTGCCGGCAGACGGCTTGAGGAGCTCATCGCCGTATCCGTCCGGGCTATACACATTCGCACTGCCGTCATAAACCCCGTCTAATGAAATACCCGCACGGAATTTATACCCGAAATTATACATTGGCGCGAAATTAAATCCCAGTACCGGATAAGTTTCAGGAGAAGCAACCATTTGCCCCTCTCCAATCGTTACTCCTTTTCTGCGCCATGAACCGAACAATACCAGGTCATAACTGATATGACGGGGAAATTTAGGTACGGTGATTGATACAAGGGCTTTGCAAAACATTCTTCTTTTCTATTGATATTGTAAACCAATCCTACCTTTAGTCCGATGGAATTGAGTCCCGCATTCGGGAATTTGGTATTACCGTTAGAGAAATGCGTTACTGCCACACCTGTTGTGAAATCAAATTTGGGAGAAAGCATCCAGTTGAAATAGAAGTTTGTATTCAGATAGGCGTTTACTTTCGAACCTATCACTTTATTATATGGATTCAAATCGCTGTGATATGGTTTCCAGCCAAATGAAGCGCCGAAATTCCATTCATAGTTTAATGACAATCGTTGGTTGAAACGGGCGATACGCGCTCCTTGAAATAAATAGACAGTAAGCGGGTTGCCCAATTGCGGCTTCTCATACATATTGTAGTAGCCCACGCCAATACCTTGGTAGGCCCCTCTGTAAATACGGTCGTTATAGGTGTTCGGATGAAACTGGAATGAGTACTTCAAGTGAAGCGACAGGGAATTCTCTATGGGTTTCCAATTCAGATTTTCTCCTCTGAAAAAGGAACTGGTGGGGAAAATATATCCGGGACGTGCCTCAATGCCGATGCGGTGGATAAAATGACGTTTCAATGACAGGGAATCTACATAAAGCCGGTCGGGGATGTTGGTTTTGTCTGAAATGGAAACCGCTGTTGTGTCTATAGGGTTTCCCTCTGTATATTGATTGATTGTGTCTTTAGCAAAGGTCATGTTACTTAAGAACAGTAATGCATCCAGAAGTATCACGAGTTTCCATTTTTGTATTGTGCCTTTCATATGCCGTGTAATGTTTTTGTGCGTTTTACCGATCTATCGTATGGTCTGATTTTTTTATTTGTGGCACAAATATAATCATAGTATTTGAAAAAAGAAATTTGTTAGATATAAAAAGGTTTTGTATAACCTTGATAACCACTATTTAAACTATTTTGAGGATGGATTGTAATGTCATCCTCTACCATCGGCTCCCCACATCATTTTATTGCGGAGTGTGTTGAAAAAGATATGGCTGTTTCGTTTTACTACATTTATTTTATAGTCGGCTTTGCGGATAGTGAGCCGGCTTCCTTCACGGCAAGTTTCGCTACGTCCGTCGATGGCAATCAGGAAATTGTGGCTGCGGCTCTCTATATCCAATGTGATTTCCCAGTCGTCGTTGATGACAATGGGGCGTACATTCAGGCTATGCGGTGCTACCGGAGTGATGGCGATGGTGTTGCTGTGTGGCACGATGACAGGTCCCCCGATGCTCAGCGAATAGGCTGTAGAACCGGTAGGAGTGGCGATGACCAGCCCGTCCGCCTGGTAGGTGGTGAGATAGGCTCCATTGATGGCTGTGTGGATGGAAATCATGGAAGAACTGTCACGCTTCAGTACCGCTATCTCATTCAGACCGAAAGGGTAACCTTTCAGTTCCTGTTCTTTGCAGGATACTTGCAATACGCTGCGGTCTTCTATCCGGTAGTTTCCATTGTAGATGTCATTGAATGTGTCTTCCATCTCTTCAGGAGAAACATCAGCCAGAAAACCTAATCGTCCGGTGTTGATACCTAGTATGGGAATGTTGCGTGAACCCACACGGCTGGCGGCTTTCAGGAAAGTGCCGTCGCCTCCGATACTTAGTATCATGTCGGCTTCAAAATTATTTCCATCGAAAACACCGGCGTGACGGATGCTTATCTTGAGGTCGTCCGTCAGAAACTCGTAGAACTCCCGGCAGATGTGAACTTCAGCGTTATGTTGTGATAGAATGGATAGCAAACGTTCCACATGAGCCGATTTCTTGGCTTGATAAGTGTTTCCGAAAAGGGCGAATTTCATTGGGCGTATATTCATTAGTTAATTTTATAAATCTTTTGTTTGTCAAAATGGACCAGGTTTTAATAAAACCTGCTAACTTTGCACATCAGAACTGCAAAGATAATAATATATTGCCAAGATGACAAAGTTAAGTGTAAATATAAACAAGGTAGCCACCTTGCGTAATGCCCGGGGAGGCAACAATCCGGACGTGGTGAAAGTAGCCTTGGACTGTGAGGCGTTTGGTGCGGAAGGTATCACTGTACATCCCCGTCCCGATGAACGGCATATCCGCCGCAGCGATGTGTACGAACTTCGTCCGCTGCTTACCACAGAGTTTAACATTGAAGGGTATCCCTCACCGGAGTTCGTTGATCTGGTGCTGAAAGTGAAACCTCATCAAGTAACGTTGGTGCCCGATGCGCCCGATCAGATTACGTCTAATGCCGGATGGGATACCAAGACCAATCTTTCTTTCCTTACCGAACTGATGGATACGTTCGGCCAGGCAGGTATCCGCACCTCTATCTTTGTCGGTACGGACAAGGAGATGATAGAATATGCCGCCAAAGCGGGAGCCGACCGGGTGGAACTTTATACGGAACCATACGCTACGATGTACCCTCGGAATCCCGAAGCGGCCATTGCTCCTTTTATAGAAGCGGCGAAGGTGACACGTAGCCTGGGAATGGGGCTGAATGCAGGTCATGACCTTAGTCTGGTGAATCTGAAATATATGCATACGCATATTCCTTGGCTGGACGAGGTGTCTATCGGTCATGCATTGATAAGCGATGCGCTTTATATGGGATTAAAACAAACTATTGAAGAAATATAAAAATTGTCTTCGTTCATGATGAATATCACTTTACTGGCTGCACAGGCGGCTTTGGCGGATACCCTTGCCGGGGGTAATCCCGTATTGACTCCCGTTTCAGAGGAGGCTCGGATGAATCTTTGGGATATGGCGATGAAAGGTGGATGGATCATGCTTGTGCTGGCATTGTTGTCTGTCGTCTGTTTTTATATTTTCTTTGAACGCATGGCGGTTATCCGCAAGCGGGAAGGATGATCCTTTGTTTATGGAACGTATTCGTGATTATATCCGCACGGGTGAGATAAAGTCGGCTATAAACTATTGCCGCATCACCAATACTCCTTCTGCCCGTATGATTGAGAAAGGTATTACCCGTATGGGACGTCCTGTTGCCGATGTGCAGGCTGCTATCGAAAATTCCGGCAATATAGAAGTGGCAAAACTGGAGAACGGACTGCCTGTTGTGGCGACTATTGCCGGCGGTGCTCCGATGATTGGTTTCCTTGGTACTGTAACCGGTATGGTGCAGGCTTTTTGGGAAATGTCCAATGCCGGGAACAACATTGATATCACGTTGCTTTCAGGAGGTATTTATGAAGCGATGATTACTACTGTGGGTGGTCTGGTTGTGGGTATTGCGGCTATGTTTGCCTATAATTATCTGGTAACCCGTGTGGACAAGGTGGTAAGTCAAATGGAAGCGCGTACCATGGACTTCATGGATTTACTGAACGAACCCGTTCAAAAGTAATAGCGTATGGCACTGAAAAGAAGACATAAAATATCACCTAACTTCAGTATGGCGTCTATGACAGACATCATATTCCTGTTGCTGATATTCTTCATGATTACCTCTACCATGGTGTCGCCCAATGCCATCAAGGTATTGCTTCCGCAAGGCAGGCAGCAGACTTCGGCAAAGCCGCTTACGAGGGTAATCATTGACAAGAACCTGAACTTCTATACTGCTTTCGGCAATGAGGATGAAATGCCGATAGACTTGGAAGAACTGCCCGCATTCCTGCAAAGGTGTGCCGAGAAGGAACCCGATATGTATGTGGCTCTTTATGCGGATGAGGCTGTGCCTTACCGCGAAATAGTAAGGGTACTGAATATTGCTAATGAAAATCACTTCAAGATGGTGTTGGCTACACGTCCGCCTGAGAAGAAACGTTAAGCTGTAAGCATGAAGAAAAATAGATAACAGGACTGATTGGTACGGCTGTACTGCATATACTTCTCCTTATCCTGCTGCTGGTGATTGCTATCCGCCGTCCGCAGGTTCAGGAAGAGGGGGGTGTTCCTGTTATGCTGGGAAATACAGAGCTTTCTCAAGGGAATGCCGACCCTTATACGCTGACGGATATAGATATAATGAATGAGCCTGAGGCTCCGGCTCCCGATGTATCTGAACCGGAAACGGTTCCTCCCGTTGAAGCGAAAGAGGAAATCATCACGCAGACAGAAGAGGAAACGGTGGCAGTCCCTAAAAAGGAACCTAAAAAAGAAACCCCTAAAAAAGAAAAACCCAAGAAGGAAACTCCTAAAAAGGACGTACCGAAAAAGGAGGCGGTGAAGCCGAAAGAGAAGACTGAGGCCGAGAAACGCGCTGAAGCAGAAAAAGCGGCGGCTGAGAAGAAAGCGGCTGCCGAAAGGGCGGCAGCGGAAGCGGCGGCGAAGAAGATAGCCGGTGCTTTTGGCAAGGGAACTCAAATGGGAAATAAAGGAACCGGTACCACAGGCTCCGGTCTGGAGGGCAGTCCGACGGGAAACTCTTCGGAAGGGAAGTCCGGCGGAGTGGGCGGTTACGGAACATTTGACCTCAACGGACGTTCTTTGGGTAGTGGCGGTTTGCCGATGCCTGTCTATAATGTGCAGGATGAGGGACGGGTGGTAGTGACTATTACCGTAAATCCCGCAGGACAGGTGATAAGTACCAGTATCAACAAACGTACCAATACAGTAAACGCTTCGTTGCGGAAGGCGGCGGAAGAGGCCGCCCGTAAAGCACGCTTTAACCAAGTGGACGGAGTGAATAACCAGACAGGTACTATTACATATTACTTTAAACTGAAGTAGCTTATGAAAACAATTTATGTATTTTTGGCAGAAGGCTTCGAGGAAGTGGAGGCGCTGACCCCGGTAGATGTGTTGAGACGTGCAGGTTTGCCTGTGAAGACTGTTTCCGTAACAGGTGTGCTGACCGTAAACGGTGCGCATGGTGTTCCGGTAGTAGCCGATATGGTGTTTGAAGAAGTAAAAGAAGGGGATGCGGAGATGATTGTATTGCCTGGTGGTCTGCCCGGAGCGACAAATCTGGATGCTCACGAAGGTTTGGGCAAGTTGATTATGACATTTGCTGAAGCCGGACGTCCGTTGTCTGCCATCTGTGCCGCTCCGTTGGTATATGGAAAGCGTGGTTTGTTGAAAGGTAAGAAAGTAACTTGCTATCCGGGATTCGAAAAGTATCTGGAAGGTGCTGAGTATACGGCCGCTTTGGTAGAGAAAGACGGTAATTTTATTACCGGTAAAGGCCCCGGTGCCGCTATGGCATTCTCATTTGCCATTGCCGAGAAATATGTCGGTGCGGAAAAGGTGACAGAATTGAAGCAAGGGATGATGATTGCAGAATGAACAGGCATGTCATTATAGTTGCAGGAGGCAAAGGGTTGCGTATGGGAGGGGATATTCCCAAACAGTTTTTGCCTGTAGGGGGCAAACCTGTGTTGATGCGTACCATAGAGGCTTTTTACGCTTTTGATTCTTCTATACATATTATATTAGTTCTTCCGGTGAGCCAGCAGGCTTACTGGAAAGATCTTTGTGAAACGTATCATTTTGCTTTGCGTCATGATATTGCCGATGGGGGCGAAACTCGTTTCCATTCTGTAAAGAATGGGTTGGCATACGTGAAGGGAGAAGGCTTGGTAGGTGTTCATGATGGCGTGCGTCCTTTTGTTTCCCGGGAAGTGATAGCCGGATGTTATGAGGCAGCGCAGACTAAGCAAGCGGTTATTCCTGTAATTGATGTGGTGGAAACCGTGCGTCATCTTACGAAGCCGGGAAGTGAAACGGTTCCGCGTAATGACTATAAACTGGTTCAGACTCCTCAGGTCTTTGAAGTGCAGCTGTTGAAAGAGGCATATCAACAGGAATATACGGATGCCTTTACTGATGATGCTTCTGTAGTGGAGGCGATGGGCAGGGAGGTCTGTCTGGTGCAGGGAAATAGAGAAAATATTAAATTAACCACCCCTTTTGATTTGAAAATAGCGGAAGTCTTAATTTGAAATGTTCGATATCACTACGCGTGACATAAAATATTTGCAAGGAGTAGGCCCGCAGCGTGCAACCGTCTTGAACAAGGAATTGAATCTTTTTTCCTTGCATGATTTGTTGTACTATTTTCCATATAAATATGTAGACCGCAGCCGCCTTTATTATATCCATGAAATAGACGGAAATATGCCTTATATCCAGTTGAAAGGCGAAATCCTCAGTTTTGAGACTTTGGGTGAGGGAAGACAGCGCAGACTTGTCGGTCATTTTTCTGATGGTACGGGCATCATTGATTTAGTTTGGTTTCAAGGAATTAAATATCTGCTAGAGCATTATAAGACCAGGACAGAGTATATTGTCTTTGGTAAACCGACCGTATTCAATGGCCGTATCAATGTGGCTCATCCCGATATGGATCCTTCAGGCGAACTTACCTTATCTACGATGGGGTTGCAGCCTTATTATAACACAACGGAAAGGATGAAGCGCGGTTTCTTGAACTCTCATGGGCTGGAGAAGTTGATGAAGAATGCGCTTGCCCTGCTACAGGAACCTCTTGCTGAAACATTGCCCCCTCGGTTAGTGGAGGAGCATCATTTAATGTCTTTGGATGAGGCCATCCGTAATATTCATTTCCCCAAGAATCCCGAATTGCTGCGGAAGGCCCAATATCGTTTGAAGTTTGAAGAGCTGTTCTATGTGCAGCTCAATATTCTACGTTACAGTAAAGACAGGCAGCGTAAATATCGGGGCCTGCGTTTTGAACGGGTGGGTGAGATCTTTAATACTTTTTATTCACAGAATCTTCCTTTTGAACTGACCGGAGCGCAAAAACGGGTGATAAAGGAGATAAGAAAAGATATGGGAAGCGGACGGCAGATGAACCGTTTGCTGCAAGGTGACGTGGGAAGTGGGAAAACATTGGTGGCCTTGATGTCCATGCTTATCGCACTGGATAATGGCTATCAGGCATGTATGATGGCTCCTACAGAGATTCTTGCCGCCCAACATTATGAAACCATTCGGAAATTCCTGTTTGGCATGGATGTGCGCGTGGAACTTTTAATGGGATCTGTCAAAGGAAAGAAGCGTGAGAAGATATTGAAGGATTTGCTGACGGGGGATGTTCAGATTCTTATAGGCACGCATGCCGTTTTGGAAGATACTGTGGGCTTTTCTTCTTTAGGAATGGTGATTATAGACGAGCAACATCGTTTCGGAGTGGCTCAGCGTGCCAAGTTATGGAGCAAGAATGTTTGTCCGCCTCATGTGCTGGTCATGACGGCTACCCCTATTCCCCGTACCTTGGCTATGACACTGTATGGTGATCTTGATGTATCAGTTATTGACGAATTGCCGCCGGGCCGTAAACCCATCCAGACTATCCATCAGTTTGACAATCGCCGTGCCAGTCTTTATGCTTCCATTCGCAAACAGATAGAAGAAGGGCGGCAAATCTATATTGTTTATCCTTTGATAAAGGAGAGTGAGAAAATGGATATCAAGAATCTGGAAGAGGGGTATGAACTGATTTGTGCGGAATTTCCCGATTGCCAGGTCAGCAAGGTGCATGGTAAGATGAAACCGGCGGAGAAGGATGCTGAGATGCAGCGTTTCGTTAGTGGTGAAACCCAGATTATGGTGGCCACTACAGTGATTGAGGTCGGGGTGAATGTCCCGAATGCCTCGGTGATGGTCATTGAAAACGCCGAACGTTTCGGACTTTCACAATTGCATCAGTTGCGTGGGCGTGTGGGACGTGGCGCTGATCAGTCTTATTGTATTTTGGTCACCACTTACAAACTGACCGAAGAAACTCGCAAGCGGCTTGAAATAATGGTACAGACCAATGATGGTTTCGAGATAGCGGAAGCCGATTTGAAGTTGCGCGGTCCCGGTGACTTGGAGGGAACCCAGCAGAGTGGTGTCGCTTTTGACTTGAAGATAGCCGATATTGCCCGTGACGGTCAATTATTGCAATATGTCCGTGATGTGGCAAATCGTATTGTAGATGAAGACCCCGCAGGAATTCGTCCGGAAAATGCTATTCTTTGGCAGCAATTGCAAGCATTGCGTAAAACAAATATAAATTGGGCGGCTATCTCTTAGTTTATGTTACTGCATTGTTAAAAGCAAGGATATATGTTGCATAACATGTTTGTAGCGTTTCCCCTTTATTTATAGAGGTTTCTGAACATTTTATCGAAGCATTGTATATAACTTACATACAAAAAGAGTTAAAGAAGTTCCTTCTTTCTCAAGGAAAATCTTTATCTTTGGAAGAATTTTTGGAAAAAGCACAGTATAAACCTTAAATGAACCCAATATTATGATGGAAAAAACGCTGGTTATTTTGAAACCTTGCACTCTGCAGAGGGGCTTGGTGGGTGAGATTATTAATAGATTTGAAAGAAAAGGCCTGCGTTTAGCCGGAATGAAAATGGTTCAGTTGACGGATGAAGTGCTTAGCGAACATTACGCTCATTTGAGTTCAAAGCCGTTCTTTCAGCGAGTGAAAGATGCAATGATGGTTTGTCCTGTTATTGTATGCTGCTTTGAAGGTGTGGACGCTGTCCAAGTAGTGAGAACATTAACCGGTCCTACTAACGGACGTCTGGCGGCTCCCGGTACTATCCGTGGAGATTACAGCATGAGCTTTCAAGAGAATATAGTTCATGCTTCCGATTCGCCGGAAACCGCTGAAGTGGAACTTAAACGATTTTTTAAACCAGAAGAGATATTCGAGTATAAGCAAGCCGTGTTCGGTTCCCTTTATGCTAATGACGAATATTAAAAAGAAAACCTAAAAAAACGGATGATTTTGAAATGTGTTAAAGTAGTCGCAGCGGCAGCCTTCGCCCTGGTTAGCCTGAATGTGTCAGGACAGGATCTGTTGGCACGCCAGGCACCTATTGACCGAAAATTGAAAGCAGTAGATTCTGTTGCATTGATTCGTCAGATAAAGGCGGAAAAGTCAGCTTATCCTGCATATAGTCTCTACCCTAATTGGAGTAACGAGCGTGTACACGCTTATGGTAATACTGTTACTATTCCTGATACATTCCGTATTGATATGACCGGTTTCCGTATGCCGACAGAACACACAAAAATAACTTCTAAATTTGGTCCCCGTCGTCGTCGTATGCACAATGGATTGGATATAAAAGTATATATAGGTGATACGATCCGTGCAGCTTTCAGTGGAAAGGTGCGTATGGTGAAGTATGAACGCCGCGGATATGGAAAATATGTGGTGATTCGTCACGAGAATGGATTGGAAACAGTATATGGTCACTTGTCAAAGCAGATTGTGGATGAGAACCAGTACGTAGAAGCAGGAGAACCTATCGGATTGGGTGGAAACACCGGACGTTCCACCGGGTCACATCTTCATTTTGAAACGCGTTTCTTGGGACAGGCCATTAATCCGGCATTGTTATTTGATTTTGAGAAACAGGATATTGTAGCCGATTCTTATTTGTTCAGAAAAGGTAATAACAGATACCAGCGTAACAGGACTAATAGTAAGAATGTGAATTTGCTTGCTTCATCAGATGGTACTATCCGTTACCATAAGGTAAGAAGTGGGGATACATTGAGCCGCATTGCACAGAAAACAGGTACATCTATTGATGCTTTATGCAAGTTGAACCACATTACCCGCAGAACTATTCTTCGTCCGGGACAAGTGTTAAGATGTTCTTAAGCTTTAGTTAATTAAGAAATATAAAATAGGGCGGGAAAGAGTATTCTTTTCCGCCTTTTTGTTTACGCTTAAGCAGAAAAATGCGTAACTTTGCCGCCTAATCATAGAGTGTGATGAAAGATACGAAACAACAATTTGAACATGTGATAGCTATTTGCCGTGATTTGTTTGCGAAAAAACTGCACGATTACGGTGCAGCATGGCGTATCATGCGCCCTTCATCTGTTACCGATCAGATATTTATCAAGGCAAACCGTATTCGTAGCATTGAAACCAAAGGGGTGGCGATGGTGGATGAAGGTATCCGTTCGGAGTTTATCGCTATTGTAAATTATGGAATAATCGGCTTGGTCCAATTGGAACTGGGATATGCTGAAACGGATGACATGACTGAAGAGCGTGCTTTGGAATTGTATGACCGGTATGCCAAACAGGCTTTGGAACTGATGTTGGCCAAAAATCATGATTATGACGAAGCGTGGCGCAGCATGCGTGTCAGTTCGTATACTGATTTGATTTTGATGAAAATCTATCGTACCAAGCAGATTGAAGGTCACGATGGAGCTACATTGGTATCAGAGGGCATTGATGCCAACTATATGGATATGATTAATTATTCTGTATTCGGATTGATCAAGTTGGAATTTGGAGAGTAAACAGTTACATAGTATCATTGGAATCTGGACAAACGCCTGCCGTTTTTTGCTGGCGGCAGTATTTATATTTTCCGGTTTTGTCAAAGCGGTAGATCCGCTGGGTATCCAATATAAAATTCAGGATTATTTGGAGGTTTTCGGTTGGGTTGCTTCGGTGCCTGCCTTTCTTCCGTTTCTGGCGTCTGTATTGCAGGCAATGGTCGAGTTTTGTTTAGGAGTATATCTTTTGTTTGGTATCCGCAGGAGAATGACCACCTTGTTTGTTGTGCTTATCATGGGGGTGATGACTCCGCTCACCTTATGGTTGGCTCTTTCCAATCCGATATCGGATTGTGGATGTTTCGGTGATGCTGTGACTTTGACTAATTGGGAAACTTTTGGGAAGAATGTACTTTTGTTGATAGCGGCGGTGTCCGTTTTTAAATGGGGAAACCGTATAACTCCTTTGGTGACCAAGCGTTTCGATTGGTTGGTGGCTATGTATACGTTTCTCTATATTTCGGGGATGACTTTGTATTGTTACCGTGAGTTGCCTGTCTTTGATTTCCGCCCTTATCATATCGGGGCAGATATACGTAAAGGGATGGAAATTCCGGAAGGAGAGAAGCCTACTGTTTATGAGACCCGTTTTATTCTTCAAAAAGATGGAGTGGAGAAAGAGTTTACATTAGAAAATTATCCCGATAGCACATGGACTTTTGTGGATTCCAAAACGATGGTGAAGGAACAAGGATACGAACCGCCTATTCATGACTTTTCCATTATTCGTCAAGAAGACGGGGAAGATATAACCGATGAAGTACTGGATGATGATAATTATACCTTTCTGTTGGTGGCGCATCAGCTGAGCCAGGCGGATGATAGTACCATTGACCTGATAAATGAACTGTATGATTATAGTGTGGAGCATGGATATCAATTCTATTGTCTTACCTCATCACCCGATAGTGATATTGAAGACTGGCAGGAGCGTACGGGAGCCGAGTATCCTTTCTGCCTGATGGATGACATTACACTGAAAACCATGATACGCTCTAATCCCGGACTGATGTTGCTGAAGAACGGAGTGGTTATAAACAAGTGGAGTGTAAATAGTCTGCCCGATGAATATGTGCTGACCGACAGGCTGGAAAAACTGCCTTTGGCACAAATCAATGAAAAGACTTTCAGTCATAAAGTGGTGCTGGTATTGGCATGGTTTGTCTTTCCGTTGTTGTTTTTCAGCATGGTGGATGTCATTTGGGAGCATTTTCATAGGAAAAAGAAATTGAAAGAGAATCGAACAAAATAATTTCATTAACCCTTTAATAAAACAAACAAAATGAGAAAAAACATTGTTGCAGGAAACTGGAAAATGAACAAGAACCTTCAGGAAGGTATTGCTCTGGCAAAAGAATTGAATGAAGCTTTGGCTGCTGACAAACCTAATTGTGATGTGGTAATCTGTACTCCGTTTATTCACTTGGCTTCTGTTACTCCTATTGTTGACAAGGCTGTAATTGGTGTAGGTGCAGAAAACTGTGCAGATAAAGTATCAGGTGCATATACCGGTGAGGTTTCTGCTGAAATGGTAGCTTCTACAGGTGCTGAATATGTAATTCTGGGTCACTCGGAACGTCGTGCTTACTATCACGAAACTGTGGAAATCCTGGAAGAAAAGTTAAATTGGCTTTGGCTAATAACTTGAAGCCTATCTTCTGCATCGGTGAGGTATTGGAAGAGCGTGAAGCTAACAAACAAAATGAAGTAGTTGCTGCTCAGTTGGCATCGGTATTCTCTTTGTCTGCCGAAGATTTTAGTAAGATTATCTTGGCTTACGAACCGGTTTGGGCTATTGGTACAGGTAAGACTGCTACTGCTGAACAGGCTCAGGAAATCCACGCGTTTATCCGTTCTTTGATTGCCGACAAGTATGGTAAAGAAGTTGCTGATAATACTTCAATCCTTTATGGTGGAAGCTGCAAGCCTTCTAATGCTAAAGAATTGTTTGCTAACCCTGACGTAGACGGTGGCTTGATTGGTGGTGCTGCTTTGAAAGTTGTTGACTTCAAAGGCATTATCGATGCATTCAAATAATTAATTTCATCACAGATTACTCAAGCTTACACAGATAAAGAATCATAAAATCGTCTGTGGAAATCTGAGTAATCTGTGATGATTTACTTAAATTCATAAAACGACATGAGATACATTTTTATCCTACTCTTTTTGAGTCTCGGACTTTCCGCTTTGGCACAGCAGAACATAGTAGAAAGCTTGCAGCGTAACCGTGCCGGAGAAGGTACTGTAACCATCCGTCAAGATCCTAAAATAACAGGCTTGATTGGTAGTATCTATACAGGGAATGTTACGGGAGGTGAGCAGAAAATGTTGAAAGCCAGAGGGTATCGGGTTCAGGTCTATGCAGGAAACAATTCGCGGGTGGCTCGTAATGAAGCTAATAATGTGGCTGCCAAGGTGAAAGAGGAGTTTCCCGATATGCCTGTCTATGCCTATTTCCAGCCTCCTCGTTGGCTGTGTCGTGTAGGTGATTTCCGCAGTATTGAGGAAGCGGATGCCGCCATGCGCCGTCTGAAGGCTACCGGTGTTTTTAAAGAAGTATCTATTGTTCGTGAACAATTAATATTCCCCTGGACTAATAACATGGAAGAACTATTGCATCCCGAATGGTCAGCAGAGAAAATTGAACAGTTGAAAGGCCATTATCAGAGTATTTTATCCCTATTGGGTGAAGATGTAGAAAGAGAAGGATTGCTGAAAACTCCTGAGCGCGTAGCCAAAGCTATGCTGACATTGACACGCGGTTATGAACAAGATCCGCATGCCATTTTGTTGGGAGCTAAATTCAAAGAAGAGTATAGTCAGATGGTTATCGTGAAAGATATTGATTTCTTCTCTTTGTGCGAACACCATATGCTCCGTTTTATGGAAAGGCACATGTTGCTTATATTCCCAATGGTTATATCACCGGTTTGAGTAAGATTGCCCGGGTAGTGGATGTGTTTTCTCATCGGTTGCAGGTACAGGAACGTATGACACTGCAAATAAAAGAATGTATTCAGGAAACCTTGAATCCGCTGGGAGTGATGGTAGTGGTCGAAGCCAAGCACATGTGCATGCAGATGCGCGGGGTGGAGAAACAAAATGCCATTACTACTACTTCTGATTTCACCTGGTAGCGTTTAACCAGGCTAAAACACGTGAGGTAATTTATGAATTTGATACGGCATAACCGATAAGGAGGGACATTCATTAAATATTACTAAAATTCTAGCCAACTAATTACTATTACACAAAGTATTGCGAATTAGTTGGTCTTTTTTGTATCTTTA
>ENA-OQKK01000049-OQKK01000049.1-human-gut-metagenome-genome-assembly--contig:-NODE-49-length-43330-cov-3.186307_pt1 | contig 43330 bp, 33 predicted proteins | sample MGYA00242648_ERZ504797 | MGnify/ENA primary metagenome ERZ504797 (study PRJEB26092, sample SAMD00036412) | human gut metagenome | host: Homo sapiens | study: EMG produced TPA metagenomics assembly of... | reverse complement strand
ACCAATTTATTAACTGACGCAAGTGGTACCTATCAGATTTTAAATGCAGCCGCTGACAGTTTGTATTATTTTTTTACCAATTGTTATTGCAATCACATGCTCTAAGAAATTAAAAACAAATATGTTTGTTTCTGTAACAATTGCTGGTGCGCTATTATACCCAAATTTAACTGCATTATATGATGCAGGAACTGCAATTACTTTTTTAGGAATTCCCGTTCATTTGACTGCATTTAAGAGCAGTGTATTTCCAATTATTTTTTGCTATTGTGTTGCTATCTTTTGTAGAGAAAGGACTAAAAAAGATTCTTCCTGATTCTATTAGAAGCCGAATTGCTCCTTTTTTCTCATTACTGATCGTAGTTCCAGTAACAATTGTTATTTTTGGACCTTTAGGATCTATGTTAAGTGATACAATCGCTAACTTTTATATGAGTCTTTACAAATTTAATCCAACAATTGCTGGTGGTTTCATTGGTGCAATCGCTCAGGTATTAGTAATTTTTGGTATTCACTGGGGACTGTTCCCTATTATCTTCTCCAATATCGAGAATTTGGATTTGATACAATTTTAGCTGTTTTTGGACCAAGTATCATCGCTCAGTCTGGTGCTGCATTTGGTGTATGGTTAAAGACAAAAGATATTCGCAATCTCTGTCCCTTTAATAATTTCACACAAAAGTTATCTGAAACAGTTCCATGGCTTCAAAACATCGCCCCCTTGAACCATTATCATAACGATAGATAATACAATATAGGAAGTTACCACTGATGTCTATTGATTTAAGGATCTGCCACACATTAAAAAAATATCCACTACTTAAACAATAACTATCCTTTTGTGAGTATCCTTGTAACATTTTACAAATAGATCACAAGGAACTTTTTACTGGACATACAGAATTTCTATCTGGAAATCTTGACTTAGAATTCTTCCTATTTGTAACGAACAAAAAGATGCTCAAAACCTTGGTTACTACATAAAATATTCTTTGGGTTTAACACTGACAAAAGTCTGAATGTATTCGTATTGTGAAAAACAGCATTTGGGAATGATAAATTCTCTTCCACTACTTTATTGCTTCCTTATTATTTATGGGCAAACTATGTTATCCGACAAAACAGATGAACAATCCACCCAACTATTCCACCTTCTCAAACGGAAAAGCCTGAAGATAACTAATAGCCACCGTCATATTACCAAAAGCAAACACCAGCTTTGTATTCCGATGCAGACGCATGATACACCCCTCCTTCCCTTGAAAAACACCACCCGTAATACGTATCTTCTGCTTTTTCTGAATATACTCTTCAAGAGGCTTATCCATCAGTTCAATGTTATAAGGCATGGATTCATACAGATAAATAAATTCTTCCATCTGTCTATGGGGAATAACAGCCACGCTATAGGAATTGCGGTCTTTTGCAAGATACTGCCGGGGGAACAGATGGGCAAGGATGAGATTCAATTCATCCAACGGGGCACATACAAACAGATAACCATCACCCGTGATTTCCTTTTCATCCGTCAAAGCGTTCAACTTCTGTACAGAGCCTGTCGCGAACGCCTCCTTTACGGCAAAGGCGGACTCCCGACGGGCCGCATATTCTTCCTTGCTATAAGGACACCGTTCAAAACGTCTTTTATGGTCAGCAGAGGTATATGAAAACACTTTGAAGCAGAAATATCTTTCTTCCTTCATGCCAGACCGGGTATTAATCATCACAGCCCTCCTGCCCGGTAAAGATTTCGATATAGCGTTTCAGCTCTCTGTTGCGCAGGAACATATAATACCACTTGTGATCAGGATATTCTTTCTCTTCCCCCGTCTGTGACGTGGTTATCAGATCTGACCCCTGGTCTGGGCAGGAAGCGATTGAACTGCATGGCAGTAACCTAGGCGCTTTACCCGTTATGTTTTGATTCTGCGGAAAGGAGTATTCAGTACCCAAATCCGCATCATTACAGATTTGCATCAAAACATAAATTATTTATCATTTGTACTTCTAAAATGAAGGCTTGTTGAAGCTTCATTTTTGGGGTTCTCTTAGTAAGAGATCCCCATTTCTATTTAATCTATTGATAATGTGAAACATACATATCGTAATTCATAACCTTTTACGAACAATTCTCATACATTTCTTGTTAAAAGCATTTTAAAACAACAAAAGATTTCCATTTCTTGGGAATTATAGCTATTTTTGCAGTCAAATGGGGATCTCTTACTAAGAGAACCCCATTTTTTATAAAACGAATCATGCTATCAAACAGCTGATTTTCAGATTTATCACACTTGTTCATGATAAAAAAATAATTATCCTAAATTAGATATCACACGAAGTCACACAGTATTTCTCTATTGTACAGCCAGCCCGCATGATATTCTACATCGCTGTTTCGCCAGCAATGTAGAATTATTTTTTCTTGAACAAAATATCCTGAGATACAAATAAAGTTACAACCCCTTTAAAATGATCTGATTGGCTCGGTCTATCTGTGAAGTGGAGATGGATGCCAGATAAATATGAGTGGTCTTTTCATTATCGTGCCCCAACCCTTCGCGGATGATGTCTGTAGACACCTTCCTGTCCTGCGCTATGCTGGCCCAGCTATGGCGCGCCACATAGAAAGTCAACGGCGCCTTTAATTCCAGCCGCAAGCCTATTTTATTCAAACCCCGTCCTATTTGCTTAGCCCTCAGTTTATATTGCTTGCGGTCATTTATGTCACAATACCGCAAGATAGGCAGCAGGTACTCGGAAGTGTCATCCTTGTATTTATCCACAATCTCCTGCATCAGCTCCTCCCACAGAATAGTCAGCCGTTGCCCGGTCTTTTTCCGGCTGTATGTCAGAATTCCATTCTGGAGGTTGCTCTTCTTCAAGTGTGCCATATCAATAAACGACATGCCCCGAGTATAGAAACTGAAAAGGAAAATATCCCTTGCCAACTCCAACTGGGGTTCGAATGATAAATCAAGTTCCTTGATCATTTTGATGATTTTAAAGGGAACGGCCCGTTTTACGGTCTTGTCTATGCCGGTATAGACATGTTTGAAAGGTTTCTTGTCGGTGGTATAGCCTTGCTCTACAGCCAGATTATACACACTCCGCCAGATTCTCATATAATAGGAAGTACTGTTCTTTACCAAGCCTTTCTCTTTCAGATAGGCTTCATACATCTCCATCAGCTCCGAATCAAAGGCTTCAAAACTCAGATCTTCATTCTTTCTGAATTGGATAAAGCTGTTCATTGTCGAGGTATAACCTTCTGCCGTCCGTCCCCTTTTCTGCCGCTCCAGTTTATTGATACATCGTTGCATGAAGTTGAACACACTCTCTACAGAAGGGATTTTCCGGAAAGAAGCCACGATATCATCAATGGTGTATTCCACACCGGTCCGCTCCAGATCATTGATAATACCTTGTAACCGCGTCATCTCCCAATTCGTCTGGTCACGTATCAGCAGAAGACGCGCTTTACATTCAGACTGTGTTGAAATAAGCAGACTGCCGGTGGAGTCGTCCCACTCGGAAGGCATGATCCGATAAGAAGTCTTGATGAGCCGTGTCAGTCTGTAATGAATAATTTGATAACTTAATACGTCCCTTTTTTCCTTTTACGCTCGATGGGCGGAATTTCAATTTAATGGATGCCATATTTCTTTTCTATATTATGGTTTTGTTATTCAAAACGAATATAGCAATATGGCATCAGGTACACTGTTGCACCTCCGGTTATTCTATCCTTCTATCTCGCTCAGTTCCAACCAGCGCATGGTCTTTTCATCAATCAAATCATTCAGTTCCGGCAATCGTTTGGATTTCTCCGTTCAGTTCCTCCACTCCCAGCGTACCGCTGCAAAGGGCGGCTTCTATATCGGCCTTCTCCTGCTCCAGCCCGGCTATTTCTTGTTCCAGCTGCTCGAACTCTTTCTTTTCCTTGAAAGACATTTTCCGCTTGTCATTCAGGCGCACGCGGGCGGTCTTTTCCTCTTTTGGCTTTTCCGCCTCTTTGTCGCGCTGCTCTTTCGCCTCGCGCCAGTCACGATAATCGGAGTAGTTACCCGGAAAATCACGAATGTCTCCCTGTCCCTTGAATACCAGCAAGTGATCTACCACCTTGTCCATAAAATAGCGGTCGTGGCTTACTACGATTACACAGCCCTTGAAGTTCTGCAAATATTCTTCCAAAACCTGAAGGGTGATGATATCGAGATCGTTGGTAGGCTCATCCAGCACCAGGAAGTTGGGATTACGCATCAGCACCGTACATAGGTACAGGCGGCGGCGTTCTCCCCCACTCAGTTTATATACATAACTATGCTGTGTTTCGGGGGTAAACAGAAAATGTTGCAGAAACTGGGATGCAGTCAGCTTCTTTCCATTTCCCAATTCGATGACTTCGGCAATATCCTGCACCACGTCGATGACCTTCATTTGCTCATCAAACTTCAGACCGTCCTGAGAATAGTATCCGAAACGGACTGTCTCACCGATATCCAGTGTTCCACTGTCCGGCTTCTGTTCGCCCATCAGTATTTTAATGAACGTGGACTTTCCCGTACCATTGTTTCCCACGATGCCCATCTTCTCATAACGGGCAAAGATATACGAGAAATCTTCCAGAATCTTCAAATCACCGAAACGCTTGTACAGATGATCCGCCTCAAAAATCTTGGAGCCGATGTAAGAGGCTTTCATATCCAGTTTCACATTGCCGTCGTTGAAACGCTGCTTCGCCACTTTCTCCAGTTCGTAGAAAGCTTCTTCCCGATAACGCGCTTTATGTCCGCGTGCCTGGGGCATACGGCGCATCCACTCCAGCTCTGTGCGGTACAAGTTATTGGCGCGGGCTATTTCGGCATTGGTAGCCTCGATACGCTCCTGCCTCTTTTCCAAGTAATAGCTGTAGTTCCCTTTATATGAATAGACCTGCTGATTGTCTATCTCGATAATTTCAGAGCAGACGCGGTCCAGGAAATAACGGTCGTGCGTCACCATGAGCAGACTGATGTTTCCCCGGCCGAGATACCCCTCCAGCCACTCCGTCATATCCAGATCAAGATGGTTGGTAGGCTCGTCCAAAATCAGAAAATCGGGCTCGGTTATCAGCACATTCGCCAAAGCCACCCGTTTCAACTGACCTCCGGAAAGATGTTTGATCTGCTGGCTGAAGTCCCGGATTTTTAATTGAGAAAGGATTTGTTTCGCCTTCCGTTCATAATCCCATGCCTTTTCGTGCTCCATCCGTGCCAACAGCTCTTCCAGTCCCGGATTGCCTTCGGTTTCCATGCAGCTTTCATATTCTTTGATGAGTTCCACCGTGCTGTTTCCGTGATAGAAACAGGCTTCGAGCACGGTCAGGTCTTCGGGATAATGTGGGTCTTGCTCCAAATAGCCCACCCGCAAATCACGACGAAAGACGATGCTTCCTTCATCATATCCCTCCTTACCGGCTATTATATTAAGTAAGGTAGTCTTGCCTGTACCGTTCTTTGCTATCAGACCGATGCGTTGTCCTTCGGCCACTCCAAATGAAATCTTCCGGAACAATACCAAGTCACCGAATGACTTGGTAAGCCCGTCTACTTGCATATATGGGGTCATTATTTGTCTATTTATTTAAATCATCCAACACTGCCTCCGCCTCTCGCTTAATTTTCCTGAATTCGGATTTCAAGTCGCAGGGAAGTCCCTTTTTAGCTTGTCCCCACACCAGTGCGGCAGGGTCCAGCACCATATCCGAACACATAAACTGCAAGGCGGGATATTCTTTCTGTCCCTCAATGACAGTCACCCATTCCATACCTTCCATCTCATTCACCAGAATGGCTCCGAAGGCAATACCGAAATTCTCCCACGCCATACGCTGCTGGGTCTGGAAACGTCCGCTGTCCATTACCTGCTGTATACTGTCAATATCGCTCTCCGACGCAGTGAAATCCTTGGTGAGTTGCTTTTTAATCGTGGTAGAAGCCCACTCAAAGGCGGTGTTCACCTCCCCGATTTCCAAGACACGGATCGGAATGATCTCACGCGGGTGACTTACACCTTCTTTGCGGATCTGCAAAGACCGGATGATTTCTTCTGCCGGATGCTTGTCACCTCCTTTGGACACGGTAAAAGAACATTCGAAAGAAAGATCCCCCTCTCCTGTCACCCAGATATGAGTGGTGTACCAGGCGCCTTCTTCCTGAAAAGTTTCCGCGCTGTAAGCACAATCCCACTTGCCCACTTTCACCAGGGTGGAAGAAGTATTTTCTTTCAATTCGTATGCGATGCACTGCGGACCATAGTCAGCCGCTTCATCCTTATAGGCCGATATGCGGAAATTACCTGTCCACCGGTCAGGATTATAGAATAAAAAACTCTCTTCTGTATCTTCAAACTCGTGCCAGCCCATCGGGTATTCCAATGAGAACCAGCCACCGGGAGAAATGTATTTCATAGTCTCTATCTTTTTAATTCATTACTAACGGAAACGATCGTCTTACTTTACCGGCAATATCTCAATCCAGTAATCATCAGGATCATTGATGAAATACAAGCCCATAGCGGTGTTCTCGAAGCAAACGCATCCCATTTCCTTATGGAATTTACGGACTTCGTCATAATCACCTTCCACACGCAGACACAGATGGCTTTCGTTCTCACCCAACTCGTATGGCTGGGTATGGTCACGCAACCAGGTCAGTTCCAACAAGAAATTGCTGTGGTCATCGGCCATATACACCAGCACGAAGGAACCGTCCGAAGCTTCCTTACGATGAGACTCATGCAAACCTAACGCTGTTTCATAAAACTTGATACTCTTGTCCAGATCAGTTACATTGATATTGAAATGATCAAATCTTCCTTTTACTTTCATATTGTGTTATTCTTTTGTTATTCAATCTCTATTTTTTGTCCGCGATGTGTCAATGACACAAAACGCACTCCATGCGCTTCGGCAAAGTCGCGGAAAGCATTTGCCTTGGCATACTCCGGTGTGAAATGCATGGGTACAAAGATATGAGTTTTTATCTTTGTTACAAACTGTCCGGCACCCCGCATGTATTCTTTTCCCAAACGGGGGTCAACGGGAAACATCGCCACATCCACTTCGGGCGTATAGGCGTAAAGATCATCCAGCTCATGCAGGAAATTCTTCTCGGCTCCCTTCCACTCCGCCTCGGTACTCTCGTCCATCCAATGCCAGTTATTCAAATCACCGGCATGAAAAATCTTTTTTCCACCTGCCTGAAGCAAAAACGATACTCCCACATCCGTGGAACCGAAAGCACGCACGCTCAATGTTTCATCCTTATATTCCTCTCCTTTTTTCAGCCAGACGGCATCTTCTTTCTGCGCCCTGCGATGACGCAAAATGTCTTTCGAGAAAATATAGATGATATCCGGCCGCTGTTCACGCCATTGCAATACCTCTTTATTAAAATGATCCGGATGAAAATGACTGGCCAGCACATACAGTTTTCCGGGTCTCCGCAATAATTCGCTGTGTACGGTTCCTTCCGGCATTCCCGCCTCTTGATTGCTGAAAGTCCCATCCATCAACCGGTTCAAATCCGCCTGCGCCTGTCCATCCTCCGAATCACGGTAATAATCCATGATTACAGTAAAGCCATCGCCTGACAAGGCGAATCCGCTATGATATATATAAGTAAGTTCCATATCCATACAACAAATTTATTTACCGATAGGTTGCACCTGCGCACGGGTCTTTTTATCAATCTCCAGAAACATATAATTCACTTTACCCGAATGTATCAGGGAGTCATTCTCCCGATATTTCCTCGTAGCATATTCCTTTGATTTCTCGTAGGTCAGTTTCGACATCTGGTTCTGGGATTTGCCCACCATGGTAGAATCCAGCTTCTCATCCGGAAAGAAATCATCCAGATTCACATCCCCTATCATCGTGGTTTCCAGAAAATTCATATTCTTATGTGATTTGTCTGTGTAATAACCCACAAACATATGTCCCGGAATACGCACCAGGATAGGATTGATATTGATGGCTTTCATCAGTGAGGCCAGCAACACGCTGCCATCCACACAGTTTATCTGCGAGGATTCCAGCGCATCGTCCAAGGTACGGACGCGCTGTGTATAAACCACATTGGACGAAAGACTGGTATTGGTGGTGGAGCTATACTTAAAGTTCCGCTTTTGCAACACATTCCACAATGCATAGACCTGTTTGTCCACATTCTCCGACTGGTGTGCATTACCTTGATACCCAAGAAAACGATTGACGATACGTGTATCCAAGGCTTCACGCAATAATTTGTCAATCTGAGGATGCTCCTCGTTGACGTAGGCCGCAAAAAACTCTCCCGTATCGTGAAACTTCATTTTATCGTCCACATATCCTAAAGGGCACTCATTGATACTGCGCATCGAGATGGTTTTCAAACGCTGTGGAAGTTCTTTCTTATTCAATTCCGCCTTGACGGAGATGCTAACGGGCACTGCCTGATTATTATCACGCAAAGCCTGATAGTTCCATATAATATCCGGGAAAACCAGATATTCTTTCCCCGCCTTGGGTAAAATAAACTCAGATACAGACTGAGAGAAAAAAGGAGTCTCGGCCACTTCTATACGCAATTTGCTATTGGCATAACTGTTCTTCAGCCGGATGGCGATACACGACTTGGGATTTCCGATATAATCGGAATCGGCAGGTACGATTAAACTGGCATCTGTGGTTGCGGTAGAAAGAATGGTTGCAGGGAAAATATTACCACCCAGCTGGTCGGTAATCTCGAACCCGGATTTAAAAGGCTCATACCGATAAATAAAGACTGAAAATGCCATTACCAGTATAGCAGATAATATTAATGTGGACCATTGCCACTTGTTCAGTTGTTTCATATTCCACTTTTCTACGCTATCTGTTAATCAGTTGTTTTTATGATTCCCCATCCACCATCATTCACTACAGACTACACTGATTGACACAGGTTCCATATCAAGCAATTGCTTTTCAATAGAAATAATCTGCATCAATCCGTGCAATCGGTGGCGAAAAGCTCGTTATCTCACTGCGATACTCTCTATCTCCACAAGCGCTCCTTTCGGCAAAGCCTTAACAGCTACAGCAGAACGGGCAGGGAAATCTCCTTCGAAATACTTGGCATAAACAGCGTTCATTTCAGCAAACAAAGACATATCTGCCAAAAATACGGTTGTTTTTACGATATTAGCGGTAGTCAGACCGGCTTCTGCCAATACATTCTTGATATTCTCAAAAACCTGGGTAGTCTGTTCAGTCACTCCTCCCGGAACAAATTCACCGGTAGCAGGATCAACGGGAATCTGACCTGACAGAAATACCATACCATTCACTTCAACAGCTTGACTGTAAGGACCTATAGCAGCAGGAGCCTTTTCTGTAAAAATCACTTTTTTCATCTTTTCTCTATTTATAATTAAGTAAAAATCAAATTTGACGGGCTAAATTAGTATTTTTTTCGCTATTTCATGCAGACTCTGCTGAACAATCTGACCTATTTTTACGTTCATTTAACATCAGGGTTTTCACAGACAGAAAGGATGTTTCCCCACGTCGTTTTTTTTATAATTTCATTAAATTCGGCAAAAAAATCTTCTGTAATATGCATGAGATTTAAAAAAAAATATCTACTTTTGTCCTCGGTAAATATGTCAGTTCCCTATCCGGGAAAGTCTGTTTACTTCCTGATAACAATCAAAACAACATCAATCCCATAATCGTAATTATGAGTGCATTTCCCCCTTCTAACACATTTTTGTGTAGATTGCGCTCCTTAATTATACCATTAAAAGATTATAAAGAAATATATTACTAATAACTATACTCTATGTATAACATTATTCAATTAAACGACAAAGACTTGTCGGAATTACAATCGATTGCCAAAGAGTTGGGTATCAAGAAAACAGACTCTCTAAAAAAAGAAGATCTGGTTTATAAAATTCTGGACGAGCAAGCCATAGTCGGAGCAACCCAAAAAGTAGCGGCAGAAAAAGCCAATGAAAGTCAACCCCGTAAAAGATCACGTATCAACGTTAAAAAAGACGGTGACAAGGTCTATACTGCAACCAAGGACAAGGCACAGAAACTGGAAGCCAATACCCCGCAGCCTGCCGCCGCAGCTGCCGAAACAGTAAAAGAGACTGCTCCTGTAGCGGTAACACCACAAACAGAAGCCGTGGCCGAAACAAGCGCGGAAGAAAAAACACCTAAAAAAAGAGGACGCAAACCGGGTAGTAAGAAAGTAACAGCCAAGACAGAAGAACAACCTGCAACGAAAACGAAAGAAACTGCAAAAGAGGAAGTGAAAGCTGAAGCACCGGCGAAACCGACACCCAAAAAAGCAAAAAAGAAGAAACACCGGCTATTCCCGAAGAAAAAGAAGTGATTCTTCCCGAACTGGAATTCGGCAGTGAAACCGATGATTTTATTCCCATCGAGGATCTTCCTTCAGAAAAAATAGAACTTCCTACTGAGTTGTTCGGCAAATTTGAGGCTACCAAAGTAGAAACACCGGCTCCGGTACAGACACCTGCCCCCAAATTCCAACCACGCCAGCAGCGCGATCAAAATCAGAAGTACAACAATCCGCGCAACAATAATTACAACAATCCTCGTCAGGCAAACAATAATAACAATACGACGGCTGAGGGAGAAGCGTCTGCCAGCATTCCTCAACAACCGGAACGCAAACAGGTGGAAAAGCCTTACGAATTTGAAGGTATCCTGACCGGTACCGGGGTATTGGAAATCATGCCCGACGGATACGGTTTCCTCCGTTCATCCGATTACAACTATCTTTCCTCACCCGATGATATTTACGTTTCACAATCGCAAATAAAACTGTTCGGTTTGAAGACCGGTGATGTAGTGGAAGGCTCTATCCGTCCGCCCAAAGAAGGAGAAAAATATTTCCCGTTGGTAAAGGTGGAAAAGATAAACGGTCTGGATCCCGGATTGGTACGTGACCGCGTTCCGTTTGATCACCTGACCCCGCTGTTCCCCGATGAAAAGTTCAAACTTTGCAAAGGGGGATATAGTGATAACCTTTCAGCCCGTGTGGTAGATATGTTCTCACCTATCGGTAAAGGACAGCGTGCTTTGATTGTGGCGCAGCCCAAAACCGGTAAGACGATCCTGATGAAAGACATCGCTAACGCAATCGCAGCCAACCATCCGGAAACGTACATGATCATGCTGCTTATTGACGAACGTCCCGAAGAAGTGACAGATATGGCGCGCAGCGTAAATGCCGAAGTGATCGCTTCTACATTTGACGAACCGGCAGAACGTCACGTAAAGATTGCAGGTATCGTACTGGAAAAAGCGAAACGCATGGTAGAATGCGGTCACGATGTGGTAATCTTCCTCGACTCTATCACCCGACTGGCACGTGCATACAATACGGTTTCTCCTGCTTCCGGCAAGGTATTATCCGGTGGTGTGGATGCAAATGCCCTGCATAAGCCCAAACGTTTCTTCGGTGCTGCCCGTAACATTGAAAACGGTGGCTCGCTGACCATTATCGCAACCGCACTGATTGACACCGGTTCCAAGATGGATGAAGTAATCTTCGAAGAATTCAAGGGTACAGGTAACATGGAACTCCAGCTGGACCGCAACTTGAGCAACAAACGTATCTTCCCGGCAGTAAACATCGTGGCATCAAGCACCCGCCGCGACGACTTGCTGCTCGACAAGACTACTTTGGACCGTATGTGGATTCTTCGCAAGTATCTGGCAGATATGAATCCTATCGAAGCCATGGATTTCGTAAAGAGTCGTTTGGAAAATACCAAAGACAACGAAGAATTCCTGATGAGCATGAACTCATAAAAAATAAATCTCTTTTATTAAATGATGCAGGCTGTACCTTTTCATTAAGGTATGGCCTGTTTTTTATTATACTTCAATTAATATATCAATGCATCAATTTGCTAATATGCCCATGACCACGCAGAGTAGAATGCAGCAAATTGACACATTGGCAAATTATCCAATGGGTACAAAACCTGATTCCTTCCGTCTGATTAAAAAGACCTTTAAATCCGGAGAACCCATGAAAACAAAAATAATCTGCTTTATCGCATTTGTCAGTTATACCTTTTATTTAACCGCAGGAGATATTTATGTTTCTCCCTACGGTAACGACAATGCTGCCGGTACACGCCAATCTCCCCTCCAGACTCTGGAACAAGCCATCAAGCAAGCGCGCGAATGGAGAAGATTGCAATCACCCGAAACAACCGGAGGCATAAATATCCTATTGGAGGAAGGAATATACCCACAATATAAAAGCCTGTTCATCCGCCCCGAAGATAGCGGGACAACAGACTCTCCCACCCGTATCACCGCTGTTCCCAATGCCCGTGTAGTCTTAAGTGGCGGAGTTCCTGTGACAGATTGGGAACAAGGATGCAAAGATACCAGAATACCAGAAACACTTAGAAATAAAATATGGGTAGCGGAAGCGCCCCGTATGGGAAACAGGATATTGGAAACCCGGCAAATGTGGGTCAACGGAACAAAAGCACAGCGGGCCGCACAGTTTCCCGACGGAGTAATGGAACGCATGATTGATTTTAACCCTGAGGAAGAGACGATCACCATTCCCACTTCACAAACAGCAGGGTTGAATGCCGCTTCACAAGTAGAGATGATCGTTCACCAACGTTGGCCATCGCCATACTGAGAGTGAAGGAAATGATTACTGAAGGGGCAAATACAATCGTCCGTTTTCATGATCCCGAAAGCCGGTTGGAGTTTGCCCATCCCTGGCCTCAACCTGTCATTGACGGAGAAAAAGGAAACTCCTCCTTTTGTCTGGTCAATGCTCTGGAACTATTGGACCAGCCCGGAGAATGGTATCAGGATTACCCTTCCGGACGCATCTATTATTACCCGCGTCCTCACGAAGACATGACGAAGGCGCAAGTCATTATTCCGGCTTTAGAGACTTTACTGACTATAAGCGGAACATTAGAACGCCCGGTAAGGAATATATATTTTCAAAATATATCTTTCGAACATACTTCATGGATGCGCCCCTCTTATCAAGGACACGTTACATTGTAAGGAGGCTTCCATCTGCTGGATGCTTACAGACTACCCATACCGGGGCTACCCGAAAAAGCGGAACTGGAAAACCAGGCATGGATAGGCAGACCCGAAGCTGCAATACAGATAAAATGCGGCAATAACATAAACTTCAACCACTGCACATTCCAGCATTTAGCAGCCACCGGAGTAGATTATGAACGCGCCGTATCGACTTCCATTGTCGAGAATTGCCATTTCACCGATATTGGTGGCACAGCCTTACTGGTGGGCACCTTTCCTGATGAAGGATTTGAAACCCATGTGCCTTATACACCTTTTCATGAACAGGAATTATGTACGGGAATCACCATACGGAACAACCTGATTGAGGAAGTGACCAATGAAGATTGGGGAGGTGTAGGCATCGGAGCCGGATATGTAAAGAATATCCATATCGTACATAATGAAGTCTGCCACGTCAATTACTCAGGTATCTGTGTGGGCTGGGGATGGACCCTGCAGGAAAGCGGAATGAGCGGCAATCGGATTGAAGCCAATTACGTCCACCACTTTGCCCGGAGGCTGTATGATGCAGGAGGACTTTATACCCTCTCCAACCAACCCGGCTCCGTGATGCGCAATAACCGGATTGAACATTTAATTGACGCGCCCTACGCTACCAACGACCGTGCGTTTTACATCTACTTTGATGAAGCAACGGATGGCTATACCGTAGAAAACAACTGGTGTCCGTCCGAACGTTTCGACTCCAACCGTCCGGGACCTCATAATGTGTGGAAGAAGAATGGTCCGACAAGTAGATGAAAGTATAAAACAAAAGGCAGGCAGGGTCGCTGTAGGTGGGGTGTCACAACCAAGAATCATTATAAAAACAAAATAACAAAAAGAGAATGAAACCAACCAATTACCACTTATTCGATTTTCTGGACTTTGATCCCGATCTGTCAAGAGACGAATCATTATGGAAAGCATACAAGCCCACCTCTGTCTATGAAAAAGACGGGGATATCTGTATAAACGTCCCCTTTCAAAAGCAAGTGCTCTCTAACGATATGGCGCCCGATACGACATCGCCCCGTGAAGAGTATACGCTGGTCATCCGTCAGTACACCTCAGGTATCACCCGACTCTTTATCGGATTCGGTGAAGAAAGCATGACGGATCAGTCGGAAATGCTCCAATTCAGTGACCGGGTAAAGAAACTCCCTTTGCAAGTGACACAAACAGAAGGGGAATGGTTGATCACTACCCAAGACGGAATCCAACGGGCACTTATCCATGTAAAGCCCCCGGTACTGGACCGTTGGAGCGAACTGCTGCCCGATCCTCAAGAGACCTTGGATCTTCGCCTTTACCCCGACGGCAAACGTGAAATCCGACTGGCTGCCTACGACCACTTCTCCCCTCCCCGTTACGATGCGTTGCCACTGGCTTTCTGCAAACGAAACGGAGTGAAGGAACGTGCCACCCTTTCCTTTGAATCAAAACCCGATGAATGTTTTGCCGGAACAGGGGAACGCTTTGCCAAAATGGACTTAAGCGGACAAACGTTCTTCTTAAAGAACCAGGACGGACAAGGTGTGAACAACCGCCGTACCTATAAGAATATTCCTTTCTACCTCTCCAGCCGGATGTATGGAACATTCTATCACACCTGTGCCCACAGCAAACTGTCACTGGCCGGGCAGTCCACCCGCTCGGTACAGTTCCTGAGCGACCAGGCCATGCTGGATGTCTTCGTCATAGCAGGCGACACCATGGAAGAAATCCTCCGGGGTTATCGGGATCTGACCGGATATCCTTCCATGCCTCCCCTCTGGAGTTTCGGCATCTGGATGAGCCGCATGACTTATTTCAGTGCTGATGAAGTAAATGAGATATGCGACCGGATGCGTGCCGAACATTACCCCTGTGATGTCATCCATCTGGATACCGGCTGGTTCAAGACCGACTGGCTGTGCGAATGGAAATTCAACGAAGAACGCTTTCCCGATCCCAAAGGGTTCATCCAAGGACTGAAGAAAAAAGGATATCGCGTGTCCTTATGGCAACTCCCCTACGTGGCGGAGAACGCCGAACAGATAGACGAAGCACGCAAAACGATTATATAGCTCCGCTGACAAAGAAACAAGATTCGGAAGGTTCCAATTTCTCCGCTTTGGACTATGCCGGAACCATTGACTTCACTTATCCCAAAGCAACCGAATGGTATAAAGGACTGCTGAAGAATCTGCTGGATATGGGCGTGACCTGTATCAAAACCGATTTTGGAGAAAACATCCACATGGATGCTCTCTATAAAGGCATGAAACCCGAATTGCTGAACAACCTGTATGCATTGCTTTATCAGAAAGCCGCTTATGAAATCACAAAAGACGTAACCGGTGACGGCATCGTATGGGCACGCTCGGCATGGGCGGGATGCCAACGCTATCCCCTGCATTGGGGAGGCGACTCATGCAGTTCATGGGATGGGATGGCAGGCTCACTGAAAGGCGGCTTGCATTTCGGGCTTTCCGGCTTCGCCTTCTGGAGTCATGATGTCCCCGGATTCCACACATTGCCCAACTTCATGAACTCTATAGTGGACGATGATGTATATATGCGCTGGACACAATTCGGTGTATTCTCCTCCCACATCCGTTATCACGGAACAAACAAACGCGAGCCGTGGCATTATCCCGCTATCGCACCCATGATAAAAAAGTGGTGGAAGTTGCGCTATACGCTTATACCTTATATTGTAGAACAAAGCCGTAAGGCCATCGCAAGCGGAGCACCTCTCTTGCAAGCTCTGATTTTTCATCACCCCGAAGACAAACTGTGCTGGCACATCGACGATGAATACTATTTTGGTAACGACTTCCTGGTAGCCCCGGTCATGAACAGCGAGAACCGCCGGGATGTCTATCTGCCCGAAGGAAAATGGGTGAATTTCTTCACAGGCGAACGCTTGGAAGGGGGACGCTGGCTGAAGAATCTGGATATCCCCTTGGACGAAATGCCCGTATATGTACGTCAAGGAGCGACCATCCCCGTTTATCCGGATGAAGTGGAATGCACGGACGATATGGATTTAAGCAAAAGCATCGGTCTGCACATAGACCCTCATTTTAAAGGAATATTTAAAAACTGACGAATATGGAAACTTGGAAAACGAATTTAGACGAGACAAAGAAACGATATATAGATTGGTGGAACCATAAAGGAATCATACTGAACATGTGGGAGCACTTTCAGGAAGATGTGAAACCTCATGCGGATATCCCTGCGCCCTCCCCGGCAAAAGACCTGAATCAGAAATGGTTCGATCCGCAATGGCGTGCAGAATACCTGGACTGGTACGTGGCACACAGCAGTCTGAAAGCAGATATCCTGCCAGTAGCCAATACCCAGTTAGGCCCCGGTTCATTGGCAGCCATCTTGGGCGGCGTGTTCGAAGGAGGGGAAGATACCATTTGGATTCATCCCGATCCCGATTTCAACGATGAGATTGTTTTCAATCCCGAGCATCCCAACTGGATCTTGCATAAAGAATTGCTGAAAGCATGCAAGGCGAAAGCAAACGGTCACTATTACGTAGGAATGCCCGACTTGATGGAAGGGCTGGACGTACTGGCCGCCTTGAAAGGTACAGACAAAGTTTTGCTGGATACCGTGATGCAGCCCGAAGTGCTGGAACAGCAAATGCAACAAATCAATGATATCTATTTCAAAGTCTTTGATGAACTTTACGACATCATCCGTGAAGGGGACGAAATGGCTTTCTGCTATTTTTCTTCATGGGCTCCCGGTAAAATGAGCAAATTACAAAGCGATATTTCTACCATGATCAGCGAAGATGATTATCGTCGTTTTGTACAACCCTTTATCCGCGAACAATGTCAAAAAATAGACTATACCTTGTATCATCTGGACGGTGTGGGCGCCATGCACCATCTGCCCGCCCTTCTTGAAATTGAGGAACTGAATGCCATTCAATGGACTCCGGGCGTAGGTGAGCCACAAGGAGGATCACCCAAATGGTACGACCTTTACAAGAAGATCCTTGCCGGAGGCAAAAGCATCATGGCTTGTTGGGTAACCTTGGACGAACTGAAACCCTTGCTGGACAATATCGGTGCGGACGGTGTGCATCTGGAAATGGATTTCCATAACGAGAGAGAAGTGGAACAAGCGATGCGCATTGTCGAAGAATACTCCTCTTCCTCCTCTGACGTATCCAAAGAAGACCTTTCGAAAGAAGAAGCCGCTGCAACCAAACAAGAAACAATTGTCCTCAAAGACTCCGCGGCAGCCGGGAATGAAGCCTTGAAACCTTTGTTCAATGCCATTGTGGACGGAAAGCTGGAACCGGCCGTAGAAGTAACCAAGAAAGCCATCGCCGAAGGAGTACAGCCCCAGGAAATTATCAACAACTACATGATAAAGGCTATGGGCGAAGTGGGACAACGCTTCCAGGACGGAAAAGCGTTCGTGCCCCAACTGCTGATGGCAGGACGCGCCATGAAGGGAGCTTTGGAACTTCTGAAGCCTTTATTGCAAGGGAGTGCCTCGACCACCATAGGCAAGGTGGTCATCGGGACCGTGAAAGGCGACTTGCATGATATCGGCAAGAACCTGGTGGCTTCCATGCTGGAAGGCTGCGGCTTTGAGGTGATCAACATAGGCATAGATGTATCTTGCGACAAATTTGTGGAAGAAGTCAAGAAAAACAAGGCAGACATCCTGTGCATGAGCGCCTTGCTGACAACAACCATGACTTATATGCAGGAGGTGATCAACGCTTTGGAAGCAGCCGGTATCCGTCATCAGGTAAAAGTAATGATAGGCGGCGCTCCGGTAAGCCAGGGATTTGCCGATGAAATAGGTGCGGACGGGTATAGCGACAATGCCAATACGGCCGTAGCGGTAGCCAAGGAACTGATGGGGCTTCATCAATAAACGGAATATTCATCTTAATCTGATACATGAATTATGCACGCTAATTATTTAGATACGTTAGATTGGGGCATTCTTATTGCCTACTTTCTGATTCTTATAGGCATCGGTATATGGGCCAGTCTGAAACGCAAAAAAGGCAGCAGCCTTTTTCTCGCCGAGCGTTCCCTGAAGTGGCATCACATCGGTTTCTCCATGTGGGGAACCAATGTGGGCCCTTCCATGCTGATAGCCTCTGCCAGTGCCGGGTTCACCACCGGCATCGTTTCGGGCAATTATGCCTGGTATGCGTTTGTTTTCATCTGCTTGCTGGCTTTTGTCTTTGCCCCCCGTTATTTGGGAGCGCGTATCACCACCTTGCCGGAGTTCATGGGGCGGCGTTTCGGACAGTCCACCCGCAACATTCTTGCCTGGTACACCATTGTGACGATCCTTATCTCGTGGCTTGCCCTGACCTTATTCGCCGGAGGTATCCTTATCCGTCAGGTTTTCGATATTCCCATGTGGCAATCGGCATTGATCCTGCTCGTTATCTCCGCATTCTTCACCATGGCCGGAGGGCTGAAAGCGGTAGCCTATACCAATGTATTCCAGATGCTTCTGCTTATTTTCGTATCGGCCACGCTTACTATAGCAGGGCTTTACAAGGTGGGTGGAGTCAGCGCATTGGCCGAAGCGGTTCCGGCCGATTACTGGAACCTGTTCCGCCCGAATGACGATCCTGCCTTCCCGTGGCTGCCCATCATTCTGGGTTATCCCATCATGGGAGTCTGGTTCTGGTGCACAGACCAATCCATGGTACAGCCTGTATTGGCTGCCAAGAATCTGAAAGAAGGCCAAATGGGTGCCAACTTCACCGGCTGGTTGAAGATACTGGATGTTCCTCTCTATATCCTTCCGGGTATCATCTGTCTGGCACTCTACCCGGGCTTGAAGAACCCCGATGAGGCCTACATGACTATGGTCACGAACTTATTTCCTGTAGGCATGGTGGGGTTGGTACTGGCCGTATTGACCGCCGCACTGATCAGCACTGTCAGCTCTGCCCTGAATGCGCTGAGTACCGTCTTCACGATGGATATTTATGTCAAGAAATTCAGGCCACTTGCCAGCCAGAAAGAGATCATCCGTACGGGACACGTGGTTACAGTGGCGGGAGCACTGATTTCGGTGATCATCACCATTGCCATAGACAGTATCAAAGGATTGAATCTGTTCAATGTATTCCAATCGGTACTGGGATTTATCGCACCGCCTATGGCGGCTGTTTTCCTGTTCGGCATCTTCTGGAAACGAACTACCACGATGGCTGCCAACATGGCATTGACGCTTGGCACGGCGTTCAGCATGGGAGTGGGCATTCTCTATTTATGGGTATTCCCTGCGGAAGATATACGACATGGCCTCACTTCATGATGCTGTCTTTCTACCTGTTCGTTATCATCAGCGCAGGCATGATCTTGGTATCCTTATTGGATAAACATCGACAAGAATGTACATTAAATATGAAGAAAGTCATGGAGAAGCCGGCTAAATCCGTTATCCTTGCATGGGCGTTACTGGCTATTGTCATGGTCGGGCTTTATCTATTCTTCAATGGGCATTAAAAGAAGGTGCAGAAGGCTGAAAAGATTGTATTTTTATATGCCTGCATTTGGTATTCCACTTGGGTGGTGAGGCAGTCCCACCCCGGTGAGATTGCAGCTTCACCCCGGTGGAACTGGAGTCTCACCGGGGTGGAATATCAGATGAAAGTGGTTGTTATAACAGATGGGAACGGCTGTTATACCCTGTCTGATAGAACAGGAGATTCATTAAGGTTGCAACAAATTGCAAAATCAGTGAGGTTAATAACAACATCTAGCCATTTTTGGACTCTGATTTTTGTAGTCATCCTATTATCCTCGCTGCTTCCGCCTGTAACATTTATCGTACGTACAGAGACCGCAAGTATATTCCAGTTTACGGACACCATCCCCCAGGCCTATTACTCCACTGACCGATTTTATAGGAAGCATCAAACTGGAATCTGTCAACCGGATGCCGCAAGGTTCCGCTGAAGGAAATAAAGGGAATAATTTCTTTTGCTCCGACACATGCCAGCCGCAATATCCGGGACTGAAACGGTTGGTATGCCTCCACCCTCTGTCGCGGATGTATTCATCCAACGCAATTTCCATACAATCCGCAGTCTTCTCGGCTATGACACTTCCTATGGCATCCGCTATATAAACCTTTACCATATCCCCCTCTTGCTGCAACGTATGCTGGAACCTTTCAAAACCGGTTCCGGCAGTCGCGGCAAAGAAAGCGAAGGATTCCGAACCACGCAGCTGCCGGGTGATTATTTTACCTATACTGAAACACGTATCGCCGACAGAAAGCGAGTCTTTCGATTCATCCAACTCTCCACCGGATATGAAAAAACAAAAACGGGGAGAAGTTACTGCCTCCACCCGTCCAAGCACCCCACGGACTTCTTTTTCTACCGCTTCGTCGGGCACAGCATCTGCATACCCCATTGCCTCATAGAGTTCGGACAATGAGATAGACAGATCAGCAAAAGAAAGTTCTTTTTCAAGCATTATTGAATTCATTTAATGCGGCAAAGAATGCATCAATATTTTCAGATGGCGTATGAGGCGGTGTATCACATCCGCTGGAGAGCACGAAGTTGGGATAGGACCGGGTAGCTTCCAACAAATCGAGTGTGGCTTTCTTCATCACCTCCGGAGTAGCCGCCTTGAACAAGCTCACCGGATCAAGATTTCCCATTGCAAGAGCATCGGCAGGTACTTCTTTCAGAGCTTCGACCATATCTATTTTATTTCCAAAATGATAAGCGGCAGCTCCTGTAGCTACCATTGCCTTGGTACAATGACCGGTATTTCCACAATTATGCAGAATGACTGTGAAGTGATCGTCCTGCACTTTCTCTACTATCTCCTTAATGAAAACAGACGAGTATTGCGTGCAGTCCTCATCAGACAAGAGTCCGGCAGCCGGTTCGGCCATCACTACCCCATTCACTCCTGTGGCCTTCAATGCCATGCAGTAACGGAGAATGAAATCCGAACATTTCTTCAACAGCGAATTGGCCGCTTCCGGATTGATATAAATAAGCATCATGATTTCAGACATGTCATACAAACGTCCTGCCAATGAGTAAGGACCGATGCAACCGGCAAAGACAGGTCTGTCTGTAATGGTCTTGGCTGCCAGCATATTCGCTTTCAAGTACTGGGGAACTCTTCCTTTATTCAAGGCAGGAATTTCCAGTTTGTCAATAGCTTCCTCATCATTGAGAAGACGCCCCACCACACTGGGAACCTCATTTTCGGGGAAGACAATCTCCGCTCCGAAAGCCTCGGCTTCTACCGTCAAATCCATAATCACGGTTGCGGCGGCTGTAGGATATTTCTCACTCAATGCCTTGATGGCGTTGTAATGCACTTGTCCGTCAGTAACCGCATCGCGCACCGTTTTCCCTATCATCTCTATGCCCGGATGGGTCATGATGGGCATAGCCACCACCTCTTTCTTTTGGATAATTTCGTTTATCCACTCTTTCATATTCAGTTTACTCATGGTCTTTTATTCTTTATTTATTCTGTTATTGCAAAAGTAAGTCTTTTCTTTGATAATCTGCTGTTCCCTTTGCTCTTTCTCATTCAAAAAAACGGTATAAATCCCGTTACAATACTACAGGGATTTACACCGTTTTTCATCTTATAGACTTATGGCAATTTATGCAAAAGATGACGATAGTATGTTTCAACATCTTTCCAATGGTAGAAAGGAGCAATATCCGTTTCTACAGGGATGGTAACTTCTTTCTCGCAATGCATGAACTTCACCAGTATATCGTCAGAAGCTTTTTTTCTGAAGAAAACCAACTGGACGTTTGCCGCCATCGGAGTGACCTTGAAATTACACCATGCCTGATAGAATTTATCGGGATCCGTTTCGGCTTTCCACATATCGCCCAATTGAAGCAACGCTACCAAGGGAATGATATTTCCATCGTGCCCAAAACGTAATGTCGCCGCATGGGTCCCGGATCTGATCGCCTCATCGGCCGAATCCAATATATTTTCAAGCAATGACCGGGCACTGGCCGTCATTATTCCACCATTGGCAGGCGCAGGTCCGTCACATACATAATTATGATAATTGCAAACTTGCCAAAGATCAAATAATTCATCTTTCTGAAATACATCATAAAGACTCACCTCTATCTCTACATTCTGCAAATCTGAAGCAATCCAATAAAGTCCCCACATCAATTCGCCGGGATTCACATTCTTACGGATATAGTCAGGACTATTAAATAAGGAAGTAACCAGACGATCGGGACGGGTATGGCTTTCTTTGAACTTTCTATATTCCTCATACCAAGGTCCCTGATGAGAAACAAACTTCACGGCTTCCGGCGTATGATAATTCATATATTTCATATACCTGGCACAAGCTTCGCGCCGGATCTGCAATGCCGGATTGAGTTCTTTCAACCGTTCACAAAAGGCATCCATACTCAATACACATCGCAACACCACGGTAGAGCGTGCAGACAGAGCAGGAGATCCCTTGAATACCTCGGGATAGTTCCGAAACATTCTTTCGGCTATTCCCCGGTGTTGCCTCACACCCAAAGGAGTCAAATCTCCCCCATGTCCCTCGGCATCTTCCCACACCAACGCCATTCTTTTGCGGACATCTTCTCCCAAAGCGGTCAAAGCTCCGGCTTGATGCGCTTTCTCGAAAATATCAACCACTGTCTTATAATCCTGTTCCGATTGAATCCATCTGGAACCGTGTCGTGCATAATGACTGATATAGAACGGTTTATACCCTTTAGGCGGAGGAGTCGCGATAGCTTCCTTTACAGGATAAGCATAGTACACTCCTCCCGTCCGGGCTATATCTTCCAATATAGCCTCACGGGTGGACTGGGCAAAACCATTCAGGTGAACGCCACACAGACAGAGGAACAGGACACTATATTTAAAAAGCACCAGTGTTTTCATATTCATTAATTATATCCCTCATTCTGACCAAATTCATCCGGGTTCAAGATGGAGTCCAGGAACATCTGAGGAATAGGACGCCATGCGTGATGCGGTTGGATCAAAGGAATATCCGGATTATGAGCTTTCACATATTCTACCAATTTTCCGGTTCTTTTCAAATCAAACCAGCGCATGAATTCGCCGCAATACTCACGTGCTCTTTCTTCCAAAATAAAGTCGATCGTCATCTTGTCCACTCCTACCTCCATTTCAGCTTCCTTGCCCGGTACAGCCGCACGTCTGCGTATGTCATTGATACGTGCTTTAGCTATCTCCTTATTTCCTCCGGACTTCATGATCTCACATTCGGCAACAATGAAATACATTTCGGGCAAACGCATGGTAATCACATCATTTGCACCTACCTGCGAATTGGTAGGCAATCCTTTGTTTTCAAAATTCGCATCTTCGTACTTCAGCAAGGTCGGGAAGTGAATGTTAAAGTTGGCACTCTTGCTGACACTTCCATCGGCTGCATAGGTATCATCGATATCGACGACAGCGTATGGCAAGTTACGTTTGTCGGCAATCTTCTTCTTGGTGAAAAGCAGCGCTGTTTCTCCCGGCTGAATAACCTGACCAATCATAGATGACGGTTTTTCAAAATAGTCCAACTGATCCTTAGTCCAGGCATAAGCTTTGGGTGTATTCAGTTTATACTCTTCACGGAACCAGGCATTGTAACGGGCATCTATATTCTCATTATACAATTCCAACAAATAACGGGTAGGCATCATCGCCATACTGCCCGACTTGGCATTCTTATCATTTCCATATTCGTAATCCTGCACCATACCTGCTCTTGCCGAATAACTGGCATGGAAATACATATGCATACGGTTCGGGTTTTTAGCTTGCATATTCAATGAGGACTCGGTAGAGTGGGTCACAACGAACATAGCCTCTTTATTCGTTTTATTATTATCCGGATCAAAGACTTCGGCAGGTGTATTATACAAAGACACCTTCAATGCGCTCTGGTTATCAATCACATATTGAGCCGCATCCTCAGCGATTTTATAATATTTGTCTTTGTCTGCCTGACTGTCACAATAGGAAACCCGTGTTAGTGCGATGCGCGCTAATAAACCATAAGCCGCTTTTGAGGTCGCACGACCTACATCTTTAACAGGATAAGGATCAACGGGCAGATTATCCACCGCATTTTGCGCATCAGTCAGCATTAAATCATACAAATCTTCATAGCTGCTGCGATAACAGTTCATTGAAAGACTTTCGGCAGAAGTTTCTTTGGTCCTAAGATCCACGTTACCGTAAATTTCAACCAAATGCCAATAAGCGTAAGCACGCATGAAACTTAATTCACCAAAACGGATATCTCTCAGTTTCTTGTCTTTGAATTCCACTTGGTCAATCCGTTCCAAACCGGCATTACAGTCGTTTATAATTTCATACAGACGATTCCACGTGTTCTTAATCTGACCAACCGAAGCCGTCAATTCTTCATATTTAGACATCTGACGACCATAACCGCAATTGGCAATATTGATCCAAAGATCGCCACCACCGTTCAGCAATAACACAAAATCTTCACGTCCATAAAACTGACCGCCCCAAAAAGCATAAGCCGAATTGACAAGGGCCTCAAAAACCCGCCTGTTCTTTGTACACGTTATTCGGGGTACTTCCGGCAGGATTGTATTCCTCCAAATCACATGATTGCATGCCCAATAACAGAGCAGCACATGCTACAAACATATATTTTTTACCGTATTTCATAATAGTTATTTCTTTTTTATCTGTTAGAAATCAAGATTCAAACCAAATATAAACTGACGCTGCAACGGAGCTTTAGCTGATCCTCCGCGTTCTGCATCGTAATCCTGAATCAGATGATTCTTGGCAAAAGAGAAGAGATTATTGGCGGTGACATATGCACGAAGTTTGGACACGCCCAATTTTGAAGTCAACGATTTGGGGAACGTGTAACCCAGTGATACAGTCTTGATCTTCCAATAAGAACCGTCAATGTAATTCAAAGTCTGATAACCCAGATAGTTGTAGAAATTGGTCTGAGCAGGTCGCGGAAAATCATTGGACGGATTCTCCGGCGTCCAATAGTTCAAGTAAGCAGGAAAGTTACCTTTTCCCTGAGGATCATAAGAACCGGTCAGTTCATAGTTAATCATCTGTCCCCAACGAGCGATAATATATACATTCAAATCAAAGTTCTTATAACTAAAGTTGTTGTTGAATCCACCTGTCCATTTCGGTGACTGGCTACCCAGGTAAGTTTCATCCTTATCATCAATAATATAGTCGCCATTCAAGTCTCTCAGTTTGATATCACCCGGTTTAAAGGGTTGTGTCTTCTTTGAATCTTTAAAATATTTAGCTGCTTCTTCAGCCTCATTTTCCTGCCAGATTCCCTCATTAATAAAATGATAGAATGATTTCAAAGGACGTCCAATCAACAAACTAGTCGTAATATGCGAATCTGATCCAATGATGTCTTTGCCATCAATCAGATCGGTAATCTCTTCATGATTGGCAGCAAAGGTAAGAGTGGAGTTCCACTTAAAGTTTTTGTTATCCACATTGACGGTATTTACCGATACTTCAATACCACGGTTCATGGTTGCACCGATATTTTGATACATCTTGAACGGAGTTGCGTTACTACCACCCATAGAAGTAGGCAAAGTACGGGGCAACAGGATATCAGTAGTCTTTGTCTGGTATAAATCGACAACAGCCGAAATACGGTTATTGAACAAACCGATATCAAAACCCAGATCCCAAGTATTGGACATCTCCCAGCCTACATTCTCATTACCTACATATTCATTGTATATATAATAGGTATAGCCATTATCCTGGAAAGCAGAGTTTGTTTTCGGAGACAAGCCTGATTGAGTTCCGTAAGCCATGATACCTGAGTTACCCGTCTTACCCCAACTTAAGCGCAACTTCAAGTTGCTCAGTGCTTCCACATTCTTCATGAACGCTTCATCACTAACGCGCCATGCAGCAGCTACAGAAGGGAAACTTGCCCATTTATTGCCTTTAGACAAACGTGAGTCACCATCCCAACGATTGGAAACTGTCAACATATAACGGCCTTTATAACTATAGTTGAAGCGCAAAGCATACGAGAAAGTCTGATGCTGTATATAATCCGATCCGATGACATAAGAGCTTTTATCATTGGCTCCCAGATTATGCCATAAGTAAGAATCAACCAACTGGCCTTCACCTTGCGCATTCACTGATGTATATTTGGATTGTGTCCACGAAGTCAATGCAGTGGCACCAAAAGTATGATCTTTGACGGTTTTGTTATAACTGATAATATTATCCCAATTCACAAAACTCTTTTCGGAAGATTTGATTTTGGACAGTGACGTTGAATTCTGTCCCAAACGGTCAATAGAACCGGCCCCTTCAAAATCCTGCTTACGATAAAAAGCATAATTGGTTCCTAAATTAGAACGGAAAGTCAATCCTTCAATAGGGGTAAAATCCAGATACCCATTGGCTATCAAATTGGTTTTCAGCACATGATGTCTTGCAGCCACTTCAGATGCCTCATCCACCAACGGACTCACCTGTCCATTCTTTCCTAATGGATATTCCACCACTTTACCGTCTTCATCGTATGCTTTACCAAGAGGTGCATTAGTAGCAGCACGCCATAACACATTCTCGGCACGCTCATCCTGTGCATAATGAGTGATCTGTGTGGTCGCTCCTACTTTCACGGTCTTGCCCAACTTGTGCTCAATGTTCATACGCAAGTTGTACTTATCCATTTTATCATTTTTGAAAGAACCCTTTTCCTGATAATATCCGGCAGACAACATCGCGGTTGTCTTTTCCGTACCGCCCGAAGCTGTAACCTGATGGCTTTGAACAAGCCCTGTATGAAGCACCTCATCTATCCAGTCAGTCCACTCACCGTTCTGAATGGCCTGCCATTCCTCCACAGTGAAAAGCTTCTGGTCATCAGCGGTAGAATTCCACTGACCGCCGGTACGAGCTGCTTCACGACGCACCTGCATATAGTCTTCACCACTCAGCATATCAGGATATTGCGCCCAACCGTTGACACCGAAATAACCGTTGTAAGAGAATTTGGTCTTACCTTGCGCACCTTTCTTGGTGGTGATAATGATTACCCCATTAGCACCTTGCGAACCATAAATTGCCGTAGAAGAAGCATCTTTCAGCACTTCGATAGATTCAATATCAGCCGGAGCAATATCCGAGAAATCACCTCCCTGCATACCATCAATGATAAACAGCGGAGCATTGGCAACATTGTTACCAAACTCATCTTTCACATCGGACAGTGAACGCTGTCCACGGATATTAATGGTTACACCCGAAGTAGCCTTACCTGAATTACGTACAATATCCAAACCCGGAACCTGCCCCTGCAATGCTTCCATGGCATTAGATGCCGGTGATTTTACAATATCAGCCGCCTTCACTGAAGCAATAGAACCTGTAAGGTCACGTTTCTTCATCACGCCATAACCCACAACGACCACTTCATCCAAAGCCTGCGTATCGGCCTCCATTTTAATGTTCAGCTGATTGCTTTTTCCTACCGTTATATCCTGCGTTTTATATCCTATATAAGATATGACGAGAATATGCTTACCTGAAGGAACTTCCAAAGAATAATTACCGTCAAAGTCGGTAATCGTACCCACCGTTGTACCTTTCACCAGTACGGATACACCAATTAACGGCTCCCCTGTGTCATCTATGATTTTACCTGTAACGGTACGTCCTTGCTGGACAGACTGAACCAATTCACCGGCAACAGGGTCACTTGCATTTGCATAAGAAAATGCAGACGGCATACATAATGCTGCCGATAACCCTAAAATAATGGGAGTACGTCTGATATTACTTTCCCAATTTTGTTTCGGACTTTTTTTCATGCTTTTCATTTCTGTTATAATAGTCAACAAAAGTTTATTTTATTATATCTATTTAAATGACGCATGTAAAAAGCCCCTGTACCCAAGCTTAATCACAAAAATACGTTAAAACAAAAGTATATTTTCTTTCATTTAGTATTTATTTTTAACTGGATCACAAATCTAAATTTATAAATACCTGATTTTAGCCGATAAGATTCTAATACAGGTAGCCCCACGAATTATCTCCCTCCAACTCCCATTCGTGCACAATTTATACTTACTGTAGTATTACTGTGAGGCTTCAATTCAAAGCCATGCTCCGATTATTTATAAGAACATAAAAGGATTACATAGAAACCACCTCCAATCTTTATATACGAAAAGACAGAACATCCCGATAATCAAAAGACCAAAGACCTCATCATATTAACAAATAAAAAAGGAGGATTTTCCGAAATGGAAATATCCCCCTTTTATGTCACTATCAAAAAATTATATTAATAACCATTAGTACCGTATTCAGCAGAGTTCTCTATCTGATTTAAGAATGTATATGAGATAGGACGTAAATAATTCTTCTGGCTAAAATTTACGGCAGCACGAGGATTATATTTAGGCAATCGAGTTTCAAAAGCTTTATGTCGTTTCAGTAAAGCCCAACGGGTAAACTCACCACACAATTCACGAGCATATTCATCCAACACATCATCCTCTGTAGCAGTAGTCAATTTCATATTAGCTTCGAAATCAGCTTCATTACGACAAGCACGCTTACGAAGAACATTCAAATACTCAGCTGCTTTTGCACCATTTCCCAAACGTTCTTCCGCTTCAGCCGCAATCAGATACACTTCAGCCATACGCATAATAAACATGTCACCAGTTTTGCATTGCAAATTACTTCCATAAAAACCTCCCTCGAAATTAAAATTAAACTTATTCAATGAAGGAAATAAAGTATAGGTATTTGTCTGCTGGGCATCAATAAATGTTTCCTTGTATTTACCATCTGCTGCAAACAAATCATCAATGTTCACACAAATATATCCTCGCTTTGCTTTTTCAGCATCACTCAAATACTCTTTTGATAAATAAACGATAAAACGATCTTCATCCTCTGCTAATGGATAAGGATTCACATAAGGATTCTTCACTTTAACCAACTTATTGACATCACCAGAATATTCTCCTTTAGGCCATACACTGGCAACATATTGATTACCACCATTAGAACCTAGATTAATAGCATTAACATCAACATATGGATATATCTTCTTTCCTACAAATTTAGAATCAATGCCATACTTAGTGCACAAATCTTCAGTTAATGTAATTGTTGCATTCTTATCATCGTATGTGCGCCATCCAGCCTGTACCATGGAGAACAGAGAAAAAGCTGTTGTAAATGAGTTTTCCCAACGTTTATCATAACGTGCATCAAAACAGTCCACTAAATATTTAGAAGGCGCATAATAATTATTATTCACACGACCATAGAAGTAATTTTGCTTACTGCCCACAGGATAAATATCACTCAATTTATTAGGATCACAGAATGTGAAAGTAAATAATTTATTCGCTCCATACGAACCATATGTAAAAGCATCAGTTCCTGCCTGGGGTCCCGAAGCTATAAACAAAGCTTCTTTATTGTTACGATTATTACTTTGTGCCCATACATCTTCAACATCATCATACAAATATGCATTATAAGAAGCCATATTGGCAATCAAGTCTTCTGCAACTTCTTTCGCACGCTGCCAATAAGAAACACCATTTTCGCTTAAACCTTCACCTGCTCCCTGCGCATAAGCTCTGGCCAACAAACCTAAAGCAGCTTTCTTTGTTACCCGGGCATAATTACCATCCATAGGAGTTGTATTCAAGTCAGCAGCAGCTTCTTGCAAATCAGTTATAATAAGATTGTAAATTTCCTCCTGTGACGAGCGAGTGGGATTCATTATTTTGGTATCTGTTGACTCTGTAGTTACTAACGTCACATTGCCATAATTGGTCACAAGTACCAAATAATAATAAGCACGCAAACACTTTGCTTCAGCTACTACAACTTTCAGTACATTCTTATCTCCCTCAGTTACATCTGCTGCACGATTTATCACTGCATTACAAGTATTAATACAAGCATAAGCTTGAGAAAACAGTTTGTCTGTAGCATTAGTACTAGTAGTCAACCCTTCATAATAGAACAATTGCTGCAATGTTGTTTTATTATTTTGGGTAAGCCATAAATCTGTACCGGTTTCCGCTACAGCCAAATAATCGGAAGCAGAAAACATTTGGTCATAAAGTGGAGAATAGCAATAAGTACCCAAATTTTTCAAGCCTTCTACAGTTTTCAACTCTCCTTCTCCAGATGTATCGCTAGGATTATATTCATCCAAAGAACATGAGTACATAGCTGCTGCTGTGCAAATGGCTAAAGCCATGTTATATAATGATCTTTTCATTGTCTTTTGTCTTTAATGTTTTTGTTAGAATGAAACATTCACACCAAATACCAGTTGCTTGGATAATGGATACTTCAAAGCACCATTCATTTCAGGATCATAATCTTTCAACAAATGACTTTTAGCAACGGTCAATGGGTTAGTAATAGTAGCATATAAACGGCATTTGCTGATGCCGGCATTTTTCAACAAACGTTCCGGGAAGGTATATCCTAAAGTAATATTCTTTATTTTAAAGAATGAACCATCTACATAATTCAAACTACCATATCCTATATAACTTTTCGTTTCTACGATTAGCATTTAATGCCGGGAAATCATTTGAGGATTAGATTCCGTCCAATAGTTAAAATAAGTAGGGAAATTACCCTTACCTGTTGAATCATACCAACCTAACATTTCATAATTAATCATCTGTCCCCAACGGAAATAGGCATAAATAGTCAAATCAAAATTCTTGTATGTGAATGAATTTTGGAAACCCATCGTCCATTTGGGAGCATTGTGACCTAATACTTGCGAATCAGCGTCACTATAAGTATATTTATTATCTTTAGTATAATAGATAATATCTCCATTCTTGTCAGTCAAAGGCTGACCATCATCCCCTACTTTATAGAACTTACCATCGGCTTCCTTAATCATTCCTGGCACATTGATTTTAATATCACCAGGAGCACAGCCAAATGCTGCTGCATCTGTTTCTTCACCCAACTGCCACATACCATCAATTTTTGGAGCATAGAATGAATTTACAGGATAACCTATAGACAAGTAATAGTCTTCATTCTTAACATGGTCTGCCGTACCGCCTATCAATGATTTTACTTTTTCATTATTCAAAGTGAAAGTCAAAGCAGAAGTCCATGTAAATTCTTTATTAACAATATTACGTGTATTCAATGTTAATTCCAAACCATGATTCTGTGTCTTTGCAATGTTCTTGCTCATATAATATAACTTAGAAGCATTGTACGCACCATTGACAACCGGCAAATTCTGCTTCCAAATTACACCATCCGTATTTGTTATATAATAATCGGCACTTAAATCAATACGGTTATTGAAGAAAGATGCATCCAAACCAATATTCCAGTTATGAGATCTTTCCCAAGTCAAATCAGCATTCGCTACATTCTCTGAAAATTTATAGCTGTTTGTTTTTTGACCGCCCAAACTATAATATCCATCCAATTCTACAGTCGCAACAGAAGAATAGGGATCAATAGATGCTGCACCAGTCACACCATAACCCAAACGCAGTTTCAAATTATTCATCCAGTTACTGGTCCCTTGCATAAATTTCTCGTCCGATATTCTCCATCCTAAAGACACGGCTGGGAAAGTACTCCATTTATTACCTTTTGCCAGTCTTGAAGATCCATCTTGACGAACCGATGCAGAGAATAAATACTTACCTAAATACGAATAATTGATACGTCCTACCAAACCTAGCCCTTTAGACATAGTATAATTGGAATAAACAATTCCCGTACCATCCATGTTATGCCATAAGTACGAATTATTCTTTATATTATCCTGCTTTTGCCAAGACTTATCCGTTTGATTATGATTCCATGAGGTAACTGCTGTTACAGTAAATTCATGGTCTTTCTTGATATTAAAATTATAAGTGAAAATGTTTTCCCATTTATAATTATAGCTTCTGTTCTGATCAATCTGGGCATAAACACTAGCAGAAGTACCAGAAGCATTAGGACCATCTGATGCATAATATTGATAGGAACCAATACCTTGGAAATAATTCTTTTTATCGTACCCCAGACTAGCGTTCAACCGTGACTGGATAGTCATTCCTTTAAAGGGACGAATCTCAATATAAGGATTTAAAAACAACTTGAAATTTTGATTGTTATCACGGTATACACTTTTATCTTGATTCAATAATAAATTAATAGTATTTCCATCACCCGGAACCGGAGTTACATTGATACTTCCATCTTCATTGTAAACGGTTCCCAAAGGAACAGACACTAATGAATTAATAAATCTGGAATATGCTTTATTTCTATAGACATAAGATCCTTGCATATTCACACCAACACTTAACCATTTTTTTATTTCATGGTCAATACGCATATTGGTAGAATATACTTTATAATCATCACCTGTAAATTGTCCCTGCTCATCTGAGAAGTTTAAAGAGAAATATGCTTTTGTTTTTTCCGTACCTCCTGAAACCGACAAGCTATAATTTTGTGTAACGCCAGTCTGCAACAGTTCATCAGCCCAGTCTATATATTGTCCGTTCAAATGTGCCTTATAAGCTTCGGGGGAAGAAAATAATGCCTCATCCGTAGAATATGTTCCGGCAATTTGGTTTGCTTCACGAAGTACATTGATATAACTGTCACCACTACGCATCTCAGGAACCGTGGCCCATCCGTTGAAACCGACATAGGCATTCAAATTGATATTAATTTTCCTGCTTTACCACTTTTAGTAGTAATTATAATAACACCATTGGCACCTGCCGCACCATAAACAGCTGTCGAAGAAGCATCTTTCAAAACTTCAATAGACTCAATATCATTAGGATTCAATGTAGAATAATCACCCGGCATACCATCAATAATAAACATAGGATCACCGCTAGCTGTAAATGAACGAGTTCCACGCAATTGCAATTTAGGCCCTTCACCCGGTTGCCCTGAGGCCTGAGTTATATCCAACCCTGCAACACGTCCTTGAAGTGCTTGCATAGGATTAGTAGCAGGTGTCAAAGTTATATCCTCATTTTTAACGGAAGAAACAGCGCCAGTCAAATCCCGTTTCTTAACAGCACCATAACCAATAACTACCACTTCTTCCAAAGCCTGAGTATCCGGTTCCATCTTAATAGTGATCTGGGTGTTCTTACCTATGGTCACAGTCTGAGTTTTATAACCGATATACGATACCTCAAGCATCCCCTTACCTGTAGGAATATCTAAAACGAAATTTCCATCGAAATCAGTAATCGTTCCAACAGTAGCTTGTCCTTTCACTATCACGGACACACCAATCAACGGTTCTCCTGTTTCATCCACTATTGTACCTTTAACTGTATGCGTTTGCAAAACAGACTGCACCGACTCACTATCCATTCTACCACCCACATTTGCATACGAAAAAGCAGCCGGCATACATAATGCAGCTGATAATCCTAACACAACAGGTGTTCGTCTGATTCCGTAACCCAACGGCTTAGGACATTTCTTCATGTCTTTTCTCATTTTTCTATGGTTAACAAATTAATTAATAATCCATATGATTTATCTCTAATGTAGTAAAAATACGATGTTTTAGTTTTCTCTCTTCAGATAAAGTCATTACTTCCATCGCTTCATCAGAAACCAATAATACATTCTTGGCCTCTTCAAAGACTTTCAGCAGTTCTGCATGCTCCTTTAAAAGCTTATCCCAATGAAAAGCCATTTCAGGAGCATCATCCAGAACATACTTGATAAAGTCGTCATCCTTCAAAAAGTCTTCTACCTTGCTATACACCTTTTTTGTATCCACGTTACAATCATTTTTCATTATGACGGATAGTGGTTCAAAGTTGTACTCACCTGAAAACTTAAAATATTATCCTACCAATTCCCTTAATCTTGTAATACCTCTATGCATCAAATTTCGTACCGACTGGTAATTCATATCCATAATGGTACAAATATCTTCATATTTCTTCTCTTCTATATAATATAAGGTAAGTGCCTCACGTTGGCGCGGAGATAATTGAGCCAACAAATGTTTTACTTTTATATTTTCAAAACAACTTTTTTCCTTTTCCAAATATTGATGTTCTACATCATCACCTGCTGCAACGGGATTCAGTTCCTCAACAGCGGTTTCCGACATGAACATCCGTCTGCGAAGTTCATCACATAACTTGTTTTTCAAGGAAATGAGGAGGTATGATTTGAAGTTGTCAATGATACCCAATTCAGCCTTCTTTGTATACAATTTTACAAAGACATCATGAATGCAGTCCTTCAACAATTCTTTGTCAGTAGTTAACTTACATCCATAATTAAATAGAAGATTAATATGCATATCATATAATGTAGAGAATGCACTTACATCTCCAGATTGGAAAGCGGTTACCAAGCAAGCTGTCTTATCATTTAAGTTTTGTTCCATCACAGTATACTAATTATAGGTTGTTTTGATGATGATGCAAAACTAGGGAGGATACGCTACTTTTTTAGGTAATATTTGATTATTGGACCGAAAAAACAGATAACCTGCTGAAAAACATATATGCTAAATAATACAGATTTTCATTAAAAAGGAGAACCAAAATAAGTCCGGTTCTCCTTCCATGTACTAAATTCTATGAAACCAATAAATACAATCTTTGTTCCCCTCTGCTTTAAGCATATATACATCTTTAATATTCAACCGTTTAGCAATCACCGTTATTGCTCCGGTCTTCGGATCAACAGACTTCAATATGTATTTTCCAGGTGATAAATGAACAGGAATATCTGTTGCAGAATGGGAATAAATGATACTTCCAATACCAGATTTTACCAGTTTCTGATACTTATTTGTACCAGTATCCTCCATATCCATAGCAGCCGCATCAGTTAAAAAGCTTTCATCGGCAACCGGAACAACCGGGCAAGAGCCACTTGCCATGAAGACAGCCCAAGCCATATCCGGATAATTCTGCGCATAGTAAGTAACCGCTTTTTCCGGGAACTTCTTACGATATTCACTCACCGCCCGATAAGCTTCATCAAAAGTAACCTTACCTACTTTCATTTTACGGGCATGCTGACGGGGAGCCAGGTTCTTTCCACCTTCGGGAGCATAAAGACCATCCACTTTATAGTGCCAGTAACGAATATCAATAATGTCAACTAATTTCGCACGCCGCGTATCATTCAGAATGGCATCTTGAACATCCTTTGTCGCACTTAACGCCACGGTCGCTTTCTTACCGATTTCTTTCTCCCACTCTCCTATCACATCCAGCCAGAATTGTACAAAATGCAACGGACCGGTAAACTCCGCACTGATCAGTTGTACCACATTTGCATCATCGGCAAAATTATCCAAGCATTGGCGAATATACTTTCTATGAAACTCACGACGTACCGGATGACTGATATCATAAAACATATCCGCTACAAAGATACGTTTGTCACCGGCAAAAGGAACAGGTTCAGGCATATCGGTCTGATTGATATTATTGGCCGACCGCCAAGGACAGTCTACCCAATGTGCTCCCGCCTCCAAGATATTATGCTGGAAGTAATTCTCATGGAAAAGCAAAAGACCTTTCTCCGCCCCTTTTTCGGCAAACTGCTTCAACCGGTTCCAATACCATGCATTGGGACGGTTCAAATCATACTTGCTCAATCCTTCCCAAGCAGTACCTTCTCCACTGCGGGCAAACGGTTGTTCGTAGAATGGCCCCCACACATCTCCATCACGGCGACGGACACGCTCATGATCGTCACGACGACGCTCATACCACAAACCGTAATTATGATCTAAAACCAAAATCTGATTCTTCACCATATAATTCACCGTAGAATCAATTCTATCCGTCAGCCCAAGTCCTTCGCGTCCCGGCACGAAACGGGTAACATGTGGCTTGGCTTTAGACAAGAAGCTGGTCCTCAGTTTCCCATTCCACCAAGGAACCTCCTGTCTGCCGCCTACCAGTAACCGGCCATCCACCTGCATACGTCCATTAATAATGGCAAACAGATGATCCTCTTTTTCCTTATATATAGGTGTCTTGAACTTCAAATCTTCTAAAGATTTCAGTTTTCCGGAAGACACACTGGCTGTATAAGGTGCTTCCTCAATCCATTTTTGCATAGTAAGACGGGGAGTATAAGCTTCCTTTGCCATCTCCATTGCCGCTTCTACGGTAGGACTGCTGGTTGCGTTGGTAGCCCTGGGAAGAATACGTGCCTGGTCAGAACAATCTTTATTCAAACGTGCCGCCAACTGTGCATAAAACAAGCTGCGGGGATGTACGTGATTATTTGATTCCGCCCATTGGCCGTCACCCGAGAATTGCGCCCAACAACCGTATGCACGGTTTACCGCATCTCTTGCCGGTGAATAACACTCTATCCCGGCAGCTGTACATTGCCAGAAAAGACTGTTGCCTGTATTCCAACCGGCACCATTTTTATCCTGTCCCAAATTCTTAAACACCAAATCATGGCCATCAATGTTTACCACATCAAATAATAACCCGCAAGCCCAGGAATCAATAGAACCGCTGAATCCTAACGACTCTTCCGAATCACACTGTACAAAAGCATTCGGACCTGCCGCACAAAATCCGGCTGAGAAATCATGAATACCCTGTTTAGAATAACAACGCTGAAAAAGTGTCTGCTGCCCCATAGTATAAAATGTACTGCGACGCATTCCACCTATCTCTGAAACAGGTTCTGTGGATACACAATCTTCTACAGTTGTTTTAGAGCCGGTACGCTGTACAATCACAGCACTTCCTGCAAAGTGCTTAAAATTTACCCTGCGCACCCAACAGTTTTCGGCATTTTCTATAGATACCCCCGTCCAGCAATGATCCTCATCTTTAGGATACTTCTTATCATAGTCAGAAGCCAATGTCAGATTCTCCAAACCTGCTTCTGCGATTCTGCCCGGCCAATTATAACGTAACACTTTGACAGTTCCCCATTTATTATCCAAAGCCATTGTCAAAGGAGCATCCAAAGTCAATTGGTTTCCATCCGCCTTACTTACCGACCTATCCCAAACCAAATCCATCTCTCCTTCTTTCCAGCCCAAAGCGGAAATACCTCCGCCAAAAATATCACAACCGACAGAAGCAATCCATTCTTTCGTAGAGGGGCGGACAATCCGGACCCGCTCTCCGGAAACCAGCTGTACATTATTGGTTACCTGAAAAGTACAAGTATTTACAGGAACGTATGATGTCAACACATCCAAGGTATCCGTAACAGCCAAATCATTCCGCCCTTCAATATAAAGCAAAGCTCCTCTGTCCACTCCCTTTTTCAACAATACGGTCTGTTCCCTGTCACTGCCGCGCAGCACGACTCCCGACACAGAAATACGCAAGCTCTCATTCAATTCAAAAGTTCCTTTATCCAGCAAAACAGCCCCACGAAAACCATTTTTATCCAAAGCCAATGAAGATACATAGTCAATGGCACGCTGAATACGAGAGGAATTATCTCCAGGCTTCCATGAAACAAAAACGGCATTCGCCACATCAGGTATAGGGTGTTCCGAGTTACGGTAACCGCAAGAAGAATAATCTAGAATACGGTTTCCGCGTTCATCAGCCACATAAGTCAGTTTTTCTTCCTTCACCTGTAAAGGAAAGGTTTGCGCAGAAATCCGCGCAAACCCCAAACTTAAAAATCCAAATAATAATAACTTATAATTCATTTTACATCAAACTTTTACGTTTTGCCAAAGTATCATGATTGTTCTTTATATCCGTCCAATCCACTTTCTTTGCAGGATCTATGCCATTAATGTATTTTTCAATATTGGTATACCCGTCACCATTACAATCTTTTACCGCATCACCCGGATCATTAGGATTGAGTCCGTATCTCACCTCCCAGGCATCCGGCATACCATCACCATCCGTATCAACCACAGGAGTACCTTTATATTCGGGCAAACCACCTACCTGACGGGGATCTGTAATGATACCTTGTTTATAAGAGTCAACAGGAAGACGTCTTTTTACATAAGTACTAACGAATTCAGGAGCGTCTTTCACGTAAATAGCTTTCCCTGTCTTCACCGTCTTCATCACACGGGCATCCACCGCATCCCTTTTAGGGAAAGTAGCCCCGGCATTTTCCAATACATAATTATAGGCAGTTTTGGCATCCATAATAGTCACATGGGGCATTGAGAAAGGCTCGTTTACACGAATTTGATCTGTAAACTTCCCTGCGTCCGGCATATCGTACACCTGCACGCCGCCATCCCAATTATTCTTTGTCACACGCGCATTACCTTCCACTACATTTCCGGCTACATATGCTTTACCAAATGTATCCGGTTTCTTACTTGTACACGACTTGATTCGGGTTTCACAAATCCGGTGGGCAATCGGCTTATCTTTCGGAGTGAATAGGCCCCGGTTTAAAATAATTATTAATTAATAATTCAAAACGGCTGGTTTCATCTCCCCCGTCAACAGAACGGTTCCACCAATTAAAAGTCACATTGTTTACCAGATTAAAATCCTCATTCATGCCAATGGAACAGTTACGGCTGATATTGGATGCGAACAAGTTACGGCAAAACATACTGTTATGCCCACCTATAGTCGCCCCGAAAGCATGATTGTAACAATCCAAAGCTTCCGAAAAAATAGAGTTCTGAATAGTTATGTTGACAGTAGGAAGCTTCAGACCATGCCCTGTGGAATCGCGATTGTATACATGGCGGTAAACAGACATGTTTTCATCCAGTCCCCAACTGGCAGAGCAGTGATCGATAATAACATTACCCACACAGTTACCTCCCAAAGCATCATCCCGGAAGAACACATCCTGCGCCCCCCGACGGAAACGCATATGGCGGATAATAATATCATGCGTATCAAGCAGGAAAGAGGCTCCTGTTACACAAACCCCATCCCCCGGAGCTGTCTGACCTGCAATAGTGATATACGGAGCACGGACGTTTATAGGAGTTTTCAGCCGGATAACGCCCGAAACATTGAACACAACAATACGCGCGCCACCGGTCTCACATGCCTCACGCAATGTTCCGGGCCCACTGTCGGCCAGCGAATTGACCACAATTACTTTTCCTCCACGTCCACCGGGAGTATAGGCCCCTCCCCCTTCTGCCCCGGGAAAGGCAGGTATGTTGCTCTTTATTAAATCCTCCGGTTTGGATGCCCATGGTTTATAAGGACGTCCTTGAGCAGCCTCGGACATTACTACAGGTAATGCTTTCGCCCATGCCTCATCCGATTTCCGGTCTATTTCCTTTTGTTGTTCTTCTCCTCTGATTTTTACCGAATCAGGAATTACAGGATACTGTGCCGCCACAGGCAACACACATGCAGTCAATGCTGCCACTGCAAATAGTTTCTTTAGTTGATTCATTTGGTCGCTAAATTATTATTTTTCTATAACTTCGTAACATAACACCCTGCTTTTAACATGATTCAAACACACATTGCGAGTATTTCTATATCAAAGACGGAACAGAAAGCCTGTTGTACTCTCTATCCGCACATAAAAAAAGAGCTTGACACCGTTTCACCGGGCAAGCTCCTTTCCGCTTTTCAATAAACATTAATTTATATCTTTCCTCCACGTGCCTTGATACGTTCATACCAAGCCTTACGTTCTTTCACTAAATCATATCCCCGCTTAGAGAGGTAATTATTAATCCGGCCTTTGTATTTGCCGAAAGCAGCATGTTTCTTATTTGAATTTTCAGCATCCATGGCAAATTCACGGGCTTCAACAAGCCATGCCATAATCTGCGCTTTCTCTTCTTCTTTCAAGGTAGGAATCATGTCAACCGTAGCTTTATAAGTTACCATTACCACACCATAAGTCATGCCATCTTTCACTGCATCTATCTGCTTGGCATCCAAATAGAGCGAAAGATCGGCCGGGAAAGCGAAATGAGTACGGTAAAGCGCCGCATCCTTTTCAGCTTCGGCAGCTTTAACGGCTTCTTGTTTCGCATCGCCCGTCAGGGTTTCTTTTGCCAGCTTCACTTTGGCATCGCGCGTTTCGTATATGTCATTCAGTTTAAAATAACGGTTGGCTATGATAGTTGTCACTTCACGGGCGGCAACGGTATCTGTCAACTCCAGTTTATCTACAATCTTCTGCGAACGTTTCACAATAGATTCCACGTAAGCCGGATCGCGGCCTTCACGGTCCAAATCCACTGCTCCGGCGGTAATGACTACCGCCATGAGCAACAGAAACATTATACCTGACTTTTGTATCATATCCTGTCTTCTTTCCTCCGTTTATTACATCAACTTTCCTTTAGAAGCCAATGTATCATAATTGTTTCTCAAATCAGACCAGTCAATACAATTTCTAGTGCTGATACCATTAATATATTTCTCAATATTTGTATAGCCGTCACCGGTACAGTCCTTATTAGCATCCGAAGGATCATTAGGATTCAAGCCATTTGCCTTTTCCCATTCATCGGGCATACCGTCACCATCCGTATCCACATACGGAGTGCCTTTGTATTCCGGATATCCCCCCATCTGGCGGATATCGGTGATGATACCCTGTTTATAAGAATCTTTCGGCAAGCGGCGATATTTAAACTGTCCGTCTTCTCCCATTGATTTAGGAGCCAGCCCGGTCAAATCACCGTTAGCATCCTTGGCCATCTTCTTATCATAATAAGGAACGCCTGTTCTCACTTCCTCTACAATACGTTCATCCACAATATCACGGCAAGGAATGTTGGCACCTGCATTTTTCAGTACAAAATCGTATGCATCATGTGCGGAAGTAATGCGGATGTACGGCATTTCAAAAGGACGGTTGCTACGCATATTCTCCGTATATCCATCTGTATTCGGCTGAGTTTCAATCTGGATACCACCTGCCCAGTTGTCCTCTGTAATGGCAGGATAGCCTTCCATAATATTACCATCAGCATAAACACGGCCATACACTTTATGATCCAATTTGCTTCGTCCCGCTTCGGGTTTCAGGATGCGATGCCCCACAGGAGTATCTTTCGGAGTGGCCGGTCCCGGTTTATAATAGTTGTTTATCATATTGAACATAGCGGTATAATCGCCACCGTCCGAAGAGCGATGTACCCAGTTGAACACCACATTGTTTACAAAATTGAAAACACCATTCCAACCGACGGAAGGATTACGTCCCGAATTACTTGCCCACAGGTTACGCATAAATGCACAATTCTCACCACCTAAAGTGCTGCCGAATGCATGATTGTAAGTATCCAGCGCTTTTGCCGAGATAGTATTCTGTATGGTAACATTTACGGTAGGCAGTTTCAGATCTTTTGATTCATATTGTCCTTCGCTGGGGTCGTACATATGGCGATAGAAAGAAATGTTCTCATCCAATCCCCAAGTACAAGAGCAATGGTCAATCATGATATTTCCAATCGGGTTGCCTCCGAAAGAATCGTCACGATGCCATACTTTTGTTTCGCCACGGCGGAAACGCATATGGCGTACCACTACATCATGCGTATTTACCCAAAAAGACTCTCCGGCAATACATACCCCGTCACCCGGAGCTGTCTGTCCTGCAATAGTGACATATGGAGCCCGGACGATAATGGGAGATTCCAATTTAATAATACCTGAAACATTGAAGACAATGATACGTGCTCCACCTGTTTCACAAGCCTCACGGAAAGAACCGGGACCACGGTCATTCAAATTAGTCACGGTAATCACCTTACCGCCACGACCGCCGAAACTGTACATACCTCCTCCTTCAGCACCGGGGAAAGCAGGAATTCGTGCCTGCGGCAAATCGTATGGACGGGAAGCCCACGAAATATACGGACGACCTTCTCTCGCTTCTTTCTGTACAACAGGCAATGCTTTTGCCCAGGCTTCGTCAGAGCGGCGACGTTCTTCACTCATCATTTTCTGGTAGGCTTGCTTCGCTTCCTCAGTCAACTGGGGATACTGGGCCATTGCCACTGGAGCAATAAAAGTAGCCATACACAGTCCTAAAAACATTTTTCTTTTCATACTTTATTCTTAAAAAATTATATCTGTGCTATAAGTAAGTTGGAATTTATATTCCGTTCTCTTTTTCTTAACAATTATCTTTTTCAAGACGCACTTTTCGGGGATATGTACTCAAAAATGCTTGTATCTGTCATAATAAACTAGCAGATATAAAACTATCGTATTAAATTATTTCCTAGCATCCAATGTGCCTTCTGATTCATAATAATCCAACCATCCTTTTGATTGTTCCAACCACGGATTCATATTCAATACATTAGAGGGCAGACCGGACAGATAATAGTTTTCCTGCCATGAAATTACTGCTTCCTGACCATTCACATTATCTACCGGAGTTTCTCTATCCTGTAAAACAAAGTGCTGGCTCCAGAACTCTCCCAACCTATTCATTTCGGCTTGTAAGTCTGCCGCATTATCCACATCTACAGGCTCAAAATCAGCAATGACAGAAACAAGAGGATCTGCCTTTCCATCATAATCCTTCACTTGTAAATATTTACCCACACGGGCAGTACCATTTAACGGCTCAATACCCAAGGTAGTACAGGTGGTATTGTTATCACTTGCATCATCATTATACAGCATCCAACGCCATAAATCCCAATAACGCTTACCCTCATAAGCTAATTCCACCTGACGCTCACGCAGACAAGCCTTAATAGCTTCATTCTTATCGGTAATCGTTCCCAAGCCATAATTATTGGATGCAGGAATACCTACACGGGCACGAATTTCACCAATTGTTTTCACTGAATTACTTATATCCCCCGTAGCTGCATAACATTCTGCAAGGTTCAACAACAATTCAGCATAACGATATTCGTATACATCAGTGCCATCCCATTGATATGTGTTTGCACTATTTTCAGCCGGATCGGACATTTTACGTACTATCGCCGGACTGCTGCCTTCATTTTCCGTGTAATAATGCAACTGAGAACCATCTTCTTTCGTTTCACTCCAACGATAATTCCAAACTACGGCATCTGCATCCTGATCATATCCCCATTTCGCTCCGGAGAAAGTAAACGTGTAATAGAAACGCGGATCACGATTCTTGAAGAATAAAGAACGGTCGTACCCGTTTATCGCCTCACCGTCATCATTTACAGCTTTGGAACCATCCGCCATCGGGAAAATAT
>ENA-OQKK01000047-OQKK01000047.1-human-gut-metagenome-genome-assembly--contig:-NODE-47-length-44043-cov-3.012091_pt1 | contig 44043 bp, 42 predicted proteins | sample MGYA00242648_ERZ504797 | MGnify/ENA primary metagenome ERZ504797 (study PRJEB26092, sample SAMD00036412) | human gut metagenome | host: Homo sapiens | study: EMG produced TPA metagenomics assembly of... | reverse complement strand
GATGTCGAACCCATCGAACGCCTGACGGAAACGCTTGCGTTTGTTCAGTATCGTCTCCCATGACAGTCCGGCTTGGAAGGTCTCGAGCACCAGCATCTCAAAGAGGTGGTGGTCATCATGCGACGGAACCGCCCATTCGGCATCGTGATAGGCAACATAGACGGGATTGCTGAGATTGCACCAGCCGCAGCGTGGTCTTATATCGTCCATGTGCTCTCCCTATGGGTCGTTGGAGACGGTCGGTTCTAGATGTTGATTCGATGTGTGATCTAGTATAAACGGTGTGTTCGGATAGCGGTCTGGATGTGCGGATTGTCTGAACCATATTTGCCGGATTGCAGGTATAAAGGGGTTAGTTACTGCGGTTGCGGGTATTTCGGTACTAGTTAGGGGTGATTCTGGGCTGTAACTCGACACCTTTTACCTGCAACCCACTCCCGCCCACGGGATTGCACAATCGGTTGCAGGTATTTTGGTGTCATTTGAGATTGGGAAGCGGAAATCGATGTCGCATGGAATCGAACTGACTAGCAGGTTGGGGTCCCAACATCACAAAAGTCCCTTTATACCGCAAGGCCTATATAGGTTCTACGGTCATCGGATAAAACCGGATAAATCGTTTAGCGGTCGGATAAAAGAAGAAGCCCAGAATCGTTGAGATTCCAGGCTTTTTTGTTTGTCGGGCTAGCGGGATTTGAACCCACGACATCCTGCTCCCAAAGCAGGCGCGCTACCAAACTGCGCTATAGCCCGATGCGCCATTAAGGCACAAATGAATCCATTGGTAAACGACGCTGGATACATTGCGTGTCGAGCATGTGAATTCAAAAGGTTCTGGATTCTCTTGATAGCTTATGAGTGACATCTTTATTCATTGATGCTCTACAACGACTAGGTTTGGATCTGCATCGATATCCGGCGCATCCGCTGGACTAACAAGGACCGTGCAAACGATGTGGCCCCCGACTTCCTGCGAGGAAGTCGGGGGCCACATCGTTTGCACGGTGGACTATCGGATCAATTCTGATCAGATCAGCTCGAGGTCGACATCGAGGCTGATCGGCTTGTCCGCCGGGATATGGTACTGGGGGTGCACCGGCGACATCCAGGAATCATCGCCGCCAACGCCCATCTGCTCTCCCATAGCACGAATCACCGTGTAATGGACCGGGGGCAGCTCGTAGGGATGCTTGGCACTCTCCATTTCATGGGGAGTGTAGGGCAGCGCAGAGAAGAACATGGGCTTTGCGGCATCTGCGGTAAACAGCAGCCCGCGACCCTTGCGGTCAACTACCTTTGCCCAGCGCACAGCGGTCTTTGCACCGCACTCCTGCGGCACAAGGTACTGTGCCATGTTGTCTGCGACCTTGTTCTGGTAAATGCCCAGCTTTGCACCATGCTGACGATCCCAGTAGGTCTCCGCAGGGCCGTTTCCGTACCACTCCACCGTGTCGTAGTCAGCGTCGATCTTGAACAGTACGCCGAACTCCGGCATTGCTGCAAGCCCTTCCACCGGGTCATAGTGCAGGGTGGTCTGGATGCGGCCATCACCGAACACACGGTACTGCAGGCTGCACTCTGCTGCGGGGCTGGTCTGGAGGTTATAGAGATAGGTCACGACCACGCTGTCGGCTTCCACCTCGCAGGTGGGGTTCTGGAGGATGGTGCCGCCATGAACAGACGGGATCTCCTTGCCGATGCCCTTGGCGGTAGCGTACAGGCTTGCCAGCTTCCACTGACCGCGAACGCCGCCCATGTTGTTGCCGCAGTCGTTGTCGGTGGGAGCGCGCCAGAAGTTGGGACGGGGAATCTCCTGAATCATCTCCTTGCCGGCATAGCGGTAGGAAGTCAGACCGCCGTTCAGATCGGAGAACAAAACATCGAAATTCTCACCACGGACACCGATGTTGTGTGTACCGTGCGTAACGGTAAACGGCGTGACCTTCTTGCTGGGAATGGAACGAACCACAGCGATCACACCCTGTCCAAAGGCGACTTCATGGCCTTTCTTTGCCCAGCTGGTGTCCTCCTTCAAACGGAAGCTGATGGTCACTGCATATTCACCGGGGAGTGCAGGAACCATAAACGGCAGCGGGAAGCTGGAACGCTCTTCGGGAGCAACCTCAATATTGGTCAGTTCCTGCTGCTGATACAGCTTTCCATCGCGATGCAGCAGAGCAACGCAGTCGAAAGCATCCGTAGAGGTGAACAGGTTCTTGTTCCAGACTTCAAAGCCAGAGTTGTCGATGGAAATGGCGATGTTCTGATAGCAGAACTTGACCTCCTGCATCTTGGGAGAAGGAGCACGGTCACCACCGTAGGCAATGCCGTTTCCGCTGAAATTATAGTCGGTAGGACGCTCACCGAAGTTGCCGCCGTAGGCTTGGAACCACTTGCCGTAGCGGTCTTTTTTCCAGATGGACTGGTCGATGTAATCCCAGATGAAGCCGCCCTGATAGCCGCAGTCCTTCTGGTCGGCAAGTTCCGTGTACTTGTGCAAAGCACCGTTGGAGTTGCCCATAGCATGAGAGTATTCGCACTCGATATAAGGCCGCTTATCGCCCTGTGCCAGATACTCTTTAATGTCCTTCACAGTGCTGTACATATGGCTCTCAATATCGGTGGTTCGAGGAAGCGGGGATCATTGACCACACCTTCGTAATGCACCAGACGGGTGTCATCAAAGCGGCGGACCATCTCTGCCATCTGGAGCAGGGTCTCGCCGCCAAACGATTCGTTGCCCAGAGACCAGATCAGAACAGCAGGATGGTTTTTGTCACGCTGGTAAGTGGAATTCATGCGGTCAAACAAGACAGCTTTCCACTCCGGCTTATCATTGGGCAAAACGCCCTCGATGCCGCGAATGCCAGCCTGATGAATATCCCATGTGCCATGGGATTCCAGATTGTTCTCTGCGATCAGATACAGACCATACTCGTCGCACAGGTCGTACAGTGCATCCTGATTCTGGTAATGGCTGGTGCGGATGGCATTGATGTTGTTCTGCTTCATGGTGATGATATCCCGAAGCAGTTCCTCATGGGTGTGTACGCCCACAGCACGACCCGTAATGGAGCTGAACTCATGACGGTTGGCACCCTTGAACACGATGCGCTTGCCGTTGAGCAGCATCCGATTGTTCTTCAACTCAAACTTGCGGAAACCGATTTTCTGCCCGGTCATCTCTACCAGATGGCCTGCATCGTCCAGCAGCTCAATTTCCAATTCATACAGAGCCGGGTCCTCTGCACTCCACAGGTGGGGGTTCTCCACCGCATGGCTGAACAACGCAGAGCCGCCGTTCAGCGGGATTTTTTCGGAGAACACTTCCAGTTCACTGCGGCGCAGGGTCAGACGGGCTGCGCCCTTACCCTCGCCAACTTCGGGCTGACCTGCGTGGATGATACCCATATCTACATCGGGGAGCATAAACGGCTTCCAACGAATAATATACTTTCAGCTTGCGTTTTCCTGTTCGTCAAGAATACGCCAGCCGTCCATCAGGTCTGAATTTTCCATAATAAAGGTGTGGGCAGTATCCTGTCCCCACGAGTTGTCGTATTTCAGCATCAGATAATCGCTCAACTCGGTTCGATTTTTGAACTTCAATAAGCGATACGGCTCCTGAAAAGCGACCTTTTCGACGAAATATACCGCATCCGATGTGGGAAGCATAACGCCGACATGACCGATCATAAGAGAATTGTCCGTTTCAGAGAACTGATCGTGCAGGACTACGGAGACGAGACGGATCTTATCATCTTCTACGAAGGAGAGACCGCGTTTCTTCCATTCCTGTTGAATCGTTTTCAAATGGGTAGGAATATCGGTCGTATTGGTGGTTTTAACTGGGGCGAACAGCGCATCAAATTTTTGCCGTTCATCGCCGCAAAGGGATTCCGGGTCAGAGTCCAGTGTTTCATAGTCCATAAACAGGGTGTCCTCGGCTGAGTCAAGGTCTGCCTTGCCCGTGACAGTGATAAAATCACCGAACAGCCCACAAGCGGTGATCCGACAGTTCCAGCCGGGGAAGGTGTCATATTTTTCCGTCCATGCGTCCTGCATGGAGTAAGGATCGTATTTCAGATCCAAAGGCTTGGCATTTTCAAACCCTGTGGTGAGCCATGCCGGGTCCACAGCATTGTTGAACTTTTGCACATGATCAAAGAAGGTCTGTATCCGCAGGTCGGATACGCCGGCATCCTGCAAAAGTTTGGAAAGAAGATCCTGTGTATCCGAATCTGCTAAATTGGAGTATTCGATTTGCTGAAGGACGGGCTGAGAAACTTTTTGAGTGCAGCCCCCTGCCAGAAGCGCACCGCAAAAAAGTGCAGCGGAGCAGACAAGAAAAGTTCGACGTTTCAAAAATGGTCACCTCGTTGTGTTTTTTGGAAAATTTCTTTGAGTGCCGGAGTCTCCACCATAGGCGAAGAGAGCAACGCCGTTGGTCTCGTAACGAATGGTATCACAGATAAACAAAGAAAATCAATGACTTCTGTCGTATGGTTCAATCCGCTGCGCCTGCCAATTTCAAAAATTTCTTGTCCGACTGGATGCTCTGGGTCACAAACTTCCCATCCCGGAACAATGCGTATGTTGTGACCGGTGCGGGCACATTTTGTGCCGTCTCTTTCTCTGTGATGTGGATGGTTTTGAACGGAATTCCATGTTCCTTTGCAGCCTCCTGCACCTTTGGCACCCAATAATAGGTGTAGGGGCACTGGTCGGTATAGTAGAGGACAAAACCGTCCTCCTCTACCTTGGGATGCTTGGCGCAGGCCTTGAATTTTGGCGGCTGGGCACTCTCTGCAAGGGGCAGGTACATGAGGTTGATGCCACAATCGGAGATGTCCGAAACCTTGAAGCCCTTATGGGTCAAAAACTTGGGGTCGGCGAGAAACTCCCGTTTGCGCCCCTCTGCACACAGAATGCAAACACCGTTTTTGCCCTGCGCCTTGGCATCCCGAAGGCATTTTTCCAGCAGTTCGCTGGAATAGCCGTGACCCTTCATGGAGCCGGAGACCCACAGGCAGTTGATATAAAGCCAGCCTGCCGCATCAATGGGCACCCATGCGTTTTCTGCCGGGATGTACTCGATAAAGCATTTGCCGCGCTCTGCACTGCGGTAAAAAACAGCCCCTCCTCAAAGCGCTGCTTGAGCCATTCCTTCTTGGCAAGGCTCTGTTTGCCGGACATGGCACAACAGATATGTTCCTTGTCGATGTTTTCTCTGGTAACTCTGATATAGTCCATCTTGCAGTCCCTCCTAAGTTGCAAAAAGCCGCTGTGCCGCAGAGCGCTTCTCCGACACAGCGGCTTTTTTGTTTTTGGCTGCGGCTTACCGCATTCGTCCATCGCCGCCCATCAAGGCGGTCATTTCCTCAATATAGTCCAGCGGGAACGGCGGAGCGCACAGGGGCTTCATGGCAATGCTCATGAGCTTCATGGGGTTGTCGTCTGCCGCCACCCGGTTGGAGCTGAGTTTTCCGCAGCGTTTGCAGCGGTGGATGATGGCCCATTCGCCGCCCTTGCGTACCCAGACTGCCAACGGCTCCATGATGCCGCCGCAGTCGGAGGCACGGTCGCCGGGTTCCTCGTCCACATGAAGGCTGGACAGGCAGTTGGGGCAATGGTTGCGGTGGTCGCTCCCTGCATTTTGCGGGGTGCAGACCCGTCCGCAGACTTTGCAGGTAAAGGCATCGTTGCAGGCGTGGGTCTTATAGTAACCTTTTTCAAAGGTCTTGCGTTTGTTTTCACGGTTCATGGTAATATCCTCCTGAAACTTGTTCATTACTCGTTTTCGGGAGGAGTGGCTTGTGGTTCTGCCAGACCTCCCGGTCAGGCCACAAGTCCCAGTGCAAATGTAGTATGTTTCAAAAAGCTCTCCTTTGATTATAGCATTTATGACTTTTTTCTGCTTCAACTAAAACTCAAAAATTCCTTTATTTTTCACCTCCCACAATGTTAAAGGTCCGGAAGAACAGCTTTACATGGGCATCCAGCTTTTCAAGGCTTTCAGCTTCCCGTTCCGGCTGGCGGTCGCAGATGCTCAGCAGGACGATGATCGGGGAAACATACATCCACGCCAGGGTATCCGGGTCTTCGTTTCGCAGTTCGCCGTTTGCAACCAGCGCACGGAAGATGCCTGCATGGTAGGAGATCATCCAATCCACATAGCGTTTGGAAAGCAGTTCGGCAAACTTGGGGGAACGGAACTGCTCCAGCGTCATCATCCGGCGGAACTGGCTGATGGTTTTATCGTGCAGCGAATAAAGGAAGATCTGTCGGACTTTTTCAACCAGCAGCTCCTCTGAGATGCGGGAGAAAACCGGGATATCCTTTTGGGAATCCTGTACATGGACCGAGATCTCAGCGGTGTCTTTCTGGTAGTGCGCCGAAGTTGTTTCCAAAATCGCATCAAAAATCGCCTGCTTGCTGGGGAAGTGGTTGTACAGCGAGGGAGCCTTGATGCCGACCGCTTTTGCAATTTCACCCACGCTGACGGCATCGTATCCTTTGGTCGAAAACAGTTCCAGAGATTTTTCCAGAATGCGCTGCTTGGTATCTTCCATTTTCCTTTGCCTTTCGCTAACTAATATTCGTTAGTTCTACTATAATCGAAAAAGTTCCCATTGTCAAGAGGTTTTTCTGGAAGACAACGAAACTCCGTCATTACCGCAGGCTAACGGCAACGATCAACAGAACACCAGGTTGTGTTCGCTTCAGCTTTGCAGCTGCAGGCTTTTTCTTTGCCGGGATTTATGCTATACTTATGAAATAAATCAAATCAATGGGCAGGAGGAACCAGCGTGGAGGATTACCGCACCATCCGGGGCAGGGCCACCGGCGAATATGAGGAAAAGAAGAGCCGCTTTATTGCGCAGCTCTCCTTTGCGGACAGCGAGGAAAAGGCGGTGGCTTTTTTGGAGCAGGTGCGGGCAGCCAACCGCACGGCCCGGCACAATGTGTACGCCTACCGCCTGCGGGAGGGCAACCGGGAGCGCTACTCCGATGACGGTGAACCGGCCAAGACGGCGGGAACTCCGGCACTGGAAGTGCTGCAGCACAGCGGTTTGACCGACCTTGTCGTGGTCATCACCCGGTACTTTGGCGGCGTGCTGCTGGGCACCGGCGGCCTGGTGCGGGCCTATACCTACCGCTACCGCCCGCGCGCTGGAAGCCGCCGAGGTAGTCACGGTGCGCAGTGTGGTGGAGTTGGAGGTAACGGTGGACTACTCACTCTACGAGCGGGCGGCGCTGCTCATCCAGGCGGCGGGGGCAAAGCTTGCAGACCCTCAGTTCACCGACCGTGTCACCCTGCGCTGGCAGATGCCCGAGGGTACGGAGCCGCCCTTGCTGGAGCAGCTCCGGGAGTTGACCCGGGGTGGCGCACAGGTGAGTGTATCGCAGCCGTTCTACGCTCCGTTCTGACCGGAAAATTGCCTGCCGTTATGACACAGACTTCCCTGCGGGGAAGGCTGGCGAGCGGCAGCAAGATCGAGAAATTTTATTCGTTCCAAGACAAAAACTTTCCCCCTTCGACAGGGCGGGTGTGCTATACTTGCCGCAGACGCGGCATGGGGATCGGCTGCGCCGTGCGAGAGGAGGGGGAGAAAACAGAAAGTGAGGGTTCCTGATGGATGTACGACAGCGCACCGAAGAGATCGAGCGGCTGACCTTGGCCCCCTGGGCAACATTCAGCGATGCCAGCCGGGGCCGGGTGAGGCCCGAAGAGCAGGACCCTATCCGTCCGGTGTTCCAGCGGGACCGTGACCGGATCATCCACTGCAAGGCGTTCCGGCGGCTCAAGCAGAAAACGCAGGTATTTCTCTCGCCGGAGGGCGACCTCTACCGCACCCGGCTTACCCACACGCTGGAGGTGGCGCAGATCGCCCGCACCATTGCCCGCGCCTTGCGTCTCAACGAGGATTTGACCGAGGCCATCAGTCTGGCCCATGACCTGGGGCACACGCCCTTTGGCCACGCAGGGGAGAGCGCACTGGACAAGCTCTGCCCGGAGGGATTCCGGCATTATATGCAGAGCCTGCGTGTGGTGGACAAGCTGGAAAAAGACGGCAGGGGCCTGAACCTGACCTGGGAGGTGCGCAACGGCATCGTGACCCATACCAAGGGCACCTGGGCGGCCACCCCGGAGGGACGCATCGTCCGCATGGCGGATCAGATCGCCTTTGTGAACCACGATATCGAGGATGCCGTGCGTGCCGGTGTGCTGGACCCGGCCACCCTGCCCAGAGAATGCACCGCCGTGCTGGGGGAGACGAAGTCGCAGCGCATCACCACCATGATCAACAGCATCCTGCGCAGCAGCGAGGGGGATGTGCAGGTGGGCGCAGAGGAGAACGAAGCCTTCCTGGCCCTCAAGGACTTCATGTACTGCACCGTCTATGTGGATCGCAGCGCCAAAAAGGAAGAACAGAAGGTGGAAAAGGTGCTCACCGAGCTGTACGAGTATTACCTGACCCACATCGAACAGATGTCCAACTTCTACCTGCAGCTGGCCTATCAGGAAGGACGCGACCGCGCAGTGACGGACTATATCAGCGGCATGAGCGATGAATTTGCCATCCGTACCTTTGAGGATGTCTTTGTGCCCCGCAAGTGGCATGTGTTATAAAAGGAGCATCGGAATACCAAAATGATCCCACACGAATATATTGAGGAACTGACCCGCCGCACCGATATCGTGGATGTGGTGGGCAACTATGTCCAGCTCAAGCGGAAGGGGCGGCTGTATGGCGGCCTGTGCCCCTTCCACAGCGAAAAGACCCCCTCGTTCTACGTCTACCCGGACACCCAGAGCTTTTACTGCTTTGGCTGCGGTGTGGGCGGCGATGTCATCCACTTCGTCCGCCGCATCAACAGCATCGACTACACCGAGGCGGTCAAGATGCTGGCTGCCCGCGCAGGGATGCCGGAGCCGCAGGAGGACGACAAGACGGGCCGCCTGCGCAGCCGTATCCTTTCCATGAACAAGGAAGCCGCGCGGTATTTCCACGCCTGCCTGAACTCCACGGTCGAGGAAGCCCGGCAGGCCCGGGCCTACTGGCGGCGGCGCGGTCTGGACGACAAGACCATCGTCCGGTTCGGGCTGGGCTATGCACCGGATGATGGGCAGGGGCTGTACCAGTATCTGCGCGATAAGGGGTACAACCAGCAGGAGCTGGATGCCAGCGGCCTGTTCAAGCGCAGCCAGTCAGGCCGGATCTACTGCCTGTTCTGGAAGCGGGTGATGACCCCCATCTTTGACCTGCGGGGCAACATCATAGCCTTTTGGCGGGCGTGTGATGGACGATTCCAAACCCAAGTACGTCAACAGCCCCGAGACACTGGTCTATCACAAGTCCGGATACCGTGTTCGCTCTGCAGATCGCCAAGAAGAGTGCTTCCCGGCGGTTCGTTCTCTGCAGGGTTACATGGACGTTATTTCCATGCATCAGCGGGGATCGACACGGCGGTCTGCGCCTGCGGCACGGCCTTGACTCCGGATCAGGTAAAGCTCATCAGCCAGTACGCGGAGGAAGTCATCCTGAGCTACGACTCGGATGAGGCCGGCCAGAAGGCTACCCTGCGCTCGCTGGAACTGTTCCGCAACAGCCCGGTCAAGGTGGGTGTGCTGCAGATCCCGGGTGCAAAAGATCCGGATGAGTACATCAAAAAGTATGGCTCCGAGCGGTTCAAGGCACTGCTGGACGGCGTGGGCAACGCGCTGGACTTCCGGCTGGGGCGGCTCAAGAACAAATACGACCTCAAGCAGGATGCCCAGCGGCTGGAATATGTCAAAGAAGCTGTGAATATGCTGGCGGAGCGCTCCAACCCCACCGAGCAGGAGGTCTACGCCGGGCGGCTGGCCGAGGAGACGAACATCTCCAAGAACGCCATTATGACCCAGCTTGCCGATGCAGTAAAGCGCTCCAACAGCAAACGCCGGTGGGCGCAGAATCAGGCACGGCTGCAGTCCGGTGAGATGCACCAGATCAGCGTGCCTTACAGTGCGGGCGGCTCTCAGGCGCTGGGGGTTGCCTCGGCAGAACAGCGGCTGCTGGCCGCCATGCTCCGGGAGCCCAGCTATATCCCGCAGGTGCGGGCCCAGCTCAGCCCGGAAAAGTTCGTTCTGCCCCAGCAGAAAGAGCTGTACGAAGCATTTCTGCAGTGCCGGGAGCAGGGGATCGAGATCAGCCTTTCCACTCTGCGCCCCTTTGTGAGCGAAGAGGCGCTGAATGAGTTGAGCCGCCTTGCGGCACAATACAGCGATGTGAACTGTACGCCGGACGATATCCGGCTCTATCTGGACCGCATTGCCCGGGGCACCCCCGTGGCAGGCAAGGCGGCCGAAATGTCCAATGATGATTTGATACGGTATCTCCAGTCGATGCGAGAAAAGAAGCAGGGCACAGAACCTGCGGACGACTGACCGTTCCTCTCCTCCGGCTGGAGCTGGAAGGAGAAAGAATCATGCGGAAATTGTCGCAGACGGAAGAACTGGTAAAGATCCTGGCAGGCCGGGCCCGCCGCCATACCCTGACACCCGAGCAGATCAGCCGGGCCATGGATGAGCAGGAATACGATGTATCCGGGCTGGATGCGCTGTATGCGGCGCTGGAAGCCCGGGGCATCCGTGTAACCGAAGAAGAAGCGGACATGCCCATGCTGGATGAAACACAGATCGGGGAACTGGAGCACGAGCTCTCAGCCGAGGGCGTAGCGCTGGATGACCCGGTGAAGGCTTATCTGAAGGAGATCGGCCGGGTGCCGCTGCTGACAATGGAACAGGAGCTGGAGCTTGCCCGGGCTGCGCAGGCCGGGGATGCGGATGCCCGGCGGAAGCTGAGCGAAGCAAACCTGCGGCTGGTGGTCTCGGTGGCCAAGCGGTATGCCGGGCGGGGGCTGCCCTTCCTTGACCTCATTCAGGAAGGGAACCTCGGCCTGATGAAGGCAGCGGAGAAGTTTGAACCTGACCGGGGGTTCCGGTTCTCGACCTACGCGACATGGTGGATCCGGCAGTCCATCACCCGGGCCATTGCCGATCAGGGGCGGGTCATCCGCATCCCAGTGCATCTGGTGGAGAGCATCAACCGGGTGAAAAAGACGGCAGGGGAGCTTTTGCGCAAAAACGGCAGGGAACCCACAGCCGAAGAGATCGCCGTCCGGCTGGACATGGAGCCTGACCGGGTGCGGGAGCTGCTGCAGCTGGCGCAGGACCCCATCAGCCTGGAAACACCGGTGGGTGAGGAAGAGGATGCCCACCTGGAGGATTTTATTCAGGATGAGGAAGCAGGCGTTCCGGTGGACGAGGCCGGGCGGGAACTGCTGCGGCGGGAGCTGGCAAATGTCCTCAAGAGCCTGACACCCCGGGAGGAGCGGGTGCTGACCCTGCGCTTCGGGCTGGAGGACGGGCAGGCCCGTACTCTGGAAGAGCTGGGAAAGGAGTTCAACGTGACCCGGGAACGCATCCGGCAGATCGAGGCCAAGGCTCTGCGCAAGCTCCGCCATCCCAGCCGCGCAAAGCGACTGCGGGATTATCTGGAAGAAATGAGTATGTAAGGGCACCGCAGGCAGCTGCGGTGTCTTTTTGCATGGGCAGGGGAGAGTGCGCATCAAGAGCCAAGGTGTACAAAATGCACAAGGGTGTTTTTGGTGAGAACGTGCAAAACTCAAAAATCAAGAGCCAAAATACGCAAAGCTTACACGCGCCCGTGCGTACCATGAAATCGCGGGCTTGACAAAAATATTGGGCCAAAATGCGAAAAATGGCTTGACAGCAAGGCTTTTGAGGTGTATACTGCATTAGTATCACATAATGGCCTAGTGCGCCAAAAAGGGAGCTGCACTGGAAGCAGCTGGACGGTGTTGACCGAAAAGTTTGTGAAAAGCGACGAACTTCCTTGGAGGATACGGGTCGATTTATGTGTGTGTGCTCAAATCTGACCCGTATAACGCAATATCCGTAGAGTATAAAAGTAAGGAGTGGTTGATTTTATGATGAAAGTCAAGCCCGTAAAGCTCGGCAAAACCGAGCGCATGAGCTTCTCCCACATCGACGAAGTCATCAGTATGCCGAACCTGATCGAGGTCCAGAAGAACTCTTACCAGTGGTTCCTGGACGAGGGCCTGAAAGAGGTCTTCCACGACATCGGCACCATTGAGGACTACACCGGTAACCTGGCGCTGAGCTTCGTGGACTTCCGTCTGGATAAGGAGCCCAAGTACAGCATCAAGGAGTGCAAGGAGCGCGACGTGACCTACGCTGCCCCCCTGCGTGTGACTGCCCGTCTGCTGAACAAGGAGACCGGCGAGGTCAAGGACCAGGAAATTTTCATGGGCGACTTCCCGCTGATGACCGATGCGGGCACCTTTGTGATCAACGGTGCCGAGCGTGCCATCGTCAGCCAGCTGGTCCGTTCTCCCGGCGTATTCTACGGAGATGCCAAAGATAAGGTAGGCAACGACCTGTACAGCGCAACCATGAACCCCAACCGCGGTGCATGGCTGGAGTACGAGACCGATGCCGCCAACGTGTTCTATGTCCGTATCGATAAGAACCGCAAGCTGCCCGTCACCGTGCTGTGCCGTGCGCTGGGCCTTTCCTCTGATGAGGAAATCCTGAACTTCTTCGGCGAGGATGAGCGCATCCTGGCCACTCTGGAGAAGGACACCACCAAGAACCAGGACGAGGGCCTGCTGGAGGTCTACCGCAAGCTGCGTCCCGGCGAGCCCCCCACGGTGGAGTCCGCTACCAACCAGATCAACATGCTGTTCTTCGATCCGCGCCGCTACGACCTGTCTCGTTTTGGCCGCTACAAGATGAACAAGAAGCTGTCTCTGGCCCGCCGCATCACCGGCTTTGTTGCCGCTGAGAACATCGTTGCTCCCCTGACCGGCGAGATCATCGTTGGGGCTAAGGGCAAGATCACCCGTGAGCTGGCCGAGAAGGCAGATGCCGCCGGTGTGGATACCGTTATTCTGAGCATCGAGGGCAAGAAGGTCAAGGTCATCACCAACGGCTGTGTGGACGCACAGGGCTTCTTCTCCTTTGATGTCAAGGAGTGCGGCATCAACGAGCGCTGCTCCTTTGATGAGATCAAGAAGATCCTCGACACCACCTCCGATGTGGAGGAGCAGAAGGAAATGCTCCGCCGCAACCATGACCAGCTGATCGGCCGCACCGTCACCGTGAAGGACATCCTGTCCTCCATCAACTACCTGAACGGTCTGGGTCACGGCGTTGGCACCACCGATGATATCGACCATCTGGGCAACCGCCGCATCCGCAGCGTTGGTGAGCTGCTGCAGAACCAGTTCCGCATCGGCTTCTCCCGCATGGAGCGCGTCATCCGTGAGCGCATGACCCTGCAGAGCCAGGATCAGAGCGTTATCACCCCGCAGGCACTGATCAATATCCGTCCTGTGGTCGCCGCCATCAAGGAGTTCTTCGGCTCCTCTCCGCTGTCTCAGTTCATGGACCAGAACAACCCTCTGGCCGAGCTGACCCACAAGCGCCGTCTGTCTGCTCTGGGCCCCGGCGGTCTGAGCCGTGACCGCGCAGGTTTCGAGGTCCGTGACGTTCACTACAGCCACTATGGCCGTATGTGCCCCATTGAGACCCCTGAAGGCCCCAACATCGGTCTGATCTCCTATCTGGCATCCTACGCCAAGATCAACGAGTACGGCTTCGTTGAGGCTCCTTACCGCAAGGTCAAAAAGACTTACGACGAAAACGGCAAGCTGATCGATCAGGTCGTTACCGATGAAGTGGAGTATATGACCGCTGACGTCGAGGACGAGTACGTTGTTGCTCAGGCCAACGAGCCTCTGGATGAGACCAAGCACTTCATCCGTCCCCGCGTTTCTGCCCGCCGCCGCGATGAGATCCTGGAAATCGACGCCGAGAAGGTCGATTACATGGACGTCTCGCCCCGAATGATGGTTTCTGTTGCAACCGCCTGCATCCCCTTCCTGGAGAACGATGACTGTAACCGTGCTCTGATGGGTTCCAACATGCAGCGTCAGGCAGTGCCTCTGATGGTCACCCAGCAGCCCATCGTTGCTACCGGTATGGAGTACAAGGCTGCTACCGACTCCGGCACTGCAGTTCTGGCCAAGAACGACGGCATCGTGGAGAAGATGGGATGCCGACCATGTGGTGGTCCGCAACACCAAAGGGTGAGCTGGAGGATTACGCTCTGGTCAAGTTTGCCCGCTCCAACGCAGGCACCTGCATCAACCAGCGCCCCATCGTTGAGGTGGGCGAGAGCGTCAAGGCCGGTCAGGTGCTGGCCGACGGCCCCGCAATGCGCAACGGTGAGATCTCTCTGGGTAAGAACGCCCTGATCGGCTTTATGACCTGGGAGGGCTACAACTACGAGGACGCTGTCCTGCTGAACGAGAAGATCGTCCGCGAGGATGTGTATACCTCGATCCATATTGAAGAGTACGAGACCGAGTCCCGTGACACCAAGCTCGGACCTGAGGAGATCACCCGTGATATCCCCAACGTCTCCGAGGATGCCCTGAAGGATCTGGACGAGCGCGGCATCATCCGCATCGGTGCCGAGGTCAAGAGCGGCGACATCCTGGTCGGCAAGGTCACCCCGAAGGGTGAGACCGAGCTGACCGCTGAGGAGCGCCTGCTCCGCGCCATCTTTGGCGAGAAGGCCCGCGAAGTCCGTGATACCTCTCTGCGTGTGCCCCACGGCGAGTACGGCATCATCGTGGATGTCAAGGTCTTTACTCCTGAAAACAGCGATGAGCTGCAGCCCGGTGTCCGCGAGGTCGTCCGCTGCTACATCGCTCAGAAGCGTAAGATCAGCGTCGGCGATAAGATGGCAGGCCGTCACGGCAACAAGGGTGTCGTTTCCCGTATCCTGCCGCAGGAGGATATGCCTTACCTGCCCGACGGCACCCCGCTGGACATCGTGCTGAACCCCCTGGGTGTTCCTTCCCGTATGAACATCGGTCAGGTGCTGGAAGTCAACCTGGGCTACGCTGCCAAGGCATGCGGCATCAAGGTTATGACCCCCGTGTTCGATTCCGCGCGTGAGAACGACATCGGCGATACCTTCGATACCGCCCGTGAGCTGTGGCACGGTGAGAATGCTCCCGCATATCCCACCAAGCTGCCCAAGATCATGGGTGAGAAGGGCCACATCATCGACTTCTCCAAGATCGAGCTGGACCGTGATGGCAAGACCACCGTTTACGATGGCCGTACCGGCGAGAAGTTCGATAACCGCGTTACCGTTGGTTATATGTACTACCTCAAGCTGCATCACCTGGTCGATGATAAGATCCATGCCCGTTCCACCGGCCCCTACTCTCTGGTTACCCAGCAGCCTCTGGGCGGCAAGGCTCAGTTCGGCGGTCAGCGCTTCGGCGAGATGGAAGTCTGGGCTCTGGAAGCTTACGGTGCCGCTTACACCCTGCAGGAGATCCTGACCGTCAAGTCCGATGACGTTGAGGGCCGTGTCAAGACCTACGAGGCCATTGTCAAGGGCGAACCCATCCCGCAGCCCGGCATCCCCGAGTCCTTCCGCGTTATGCTGAAGGAGCTGCAGTCTCTGGGTATGGACGTTGTGGTCCAGGACAAGGACGGCAACGAGATCGATATGCGCCAGAACTTCGACGACGAAGAGACCGGCTTTGATATGCGTGATGTTGCAGGTTCCGAGACTGTTACCAACGAGAATGAGCTGCTGAACGATTACACCATCAAGGATGCTGACGCAGGCTTCGATGATCCTTCTGTGCTGGAAGATGACAACTCCGGCAGTGCGGCTCCCGCTTCCGACGAAGTGGATTTTTAACTAGAGATTAAGAAAGGGTTCGTTTCATGGAAAACAACGTTTTCGATTCCATTAAAATCGGCCTGGCTTCTCCGGAGCAGATCCGCAACTGGAGCTACGGCGAGGTCAAGAAGCCTGAAACCATCAACTACCGCACCCTGAAGCCGGAGCGCGACGGCCTGTACTGCGAGCGCATTTTTGGACCTACCAAGGACTGGGAGTGCCACTGCGGCAAGTACAAGCGCATCCGCTACAAGGGCAAGATCTGCGATCGCTGCGGTGTCGAGGTCACCAAGGCAAAGGTTCGCCGTGAGCGCATGGGCCACATTGAGCTGGCCGCGCCCGTCAGCCACATCTGGTACTTCAAGGGCATCCCCAGCCGCATTGGCCTGATGCTGGACATCAGCCCCCGCCTGCTGGAGAAGGTCCTGTACTTTGCAAGCTATATCGTTACCAATCCCGGTCTGACCCCGCTGGAAAAGAAGCAGCTGCTGACCGAGAAGGAATACCGTGAGATGCGTGAGCGCTACGGCGATGAGTTTGAGGCATCCATGGGTGCTGAGGCCATCCAGGAGCTGCTGAAGGAGATCGATCTGGATCAGCTGAGCGCTGAGCTGACCGCTGAGGTGGAAAAGTCCTCCGGCCAGAAGAAGGTCCGCATCCTGAAGCGTCTGGAGGTCGTGGAGGCATTCCGCATTTCCGGCAACCGCCCCGAGTGGATGGTCATGGACGTGCTGCCCGTGCTGCCCCCCGATCTGCGCCCCATGGTCCAGCTGGACGGCGGCCGTTTTGCCACCTCCGACCTGAACGACCTGTACCGCCGCGTGATCAACCGCAACAACCGTCTGCGCCGCCTGCTGGAGCTGGGTGCTCCCGACATCATCGTGCGCAACGAGAAGCGTATGCTGCAGGAAGCAGTGGACAGCCTGATCGACAACGGCCGCCGCGGCCGTCCGGTCACCGGCCCCAACAACCGCGCACTAAAGAGCCTTTCCGATATGCTGAAGGGCAAGCAGGGCCGCTTCCGTCAGAACCTGCTGGGCAAGCGTGTTGACTACTCCGGCCGTTCCGTTATCGTCGTCGGCCCTGAGTTGAAGATGGACCAGTGCGGTCTGCCCAAGGAGATGGCTCTGGAGCTGTTCAAGCCCTTTGTCATGAAGGACCTGGTGGAGAAAGGCATTGCCAACAACATCAAGTCCGCCCGCAAGATGGTCGAGCGTGCAAAACCCGAAGTGTGGGACAGCCTGGAGACCGTGATCAAGGGCCACCCGGTCCTGCTGAACCGTGCACCTACCCTGCACCGTCTGGGCATTCAGGCCTTCAACCCCGTGCTGGTCGAGGGCCGTGCCATCAAGCTGCACCCCCTGGCATGTACCGCATTCAACGCCGACTTCGACGGTGACCAGATGGCAGTTCACCTGCCCCTGGGCGAGGATGCCTGCCGTGAGGCCAAGATGCTGATGCTGGCTTCCGGCAACCTGCTGAAGCCCTCTGACGGCGCACCTGTTACCGTTCCTACTCAGGATATGATCCTGGGCAGCTACTACCTGACCACCGTTCGTGAGAATGAAGAGGGTGCAGGCAAGATCTTCCGTGATGAGAACGAGGCCCTGATGGCCTACGCAGAGCACGTTGTGACCCTGCACGCTCCCATCAAGGTCCGCCGCACCATGGTCATTGATGGTGTGGAGCGCACCGGTCTGGTGGATGCCACCGTCGGCCGGATCATCTTCAATAACCCCGTTCCTCAGAACCTGGGTTATATCGACCGCACCGACCCGGAGCACTGGCTGGAGTATGAGGTCAGCTTCCGCGTGACCAAAAAGACCCTGCCCGACATCATTTCCCGCTGCATGACCCGCAATGGCACCCGTGCCTGCGCAAAGATGCTGGACTCCATCAAGGCTCAGGGCTATAAGTACTCCACCCTGTCTGCAATCTCTGTTGCTGTGTGTGACGCTGTCATTCCTCCGCAGAAGGACGAGCTGATCGCTGACGCGGATAAGCAGGTCTCTCAGGTCAACAAGCTGTTCAACCGCGGCCTGATCTCTGAGAACGAGCGTTACACCCAGACCATCAACATCTGGCAGGCAACCACCGATAAGGTCTCCAAGGCTCTGGCAGCCAACCTGCCCAAGGACAACGAGATCTTTATGATGGCTGATTCCGGTGCGCGTGGTTCTATGAACCAGATCAAGCAGCTGGCCGGCATGCGCGGCCTGCTGGCCAACACCGCAGGTAAGACCATCGAGATGCCCATTCGTGCAAACTACCGCGAAGGTCTGAACATCCTGGAATATTTCGTTTCCGCCCGTGGCGCTCGTAAGGGTCTGGCCGATACCGCTCTGCGTACCGCTGACTCCGGCTACCTGACCCGCCGCATGGTCGATGTCTCTCAGGAGGTCATCGTCCGTGAGATCGACTGCGGCACCACCGACGGCCTGTGGGTCTCTGAGATCCACGAGGGCAAGGAGAAGATCGAGAGCTTCCGTGAGCGTATCATCGGTCGCTACGCCGTGGGCGATGTGATCAACCCCGTCACCGGCGAGGTCATTGTACCTGAGGGTCAAGATGATCGACCTGTACGATGCCAACGACATCGAGGCCGCAGGCATCACCAAGCTGAAGATCCGCAGCCTGCTGACCTGCCGCGCCAAGGTCGGGTGTCTGCGCACACTGCTACGGCAGCGATATGGCAAACGGTGAGCCCGTCCAGCTGGGCGAGTCCATCGGTGTCATCGCAGCAGAGTCCATCGGCGAGCCCGGTACCCAGCTGACCATGCGTACCTTCCATACCGGCGGTATCGCATCTGCTGAGGATATTACCCAGGGTCTTCCCCGTGTTGAGGAGCTGTTCGAGAGCCGCCGTCCCAAGAGCATGGCCATTATGAGCGAGATCTCCGGTGTTGTCTCTCAGGATGACACCAAGAAGAACGTCGTCATCAAGGTCACCGGTAAGGACGAGAACGGTGCCGAGGTGGTGAAGAGCTACTCCATCCCCTTCACCCAGCATGCTCGTGTCATGCCCGGCGATCGTGTGGAGAAGGGCGACATCATCACCCGCGAAGGTGTTCTGTATCCCCAGGATATCCTGGCCATCAAGGGTCTGAGCGATGTGCAGAACTACCTGATCAGCGAGGTCCAGAAGGTCTACCGTCTGCAGGGCGTTGAGATCAACGATAAGCATATCGAGGTCATCGTCCGTCAGATGTGCCGCAAAGTCCGTGTGACCGACTCCGGCTCCTCCGACCTGATCGGCGGTGCACTGGCAAACCGTCTGGAAGTTGAGAACATCAACGCCGAGCTGCAGAAGCGCATTGATGACGGTGAAGAGGGCATCAAGCTGGTCGAGTATCAGCAGGTGCTGCTGGGCATCACCAAGGCTGCCCTGGCAAACGAGTCCTTCCTGTCTGCCGCATCCTTCCAGGAGACCACCCGTGTCCTGACCGAAGCCGCCATCAAGGGCAAGGTTGACCCGCTGGCCGGCCTGAAGGAGAACGTCATCATCGGTAAGCTGATCCCCGCTGGTACCGGTCTGCCGGAGGTGCGTGAGGATCTGAAGCGCCGTGAGCAGGAGCGCGACGAGGCTGTTGCCGCTGAGCTGGCTGCAGCAAACCAGCAGTAAAACTCTGTCCTGCCCGGAACTGAATCGATCCATGAGCCGCCTTTCCCTGAACGCAGGGGAGGGCGGCTTTTTTTGATTTGAAACTCCCTCCGTCATTGCTTCGCAATGCCACCTCCCTCTGGGAGGGAGGCCTGCCTGGCCCGAAGCAGGGGAAAGGCCCCCTCTGAGAGGGAGCTGTCTGCGCAGCAGACTGAAGGAGTAAAGGAAAAATCAGCGGCTGAGTCCTTCGGCGAATAAACAAAAAAATATTGGAAAAACTGTTGACATTCCTAATCAAAACGAGTATTATATAACTGTTGCGCGTCCCCATAGGGGAAGTGCGGCTAAAAAGTCGGAAAATATCCGATGTTCACTATTAAGAAAGGAGAAACAAAATGCCTACTTTTAACCAGCTTGTACGCAAAGGCCGTGAGGTCCTGGTTACCAAGAGCACCGCTCCCGCCCTGCAGAAGACTTATAACTCTCAGAAGAAGCAGTACTCTGATCTGAGCAGCCCCCAGAAGCGTGGTGTCTGCACTGCAGTTCGTACCATGACCCCCAAGAAGCCTAACTCTGCTCTGCGTAAGGTTGCTCGTGTCCGCCTCACGAATGGTATCGAGGTCACCTCTTACATTCCCGGTATCGGCCATAACCTGCAGGAGCACTCCGTCGTGCTGATCCGTGGCGGCCGTGTTAAGGACCTGCCCGGTGTGCGTTACCACATCATCCGTGGTACCCTGGATACTCAGGGTGTGGCAGGCCGTAATCAGGCCCGCTCCAAGTACGGCGCAAAGCGTCCTAAGGCCGGTGCTGCAAAGAAGTAATTGAGGACAACCGCCATAAACGGCTTTCCATTATATAAATAACAAGTCCGCATTGTGCGGAGGGTAACGGTTTATGTAAGGTCAGCTCTTTGTGACACAACGGGAGTTTTATTACTTTCGAGTACCGATGATATCATTCTGTGAAGGAGGGAAGAAAGATGCCTAGAAGAGGTAACATTGCTAAGCGCGATGTCTTAGCTGATCCTATTTACAATTCCAAGATGGTCACCCGTCTGGTCAACAGCGTGATGCTGGATGGCAAGAAGGGCGTCGCTCAGAAGATCGTTTACGAGGCTTTCTCCATGATTCAGGAAAAGACCGGCAACGATCCTCTGGAAACTTTCGAGAAGGCGATGGAGAACATCATGCCCAGCCTCGAGTGCAAGACCCGCCGTGTTGGTGGTGCTAACTACCAGGTTCCTCTGGAAGTCAGCCCTGCCCGCCGCGAGACCCTGGGTCTGCGCTGGCTGACCGCTTACAGCCGCAGCCGTGGTGAGAAGACCATGGCCCAGCGTCTGGCCGCTGAGATCATGGATGCTGCCAACAACACTGGTAATGCCGTGAAGAAGCGCGAGGATACCCACAAGATGGCCGAGGCCAACAAGGCTTTCGCTCATTTCCGTTATTGATCTGTTCTGTAGGAGGTTAATTTCATGGCTACACCCAGAGAAGTTTCTCTTCAGATGACGAGAAATATCGGCATTATGGCCCACATTGATGCTGGTAAGACGACTACCACCGAGCGTATTCTGTACTACACCGGCATCAATCACAAGATCGGCGAAGTCCATGATGGCGGCGCTACCATGGACTGGATGGTTCAGGAGCAGGAGCGTGGTATTACCATCACCTCCGCAGCAACCACCTGCTACTGGTCTCATTCTGAGACTCAGAAGGATCCGGTTGCGTTCAAGAAGAACCGTCATCGCATCAACATCATCGACACCCCGGGCCACGTGGACTTCACTGTTGAGGTCCAGCGTTCCCTGCGCGTCCTGGACGGTTCTGTGACCGTTCTGGCTGCTAAGGGCGGTGTCGAGCCTCAGTCTGAGACCGTCTGGCGTCAGGCTGATGAGTACAAAGTCCCCCGCATGGTGTACGTCAACAAGATGGATACCATGGGTGCCGACTTCTTCCGCTGCATCAAGATGCTGCATGATCGTCTGCACGCCAACGGCGTGGCGATCCAGCTGCCCATCGGCCAGGAGGATACCTTCCGTGGTATCGTTGACCTGGTCGATATGAACGCTGAGGTCTACTACGACGACATGGGCAACGATATGCGCACTGAGCCCATCCCTGAGGATATGGTCGAGCAGGCCGAGGAGTACCGCAACATCCTGATCGAGGCTGTTGCCGAGAACGACGAAGTCCTGATGGAGAAGTATCTCGAGGGTGAGGAGATCACCCGCGAGGAGCTGAAGGCTGCCATCCGCAAGGAGACCATTGCCAACACTCTGGTGCCCGTGGTCTGTGGTTCTTCCTACAAGAACCGTGGTGTTCAGAAGCTGCTGGACGCTATACGTGGATTATATGCCCGCTCCTACCGACGTTGAGGACATCAAGGGCGTGAACCCTGAGACCGAAGAGCAGGAGACCCGTCCGTCTTCCGACGACGCTCCTTTCGCCGCTCTGGCCTTCAAGATCGCAACCGATACCGTTCGTTGGTAAAGCTGGCCTACTTCCGTGTCTACTCCGGTAAAGGTCGACGGCTGGTACTACTGTCTTACAACTCCGTGTAAGACGCTAGAGAGACGTATGGGCCGCATCCTGCAGATGCACTCCAACCACCGCAAGGATATCGACTGCTGCTATGCAGGTGATATCGCTGCTGTTGTCGGTCTGAAGAACACCACCACTGGTGATACTCTGTGTGATGAGAATCATCCCATCATTCTGGAGTCCATGAAGTTCCCCGAGCCCGTTATCCGCGTTGCCATCGAGCCTAAGACCAAGGCCGGCAACGAGAAGATGGGCATTGCGCTGGCAAAGCTGGCCGAAGAGGATCCCACCTTCAAGACCTACACTGATGAAGAGACTGGTCAGACCATCATCGCAGGTATGGGCGAGCTCCATCTGGAGATCATCGTCGACCGCCTGCTGCGTGAGTTCAAGGTCGAGGCCAATGTTGGCGCACCTCAGGTCGCTTACCGTGAGACCATCCGCAAGGAGGCCAATCAGGAGACCAAGTACGCACGTCAGTCTGGTGGTAAGGGCCAGTACGGTCATGTTAAGATCAAGATCGAGCCCAACGAGCCCGGCAAGGGTTACGAGTTCGTCAACGCCATCGTTGGCGGTGCCATCCCGAAGGAATACATCCCGGCTATCGACAACGGTATCCAGGGTGCTATGAAGTCCGGCGTTCTGGCTGGCTATCCTGTCGTTGACGTGAAGGTCACCCTGTGGGATGGTTCTTATCATGAGGTCGACTCCTCTGAAATGGCCTTCTCCATTGCAGGTTCTATGGCATTCAAGGATGCTATGCGCAAGGCTGACCCCATCATCACCGAGCCCATCATGAAGGTTGCTGTTATCGTTCCTGATGAGTATCTGGGCGATGTCATTGGCGACCTGAACGCTCGCCGTGGCCAGATCCAGGGCATGGAGGCAATGGCAGGCACTCAGCGTGTCAACGCTTTCGTTCCTCTGGCTCAGATGTTCGGCTACGCCACCGACCTGCGTTCCAAGACCCAGGGCCGTGGCCAGTATGTCATGGAGCCTTCTCACTACGAGCCGGTTCCCAAGAACATTGCCGACCAGATCATTGCTGGCCGCACCAAGGCTTGATTGCCTGAAACAAACTAAAATTTTGCCGGGGTAGTGTAGCTCCGGCAAAATTTCCTGTAAAAGCACTTGATTTTACAGGACAAATTTAGTAGAATAGTTTTGCAATGCAATTCTGTGTTTGCAGGACTGTTGTAACCAAATTCAATCCGATTAAGGGAGGATATTCCAATGGCTGAAAAGGCAAAATTTGACCGTTCTAAGCCGCATGTTAACATCGGCACCATCGGTCACGTTGACCACGGCAAGACCACTCTGACCGCTGCTATCACCAAGTACCTGGCTCTGAAGGGCGACGCAGAGTTCATGGACTATGCCAACATCGATAAGGCTCCTGAGGAGCGTGCTCGTGGTATCACGATCAACTCCGCTCACGTTGAGTATCAGACCGACGCTCGTCACTATGCTCACGTTGACTGCCCGGGCCATGCTGACTACGTCAAGAACATGATCACTGGTGCTGCTCAGATGGACGGCGCTATCCTGGTCGTTGCTGCTACCGATGGTCCCATGCCCCAGACCCGTGAGCACATCCTGCTGGCTCGTCAGGTCGGCGTGCCCTATATCGTCGTGTTCATGAACAAGTGCGATATGGTCGACGACGAGGAGCTGCTGGATCTGGTCGAGATGGAGATCCGTGAGCTGCTGAGCGAGTACGACTTCCCCGGCGACGACACCCCCATCATCCGTGGTTCCGCTCTGAAGGCTCTGGAGGCTCCCAACGATCCCGAGGATCCTGCTTACGCCTGCATCAAGGAGCTGATGGACGCTGTTGACACCTATATCCCCAACCCCGATCGTGAGGAAGACAAGCCCTTCCTGATGCCCATCGAGGATGTCATGACCATTTCCGGCCGTGGTACTGTTGCTACCGGTCGTGTTGAGCGTGGCGTTGCTAAGGTTGGCGATGCAATGGAGATCGTTGGCATTAAGCCCGATCGTCTGAGCACCACCATCACCGGCCTGGAGATGTTCCGTAAGTCTCTGGACTTCGCTGAGGCTGGCGATAACATCGGCGCTCTGCTGCGTGGTGTTGATCGTACCCAGATCGAGCGTGGCCAGGTTCTGGCTAAGCCCGGTTCTGTCCATCCCCACAAGGTCTTCGAGTCTCAGGTCTACGTTCTGACCAAGGACGAAGGCGGCCGTCACACCCCCTTCTTCTCCAACTATCGTCCTCAGTTCTACTTCCGTACCACTGACGTGACCGGTATCATCACTCTGCCCGAAGGCACTGAGATGTGCATGCCCGGCGATAACGTCATGATGCACGTTGAGCTGCTGACCCCCGTTGCTATGGAAGAGGGCCTGCGTTTCGCTATCCGTGAGGGTGGCCGTACCGTTGGTTCCGGCGTTGTTGGCAAGATCATTGAGTGATTTTGACCCTTCGCGCCTGTTCTAAGGCAAAAGGTTAAACTTACAAAGAGCCTTCCCATTCCGGAGAGTGGGAAGGCTCTTTTTGCGCTATCGGCGAATCAAAGGAAAAGCCTCTTGTTCTGCATTCCGCAGAGCAGGAGGCTTTTTTATGCTGCCGGGGAATCAGCCGAGCAGATTATATTGATTGGATCGTTTCTGAGCAATTTCATACACTTCTTCGTCAGCACGGACACCGATGACGATCACCAGCATTTTCCGTCTCGGTGCGGCGCAGCTGATAGACGACCCGCAGGCCGGAAGCACGAAGCTTGATTTTTAGAAATCCAGCCAGATTGGTGCGGCTGTGGTTGCCCAAATTTTTTCCATAACCATTTTCTTCAGCAGGCAGGGGATTTTGCTGCACTTTTTTTGATGGCTTTCAGGACAAGGAGCCGTTGGCTGCCATCCAGTGCTTTCAGATCTTTTTCGGCCTCGGGAAGGTATTCCAGTGTCCAGCTCATTCGATGTCTACCTCGTCAAAATCTGCGAGGTCCTCTGCCGTGATGCCCAAGCGGCGGTTCATTTCTGCCTCGGATATGACTGTGGCGGGGTCATAGTGCACCATCCGTTCGGTGGCAATGGTCAACAGGCGGGCATCGTTCACCTCATCCATCAGACGAACGTATTCCTCAGGAGAGAGAAGCACGCATTCGGCGGTGTTGTTCTTCATCACAACTTTTGCACCGTTCCGCTTGACATCGTCGAAGATCTTTCCCGCCAGGCCGCGGTTGAATTGAGTGATCGGGATCGTATTGGTAATAGCGCTTACAACAGATGCCATGTCTGTCAGCTCCTTTCTATGGTTACAGTATAGCAGTTATCTGTAAAAATAGCAATAGAAATCGCAGTAAATTCATTGATGACATAAAGGCGGACAGAAGTTGGAGGAATTTTTGTTGTAGATCTGTTTACAAATAAAAGGTTGTTATGATATGCTGACATTAACGATAAAAGATGTCAGAGAATGGAGGATTGCACGATGGCGTTTGACTTTAAGAAGGAGTATAAGGAGTTTTATCTTCCACCCAGGAAGCCGGGTATTGTGACTGTTCCGCCGATGAATTTTGTGTCTGTACAGGGCAGGGGAGACCCCAATGAACCAGGTGGGGAATATCAGGCGGCAATGGAGTTGCTGTATGGCATTGCCTTTACCATCAAGATGAGCTACAAGGGAAGCCATAAGATCGACGGTTACTTTGAATATGTTGTTCCGCCGCTGGAGGGTTTGTGGCATCAGGAGGGGGTGGACGGTGTGGACTACGCCCACAAAGAATGCTTTGAGTGGACAAGTATGATCCGCCTGCCGGATTTCGTGACCCGGGAAGTGTTCGATTGGGCCGTTCAGGAAGCGACTGCAAAAAAGAAGAAGGATTTCTCCAAAGTGCAGTTCTTCCACTATGATGAGGGACTTTGTGTGCAGTGTATGCATGTTGGTTCTTATGATGCCGAACCGGAGACGCTGGAGCAGATGGATGCTTTTGCGCGGGAACAGGGTTATGAGACTGATTTCACCGGGCACCGCCGTCACCACGAAATTTACCTCAGCGATCCGCGCCGGACAGCACCGGAAAAATTGAAAACGGTACTGCGGCATCCTGTTCGCGTAAAAATAAAATCGGGAAAGTTCACAAAGACTGTCGATTTTCGTTGTGAGATGTGCTATACTATATCTATCTGTAAAATTCCATTGGATAGAAAAGGGAGGAGAACATCATGCAGCATGAAACTGTCATCGTGCTGGACTTTGGCGGCCAGTACAATCAGCTGATCGCGCGCCGTGTCCGCGAGAACAATGTCTACTGTGAAATCTATTCCTACAAAACTGACCTGTCGGTCATCAAGGCGAAGAACCCCAAGGGCATCATCTTCACCGGCGGCCCCAACAGCGTCTATCTGGAAGATTCGCCCACCATTGACCCCGAGATCTTCAACTGGGGCATCCCTGTGCTGGGAATCTGCTACGGCAGCCAGCTGATGATGCACCTGCTGGGCGGTCATGTCTGCCGCGCCCCTGAGCGTGAGTACGGCAAGACCGAGGTCTTTGTGGACAACAGCAGCAAGATGTTCGAGGATGTTCAGCCCTCCACCATCTGCTGGATGAGCCACAACGACTACATCGAGCAGGCAGCCCCCGGCTTCAAGATCACCGCACACACCGTGAACTGCCCTGTGGCTGCTGCGGAGAACGCCGAGAAGGGTCTGTACGCTGTTCAGTTCCACCCGGAGGTGCTCCACACCGCTGAGGGCAAGAAGATGCTCCGCAACTTCGTGTATAACGTCTGTGGCTGCTCCGGCGACTGGAAGATGGACTCCTTCGTGGAGAACAATGTCAAGGCTCTGCGGGAGCGCATTGGCGACGGCAAGGTGCTGTGTGCCCTGTCCGGCGGCGTGGACTCCTCTGTGCTGGCTGCGATGCTGGCAAAGGCCATCGGAAAGCAGCTGACCTGCGTGTTTGTGGATCACGGCCTGCTCCGCAAGAACGAAAAGGAAGAGGTCTGCTCTGTCTTTGGCCCGGGCAATGCCAACGGCTTTGATATCAACTTCATCTGTGTGGATGCCCGCGACCGCTATTTCAGCAAGCTGGCCGGTGTTACCGAGCCCGAGCGCAAGCGCAAGATCATTGGCGAGGAGTTCATCCGCGTCTTTGAGGAGCAGGCAAAGCAGATCGGAAAGGTGGACTTCCTGGCACAGGGAACCATCTACCCTGACGTTGTGGAGAGCGGCCTGGGCGGCGAATCCACCGTCATCAAGAGCCACCACAATGTCGGCGGCCTGCCCGATACCGTGGACTTCAAGGAGCTGGTGGAGCCTCTGCGCAACCTGTTCAAGGATGAGGTGCGTCAGGTTGGCCGCGAACTGGGCCTGCCTGAGTATCTGGTCAGCCGTCAGCCGTTCCCCGGCCCCGGTCTGGGCATCCGCATCATCGGTGAGGTGGCCCCCGAAAAGGTTGCCATCGTGCAGGATGCAGACGCAATCTGGCGTGAGGAGATCGCCAAGGCGGGTCTGGATAAGGAGATCAACCAGTATTACGCCGCTCTGACCAATATGCGCAGTGTCGGCGTGATGGGTGACGAGCGCACCTATGACTACGCTGTGGCCCTGCGTGCTGTGACCACCACCGATTTTATGACTGCTGAGAGCTACAATGTGCCCTGGGATGTTCTGGGCACCGTGACCAGCCGCATCGTCAATGAGGTCAAGCACGTCAACCGTGTGTTCTACGATTGCACCGGTAAGCCGCCTGCCACCATCGAGCTCGAGTAATCTTCAAAACCTGAAAAGTATTGATGCAATGCAATATTTTGAGAGTCAAAAGGCTCTGTGATACTGCTTTGATACTATCAGGCGATTATTCATAAAGAGAGACATGAGAATGCCCTCTGAGAAACGGTAAGTTTTTCAGAGGGCATTTTTGTGTCTTTTATTCTTTGCGCCACTTTTTCTTCGGCTCGTAGCGTCCGCAGCCGTCGGCGGTTTGGGGCCAGTTGAGCTTCCATTCCAGATACTCTTCCTTGGTGATCTCGCCCTCCCGGAGCTGCTTCTTGCGGAGCTGCCACTCCTTTAAGAAATCATCCAGCAGACGATACCGGAAACTGACTGCCATATGTTTTTCAGGGAAATCCGGGTCGGTGGTGTCTGTGACCTCGTAGAGCCGGGTGCCGGGATAGTGCTCATCCAGCTCGAACAGAGTGTACATCACATCCTCTGCGGCGTACAGAGTCGGCTCATAGAGAGACCGATAGTTCACATCCAATACCTCCGCAATCTTGCGGAGCAACTCTTCCTTGGGCGTACGGGTGTTGCTTTCGTATTGTGCGATGCGGATGTCTGCGCTTTTCTCCTCAAACCCGATGGCAATGCCCAGTTCTTTCTGGGTCATACCTCGGAGGTTGCGGGCACGTTTGATGCGGTCACCGACTGCCATGCGATTGCCTCCTGACTTAAACATATTTGTTGAACCCAGTATAGCACAGAAAAACAGGAGGTGCAATAGAAAATAAACAAAAAAGTTTAAGATTTTGCCCGAAAATCTCTTGACTTAACGGAATGTGTTTAGTATAATGAGGATACAAAAAGATAAGCAAAAATGCTTAGTAAAATTGAATGACCGCCAAACTGACCCAAACCGCCAAGACCTTTCGAAAGGAAGCGAGCGCTCCGTAAGGGGACGGCACAGCACCGCAAAGGGGGTATGCCTGCCGGAAGTCAGCGAGGATGAAGCGGCACCGAAACGAAACCGACAAAGAAAGGACAAAAAATGGCAAACAGCATTTTTATCAAGGCAGACGAGCTGGCAAAGGAACTGGACATCTCCCAGGGTCTGGCGTACAAGATGATCGCCAAATGGAACGAGGAACTGAAGGCCAAAGGCTACACGACCGTAGGAGGCCGGGTGAGCAGGAGGTATTATCAGGAGAAGATCTACGGGGCAGGAGAGGAGTGATAAGATGCCAGCCTACAAGGACAGCAAACAGGGCACATGGTACGCTTCCTTTTACTTCGAAAACTGGCAAGGTGTGAAGCAGAAGAAGCTGAAACGGGGGTTTGCCACCAAGAAGGACGCTCTGGCGTGGGAGCGGGAGTTCCTTCTTCAGCAGGCGGCAGACCTGACCATGACCTTTGAAGCCTTCGTGGAAATTTATATTACGGACAAGAAAAAGAGGCTCCGGGAAAACACATGGTCTACCAAGGAGCATATCATCCGAACGAAAATCTTACCGTATTTCAAGGAAAAAGGCTCAGTGAGATAAAGCCGCGGGATGTGATCGCATGGCAGAATGAGATGCTGAACTACCGGGACAAGAACGGCAAGGCATACTCGCCGACCTACCTCAAGACACTCCACGGGCAACTCAGTGCCATCCTGAACCACGCAGTCCGGTTCTACGGGCTGAAATCAAACGCAGCAGCCACAGCCGGGTGCATGGGGTCAGAAAAGTACAAGGAGATGCTCTTCTGGACAAAGGAAGAGTACCTCAAGTTCGCAGAGGTCATGATGGACAAGCCGCAGTCCTATTACGCTTTTGAGGTCCTCTACTGGTGCGGCATCCGGGAGGGTGAACTGCTGGCTCTAACCCCGGCAGATTTCGACTTGGACAAGGGGCTACTCTCCATTACCAAATCCTATCAAAGGTTGAAAGGCCGGGATGTGATCACCGACCCGAAAACGCCCAAGAGCGTCCGTGTCATCCAAATGCCGCAATTCCTGACGGACGAAATCAGGGACTATCTGAAATCCCTCTACAAAGTCCAGCCGGATCAGCGAATCTTTGAAGTGACCAAGAGCTACCTGCACCACGAGATGGACAGAGGAGCCAAGGAAGCCGGGGTCAAACGTATCCGAATCCATGATTTGCGGCACTCCCATGTGTCGCTGCTGATTGAGATGGGATTCTCGGCTCTGGCAATCGCTGACCGGGTAGGGCATGAGAGCGTGGACATTACCTATAAGTACGCCCACATCTTCCCCTCAAAGCAGCAGGAGATGGCGCAGAAGCTGGACATGGAGCGAAAGGAGAGATGAAAATGGAACGAGTGCTCGACAGGCAAGGCCGCTGGCGGAACAAGGTGGTAGCCTTCCGAATGTCCCCGGAAGAGGACGAGGTTCTGGAAGCCAAAGTAAAGCTCTCCGGGCTGACCAAACAGGAGTATATCATCCGCCGCTTGACCGACCGGGAGATCACCGTGGTAGGCAACCCAAGGGTCTACAAAGCCCTGCGAGACCAGATGAAGCTGATCTATCAGGAATTGCAGCGGCTGGCCGTGGATGAAGAAGTTCCGCCGGACTTGCTGGAGACCCTGCAAATGGTAAGTCTGACGTTGAACGGACTTAAGGAGGAATGCGAATGACGGACAATAGAAAAACGACCGTACCGGGTGCATCTGTTGGCGCAGATGCGGTACAGTCGTCTCACAAAACTAGCACCAATATTATAACAAATTCGGACAAGCAAATCAATCTGCAAGCCGCGAAAAAGTCAAACAATTTCGGGCTGAACACAGTATCAATGACCGAACTGTACGACACGGTGTATCCACCCCGGAGACCCATCGTGAACGACCTGCTGTACAGCGGCACCTACCTCTTTGTAGGTGCGCCCAAGGTGGGTAAGTCCTTCTTCATGGGGCAGCTTGCCTACCATGTGGCGATGGGGCTTCCGCTGTGGGAGTACGAGGTGCATCAGGGCACCGTCCTCTACCTGGCATTGGAAGACGATTACGCCCGGCTGCAGCGGCGGCTCTCCCGGATGTTCGGGGTAGAGGAGACCAGCAATCTCTACTTCGCAACGCAAGCTAAGTCCGTGAGCGAGGGACTTGACCAGCAGTTGGAAGGCTTCATCCGGGAGCACCCGGATGTACGGCTCATCATCATCGACACCCTGCAGAAGGTGCGAGAGATTGGCGGTGACCGATACAGCTACGCCAGCGACTACGAGATCGTGACCAAACTGAAAACTTTCAGCGACAGGTACGGCATCTGCCTGCTGGTGGTTCATCACACCCGGAAGATGGAAGCCGAGGACAGCTTTGATATGATCTCCGGTACCAATGGCCTGCTGGGTGCAGCGGATGGCGCGTTCATCATGCAGAAGAAGCGGCGCACGGACAACACCGCCCTGCTGGACATCGTGGGGCGTGACCAGCCGGATCAGGAGCTGACATTGGAGTTCAACCGGGAACGCTGTGTGTGGGAGTTCCAAGGAGCCGAAACGGAACTCTGGAAACTGCCGCCCGACCCGCTTCTGGAAGCGGTGGCAAAGGTGCTCACCCCGGAACAGCCGGAGTGGAGTGGTACGCCCACGGAACTGCTGAAACGGCTGTCGGGTGTGAGCATACAGGCAAACATCCTGACCCGGAAGCTGAACGTGAGTGCCGACAGGCTCTACAACGATTATGGAATTCGGTACGAAAGCAGGCGCACTCATGAGGGCAGGATAGTCAAATTAACGCTGGAAAATTCTGGGGCGTGACGATTCGTGACGGTTGTGACGGTATTTTTGCTACTATGTAAAATACCGTCACAATCGACACAACCGACACGGGATGGTGATAATGATGAAAAATGTGCAGATTTCGCAGGAACTTTTCGTCGCCTTGCTGCATTATCATTTGAGCGGCGAAAATGAGTACGAAGAGGTCATTGAGCAGGGCTTGGAGCAAAAACTGGATGCGATGCTGCGGCATGAGCTGTATGCCCAGTACAAGACAGCACCCACCGAGGAACAGCGTGAGCAGGCTCGGCAGGAGTATCTGGACCGGCGAGGCGTGCCAGAAAGCTTCCGCTGGTGAGTTCCTCTATTGGCAGAGGACAGGAGCGTGTCACGCTCCTGTGAATGCAATCACGCAGGAAGGTGGTGTTGGACCGGGCAGCGGCGAGGTGCCGCAAAACCCGTCCGCAGACGGAGGCCCCGGCAGGGCGCAAAGGCATCTTTTGATGGACGGAACGTCTGTCAAAAGTGCTTTTGCGTTACTTTCGACGAAAGTAACAAAGCCTATGCCGTGTCCGGCACCGGTTACTTCCACAGAGAAAGGACGTGCGATTGAAAAGAACTATTTCCGCAATGCGGGGTCCCGGCTCCCTCAACCATAACCGGAGAAGTTTCACCGCTGAAAACGTAGACCCGGAGCGCAGCAGCCTGAATGTTGTGTACCGGGATGAACCGATTCAGAAGGTGTACCACAAACTGTTTGACGAGGCAGTGAACCGCTACAATGCCAAGCAGAAGCGCAAGGACCGCTGTATCAACGACTACTATGAGCACCTGCGGACAGGCAAGCAGGAAAAGCTCTTCCATGAGTTGATCGTCCAGATCGGCAACAAAGATGATATGGGTGTCCTGACCGAGAACGGCACACTGGCAAAGGAACTGCTGGACGAGTATATGCAGGGCTTCCAAGAACGTAACCCGACACTGCGGGTGTTCGGAGCATTCCTCCACATGGATGAAGCTACGCCCCATCTGCACATCGACTTCGTGCCGTATGTGTCCGGCTGGAAGGCAAAGGACTGGACACCAAGGTCTCCCTGAAGCAGGCTCTGAAGGCCTTGGGCTTTGCAGGCGGCTCCAAGCGAGAATCCGAGCTGAACCAGTGGATCAACGCCGAGAAAGAGCAGCTTGCTGCCGTGATGGAGCGGTACGGCATCGAGTGGGAACAGAAAGGCACCCACGAAGAGCACCTGTCTGTGCTGGATTTTAAGAAGCAGGAGCGCACCAAAGAGGTGGCTGCGCTGGAAGCGGCCAAGCAGGAGTGCCAGACCGACCTGACCGAGATGCAGGAGCAGTTGGAGACAGTACAGACAGCCGTAGACGCAGCCGAACAGCGGGTGCAGAAAGCAGAGCTGACCTACCAGAAGCAGAGCCGGGAACTGAACAAGATGGCTCCCATCATGGAGGGGTTGGAAAACCTGTCAGCGCAGTACTCCCAGCGGCCAGAGGAATGGGTGCCGGAAGCAGCCACATTTGAGACCGCCAAGAGTTACCGGGAGAAAAAGGCCATACCGCTGATCCAGAAGCTGGTAAAAGTGCTCTTCGCTATCCATCGGAAGTACTGGGAGGTCAAGAACGAGCGGGATAAGTACCAGTGTTTCTATCAGGACGAGAAGAAGGTCACCCGCCATCTGAGCCAGCAGCTGAAAGAGGTGGAGACGGAAAACGAGCAGCTCTATGCGATGAAACGTGATTTCAGGCGAGTATGGAACTATTTCGGTGCCGAAAAGATGCAGCAGGTCATTGGGCTTATGAGGGAGCAGGAACAGACCGCGGATAGAAGCCAGAAGAAGAACAGGCAGAACAGCGTGGAACTGTAAGCAAAGCAGCCTCCACCAGCGGACGTTGGCGGGGGCTGCCATATAGAAAGTCGGATAATTAAAGCTTCCGCAGCAAATTGTTTGTAAAAATGACAATGAATTGTTTTGCATGGACTTGACGTGTTAAATGAAAAACAATATAATCAATACTGAGAAAGTTTAACTGTTACAGCATACTGTACGAACGATAACAGGAGGAAGAGCAATGAACCAGAGCTCCTGCTTTCAGAATAGCCTTGTGGATTTATCAAATGCTCCTTGGACAATGCACGAATTCTTTGCGGGAAGTGGATTGGTAGCATATGGTTTGAAAGGTATGTTCAAACCGATTTGGGCTAATGATATTAGTGAACAGAAGGCAGCCGTATACAAAGAGAATTTTGGTGACGGCTATTTTAAACTTGATGATATTAAAAATATAAATGGGAAAAATCTTCCGTACGCGAATCTCTCGTGGGCAAGCTTTCCGTGCCAAGATTTGTCTTTAGCAGGATCTTTAGGTGGAATTCATGCATCGCGTAGTGGATTGGTATGGGAATGGCTACGCGTTTTAGACGAAATGCCTAATAAGCCCAAAATTTTACTGTTGGAAAATGTTCTAGGGTTGTTGTCAACTAATGGTGGAGACAATTATAGGGTTCTCCATATGTCATTAGTGGAGCGTGGATACCGTTGTGGAGCAATCGTATTAAATGCATCTCATTTTGTGCCGCAGTCAAGACCGAGGGTTTTTGTCATAGCGGTTCAAAAGGAATGCGAGATTCCGGAAGAAATAGTTCGAAATGAACCTTGCTGGCTTCATAATAAAGTGGCGGTAAAGCTTGGGAAAAATCTTCCGGACTGGATTTGGTGGTATACAGAGAAACCCGCTCGAAGAAAAATGATGCTTAAAGATGTTGTGGAAGAACAAACTCAATTCGATAAAGATGAAGCGCTAAAATTAGTGCCTCCAAGGCATCAACAAAAACTTGATATGTTAGATACAGTGTATGCTACTGGATATAGGCGCACTCGCAATGGAAAACAACAACTGGAACTTCGATTTGATGGAATTGCGGGATGTCTTCGAACACCAGAAGGTGGAAGCAGTAAGCAATATTTGGTGGTGAAAAAAGATGGGACAGTGCATGCTAGACTGCTAACAGTGCGTGAAACGGCACGTCTTATGGGAGCACCAGATAGCTTTAAATTACCGGGAAGCCAAAATGATGGATATAAGGCGATGGGGGATGCAGTGGCAAAACCGGTTGCTGAATTTTTGGGAAAGCGTTTTTTAGCTAAGATTGCGGAGGCAGTATATCAATGAAAAGCGCAGAAGATAGATTGAGAGAATTTCAAACACAAAATAATATTGCTACGAAGGGACCACTGTCACTTGTAATACAGTTTACTCGTCTTGTTCGGGATAAAGAATTTCCGTTAAATTCTGATGATTTTCAGACAAGCAGTAAAGGGCAGGTAGCTGGACTTGGTGGGGCAAATTTAAAGAAAATCTTGAAAGAACATGGGATTACACAACAGTTGTCTGCAGAGGGAGGAAGAACAAGCAGAGGCAGCATGGGTCTTATGATAAAATATGTTGACTTCCTCAATGAGTGGCATAAAGAAGAAGCCGTTGATCTTGCTGTCGTAGAAGAATTTTGGGCGGAGCAAGTTCGAGAGTATTTTAGAAATCAGCCATTTGTTCTTACTGCAGATACATCCAAAACAATTGGCGCAAATTTAGATGAGCTATTCGAGCAAGCGAGAAAACGCCAAAAACAAAATCCAGGAACGCAGTATTTGGGAACAGTTTTGCAGCACCTTGTTGCTGCCAAGTTGTGCTTGATTATGCCAGAAAATTCATTTGAAATCCATGGAGCTTCCGTTGCTGATGGTCCTACGGATCGCAATGGCGATTTTGTTATCAATAATACAATCATTCATTGCACAACTATGCCCGGTGCACTGTTGATTGAAAAATGCAAAACCAATCTGCGTAATGGAACGCATCCAGTAATTATTACAATCTTTGATCGAGTACATACTGCGCTTAACCTTGCTGAAGACGCTGGACTTGCTGGACGTGTTGAAGTTTGGGACGTTCAACAATTCCTTTCTGCAAATGTGTATGAACACAGTTTGTTTGATGAATCAAAACGTAATTCCACATTGTCAGATATTATCAGTCGGTATAATAATATTGTATTGGATACTGAGACGGATCCGAGCTTGCGTATAGAGTTTGATGCAAAATAATCGGCTGTGACAATTATTTTCAAAGATGAGAATCATCCTGCAATCGTGAATTGTGTGCCGAATTGAGTCGATGAAAAAAGAAAAAGTCTTTAATTAGAAGATAGATAAGCTACGAAATAGTTGATTTTTAGGACAGAGCAAGGAGAGAAAATCAGTGCCAATACAAATATATTCTTTCTTCGCTGGCGTTGGATTTCTTGACCTTGGATTCCAAAATGCCAACTTTGATATAGCCTTTGTAAATGAATATAACGAACGATTTTTGTATGCATATCAATATGCTCGAAAAAACGATTCTCATGTCCCGCATTATGGATATAGTCATCTGGATATACGCTCCTTTTTATCTGACGATACGTGGAATGCAACATTCCCAGATTATAGGCAGAAGAAAAACATTTTAATAGGATTTATTGGTGGTCCACCATGTCCGGATTTTTCTGTTGCTGGAAGAAATGAAGGAAAAGAAGGAAAAAATGGACAGTTAACATCTATCTATGTCGAGCTCGTAATAAAAAGAAAGCCAGATTTCTTCTTACTTGAGAACGTAAAAGGACTGTATAGAACTAAAAAACACCGGGAATTTTATGATTCAATAAAAAGAAAACTGCGAAGAGCTGGATACCAATTATTTGATTCGATAGAAAATTCATTGGAATATGGAGTTCCACAGTTTCGAGAAAGATTATTTTTGGTGGGCTTTTCGACAAAAACATTTGGAAAAAAGGTGAAATGCGACCTTGGTGCACATAAAACGGCTTGTTTGCAAACCATTATGCAAGCTCCGTGGCCAACAATATCTCCGTTTGGAATTGACAGTATATTAGATTGTCCAACGGGCATTCCGGTTAATCTAACAGTAGAATACTGGTTTGCGAAGAACAATGTCTCTACCCATCCAAATGGACAGGACGTTTTTGGAACAAAAGCACGTAATAAGTTTATGACTATTTGCGAAGGAGCAACTAGGGGTAAATCGTTTAAGAGATTACATCGATGGAGATATGCACCGACATCTGCATATGGAAATAATGAAGTTCATCTTCATCCGTATAAGGCTCGAAGAATAAGTGTTGCTGAGGCGATGGCAATTCAATCAGCTCCTGCATACTTTTCACTACCTGAAAATATTCCACTTTCTGCGAAATTTAAAATGGTTGGAAATGCTGTGCCAGTTCTTCTTGCACAAGGCATAGCTGAAAGCGTTCGTGATACTATATTTAGGCGTTTGGAGGATAATCAGAATGGCTGAATACTTTGAAATGCAAAATGAAGAAACCTCAATAATATCATATGATTAGCTCCTATTAGGAAAACACACTGTCAAAGGGGTATGTAGCGGGGGTTAGCCCGCTACTGCGGGTTTTGTGGTGTTGATTTCAATGTATTCTGCTATGCGTCTAAATTCATCCGCAAACTTAAATCTCACACTAATGTTTCCATTCTCATAAACCTTGATATGGTCGATCAGCTCAACGAGAAGTTCCCGGGAAAGCTGGTCGATATTTTGATGTTTTGTAAAGGCCACCAATGCGGGATGCTCACTCTTTACACCGTTTGCCAGTTCCGCCCGTTCAGCGTTCAGCCGGGCCAGCACATCCGTAAGAGCGATGGTTTGTCGTTCATAATCGGCTTTCATATCCCGGTAGTCCTGCTGGGTAATTTCCCCGTCTTTCCAGTCTTGATAAAGGGACTGCTTGTAGCGGCTGATTTTTGCCAGTTCCCGCTCTTTCGCAGCAATCAGTTCTTCCAAGCGGATGGACTGGCTCTTTTTGACCGGGGCGGTGTTAATACGGGCAATCATTTCCGAGTATGAAACAGCCAGATGGATTTGCTGTTGTACTGCAAAGAGGACAGCGGCCTCCAGACGGTTATGCTTGATTGAGTGCATTGTGCAGGCTGTCCGGGAGCGGTTCTTGTAGGTGGAGCAGGCATAGTACACATTATTGTTGTTGCCTACGCTCCGGGTAATTGCCCGCCCGCAGTCAGCACATTTCAGAAAACCGCTGAACAGGTGGACTTCCCGGCCTTTTGGAGAAGTACGGGTATCACGCTGTAAAAGAGCCTGTACCTTATCAAAGGTTTCATAATCAATGATTGACTCATGCGTACCAGCTACTTCCACCCATTCTTCACGGGGGACGCTTTCAACCTCGTGTACCTTATAGCTTTTTACCCGACTGCGGCCCTGCGCCAAATCCCCGGTATAGGTGGGGTTCGTCAGAATGGAGTGGATCATACGGGCTCCCCACATAGGATCGTCATATCCTCTTGTTGAAACGGGTATGCCCTTTTGCAGTTTATAAGCCGAGGGGCTGGGTACGCCGTGTTCATTCAGATACAAAGCGATGGCCCGTTTCGATGTCCCTTTTAGGAACAAAGAGAAAATAAGTTTGACGATTTCAGCGGCATCGGGATCGATGATTAACCGGTGCTTGTCCTTTGGGTGCTTCACATATCCATAAGGAGCAAATGCGCCGATGTACTGACCGTTGCGCCGCTTGTAGTCAAATACCTGGCGAATTTTCTTTGAGGTCTGGTAGCAGTATTGATCGTTCATCACATTTGTAATCGGGACGATAATACTGGAAACGCTGTCCGGGTTGAGATAGCTGTCCACATTTTCAGCAAGACTGATGAAGCGAACGCCCATCTGAACAAACAGGTTATCAATCAGACTTCCCGCATCACTGTAATTTCTTGCAAAACGGGAAAGGTCTTTTACTACCACGCAGTTTATTTTCCCGCTCATTACATCGGAAAGGAGCCGCTGGAAATTTTCCCGGTTGGCGTCCGTTCCTGTGTGTCCATCGTCTACATATTCGGAAACACTTTCAAATTCTCCGATATGCTTCTGATAAAAGTCATTGAGCAGATCACGCTGGTTGATGACGCTGTTGCTGTCGTCCTTTCCCTTTTTCAAGTCCTCCTTGGAAAGCCGGATGTATTCGCCCAGCCGCCAGCGGCGGACGGTATAAGAGGGAGAGAAACTCTGTTGCAATCCTCTGTTTTTTGTCGTGCCATTGTTCCTCCTTCCCTATCACATTACATCTATATTATACCTCTGCCTGGGCGGGACAACAAGGATGCCTCCGCCTCGGGACACTTTGTCTCGAAGTAGTAACGGGCCATAACCGAAGTTACAGCCCGCTTTTTTGCCGGAGCAGGAAGTCCGTCAGCGTGTCCTGCAAGGACGGCCCGCTTTCCGCAAATTCAATTTTTACACCGATCCCGCCGATACAAAAGCAGTATGGATTTTCTACCGCCTGCAAAAACAGAGCGATCCGCTCCTCCCGGGGGAGAGAGGTGTCAAAGGTCATACCGCTCACATCCGGCAGGGACTCGGGAGCCACTGCGCCGATGTCAACGCTTTTCATTTGTTCCAGTTCCTTTGCCGTTAATCTCACGGTAAAACCTCCTTATCAAAAATAGGATACGCCTCCCGCATATCGTGGGGAAACGCAAGAGGGCAGCACCCAAACGATGCTGCCCTCTTGCCTCACTCCATGTAAGTATAAAATAGAGAACGCCGCTCCCATTTTCTTGCCCTGTCCAAAGACAACCATGCTCAGAGCGGCGTTCCCTCGCAGATAAGAGGGCGGCCCGGAGGGACAGGCGGCCAGCCTGTCCTATGCCGGATCGTGGCCGTGGGTTGGCCCGGCCCAGTTGCGGCGTTGGTGTTGTTCGCTCGTTCTTCCAAAGAAAAAGTCACAGCGCACCCGCCGCCCGGCTCCCCGGACTATGCCCGGGGCCGCCGCTGCTTATCTGCGGAAAGAAGAATATCTCCTTTCATAAACCGAGACATTTTTTCATCATTTCCAAGTGGGGAAAATGAAAAAATCAAAAAGTTTTTTTCATACGCTCAAGTCCCCGCTTGATCGACTGGCGGACAGACTCCTCATGTACGCCCTCGGCCTCGGCAATTTCCTTGATGCTCTTTCCAAGAATGATGTGGGCATCAATCCTGCGGCCCTGGATCTCCGGCAAAGAGTTGAGGGCGTTCCATAGACGGATGAACAGCTCCATGCGCTCCAGAAGCTCCTGGGGCGTTGGCTCATGCAGGCAGGCGGAATATTCGATCCCGTCATCGCAGTCCAGAGAATACTGCGCCTTATGCCGGGAGAGCCGCCGCTGGTAGGCCATTTCGTGCCGGGCATCGGACATAAACACTTCGGCTACCTCGTCAGAAACCTCGATAAACTGATCCTGTGTGTACCAATAATAAAAATCCTTCAGATTGATTGTAGTCATAAATAAACCTCCGTTTCGGTGTTGGGTGGATGAGTGACCGAAACGGGGCTCGGTGGGGAGCGGCATCCCGGGGAGCCGCCCTGCACCTCGGGACAATTTGTCTCGAAGTACAAAAAAGCGCCCGCACAGCAAGACACTATGCAGACGCATGAAATTACATTATCATAATTGTACTGATATATTGTACCTTCATAGCCAGACTGTCCCGGAGGGGGAGCTACGCTTTTTTTAGCTGGTGAAGGTCATGGGGATTGTGAGAAAGTAAGATGGACACGGCGACACCCTCCTATGGGCCGCCGTGGGGTTACTGAATATCCAAAGAGAAACGGCGGCTCTGAAAATCAAAGCCGCCGTTTCAAATGGGCGTGTCAAATTGTCTGCTCTACGACAGCTTTTTTTCTTTTGCCGTCGTCCGGCAGATAGATGGTTTGTTTAGTTATGGCTTGCATTACCTATGGGCTGATTTCCAGACATTCCGGCCTGTGTATGCTCGTCAAATTCCTCTTGACTGTATTTCTCAATGCCAGTTAATGTTCCGTGATGTTCGCTGTTCAAGTGGCCGTAATCACGAACGGTATAAATGTCTATTGTGCCAACACCACTTCCAAGCGTTCTCATTTCGCCTCGGAATTTTCCGCTGGTGAGGCTTTCACCATTAGAAGTAAGAACATCCCGGAAATAGCGGACTTCCTCACCATTGAAATACCACTGATCTTTTTCGGCATCATAGGTTACTCCAAATGCCTCATACTCTGCAACGAGCTTTGCAGTTTCGCTATCTTCAAGCGGCGTTCCTGCCATAGCAACGGATGTGCTGTTTTTCAACGCCTCAATATCCCGTGCGTCAAATTCCTGCTGGGTAAACTCTTTTAAGCCAATCAGTTTACCCGCCGGATCAACGGAGCCGTCAGCCGCTTTTGAAAAGCTCTCTAAATCCCGTACAGCATACACATCTACTGTGCCGTTCTCATTTAGAAAATCAATACCGGCGGTTTCGTTGTTACTGATGGGATAATAGTCCTCAAACCAGCGAACCAAATTCTCGTTATAGGTAAGTTCATCTTTGACCGCGTCATAGGTCATCCCGTATTGTTCATAAGGTGCAAACATTTTTTCTTTGTCTGCGGCGGAGAGTGCCGAGCTGTCCTCGCTGTTTCCCAGCGCCTCAGAACCGCCAAGAGGTTGACTGATTTCTTCCTTGATAACGGGATTACCTTGTTCCTGGCTGTTCTGTGGTGTCGTACTGCATCCAGCCAAACAGCCTAACAAGAGCATGGACGCAGCGCATAATGCCATTCTTCTCATAGTGTTTACCAATCCTTTCTTTGAATGTACCCCAAGTATAGCAAAGCATTTTGGGATACCTTTGGGATTAGTTTGTGATTTATGTGTAGTTAAAAAAAGCGGCAGGTTGTTCACCTGCCGCTGATTGTCCGCTAAATCGTGAAGAAGAATTTAACACCGTTTTCTGTGTTGCAAGCCTCACAATAGCTGTTATGTTGTTGTAAAATTCTTTGAACCATATAAAGCCCTAAGCCGCTACCGCCTGTTCTTCTACTGCGGGATTGCTCCATACGATAAAAAGCGTCAAACAATTTGGGAATATCATCTTCTGGTATATGTGTACCTGTGTTCTCTACGGAGAACAAAAAGCGTCCGTTGGTATTTTGTAAAATAATATCAACGCTTGCTCCATGCGGCGAATACTTTACAGCATTTGAAATCAAATTGGAGAACACCTTTTCAATCAGTAATTTGTTCCCATTGATAAAAGCGGGAGACTGTATATCAAGATGTATTTGTAGCTCTTTTGTTGCCACTAAATCATCAATCTCCCTCAAATAGCCATGTATCATGGGAGCGCAATCAAAATGCTCCATTTTGAAATCGACATTGGTTTCCAGCCTTGAAATCGTTAATATTTCCTGCACCATCGTTTCAAGCGTAGCTGCAACTTCCAAGGATCGGGCAAGATACTTTTCGTGGTCTTTATATGCCCCTATACCCAATAGCATCCCCTCTAATTGACCCTTGATAATGGTGATAGGGGTTTTCAGTTCATGGGAAGCGGAAGAAAAGAAATCCTGTTGTGCCCGTTCCAGCGCCTTTTGATGTTCAATATCCTTTTGGAGCTGGAGATTTGCACTTTGCAACTCCTCCAAGGTAGCAGATAGTTTCCGGGACAGCGTATTCAAGCTATTCTCCAGTACACCCAGCTCGTCAGAACGGCGTTCCTCAAGTTGCCATTCCAGCCGCATATCAGACATTTCTTTAGAAATCCGACTGATTTTTAATACCGGGTTTGTAATAATACGAGAATACACCCAAGCAGTTGCCAACGATACAAGGAGAATAACGCAAAACAAAATCGGTAATACGCTTACAAATGATTGCCGCAGTTCTGCGATTTGAGAGGCTTCTCCATAAACTGTTAAAATATATTGGCTATTATCATCTGCAAATGAGAAGTAATAGCTGTTGGATATAATCGGCGCACTTTCATAAGATGCTCCGCCAAGAGCCTCCCCGGTGATCCCATCGTTAAAGCTATTTTGGTTAGACGGTGTTTCCACCAGAACACCATCAGCAGTATAAAGCTCCACCATGCTAATTGTCGTGTTTTGAAGAAACTGATCAAAAAGTCCGCCGCTATCCTGCATACGGATATGTTCTAATTCATAAATAAAGTCGCTTGTCTGTTCATCTAATGCCGCATTGAGATTGTTAGAATAGGTTTGAGGCATATACCAAGCCAAAACGCCATAGACAAGAAAGCTCACGCAGAGCAAAACTGCCACAGTCAGAATAAAGACTTTAGCAAACAGACTGCCTTTAATTCTCTTTATCAACTTTATATCCCACCCCTCTGATTGTTTGAATGAAATCTATTCCCAATTTTTTTCGTAGATTTTTGATATGGGTATCAACAACACGCTCGTCCCCATAAAAATCATATCGCCACAGCTTATCCAACAAGTTCTGCCGGGTCAATATCCGGCCCTGATGGGTCAGCAGTTCCCGCAGTATTTCAAATTCCTTTTGTGTCAGTTCAAAATTAGCTCCGTCCACGGTGGCGGTGTAGCTGTCACAGTTCAAAAGCAAATTGCCATAAGTAATGATTTGATACTTTTCATCTGTTTCCCGGTTACTGCGCCGAAGTACAGCCGCAATTTTGCGGAGCAGGACAGGCATAGAAAACGGTTTTGTGATGTAGTCATCCACCTGCAAATCCAATCCTTTAATCTGATCTTCTTCTCCGCTTAATGCGGTTAGCATAATGATAGGAACATCAGATTGCTTGCGTATCAATTCACAGACACCGTAACCGTCAATTTTGGGGAGCATAATGTCCAATACAATCAAGTCATATCGTTGGCCTGCAAATAAAGAGAGTGCCTCGACACCATCATTTGCAACAGCTACTTCATATCCTGCTTCTTGTAAAAAATTCTGTAAAAGTTCTTGAATATCAAAATCGTCCTCAACGACTAAAATCCTTTGCATGGTAACACCTCCAAAGATAGCGTATCATAGATTTTTGTGATTAAAGTGTAGTTTTCAAATTTTCTTTCTGTTATTATACCTTGGCCGTGTAACATCGGCAACCTTGTCAGCGGACAATAAAATACTACTAAAACATAAAACTGTGTTTCGTTCTCATAGTCAAACCCGAAATGTAAAATAATATAGGGGTGATATGAGAATGTACCAAGACACCAGGCGGCTTGACTTCCACGCATTAGGCCGGGAGATCAAGCGCAAAAGAGAAGCCAAAGGCTGGACACAGGAATACCTTGCACAGCTCGTAGATCGTACCCCTCGTTCCATCATGTATTTTGAGAACCGGGGCCAGCATCCGAGCCTGAACACCTTTTACCAAATCGTCACCCTGTTGGACATTTCCGTAGACCAATTCTTTTATCCTGACAGGCAGAACGGCGAAAGCGACTGCCGCCAGCATATTGACAGGCTACTCAATACAATGGACGAAAAGGAATTGACGGTCATGGAGGCCACAGCAGAGGGACTACAAAAAGCCAGAGAAACGGAGGTCAAGTAAGAGGGCCTTCGTTTTTCTCGTTTTTAGGGGCTTTTCGGGGGTGCCGCTAAATGGCAAGCAATTCGGGTGTGGCCACACTCCGAAATTTTTGCTGGCCGCAGGCCCGCGAAAAATGCTTGTTGGGGAGCTCCCAAACCCGCTGGACTTCGGGACAAATTGTCCCAAAGTTCCGGCGCTATGCGTCCTGTTGTCTGCGGCCTGTCGCTATCGCTCCTGGGCCTTATTTCCCGCCCGTCTGTCACGCCGAGCAGATGATCTAT
>ENA-OQKK01000042-OQKK01000042.1-human-gut-metagenome-genome-assembly--contig:-NODE-42-length-45085-cov-4.807732_pt1 | contig 45085 bp, 40 predicted proteins | sample MGYA00242648_ERZ504797 | MGnify/ENA primary metagenome ERZ504797 (study PRJEB26092, sample SAMD00036412) | human gut metagenome | host: Homo sapiens | study: EMG produced TPA metagenomics assembly of... | reverse complement strand
GAAAACAAGGAAAGACGGAAAAGAAGCAAGCCCGAAGAAAAACCGGACAGGTTACGAAACACAAACCATAGAGCTCTCAAAAGTGCTGACTCCGCAAACACTGGGGAAAAACTGTAGGAGAAAAAATAGAAAAACAGTCGCATCAAGCTCGGATCATACTTCCCCACCAAAGTCCGACAAACCCAAAATTCCGAATAAAGAAATGAAACTTAGTTCCTGTTTAACTGTTGTTCCGTATTCTTTTGAAAGTTTTTTTTAAAGAAAATTTAAATAGATTTTCATATCACAAAGCAATTCCTATCTCACACTCCAACTTTCCCCCAATAACACCCGAGCATGTTGCCTACAACCAAAAACAGTTCTTATAACCTGTCTTCCCCATTTATTTTGTACCTTTGCCACACATTGAAAATCTATAAACCGAAATATTATAAAACTATGGCAAAGGAATTAGAATTAAAGTACGGCTGCAATCCCAACCAAAAACCGTCACGCATCTTCATGCAAGAAGGGGAATTGCCTATCGAAGTATTAAACGGACGTCCCGGATACATCAATTTTCTGGACGCTTTCAACAGCTGGCAACTGGTCAAAGAATTGAAAGAAGCTACCGGACTACCCGCAGCAGCCTCCTTCAAGCATGTCAGTCCGGCAGGAGCCGCAGTAGGAATCGAGTTGAATGACACCTTGAAGAAAATTTATTTTGTGAATGACTTGCCACTTACCCCATTGGCTACCGCATATGCCCGTGCTCGTGGCGCTGACCGCATGTCTTCTTACGGAGACTTTATCGCATTGAGCGATACTTGCGACGAAGCTACCGCGCGCCTCATCAACCGTGAAGTTTCAGACGGCGTCATAGCTCCCGATTACACACCGGAAGCGCTGGAAATCCTGAAAAACAAACGCAAGGGAACATACAATGTAATTAAAATAGACCCAGCTTACCGCCCTGCACCTATTGAACACAAAGATGTATTCGGCATTACTTTTGAACAGGGCCGCAACGAAATCAGACTGGACGAAAGCCTGCTGACTCATATTCCAACTAAAAGCCAGCATTTTCCAGACGAAGCAAAACGCGATTTGATTATTGCCCTTATCACCTTAAAATATACACAAAGTAATTCTGTTTGTTATGTAAAAGACGGGCAGGCTATCGGCATCGGTGCCGGCCAGCAAAGCCGCATCCACTGTACACGTCTTGCCGGTAATAAAGCGGATATATGGTATTTGCGCCAACATCCTAAAGTAATGAATCTGCCGTGGGTAGAAAAAATCCGCCGTGCAGATCGTGATAATACAATTGATGTCTATATCAGTGACGATCATGAAGATGTTCTGGCTGACGGCATCTGGCAACAATTCTTCACAAAAAAACCGGAAGTGCTGACTCGCGAAGAAAAGCGCGCGTGGCTGGATACCATGAAGGGGGTATCATTGGGTTCGGATGCTTTCTTCCCATTTGGTGACAATATAGAACGTGCGCATAAGAGCGGAGTGGAATACATAGCACAAGCCGGAGGCTCTGTACGTGATGACCATGTAATTGACACTTGTGACAAATACGGCATCACCATGGCATTCACTGGTGTTCGTTTATTCCATCATTAATTATTCATACTCAGTGCAAATTGCAACACGGATTTACAGATAAAAAGCAAACCATACTTAGCCTGTAAGATCCGTGTTTACAATCCATATAAAAAATCGTCTTAAAATTTATATCCCGCTGTTACAAAACCGGTAATATTCTTCCCTTGAAGTTCTTTTTGAAGTTTGCACAGCCCTAATCGTCCTTCCACTCCTATCACATAATGCCGGTATTCCACCGATAAACCTATCGCCACTCCATAATCGAAACGACGCAGATCAAGTCCATCTTTGCCAAAAGTATTTATTTCAACCACATTTCCAGTATTCCAATCCGGTGTAGACGATGATGACCAGCTATACCCTAAAGCCTTGGTTTTGCCACCAATCCCCCATGCGCCATAGGGACCTGCCGCAACAAGTATATAAGTATTCCGATCCATTGCAAACCGGGCTGCCACCATTACAGGCAACTCCAAATAGGATGCATTTACTTTAGCCTGAGCCGAAATTCCATCTGTTTCAACAATCGTATGATTAGTGCCTTTGGAAACAAACGAAACGCCTGTTTGTAAAGACCAGATCTTATCAAAAGGGCACTCCAAGCCAATGCCTAATTTATACGCCAGTTTTACTTTAGGAGATCCCATATTATCACCTATAATATTTGCCATGCCTATACCGGCCTTTATACTCCAATCCACCTGACTCTGAGCCGGAGTCACCATGCTTACCATCATAAACAGTGCAAAAAGAAGTAGTTTTATCACTCTTACCTTATCTATTAATGCCATATCCCTAAAAAATTGTGTCTTTAATCATAATCTGCAAATATAGCTTTTATTTCATAAACCACGCTTCATCTAAAAAAAATGGCTGCTTCTTTCTAAAAGAGAAACAGCCGTTCTTTATATATTTAAAGGTAAGATTATATCTGTGGTCAGAATTTATAACCAATAGTGGCCAATGCAGAAAGGTTATGAGCACTAACACCACTAGCTACTTTAGTAAAACTTGTGCCAGTTTCAACACCTACAACTATGTTGCCAAATTCAAAAGCAACTCCTAACCCCAAACCGGCATCAAACCTTTTTAAACCATCATCACCGAAAGTATCAGCCTTCTCGGATACACCATCTATTTTAGTTTTTCCGCCAACTCCATAAGCCAAATACGGACCACCTTTGAAAAGAAGATCAAAATTGCTGGCCGTATGTATCCGAGCACCAACCATCAAAGGCAGTTCCAAATAAAGCTGGTTGATCGTCACATCAACCACGTCCCAGGCGTCAGTTACTCCATCACCTTTCACACCTTTAGAAATAAAGTTCAAACCTGTCTGGAAAGACCATATATTAGTATTAGCAAAAGGTACCTCCAAACCTATACCCACTTTATAAGCAAATTTAGCATCTGTACCATCCGTATCATCACCATACCAGTTTGACATACCAATACCCGCATTCACATTCCATTTCAGATTTGATTGTGCAGAGACACCTAGTGTAACCAATGACAATAAAATAAAAAGGCTAGTTTTTTCATGACTGTTTGTTTTTAGTTAATAATAAATTTCAGTTCCCAATTCCTTTGTACCGTCATTACATTCACAAATATAAGCTTTATTTTGGAAACCAGTCCTAATGTGTAAAGAAAATAAGCGGAATCTTTCATAAAATGAAAAATTCCGCTCACCAAACTATTATATAGTTATATGATTCCTGATTATCAGATACATTTATATATGATTAGAATATATAATGAAAGCCAAAGTTTAACTCATCTGTATCAAAATCTATACCAACATTTTCACTCTCATATCCATGATTCTCTTTTTTGGAATATCCAAGAAAACCATACTTGGCAACCAGACAAAAATGATCAGACAATTTGATGGCAATACCCGGTTTAATACCAATATTCCACGAATTCAAAGCGTCATTCCCCTTCGTTTTTGAAGTAGAAAAGCCAAATCCGCCATCGGCAAATAATCGGACTACATCACTATTCAAAAAGAAATAACGCGCATAAGGAGCAATAGTGAAAGTATTAGTTTTCACATCACCGCTTTTATTATATTCATAACCGACTACTGTACCGACAGACCAATCTTCATTTAGTTCATAACCGACCTCCGGCAGAATCTTGAAAGTAGTATTCTTAACTTCTGTTCCTTCTGTTTCCACTTTATCAGAACCTACTCCAAATGTTCCACCTACATACACCTGCGCATTTGCAGTAATAGCAATCAATGCTACAATAACAGACAATACAATCTTTTTCATCTCTTTTGTCATTTTTAAATTAAACTTTTTACCTATTAATCCACGCCGAAGAGGTTTGCCTTCTTTGTGTTTTACATTGCAAAGGTACAGTTTATTCTATGTTTTACAACATATTTTATATAAAAACGAATAATTCCAAAACAAAGGAGAGGATAATTGTTTAATTATTAATAAAGTACTGAATATTAAATTCAATCTACATTCCTATTTATTCTTATGTCTGTTAGCACGTTTTTTACGAAACTCAGCTTTCATCTTGGCAGCTCCCGACCCATGCAACCCTGTTATATAGCTTTTCTTTTTAGCCTTGGTCTTCACTTTATCTTCTTGCTTACCACTAGGAGATTTACCACCTTTGAATACAATTCCTTCGGTGATTGCTTTTTCTATGTCCATCGTCTATTTTTTAGGTGTTAAATTCTGTTTTACTATCACTCTATTGCCGGCTTTGGTACAAACAATTTCCGTTTTGTGCAAAGTACGGTCTTTCATATCAAAAATCAGATTCGGATTGAAATGTTGTCCATCTATCCGGAATTCCAGATGAAGGTGTTCAGTAGTGGCACGTCCGGTTCTGCCTGTCAATCCTACTGCATCACCGGCCTTCACGATATCTCCGGATTTTACCAAATTCCGGGAATTATGACTATAAATACTTTCCAATCCATTATCATGACGCACAACAACTACATTTCCATAAGCAGCGTATGTTTTTGCCATACGTACTATTCCATCAAACGCACAACGGATAGTATCATTGGCCTTAGTCTTTATATCCGTTCCACTGTGCCCCCGGCGGGCTCCGTATGCAGAAATCACTTTACCACCGGGAAGAGGAAAACAATATTCATTCTCTTTTATACTATCCAGATGAATGGAGAAACTTTTGCGCCCGTTAAAAAGCCCGGGAGTCTTGACTCTGATATGGTTTACTTCCATTGCGGTAAAATTACTCTTGGCCGGCCCCCCAGCCCATGCCGCCACACTTATGAACAATAAAAATAGTAATTGTGTGCTTTTCATTATCTCATTTTAAAAATAAATTAATTCTTCATCCTTGGACGCTGCAAACTCTTTCAAGAGCTCCAACATATAATCTGCCGCTTCCTGCAAACCTTCCTTGCCGCTATATCCATTAATAATAGTCAGCAGATGCGTAGTTCCTGCCTCCAGTTTAGTACGCTCGTTATCACTGGTCGGCGTACCGATTCCGCCCATAGCATCTCTGTAAACAGGCATTCCTTCTATATTCAACTCTCCACGTCCTATCCCTTCATAAGGCTCTCCGGATTTACCGATACCCAACACCAATGTATCTCCTTGTATTTTATCCGCATCAAAGCCACCGATGGAATATCCGTAACGAATAGATACCAAGTTAATAAGATCTACCAAAGTATCTATCTGATACAAGGAAATTCCACGCAGGATTCTACGGCAGAGCGCTTCCCCCGAAGGACGATAACGGCTAGGGTCTTTCCCACATTTCTTATAAGCCTCCCGAGTAGCATGAATCGTAACCATATCCTTAATGGAATCCGTAGTGTACATTTCACGATAGCGTATAGTGAACTCGTCTATCTTTTTCCACAAAGATTCGCTATAAGCAGTGTTCTCTACCGTAGCACGGATGGCTATACCGGCAAACTGCGGACAGGCTTTCTTTATTTCTTCCGATACTTTTATTTCCATATTTATTTTTATACTGCGTTATTCCAACGAGCGTATTCCTCAGACACCTAAAAGAATGCCCGATAATATCCTTCCCGACCGGATTCCTTGCCGGCGGGCCGAAAAGAAATCATCGTTATTATGATACGTACAAATGCCGGATATCTCAATATGTTCAGGCTTCACACCGTATGCCAACAATTGCTGACGGTTGGCTTCCCACAAATCAATATGCCATTTTGCTTCTTTACGGGCAATCTGATTCATATCAAACCCCGCCTCACAAAAAGCTTGATAAACTTCATCCCCTACTTCAAAAGCCTCCAATGAAATACTGGGACCGATGCAAGCAATGAGATCTTTCCCTTGCGAGCCGTATTGGTTATCCATGACTGAAACTGTCTTCTCCACAATCCGGGCCACCGTACCACGCCATCCGGCATGAATGGCAGCCACTACCTTTTTTCGGGTATCATATAATAAAACAGGAACACAATCGGCCGTAGATACACACAAGCAATAACCGGGAATGTCTGTTACCAATGCATCCACTCCTTCCAATTCAGTATTTACCTGAATAGTATCCACAACTTTCACATGGTCACTATGGGTCTGATGCGGAATTACGAGTTCTACCGATTCCCCGGGTAACAAGCTACGCAGCAATTCCCGGTTGCGGTTCACATCTTCTGCCTCGTCCCCGCAATATCCGTTACAATTGAACGAAGCGTAGTTTCCCTTACTACAACCTCCGTGACGGGTGGTAGAAAAACAAGAAATGTTGGGATATGCCTTCATCAGCTCATATCCCAACATTTTATTATCTGATGTCAGCCGTTTCATTTCTTTTCCTCTTCTTCGTCCCAATTCTCATCTTCATATTCATAATCGAAGTCATCATCGGCATCTTCTTCATATTCATATTCAAAGTCCTCATCCTCACCCATGTCTTTCAACTCTTCCTGCAGTTTGGCAACATCTTTGGCGCGATGAACAATTGTTTCCGTACGGACACCTTCCAACTTATTGCTGTCCTTATTCAATTCTGTCCATAAAATATCCTTCAGCTGCTGTATCCCCAAGCCAGTTACCGACGAGATAAAGATATGCGGAACATTATCCGGCAATGTCGGCTCCAACATGGCAATCAGTTCTTCATCCAACATGTCACTTTTGGTAATGGCAAGCACACGTTGTTTATCCAACATTTCCGGGTTGAAGGTAGCCAACTCATTCAGCAGGATTTCATATTCCTTACGGATATCATCTGTATCACCCGGTACCATAAAGAGCAACAAAGAGTTGCGTTCTATATGGCGCAGAAAACGAAGTCCCAGTCCTTTTCCCTCACTGGCCCCTTCAATAATTCCGGGAATATCCGCCATGACAAAAGATTTTCCTTCGCGATAGGACACGATACCCAAATTCGGCTCCAGCGTAGTAAACGGATAATTGGCTATTTTAGGACGTGCCGCCGATACGGTAGACAATAAAGTGGATTTCCCTGCATTTGGAAAACCTACCAAACCTACATCAGCCAACAGTTTTAATTCCAAAATAACCATCAGCTCCTGCATGGGTTCTCCCGGTTGTGCAAAACGTGGCGCTTGGCGGGTTGCTGTACGGAAGTGCCAGTTTCCCAATCCCCCACGTCCTCCTTTCAACAGAATTATTTCTTGTCCGTGTTCGGTGATATCACAGATATATTCACCTGTTTCAGCATTATAAACCACTGTACCACAAGGTACTTCAATAACTTTGTCTTCACCATCTTTACCAAAGCTTTTGTTCTTCGATCCATTGCCGCCGTGTGTGGCAAACACGTGGCGGTCATACTTCAGGTGAAGCAATGTCCAATAATTACGGTTTCCCCGCAAAATAACATGACCTCCTCTACCGCCATCACCACCGTCAGGGCCACCATTGGGTACATACTTCTCACGACGCATATGCGCAGAGCCTCGCCCGCCCTTACCCGAGCGGCAATATATCTTCACATAATCAACAAAATTCGATTCAGCCATAATTAATAATTTACTAATTTATCAATTTACTAATGTGCCAACGAAACTGTACTCCATGTATCATTATGCAGACTGACACATTGGCGGACTGCTGCATCAGCACATTAGCATATTATTATAATTTTTCAACAGCAGCAACAATGTCGGCAAAAATAGCATCCATCGTACCCAAACCGTGAATGTGCTGATATTTACCTTCGTTCTTGTACCAGTCAATCAGCGGAGCCGTCTGCGAGTGATAAACAACCAAACGTTTCTTTATTGTTTCCTCGTTATCATCCGCACGTCCCGATTCCTGTCCACGCTTAATCAGGCGAGTCATCAATTCTTCTTCGGGTACATCCAAGTCCAACATAACAGATACTTCCTGTCCACGTTCGGCCAGCATTTTCTTCAACGCTTCTGCCTGGGCGATGGTTCTGGGAAATCCATCAAAAATAACCCCTTTGCTTTCCTTAAAGCTATCCAGCGTACTTGCCAGAATATCAATAATCAATTCATCAGGCAGCAACTGGCCCTGATCGATATATCCTTTGGCTGTCTTTCCCAATTCTGTACCCTTCTTAATCTCAGCACGAAGCACATCCCCTGTTGAAATGTGATTAATACCGAATTTCTCTACAATACGTTCACTCTGAGTACCCTTACCAGAACCCGGAGCTCCAAAAATTACAATGTTCAACATCTTGTTTTACCTTTTATTTTTATATTTAGTTGTACAAATTTCATTCCATTACGGTGTAAATATCCCGATAGTTACGTCCCAAGCCATCATAATCCAAACCATACCCCACAATAAAATCATTAGGAATACGCATGGCCACATAATGTATATCCAGTTCCACCTTCAATTTATCAGGTTTCAGCAGCAAGGTAGCGATACGGATCTCTTTCGGTTTTCTAGCTTGTAATGTTTCCAACAAGTGCTTCATTGTCACCCCGGTATCCACAATATCTTCCACAATCACCACTGTACGACCCTCAATATCATCATTCAAACCTACCAACTCTTTTACCTTTCCTGTAGAAGAAGTTCCTGCATAAGAGGCCAGTTTCACGAAAGAAATTTCACTGGGAATGGTAAGGTTACGCATCAAGTCGGCAGCAAACATGAATGCGCCGTTCAATACACTTAAAAACAAGGGATTAGTTCCTTCTAAATCCCGATTAATCTCACTCGCTACCCGTGCCACTTCTTTTAAGATCCGTTCTTCAGGAATGAAAGGAGTGAAACGTTTATCTTTGATTTGAATGGTATCCATAACCGCTATTTTATAAATTGCTGCAAAAATACATTTTTATTCCAAGTATCGAAGTATTCACATAACCTCTTTTTGTAAATAGTGTTATCTTTGTACGTTCAAACAAAAGAGATTGTCATGAAAATTATTTCGAGCACCCAACTAAAAGAGCTGGACAAGTACACGATTGCCAAAGAACCGGTTGCCTCCATTGATTTGATGGAACGGGCAGCCGAAGAACTGACTCGTGCCATTACCCACCGATGGGATACTTCTTTCCATATTGTAGTATTCGCCGGACCGGGAAATAACGGGGGCGATGCGCTTGCCGTAGCCCGTATGTTGTCTAAGCAAAACTATCACGTAGAAGTCTTTCTGTTTAACACCAAAGGAAAACTGTCGGAAGAATGTCAGACCAATCTTGAACGGTTAAAAGAATGCGGCTCGGTGTACTTTACTGAAGTAAGCACACAATTTGATCCTCCAGTCCTGACAGAAAGGCATCTGGTAGTAGACGGATTATTCGGTTCCGGACTCAACAAACCACTGAACGGTGGATTTGCTGCCGTAGTGAAATATATTAATGCATCCAAGGCACAGGTAGTAGCCATTGATGTACCTTCAGGATTAATGTGTGAGGACAACACTTATAATATCCGTCAAAACATGATACGCGCGGATGTCACTCTCAGCATTCAGCTACCTAAGTTATCCTTTCTTTTCCCGAAAACGAAGACATTGTAGGCGAATGGCAACTATTGGACATCCAACTGAAAAAAGACTTTATTGATACAGCACAAAGTCCCTACTATATCACAGAGGAAGAAGAAATTCGCAGCCTCATCAAACCGCGGAAACGATTTGCCCACAAGGGAGCTTTCGGCCATGCACTGCTCATCGCAGGATCTTATGGCATGGCAGGAGCATCCATTTTATCTGCCCGTGCCTGCCTGCGTTCGGGAGTGGGATTACTGACTGTCCATGTACCTATCCACAACCATGATTTACTTCAGACCACTGTTCCCGAAGCCATTGTACAGACAGACATACACGACCATTATTTTGCCGAGCCCGTGGATACAGACCGTTATCAAGCCATAGCCATCGGTCCGGGGTTGGGACAAGAAGAAGATACAGCGTTGGCCATGATGGAACAAATACAAGGTTGTCCGGTACCTTTAGTGCTGGATGCGGATGCCATTAATATTTTCGGCACTCACCGCAACTGGCTCAGCCGGATGCCGAAGCGCTGTATTCTCACCCCCCATCTAAAGGAACTGGAACGACTGATAGGTAAATGCATGGATACTTACGAACGGCTGACAAAGACGAAAGAACTGGCAGCCTATCTGCAAAGCTATATCATTATAAAGGGATCATGGAGCACAGTTGTCACCCCCGAAGGAAATTGTTATTTCAATCCCACCGGGAATCCAGGTATGGCAACCGCCGGCAGCGGTGATGTGCTGACCGGTATTCTGGCAGCCTTATTGGCACAAGGATATACTCAAGAAGATGCATGCCGCCTGGGCGTCTACGTACATGGTCTGGCAGGAGACATTGCAGCGGAAGAAAAAGGAGAAATAGGAACCACCTCAAGTGATCTTATTGACGCATTACCCGCAGCATGGAAGAAATTAACAGAAACAAAAGGCAGATTTACAAAAGAATAGCTATATTTGCTTACATATATGATAGAATATAGAAATATGAAAAAAGGATTAATCGCAGCAGGGTTACTGGTTTCATTAAGCGGCACCGCACAAGATGTCAGTACATATACTCCCGGAACCATGGGAGAAGGAGTGGTTTATTATTTGCCTAAGACCGAAATAGAATTGCAAGTCACCGCAACCAAAGTTGTCTACACGCCCGGAGAATTCTGCCAATACGCCGACCGCTATCTGCGCCTTACAGGCATATCATCCCAACCGGAAGAACATTGGGAAATAAACAGTATCAAGGTAAATTCCATAGGCATTCCTGACCCGGACAATGCATACGCTGTAAAACTGAAAGACAAAAAGTGCGGCCTCACAGGTAGAATTGACTCCTGAAGGAATCATAAAGGCTATCAACACCACCTCTCCTATAGAGAAAGCACCTGTGACAAAGGTTGCCGATACGGTCAAAAAACGTATTGACCCACGCAGTTTTATGACCGAAGAGATTCTGATAGCCGGTTCTACCGCTAAAATGGCTGAGTTGGTGGCGAAAGAAATCTACAATATACGAGAAAGCAAAAACAGCCTGACCCGCGGGCAAGCAGATTATATGCCCAAAGACGGAGCCGCTTTAAAACTCATGCTGGACAATCTGGATGAACAGGAACAAGCCATGATGCAAATGTTTGCCGGCACAACAGACCGCATAGAAAAATCATTTACCATCCGCATAAAACCAGAAGCGGACATGAAAGAAAAAGTAGCTTTCCGTTTCTCAAAGAAACTAGGGATGCTGGATGCCGATAATTTATCCGGTGAACCTTATTACATTTCCATCATCAACCAAGAAACATTGCCACCGATGGATCCGAAAGGCAAAGAAAAAAAGAAGACGGATGGTGTTATTTACAATATTCCGGGAAAAGCTCAGGTTACCGTATTCACTCCAAACAAACGTTATTTTGACGGAGAACTACCTGTTACACAATTTGGGACAACGGAATGTCTGATAGATAACCTTTTTAATAAAAAAGTAAATACACGAGTGATCTTTAATCCTAATACCGGAGGAATTGTGAAGATTGATAAAGACTAAAGCTCCATCTCACCCCTACATAGCAAAATGAGGGTATCCATAATACACTGGACACCCTCATTTTCACTAAAAGACAATCAATTATTTTTAATATTTGGTTCCTCCAATCCATACCCCTTTTTCTTATTCTCACCTTTCAGCCACAAAGCAAAGAACAATGCAGCCACACCAAAGCCTGCAAATATCCACATGGGAAGTGTATAATCATAAGTCTGCATTCCATCTACTACCGGTCCTTTGCAATACTCATTCAAGACAAAACCAATCAAAGCAGGTACACCCATCAACCCCCAGTTTTGTACCCAGAAGATCAAAGCGTAAGCTGTACCCAACTGCTTTTCCGGAATAATTTTAGGAACAGAGGGCCACATAGCCGATGGCACCAAAGAAAAGCCAATCCCCAATATAATCATAATGATAGTGGCAAACCACCATACATTCAAGACAGGTAACGCAAACATTGTATGAACAAAAATCAACAGCACAGAACCGATGATCATCAGCGTAGCTCCCTTGCCTATCCGATCGTACACATTACCGAAAAGCGGAGTAAGGAACAAAGTTCCCAATGGTAACAGGCTAGGAATAGTACCCGCCAATTCCGGATCTACATTATATTTCTGCACCATCAGGTCTGTAGCATATTTCAAGAAAGGGAATACGGCAGAATAAAACAACACACACAGCAACGCAATCAGCCAAAATCCTTTATTGGTTACAATCAACCAAATATCTTTCATACGGAAAGGCTCTTCAGGTTCCGCCCCTTCTTCTTCTAAAGAAGCATCCAGTTTCTTATCATAGAAAGTATAAATAAAAAATGCTACCGTACCAATACAAAGCATAGTAAGGCACAGCAACAATGGAGCAGGGATATTAGGATGGAACACACCCTCATCATCAGTAATACCAAAGAAAGTAGCGATAGGAACCGTAACAGCCAAAGCCAGCATAGTGCCTAAACGGGCTGTCGCCATCTCCATACCCATGGCCAGAGCCATTTCTTTTCCTTTAAACCACTTCACAATAATTTTTGAGACCGTGATGCCTGCAATCTCTACACCGACACCAAATATAGCATATCCCAACGCAGCCAGTCCTACCTGGGTTTTCATTCCAAGCAAAGTGCTTCCCTCAGCAAATGTAGTAGAAATAGCATAATATTTTAACCCACAGCCCAACACCATCAAAAGGCATGCTCCCATACCAGTAAAGCGCACTCCCATCTTATCCAAAATGATACCACCGATAATAAGCATAAAGGCAAAGACATTGAACCAACCGTATGCACTGGTAAAAATACCATAATCCAGACTATCCCACAGCAGCTCCTTTTCAAGCATCGGTTTTAAGGGGGACATTACATCGGTCAAAAAATAACCGCATAGCATGGTGAAAGCCACCAACGCCAACACACTCCACCGAAGAACCTTGGAGTCATTGAGCTTTTTTTGAATTTGTTCTTTCATTCTTTTATAAGATTTTTGATTAATAGTTTTTCATGTTCAGCTTACAAAGATACAGTTTTTTAGGTAGAGAAGCCTCTTTCCATAAAAAAGTTCTATCTTTGCGTGACGATTAAATCGTTTTATGTAGGAAATCGTCATAAAATTACTTTTTATAAACTTAACTTTATTGATCATGAAAAAAAGCAAAACATTTCTTGTTTGCGCCATGTTGAGTGGCAGCGTCTTATTTTCATCATGCATCGGTTCTTTCGGATTATGGAATAGTTTGAAAGACTGGAACCAGGGGGTAAGCAACAAGTTTGTCAACGAACTTATCTTTCTCGCTTTCCATATTGTCCCTGTTTATGAAATTGCTTATCTGGCAGACGCATTGGTTTTAAATTCCATCGAATTCTGGAGCGGTTCCAACCCTACAGCTTCTATCGGTGAAGTAAAAACAGTGCAAGGAGAAAATGGCGAATACTTGGTAAAAACCAACGAAAACGGTTATACCATTACCAAAAAAGGAGAAGACAAATCTGTAGATTTGGTCTATAACAAAGAAAACAATACATGGAATGCCGTAGCCGACGGACAGAGCTTCGAACTTGTGAAAATGAACGAAGACGGAACGGCTGTTTTGAGCCTGCAAAACGGAACCTCCATGACTGTCACTCCTGATGCACAAGGTATTGCTACCGCAAGAATAGCTACAGGAAACTCCTTGTTTTTTGCTGCAAGATAATAAACACAACATCATTTAAACACAAAGAAAAGAAGTTGCCCATGCAAACAACTTCTTTTCTTCCATAAAACAATACTACTATGAAGAAGCAAATCATGCTGGGCGGCCTACTCCTATTATTAGGCTCCTGTACTCCCCAAAACAAAGCGAATGACCCGAATGCAATTGACATTGCCGTAAGTCTGGAACACCTCACAGAATTAAAGACCTCCCAATTGGGAAAACAAATCCGTTATATCCCTTTGGAAACAACAGACTCATCCCTGATTGGCAACTCCTATTCCATCAAGTTATCTAAAGACCATATCTTTGTCTCTACCAACGGACGATGCCTGTCATTCAACAAGCAAACCGGAAAATATCTTGGCAGCATCGGGCACAAAGGAGAAGATCCACAAGGCTACAGCAATGCCAACTGCTTTATTCACCCCCATACCAACAATCTCTACTTTTATCGCCAACCCGACAAGTTGGTAAAATACGATACAAAAGGTAACTATCTAGGGCAAGTACACCTACCACAAAAGATTTCCCCATCCCTTTACTTTACTTTTTCCGACTCCCTTATTCTTGCTCATTATGGAGAAGGAATAGGACAACCGCAAGCAAGTGCGTTACTTTACTTCAACGAACAGGGAGAAGTAAAAGACTCATTGCCGGAATTTGCCAATCCAGGTGATCCTATGGGCATGGACCAGATATCCAGCATCAACGTATTCAAGCAATTACCCAGCAACGCCAACATAGGAGGGTTAATATATATAAATTATCAGGATGGAACAATGACTGTTCTTCCTATAGACCAGCCTTCACTTTGGCTGAGCAACGGCAGCATACGTTTCAGAAAAGCGTTCAATGACACAATCTACGACATTAAAGGACACGAAGCTACTGTCCATACCACTTTCCATACCGGGCAATGGCATTTCCCGGCTGAAAAAATGGGACAAAAAGAGGATACAGACAACTACATCGTTATAACCGGTATTCTGGAAACTCCCAAACATCTCTTCTTTATATCTCTACAGGAATTATACGACAAGAGAAAACCCTTCTACGGTATTTACGACAAAGAAAAACATATTACTTATATGAATGATGCCAATGTGGGGCTGACAGATGACCTGACGCATTTCATGCCTTTCTATCCCATCACTTGTACAGAAGAAGGAGAGTATGCCGCTTTATTGGAGATAGGGAAAATAGACGAATGGATGGATAAAAATCCGGGAATTGTCCAAGAAGGAAAGCTAAGCTTTTTACAGGAAATCAATGAAGAATCCAATCCGGTTTGTGTTATAGTGGAACCTTGACAACCATAAAAGAACGCTGCTTTCCTCACGGAGAGCAGCGTTCTCTTTCTTCAACACGTTGAAGATAACAGTATGCTAAATTAGTCACGACCTCCACCCAATGCCTGATAGAGATTGATTACGCCTTGCATTTCAGTAAAACGGTTAGCAACCTGAGTTAACTCCGCATTAAGCAAAGTCTGCTGAGCCGTCAAAACTTCCAGATAAGTCGTATTCCCATGTTGCATCAGCAAAGAGGTACTTTCCAAAGCTTTATTTAATGAATTTATTTGTTTATCATAATAAACAGATTTATCACGGGCCGTCTGATATTTCACCAAAGCCTCGTTCACTTCACTTCCTGCATTCAACAAAGCCTGTTGAAAACTCAGTTTGGCTTCTTCTTGCTGAGCTTTAGCTATCTTTAGCTGTGCTATGTTCGCACCTTTATTAAACAGTGGCTGGGTCAACGAAGCTACAGCCGTTGCAATGAACTTGCCCGGATTGACAATCATACTTCCTGCTGAATTAGTCCATCCCGCACTTCCACTTAAAACAATAGAAGGATAAAAGGCGGAACGAGCCTGATTTGTGGCATAGAAAGCTGCTTCCAACGAACGCTCCGCACTGCGTACATCGGGACGGTTGGCAAGCATTTGCACAGGGATGCCTACCGGGAAATGTTCCTTCATCATATAAGAACTGTCCCATGTGCCCGTTCTCTCAATAGCATGAGGAGATTCAGCCAACAACAACGACAAACTGTTTTCTACCTGGTTAATTTGTTCTTTCAGATCAAGAACTGAAGTACATATAGTATAATATGTAGCTTCCATTTGTGAAACGGCAGCTTCATTTGCCAATCCGGCTTCCATCAGAGCACGGGTTGCATCTACGGTTTCTTTCCAGGACTTTTCAGTCCGGACAGAAATGGCCAGCTGATTGTCCAGCATCAGCAAGGTATAGTAAGTATTAGCTATACCGGCTATCAGCTGTGTCCGGACAGCCTGTTTATAGTCACGGCTCTGTTCCAGCAATGCTTTCGCCTGGCGTTTCGCATTACGGATGCGGCCGAAAATATCAATTTCCCAACTTGCCGCCACCGGTAAAGTATAAGTTTGTACAGCTTTTCCTTTGTCAAAACTACTTGCTGTCCCCTGAGGTGACAGAGCGAAAGAAGGCAGATAAGCCAATTTGGCTGACAGCATAGCAGCTTCCGCCTCTTTCACACGCCATTGTGCTGACTGCAAATCCGTATTGTTCCGCAAGCCTTGCTCTATCAATTCCTGAAGCCGCGGATCTGTAAAAATCTCCTGCCAGCTCAGATTGCCGATATTATCCACGGTATCAGCAACTGCCACCTCTTCCCCATACAAATTATCGGGCACTTCGGTTGCAGGTTTATATTGGGTATATATGCCGCAGCTACTCAGTGTGAGCGCTGCGACAGTCAGAGTGATGATCTGTTTTTTCATTTTTTCTCTTCGTTTTTGCTTTCGATGTGGTGTTGTCTCTCTTCTTTTGCTTCTACACATTCCTCTTGAATCTGCCAATCGGCCGCCGGCTGAAACTGAATAGGACGTACCTTTTCCTGTAAATATTGGAATACGATAAACAAAGAAGGTACAATAAACAGCAACGCCAGCGTACCGATCACCATTCCACCCACAGTACCTGTTCCCAGCGAACTGTTTCCATTAGCACCTACTCCACTGGCAACCATCAACGGGAACAGACCAAAAATCATAGTCAGTGCCGTCATCAGAATAGGACGCAAGCGGGCTTTGGCGGCAGAAAGTGCAGCGGAAGTCAGGCTCATACCTGCCTTACGACGCTCGGTAGCGTACTCGGTCAGCAAAATGGCAGTCTTAGCAAGCAAACCTATCAACATAATCAAACCGGTCTGCAAATAAATATTGTTCTCCAGTCCCATCATCTTCGCAAACAGGAAGCTACCCATCAGCCCAAACGGAACAGACAACAACACCGCAAACGGAATGAGGAAACTTTCATAAAGTGCACTTAAAATCAGATAAATCATCAAGAAACAGATAGCAAAGATGATAATGGTAGTACCTCCCTGGTCGGTCTCTTCACGGGTAATACCACCAAAGTCGTACCCAAAACCTTTGGGAAGTGCCTGTACGGCAGTTTCCTGAACGGCACGGATGGCATCACCGGTACTATACCCTTCGGCAGGCATTGCATTTACAGCAATAGAATTGAACATATTGAAACGGCTCAGCGATTCTGCCCCATAACTGCGGGTCAATGTCACAAACTGGCTGAGAGGAGCCATCTCGCCATTAGACATACGCACAAAGATATTATTCAACGAGCTTTCATCCACACGATATTTCGGATCTGCCTGAATCATAACCTTATATACTTTAGAGAAACGATTAAAATTTGAAACATACTGCCCACCATAATAGCCGGATAATGTGCTTAGCACAGCATCCGGAGTGATACCGGCACGCTTACATTTGGACGCATCCACTTCTACCGTCCATTGCGGATAACGGATATCAAAAGTAGAGTATGCCATCGCGATCTCGGGACGTTGGTTCAGAGCACCCAGATATTGTTGAGTGGTATTGAAGAAAGTGCCCACATCACCACCTTGTTTATCCTGCATATGGAGTTCCAACGCATTACCCATACCATACCCCGGAATCATACCCGGAGAAATAGCAAATATACTGGCATCCTTGATGTCTGCCGTACGGCCATATACCTGTCCGATTACTGCCTGAACATCATTTTCCTTTCCTTCACGCTCATCCCAAGGTTTCAGTTTCAGAATCAACATACCAAAAGAGTTACCCTGTCCGGCTAGCAGACCATAACCTGCCACACGCTGCACATGCAGCACCTGAGGAATATCCATCATGCGCTTTTCAATACGCATCATTACGTCATTAGTCGTTTTCAATGAACTACCTGCCGCCGTGCTGACATTCACAAATACAACCCCCTGGTCTTCATCAGGCACCAAACTGGTTTTAGTTGTATTCATCAAGAAAGCCAATAGTACTACCGAGGCCGCAAGAAGTGTCCATACCATCCATTTGCGTTTGATAAAGAACAATACCCCTTTCTTATATCGTTCAATCATTGCATCGAAAGCAGCATTGAACGCTTTACGGAAACGTGCTGCAAAATTGTTTTTTTCCGTTCCATCCTCATTGATATACGGTTTCAAGAACAAAGCACACAGCGCCGGACTCAAAGTCAGTGCATTGACGGCAGAGATACCTACGGCAACCGCCATAGTCAAACCAAACTGAGTATAAAAAGTACCCGAAGTTCCACTCATAAACGAAACCGGAATAAACACAGCCATAAATACCAACGAAGAAGAGATGACCGCATTGCTAATCCCCTTCATCGCATCAATACTAGCTATATAAGAAGAACGATATCCCACATCAAAACGCGCCTGCACCGCCTCGACGACAACAATGGCATCATCCACCACCGTACCGATCACCAACACCAAAGCAAACAGGGTAATCAGGTTGATACTGAATCCTGCTATGGACATAAAAGCAAATGTACCAATCAAGGACACGATGATCCCCACCAACGGAATAATAGTAGAACGGATATCCTGCAAAAATACATATACAATTAAGATTACCAAAAAAATGGCCTCGAACAAGGTTTTTATCACCTCATGGATAGATGCATACAAAAAGTCATTGGAGCTCATAACCTGAACCATCTCCACCCCTTTGGGCAGATCCTTCCTTGCTTCTTCCAAAAAGGTATCAATATTATTGTTTACTTCTGTCGCATTCGATCCTGCCGTCTGAAAAATCATACAGGAAATACCAGGATGACCATTCATAGCCCCATGATAGGCATAGCTTTCCTCGCCCATCTCTATATCGGCAATTTCTTTCAGCTTCAACACTTCGCCATTATCCGAAGACCGGATCACAATTTCCCCAAACTCTTCCGGAGTAATCAGACGCCCTTTATACTTCATTGTATATTGATAAGTTTCATCAGAGTTTTCTCCGAATGAACCGGTAGCCGATTCAATATTCTGTTCAGCCAACACTTGGGTCACATCCGATGGAATCAATTTATACTGGGCCATCACGTCAGGCTTCATCCAGATACGCATACTATAGTCACCCCCCATAATCATCATATCACCCACACCCTGGATACGAAGAATAGCAGGTTTCAAGTTAATACTGATATAGTTGGACAAGAATTTCTCATCATACGAATCATCCGGACTATATAGTGAGAACATCTGCAAAATACTGGTCTGCCGCTTTGAGGTAGTCACACCCACCTGCGTTACTTCTGCCGGTAACTGTCCTGTTGCCTTCGATACACGGTTCTGCACATTGACCGCTGCCATATCGGGGTCTGTCCCTTGTTTGAAATACACAGTGATATCCACAACTCCGGCATTTGAAGCGGTAGAAGTCATATAAGTCATATTTTCCACACCGTTAATCGCTTCCTCCAACGGAGCGATAACACTCTTCTGAAGAGTTTCCGCACTGGCACCAAAATAAGAGGTACTTACCTGAATGGTAGGCGGAGCAATATCAGGATATTGTTCGACGGGCAAAGTGAACAGCCCGATGATACCCACTACCACTATCGAAATAGAAATAACAGCCGACAGGATGGGGCGTTCTATAAAGGTTCTTAAATTCATAGTCTTTCTTAATTCTGTTTTACTTTAATGGGAGTACCTTCACGCAGCAAACCTACGCCTTCCGCTACAATGACATCCCCCTCTTTCAATCCATCGTTCACGATATATTCCTGTCCTCCATTTACACGGGTCACACTGACAGGAGCTGATTGTGTCTTGCCGTCCACGACTTTATATACGTATGTAATATCCTGAATTTCAAAAGTGGTAGCCTGAGGAATAACCAAACTTCCTTTCATCGTAACCGGAAGAATCACATTTCCCGATGTTCCGCTATACAGCAACCCATTCTTATTCGGGAATACGGCACGCAGACTTGCGGTACCCGTATTACGGTCTACCACCCCACTGATGGTTTCAATGCGTCCCTTTTCGCCATACATAGACTTGTCATTCAATTGCAGTTCCACTTCCGGCATATTTTTCAACGCTTCTGCTTTGGAACCATATTGACGGGTCAGAGCCAACAATTGATTTTCAGTCATCGAAAAGTAGACATACATATCCGAATTATCAGAAACCGTAGTCAACGGTTGTGGCAAACTGGCACTAACCAATGTACCTACCCGATAAGGCAATGTACCAATCCACCCCATCCGAAGGACTTTTCACTTCTGTATACGAAAGGTCATTGCGGGCACTCACCTCCTGCGCTTTCGCCTGGGCCAACTGGGCCTTGGCAGTAAGCCATGAGTTTTCTGCCGTCCTCAAATCAAATTCAGAAACTACTTTCTTTGCAAACAATTCTTTCTTGCTATCGTATGTCAACTGTGCTGTTGCCAGTCCGGCTTTCGCCGATTCCACATTGGCGACAGCTGTTTCCAATGCCGCCTTATAAGGCACTTGGTCAATAATAAATAAGACTTGCCCTTTACGCACTGCCTGTCCTTCCTCCACACAAAGCCGGGTAAGGAAACCGGAAACTTGCGGATAAATATCAATATCCTGGCGGCCACGGATCGTAGCCGAATAAGTAGTAGACAAAACTTTGTCCGACGGTGATACCTTTAATACCGCATACTCCGCCTCCATTTGTGCAACAGGCGCCTGTTTACACGACGCTGTCAAAGCAGCACAACCAACCAATACCATTAGTCGCATCCATTTTTTGTTCAATGTCATCATATTCCAATCTTTTTAAATTCGGGGCAAAGGTAGTTGGAATTTCTCATCCCCAAGCGTTCAATTCGTAGCGGCAAATGTTCAAAACAGGAACAAACAACTCATTATATCAAAAAAACATTTAAATTCGCGTCAAAATAAGAACAAGAATGGAAATTTTACACACCACTAATGAAGAGCCCTTTGTATCGGGGACCGGCCACTTTGCCGGCTGGGCGAACCGTTTGATGAAGCTAGAAGACACGGCTATCCTTTTCTGCCGGGAGGGACATGCGCATATCATGATTGATTTGCAGGAGTATGAGCTGGCGCCTAATACGCAAGTAGTTTTGCTGCCGGACACAATTGTCAATTTCACCAATATCAGCCCCGATTTCACCATCTCATATATCGCTTTCTCGCGCATATTGTTTCAAGAAGTGACGGCGCGCCTTGACCTTTCCTTCTTCCGTTTCCTCAAGGAGAACCCTTGCGTAACCCTTCCTGAGGAGCGCACGCGGAGCATCAACGGGCTTGCTTCGGGCATTGAAGACCTTTATCACGACCGGGACAACTGTTTCCGCCAGCAAATCCTGAAGAATTATATCCAGAGTTTCCTGTTGGATATCTACGACAAGACTCATCGCCTGTTTCTCATGAAACGTCCCGAAGGTATCAGCCGGCAGGAAGAGCTGTTCAAGCGGTTTATCCAGTTGGTACACAAGCATTGCACCACCCAGCGTGAAGTCTCTTTTTATGCCAACAAGTTGTTTATCACTCCCAGATACTTATCTACTGTGATACAGAATGTGACAAACACCACCGCCAAAAGCATCATAGACAAGCATGTCATTCTGGAAATCAAAGTGTTATTGAAATCAACGAACTTAAGCGTGCAGGAAATATCCAATCAGCTTTGCTTTCCGGACCAGTCCTTCTTTGGGCGTTATTTCAAGAAGCATACGGGGCTGTCGCCTTTGCAGTATAGAAACCAGAATTGACTACTGCATAGTAGTGGGTGCATTACTATGCAGTAGTTGGGCAACTACTATGCGGTAAATGCTTCATTACCCTATAGTAGTTGAGAACCCTTCAGCGTTTATGACGGATAAAGTAAAAGGCTGCCTTCACCTCCGAAAGCAGCCTTTTACCTTATTATATAGGATGAATTAATTATTCAGCCAATTTATTGTCTGAACCCAGCACGTTAATAATTTTGTGCTTGTACAGTTTTTTCCATATTGTCACGAGCCGGACCTAAGTACTTACGCGGGTCGAATTCTGCCGGTTTTTCAGCAAAAGTCTGACGGATAGCAGCAGTCATAGCCAAACGAGAGTCTGAGTCAATGTTGATTTTGCAAACAGCAGACTTGGCAGCCTTGCGCAATTCTTCTTCAGGGATACCGATAGCAGCCTTCAATGCACCACCATACTTGTTGATTGTTTCAACTTCTTCCTGAGGAACTGATGAAGAACCATGAAGAACGATGGGGAATCCCGGAAGTTTTTCCATTACAGCATCCAATACTTCGAATGCCAAAGGAGGAGGAACCATACGACCTGTAGCAGGATCAATGTGGCACTGTTCCGGAGTAAATTTGTATGCACCGTGAGAAGTACCGATAGAGATAGCCAATGAGTCGCAACCTGTACGAGTAGCAAAATCAATTACTTCTTCAGGGTCAGTATAAGTATGATGATCAGAAGAAACTTCATCTTCCACACCGGCCAATACACCCAATTCACCTTCTACAGTTACATCAAACTGATGAGCGTAGTCAACCACCTTCTTAGTCAAAGCAACGTTTTCTTCGTAAGGCAGGTGAGAACCGTCGATCATTACAGAAGAGAAACCTAGAGTCGATACAGCTCTTGCAAGTTTCGAAAGTATCTCCGTGGTCAAGGTGAAGAACGATTTCAGGTTTTGCACAACCTAATCTTTTGCATATTCTACAGCACCCTGAGCCATGTAACGCAACAAAGTAGCGTTAGCATACTGACGAGCACCTTTTGAAACCTGCAAAATAACCGGAGATTTTGTTTCTACTGCAGCTTTGATGATAGCCTGCATCTGTTCCATATTGTTGAAGTTGAATGCAGGAATTGCATATCCACCTTTGATAGCCTTAGCAAACATATCTCTAGTGTTTACCAGACCTAAATCTTTGTAATTAACCATTGTTCTAATATTTATAATTGTTAGTGAATTAAATTCCACTGCAAAAGTAATCATAAATGCGCTAACTATGGCAAGTTCACACCAAAAATATCTCATAAAAAATGATTTTATTAACTATTTTCTTCACTAAAACATACAAACTGATTATATTGTAATGTCTACCTTACAATACTATAAAAGAAGAAAATAAGGCTTTTAGAAGAAAAAACAGCCCGAAGTTTTTTCTATTTCAAAGAAAAGCAGTATCTTTGCGGTCCAAAATGGACCATTACACCCAATATTGTTTACCAGACAAGTAAAAAAATAATAACAATAAAATAATATACAGAAATGAAAAAAGGTATTCATCCTGAAAACTATCGTCCCGTAGTATTCAAAGACATGTCAAACGGTGATGTATTTTTGTCACGTTCAACTTGTAGCACAAAAGAAACCATCGAATTCGAAGGTGAAACTTATCCGTTGGTAAAACTGGAAATTTCTAATACATCACACCCGTTCTACACTGGTAAATCCAAGTTAGTAGATACAGCTGGTCGTGTAGACAAGTTCATGAGCCGCTACGGCAACCGTATGAAAAAGTAATTTGTAACTTATACATAAGTTCCAAAATAAAAGGCTGCAACCCGATAAGTTGCAGCCTTTTATTTTATCATACGTATCCACCTTTATTTCAAAGATACATCATTATACTTTCCCCCCTTCCATTCATACACTACAGGTTCTTTCCTGATGTATACAACCAATTTTTCCCGTTCCGTCTTTGCCAGATAATCCGGAGTAGTATAAGTAAAAGAAATAATAGGTTTGTCTTCTGATAAAGTGGCTTTCACCAACTCCATATCCGCCTTCTCTCTAATCGCGGCATAAGCCTCATCGGTCAGCGTATCCACCGGCAGATAAAAAGCCCCGACGGAGGGAAGCTGAATAAAATCCTCCTTCGCCAGTTGCTGCCAGTCCGTATTATAAAAACGAACTTCACTATCACAAGCCGGACCGCAAACAGTATTCACTACACAAATCACCTTTACAGAATCATTCAAGGGTAACAGTTTCATTTCCATAGAACTACTTCCGGTGGTTTGCAGAAACAAATAATCATCCGTCAGTCTTTTCAGTTCAGATACTTTGCCAAAACGATTTTTCACTTCCGCTTTCATATTGCTTGCCAGAAAATCCACACAATCCTCACGATTTACCTTTGTCAATAAAGGAGCCACCGAATCGGGCATGGCAATAAAAAGAGTTTTCATATCCTGAGCGTACAATGAAAGCCCACATAACAGCATACCTATTACAAACAATGTCTTTTTCATCACATTTTCAAATTAAAATCCTCCAAAGATACATATTTTGTCAGCTTATTCCCAACCGCATTATATTTTTTTCTATTTTTGTCGGACTGATAACCAACTAAACAGGAAATGCTATGTATTTACACAAAGAGTTAGAGACCCTGACACGACCCGAAATTGAGAAACTACAATTGGAACGACTGCAAAAGACTGTCCGCCATTGCATGAATTCCCCTTTCTATAAACAACGGTTTGCCGAAAATCATCTGAGTCCGGAAGATATCCGTTCATTGGATGATTTACAGAAAATCCCGTTTACCACCAAACAAGATCTACGTGACACTTATCCTTTCGGACTGGCGTCCGTACCTTTGGAAAAAACAGTCCGCCTTCACTCATCCAGTGGAACAACTGGAAATCCCACTGTCATTCTGCATACCCAAAAAGACCTTGACGAATGGGCTAATGCAGTGGCCCGTTGTCTTTATATGGTAGGATTACGTCCGGGAGAGATTTTCCAGAACTCTTCCGGCTATGGAATGTTCACCGGCGGGCTGGGCTTTCAATATGGTGCTGAAAGGCTGGGAATGCTGACTGTACCTGCCGCTGCCGGAAACACCAAACGCCAGTTGAAATTCATCTCCGATTTCGGAACCACCGCCTTGCACGCCATTCCCAGTTACGCAGCCCGTATGTACGAGGTAATGCAGGAAATGGGGATTGATCCGCGTCGTGACACCAAATTGAGAACATTGATCATAGGAGCGGAACCTCATTCCGAAGAACAACGCCGCCGCATCGAAGATATGCTGGGTGTAAAAGCCTACAACTCTTTCGGCATGTCCGAAATGTGCGGTCCCGGTGTGGCTTTTGAATGCCAGGAACAAAACGGATTGCATATATGGGAAGACTATTATATCGTAGAAATCATCGACCCCGACACATTGGAACCTGTGCCCGAGGGTGAAGTGGGCGAACTGGTACTGACCACCATCAACCGCGAGGCGATGCCGTTATTGAGATACCGTACCCGTGATCTGACCCGCATTCTGCCGGGGGAATGCCCCTGCGGCCGCCATCACAAACGTCTGGACAGAATGAAAGGGCGCAGCGACGATATGATTATCCTGAAAGGGGTCAATATCTTCCCCATTCAGATTGAAACGATTTTATTGCAATTCAAAGAATTGGGCAGTGACTATCTGATCACACTCGAAACCGCCGAATCTAATGACGAAATGACTGTAGAAGTGGAATTGAGCCAACTGTTCACCGATGACTATGGACGCCTGCAAGCATTGACCCGGGAAATTACCCGCCAACTGAAAGATGAGATATTGGTTACCCCACGTGTGAAACTGGTACCCAAAGGAGCACTGCCTAAATCGGAAGGTAAAGCAGTCCGTGTGAAAGACTTACGTAAAACCTTTTAAAAAATAAGTTTATGACTATACAACAATTATCCGTCTTCATCGAAAACAAATCGGGGACACTACAGAAAGTATTGAACTTATTGAAAGAAGCAGGCATACAGCTGATTGCCTCTACCATTGCCGATACAGTAGAGTATGGCATTTACCGTATCATCTGCTCGGAACCCAAACGCGCATACGAGACGCTGAAAGAGGCAGGAATCTCCGTGGCACTCTCCGATGTGTTCGCCATCACACTAGACAATCAGCCGGGGCGGGCGGCAGACGCCATCACCATTTTCAGTGAAGCCCAAATAGGCATTACTTATCTGTATTCCTTCCTGTTAGGAAATAAAGGCATCTTGATTTTCCGGACAGACAATCCGGACAGAGCAAGGGAAGTGATTATTCTTAATAATCTCTCTTTTGTAGCCGAAAAAGATTTATCAACACTGATTTAAAGTATTCCTTGTAGGGGCGGAGCTGCGTGTCCGCCCCCACAATTATCCTCTGCGTTTCAAGAAATCCGTAGGACTTTCTCCGAAATATTCCTTGTAACACTTGGTAAAATAAGAAGGAGATGTAAAACCTACCTCATACGTTATCTCGGATATGGTTTTCTCAGAAGAAGCCAACAAAGAAGCAGCTTTCTTTAATCTGGCAATACGCACCAGTTCATTGGGAGAATAATTGGTAAGTGACTTAATCTTACGATAAAGCTGCACCCTGCTTAATCCCATCTTACTGCCTAATTCTTCCACACTTAACTCAGAATCTGTCAAATTTGCTTCTATCAGCTCTCTGAAGCGCTCCACAAATCCTTTATCCACCTCGCTTACAGACTCTTTAGACAAAGTAATCTTATCTCCGAAAAACTGTTTCAACCGCTTATGGTTATCAATCAGATTCCGAAGACGCACCAATAACAATTTGGAATTAAAAGGTTTGGAAATATAAGAATCCGCTCCACATTCAAACCCCTGTATCCGCTGTTCATCCAAAGAACAGGCAGTAAGCAACATCACCGGAATATGAGAAGTCTGTAATTCCATTTTCAGCTTCCTGCAACATTCCAATCCGTCCATCACCGGCATCATCACATCACAGATAATGGCATCAGGCACATATTTCATAGCTTTCTTTAATCCGGCATGTCCGTCGGCAGCCTCTATCACCGTATATTCCTCTTTCAATAATGATTTCACATAGCCACGTACATCCGCATTATCGTCAATTATCAAGATGCATTCCTTATTCTCATCCGGAAGCCGTTCTTCTGTTTCCGTTTCCTCCAATTCCTCCACCACCGTCGGCTGTGTAGTGTGCGGTTCCTGTATCCGATCTACAGACTGCTCCTCCACTATCTCCATAGGAATATCCACCGTAAACACTGTTCCTTTTCCTTCCACACTGTCCACCGTTATCACCCCGCCGTGCAACTCTACAAAAGCCTTTGCCAAAGCAAGACCAATACCTGAGCCCGCATGGTTCACATCCATCTGATAAAAGCGGTCGAAAATATGCCGGATGTGCCGGACAGAGATTCCCGAACCGGTATCAGCAACTACCAGACGGACATATCTTCTATTTTCCTCCTTTATTAAAGTAGAAAGTGTGACAGTGATAGTTCCATTCTCCGGGGTAAACTTAAACGCATTGGACAACAAATTAAAATAGACACGTTCCATCTTTTCGGCATCCAACGCCATCAGACAGTCTGTCCGGTCATCGTTCACGTCCAGAACAAAATGGATATGCTTTCTCAAAGCCAATGTTTGAAATGCATGGCTCCATTCCTGTAATTGCGCACGCAGGTCCATATTGGTTCTCACCAACTCCAGTTTACCATTTTCATACTTACGGAAATCAAGAATCTGGTTGACCAGCCTCAACAGAATATTCACATTCTTATGTACCACTTTCAATAAGGATCGTTGCTTAGAGGTCAAGTCTTTATCCTCTAAAAGCTGTTCCACCGGATCGGCAACCAAAGTAAGCGGAGTACGGAAATCATGAGAAACATTCGTAAAGAAGACCAGCTTGGCATGAGTCGCCTCTTCCAACTGCTTGGAGAGGCTGATCAGTTGGTCGCGTTGTTCCTCCAATTGTTTCTTTTGACGGGATAACTCCATGTTCATCCGGTTCTTTGTCCAATACGCACGGACGATGATCGCCAATAAGGCAGCAAACAGTAACAGGATAATCAGACATGCATACAGAAACATGGTCTGGGCAGAGTATCTTGACCAATATTCGTCCACCTGATTATTCAGCCGTTCTATCTTTCCGTCCTGTTCGGCAATGTGGTCTGTCTGCAACTGCATGACACGGGCATTCGTTTTATCAACAAGGGCTGTTGATAACTTAGTATCCCGTTCATACGGACGCTTCTCCAAAATATCCATCGCCACCTGCATCACTTTATCTCCTCCGGTAGGGTAAATAAAAGTGGCATCCAACACTCCTTCCAGTACCTGCTCCACTCCATACCCCTTGCCAGGCAACGCATCAATACCAACAAACAACATTTCCTTTTCCAACTGTCGCTGTCTGGCCGACAAATAAGCCCCGACAGCCATGCGGTCATTTTGGGCAAAAACCAGATTTATATCCTTATTGTCTTGAAGTATGGAATCCATTTTCTCCCCAGCCACACTTTGCAGCCAGGCTCCGTCCACGCTGGCGGCAATTTCTATTCCAGGCTCTGCCTTCAAGGCATCCGCCAATCCTCTATGACGCTCCATAGCCGGAGTGGAACCTTCCAGTCCCGTTATCTCCAAAATCTTCCCTTTTCCACCCAAACGGTTCACAATATATTGTCCCACATCTTTGCCAATCTCACAATTATCAGCGCCCACAAAAGCCGTATAACGGTCCGACAAAATCTTACGGTCAATTACCACAACAGGTATTCCCAGCCCGTATGCCTTCTCCACAACAGGAGTGACAGCCGCCGCCTCATTCGGAGCGACAATCAATAAATCAACTTTCCTGTCAATAAAATAGTTGATATCTTCTATCTGATTCCGGTTATTATCTTTCGCGGTACGGATCTCCACCTCCACCCCATCATAAAACAAGGCTTCACGTACAATTTCATGATTCATTTTATGCCGCCATTCGTCATCACTACATTGTGAAACACCAATGTAATAGCGCGTATGTTTCTGACTGCACGATGTCAGAATTCCCATAAGGCATAAAATCAAAAACAAAAGATGTTTTTTCATGTTCCTCAAGGTATTTATAGATAACAAAGATAAAAGGTAACCGCTAATAAAACAAACATCTGCAAGAGAAAGTAAAAAAAGAACATCGCGAAGAACCTGATTACATCTACTTTGTATTTACAGGTTCTTCGCGATACAGCCTCAGAGAATATGATTTCCAATCCAATTTGAATGAGTATCCGCAATCATTAAAATTTAAATCAACTCATTCTTTAAACGAGCCGGCAACTCAGGCATAGCCCCGTTTTGCGTACATACGTATGCAGAAACCTCAACAGCCAGTTTATGCGCCTCGGCAACCGGCTTTCCCTTCAAAATAGCAGCTACAAAAGTCGCCGTGAACGAATCGCCCGCACCTACCGTATCGGCCACCTCCACCTTCGGAGTCTCTACAAATGAAATCTCACCCGGAGTAAAGACATAACTGCCATTGACACCACACGTTAAAATCAACATCTTCAGATTATATTTCGCCAACAGAATCCAGCATTTATCCTGCAAGTCTATGCCGGGATAACCGAACATACGGCTCACAGTGACCAACTCCTCGTCATTAATCTTTAAAATATTACATTTTTTCATCGAGTTGCAAAGAATCTCCTTCGTATAGAAACCTTGGCGCAAATTCACATCGAAAATTTTACATTGTCCTTCTCCTTCGGGCATCACATCCAGAAAACGATTGATTGTTTCCCTTGAAACCACACTACGCTGTGCCAACGAGCCGAAGCATACGGAACGGGTATTCTTTGCCAACTCTTCCAAAGCAGGTGTAAAAGGTATATTATCCCAAGCCACCCCTTCTTTTATATCATACATAGGTACCCCATTAGGGTCCAGTTCCACCTGTACGGTTCCTGTGGGATAAGGCACTTTCTCTATCTGATACTTCAAGTTCTTGCCATCAAAATTCTCAAGTATCTCATTACCCAGCTTGTCATCGCCAATCGCACTGACCACCCGGCTGTCAAAACCGAATTGTGACACATGATAAGCGAAGTTTGCCGGAGCACCACCAATTTTCTTTCCTTCGGGCAGCACATCCCATAGTGCCTCACCCATTCCTACGATGATTTGATTCATGATATTATTTACTGTTTACAATTAAAATCATTTCTTTATTTTCAAGGTATACATCAACAAATAGATAACTCCGACAGTCATCACCGCCACAGCGCCACTCTGCCCCATGGCATCACTGGCAACTCCCATGGCCAACGGAAATACCGTACCGCCGAACAGCCCCATAATCATCAATCCGGAAACTTCATTTTTCTTTTCGGGCATGGCAAACAATGCCTGCGAGAATATAATAGAGAACACATTGGAGTTACCGAAACCAATCATGGCAATGCAAATATAAATAATTGTTTCCGAATGGAATATAAATAATCCCACCATTGCCAGCAACATGAACACGACACTGAGAGCAAAGAAAGACTTTGCAGAAGCCTTTTGCAAGATAAAGGCTCCGAGGAAGCAACCCACCGTACGGAAAATAAAATAAAGACTTGTTGCAAAACCGGCCTCAGCCAATGTCATATCCAAACGCTCCATCAAGATTTTAGGAGCCGTTGTATTCGTACCGACATCAATACCGACATGGCACATGATCCCAATGAAAGACAAGAGAATAAACGGTTTTCCCAACAAGGAAAAGCACGCTTTGAAGCCGGACGCTTTATCGGGTTTCTCTTCCTCAATAGGGGTCAGCCCCAACAACACGATGGCAAAAACGGCTATCACCATATAAACAGGAAATAATACCCGCCAGCCAAGCCCGAAAGTAGGAATAGCCTGCATCGCTCCCCACATGGCAATGTAAGGGGCAAGAAAGGAAGCAATAGCTTTTACAAACTGACCGAAAGTCAATGTACTTGCCAACTTTTCCCCCGCAATAATATTACTCAGCAACGGATTCAAAGAGGTTTGCATCAATGCATTACCGATACCCAGTAAAGAGAAAGAAATCAACATAAGCGTATAGCCGTCGCCGAATATAGGGAGCAGCAAAGAGGCAAAAGTGACAATCAGACTCAGAAGAACTGTCTTCTTACGCCCTATCTTATTCATCAGAATACCTGTAGGTACGGAGAAAATCAGGAACCAGAAGAAGACCAAGGAAGGAAATATATTGGCTTGAGAGTCTGTCAGATCCAGATCCGCTTTTACATAATTCGATGCAATCCCCACCAGGTCTACAAATCCCATGGCGAAGAAACACAGCATCACCGGAATTAATTTGGCATACAGATTTTTATTGCTATTCATGGCTTTATACTTAGTTTACAAACCTAACTTATATATTGTGAAATTTGAAATCTTCATCTCTCCTCCTTTACTATAAAAACGCAAAGAGTTATAAGGTTCATTCGGGAATACCAGATTAGTCATGGCAACGCGGCCACCGTCAACAAACAACTCCACACTTCCATTATCCACAAAAACTTGAATTTTATGTGCCTTCGCGGTGTTTATCGGAGCCCAAGTCCCCAAAGCAAAATCATTTTTATAATTCACCGTAACCTCTTTATAACGAGCATAACTTTCTTCAGTATCCAAATCATGCGGTTTTACCTTCTTGCCAAAATCTACAATACCACTTTCCGCACGGTCCATTACCACACGTCCCTCCGAAGCGTCCAAATAAATCTTCACCTTCTCACCCAAACTGTTCAGCAATTCAAAACCAGCCTCTTTACCAGCCGACACCAGTTGCAATTCCAGTTCAAAAGCGCCGTCGTTATTTTCAAAAAGTGTTTCTAAACGCTTCTCGCCATTTACTGTAAAATCATCCAGCTTTTTAGAATCTTTCCGCAAGTGCTCCGTTTCCTTTACCGGTGCGGCACTCAGATAAAGCTGTTTGTCTTCTCCCGTATACAGACTCAGCTCACGCGGCAAAGCATTGGCACTGCGGAACTGTTGTATAGGAGTATAGTTAGCATACTGCCAGTTGCTCATCCAAGGTACGGCAATGACACGGTCGCCGGTATTCGAGAAACAAACAGTGGCATAATGGTCTTTTCCCCAGTCGAGCCATTTCACCACCTCGGGTTTCGTATCACATACAAACTGATGCCCGTCAAAGTCGCCTGTAAAATACATCGTACCGCTGCCTCCATAGACAAATCCCGGATTGATATTGACAATCATCACCCATTTCATCCTGGTCCGGTCACCATCTACAGGCAGTTGGATGAAATCCGGACATTCGAACTGATTGGGCTGAGGACCAAATCCTTCTCCAAACTCACTCATGTATTCCCATTGCTTCAAGTTGACAGATGAATAAAAACGCATATTCTTGTCCGCACTGACAATCATAATCCATTTCTGTTCGGGTTCATACCAAAAGACCTTCGGGTCACGGAAATTCTGTAGTCCGTCAAACGGAGTAAGAACCGGATTCTGTTCATACTTCGTATAAGTACGCCCGTTGTCCGTACTGTATGCCATACTTTGCACCTGGCTCTGCCCACCGGGTATATTACGGTGCGAAGTATAAAAAGCGACAATTGTATTTTCACCGTAGCCTGCGCTGTTATGTTTATCCACAATGGCACTTCCCGAAAAGATATGCCCCAATGTATCACGGGCAATCGCCGGGTCAAGATGCTCCCAATGAACCAAATCCTTGCTCACGGAATGTCCCCAGTGCATATTTCCCCATACGGAGCCGTATGGATTATATTGAAAATAAAGGTGATATTCACCGTCTTTATAAACCAGTCCGTTGGCATCATTCATCCAGCCATAAAGCGGAGTGTGATGATAAACCGGACGGAACTTATCCCTGTTTGCCGTATCAAATGTATCCGAAACCCGGATGCTGTCCCAACACAGCGCATCTGCCGCCACCTTCTTTATAATGACAGTAGCTTCCTCACTTCCCTGAGGCAAGGCAAACGGAACATAATATTCAACGCTGTCTGTAGCCAGACGCACATCCATATCGGTATCTGCGGGGCTCCCAGTATCCAGCCTTACCAGTCCTTCCTTGCTGCTCTCCTGAATCGGAAGCAACAAATAGTTAGCGGGACGGGCAATATGTACGATTGTCACCGTATCTCCCTGATGTTCGAAAACCAGGTCATTTTTTTGTGACTGACAAGAAACAGCGCCTCCTGTAAAGGCTAAACCTAATGCAAGGTTAACAAGATTTGTTTTCATGAAGTATAGGATATTAAAAGTTTTGTTTGATTGTTTTTCGTTATCGGCAAAGTTAACGGAAACCTGCCTTACCGGCTGAAACATTTGTTTCATTCTTATGTATAAATGTTACTTTTCCACCATAAAGAAGAATTAAATCCCTCTTGAATCAGAATGTTATTTTCGCCGCAAATTCTACGGTGAACGGACGGATATAGCTGCCTGCCATCCATGCGCCGTTATATGCCGCCGCATTCTCCTTATCTACCAGCTCGGCTCCCGAAATACTTCCTTTCGCCCCGGTCTGGTTCAAGAAGTTTATCACAGTTCCGCTTAAGGACAAATGTTTGTTCACATTCCAGTTTATTCCACCGAATGTTTCCCAACGGCCGTTGAAATAATAGGCATTTTTAATATTTGCATACGTCTTGCTGAAGTAACGGAAACTGGCCCATACCTTCAAGTCTTTGGTAATGTTGTAACTAGGGTCCAGCTCAATCAGCACCTTCGGAATTTCGGTAACGATATTGCCGGTGGCATTGATACCCGATGTTGTCCCGTCACTAAAGGTCACTCCCGTTTCATACTTCTTATACTTCGGGCTTTGGTAAGTGAACAGGAAGTGGAAATCAAATCCTTTGAAAGGTTTCACCACCGCATCCGTCGTCCACCCTATTGTTTCAATATCATAACTCAATGCAGCCGCCTTAATATCCTTATCATTATTCGGATTAATCAGATTCAAGGTAGAGTTGTTGTTAGTCTTGGCAATGTAACTGAACAGTGAGGTCAGACTAATCCAGTCATTATTGAAATAAATACCCGCACGCCCCAACGGAATCGTAATCTTATCTACATTCGGCATCTCGGCAGGAGCAAAGTTCGACATATTCGGACGCTGGGTATTGTAGGTGAAATCGGCGGTAAAGCCAAACTGCTTTGTCATTTTATAAGTGGCGGCAGCCGTGAAAGCCATGTTCAGCCAGTTGTAACTGAAATAACGGGGAGCTATCTTCGTACCATCGGCTGCAACTGCCCCGATATGATAACCGGCAAAGCGGCCTACCGGATTGCCTTCGGCATTATATACCGCCAGGTTCTTTCCTGCCAGACGCTGGTACTCGAAGCGTGCGCCATAATACACATTCCATTTATCGGTGATGTCCCAGTCGTGAGTAGCATAAAGAGCCAGTTTGTTTTCATGTCCTTTGTAATATTCGGAAGCATTCTGGTTCAGATTATAATAAGGAGTGTTTCCGTAATGATGAATATCCTTCGTATCGGCGCTGTACAACATTTGGGGATATTCTTCCACCGTATGGTCATACATGGTAGTGTTCGAAGCATAGTCCACATCATAATACCATTCGTTCACCCCCACACGCCAAGTCATATCATCATACTTCCGCGACAACTCGGTGGTAAAGAAGAACTCATCTATATTCCCCCGGTTGAAACAGGACATGCGGCTCTGTACATATCCCTCATAAGGATTCAATGTTCCATCCAGTCCTTTGGTGCTATAGCCGTCGGCTCCTACTTTCTGCTCCATAGACATCGGAGTCTGGTACAGATAGGAACCCAAAGCATGGTCATACTTCATATTGATTTTCCACTCCAACCCGTTATCCCACCGGTAACGGTTCAGAACCGTCAACTGATTTCCTTTACTGGCCGTAGCATCATACAGACTGATCTTTTTCATCTCGCCGGTACGCATGTCCATATAAACCATATCCGATACATTGGGCAGATAAGAAGAAGTCCCCAGTCCGAAACCGGGAATTTCCTTCACACTCCCATCGCCTACATAAATAAATGGTGCACCGGTGGTAGCATTGGACAACCAATGGCTGTTGCTGTAATGGTAGATGGCAGAGAGCTGTCCACGTCCTTCATTGTAGAACTTGGTCAAGGCAAACTTATAGATCTGAGTCCGGTCCTGATATTGCGCAAAACGCAGTTTGAACGAACCCGGATCAAAATTCTGATAGATGCTGCCGCTGTAAAACCAATCTTTTCCGATGCTTCCATTCAGATTGAAGTCAAATTGCTGTTTACCGAAATGATTGGTGCCGTAGTTCAGCACACCATTCATTTTCTTCTCTTTATCCAAGCCGAGTTCCGTAAACGAATTGACAGCATAACCTATATTACCGGTAGTAATCGCTGTTTCGGAAATCTTCAGCAATCCGGTATGTCCCAAGCTGCTGTCTCCGCGCCAATGCGTGTTTACATTATGAGGATTCGAATTATATACCACAGGCAGACCATTTTCGAGTACATTCACATCACCACCGGGCAGACCGATAGAGATTTCACGAGGACCATTGGCACTAGCCGCATTCAACATGACATTGCGATTGCCTTCCTCTTTCGAATCAGAGGACACTTTGGTAGAATCTTGTTGCGCATAACCATTCAAGCAAGCGGCGGCAAGTAAAATAATGACCGCGCCCATCCGGTTCTTTTGCTGATTTTTGTTCATAGCATTAAATGTTTTTAGAAGTTTTTCTGAGGCAAAGGTAGGGGACAGCCGGCAACCTCTATAAAACATTTGTTACAGCTGCCGGCATTTTTGTTTCATTGCAACAAAAGTGACGGATTATGTAACATTTCTCGTGAACCATACGCCTTTTCACCTCTAAAAACAAATTCATGCCAATTTTCCTTCAGCCTTCAGTTTGGGCTGTTTTTCCCCATTCCATCGAAGAAAACACCTGAAGGATAATCCTTCAGCCTACTGTCAGCCCGCCTCCTCTTTTTCTATCCGAAGTATGCCGGTAATCAGCATAAAACACTTACCTTTACAGCACACCAACTGAAAAGAAAGACACCACAATGAAAGGAAAACCCCTCAAACCTTCAAGGGAAACATCTAATTTGCCCGTACAAGCTCTTTTCTCCTATGAATTAATAGGTTTTTCCAGTATGATTAAGTACTTTTGTCCTGAATACTAAGACAGACTCCGATGGCAGACTGTACAATCCACTATAGCAGACCGTACAGTCCACTACAGTAAACCGTACGGTCCATTGCCTGCGTCTATAGAAGTTAATAGAAAGAATCCCCTTAGCGTTCAGCAAGAAACGACTTAATCTCCCTATTAAAAAGCATTAAACATGGCAGCAAAGTATGATTTCAAAACCTCCCCCGACATACAGGGAGAGAAGGAACAGCCCACCCTGTATCCGCAAATTGTAGTATCGGGCACAAAAAACCTGAAAGACCTGGCTAAAGACATCGCCCGGCGTTCTACCGTCCACGAAGGGACCGTCGTCGGTCTGTTATGTGACCTGGAAAGCATTATCGCCAATTACCTGGCAGACGGTTATAACGTAAAACTGGGAGAACTGGGCACATTCTCGGCCACACTGACTTGCCGCAAGGTAACGGACAAAAGCGAGATACGCGCCGCATCGGTACATTTTGACAACATAAAGTTCAAACCCACCCGGAAATTCCGTAAGGAGGTACGAAGCAAAGGAAAGCTGGAACGGGCGGAATATGGTTTCCGGACCTCCTCCACCCGATATTCAGCAGAAGAACGCTTTGTACGGCTGACAAATTATCTGAAAGAGCACTCCATTATCACTTGCAAGGAATATTGTGCCTTGACAGGGTTGCTGAAAACAAAAGCCGGCAGCGAACTACGCCAATGGAGCAGCGAAAAGAAAATAGAAAGAAACGGACGCGCCCCGCACGTGATATACAGGGCGATGCCGGAAGGCTGAAAAGGTATCCTTTCACCTGCTTCCCCCCTCTCCCGGAACCTTTATTCTTTCCGGGTGCGGCTGGTGGCTATGAGATACGCCCCCAGCAGAATCAGCGGCACACTGAGCCACTGCCCTATGTTAAAAGTCATATCCGCCTCTTCGGCAACCTGCGGATTCTTCATAAACTCCAGAGCAAAGCGAGTGCCAAAGAATATAAGCAAGCTTACTCCGGTTATTAATCCCACCCTCTTTTGTAAATGGTATGTATGGTACATCACCCAGGCAGTTACACCGGCAACCAGGCAATACAGCATTTCATAAATCTGAGTAGGATGGCAAGGCAAACCTTCATACAGCTGATGCCACTCCCGGGAACGGACAAATTCAAATCCCCAAGGCAACGTGGTGGGATATCCGAATATCTCGGAATTCATTAAATTACCAAAACGGATACAGAAGCAGACAATCGCCACAGCAGGTATCATGCGGTCAAACAACCACCACACACTTTTCCGGGTTACTTTTTTCGAGTACCACATCAGAGCCAGAATGATGGCGAACACCCCTCCGTGACTTGCCAGCCCGCCTTTCCAAATCTTGAATATTTCAACAGGATGGGCGCCATAATAGTCCCATTCATAAAACAGACAGTGCCCCAGACGGGCGCCAATGACCGTACTGACTATGCAATAGACAAAAAGCTTGTCCACCCACTCTTCCGGATACTTCTCTTTTTTGAATAAACGGCTTACCATTTCATAAGCCAATATGAAACCAAGGCCCCACATCAGCCCATACCAACGCACTTCCCAACTACCTACTTTAAATAAGATAGGATCCACATCCCATACAATACTTGCTATCATTGTTCTATTTCTTTGTTTATGAACACAAAGGAAATAAAAAAATCTCTTCTCCGGAATAAAACAGAGAAGAGATTTTCAGAATATCGTTCTTTTTGAGGAAACCTCTTTATACCAAATGGGCAATCAGTTCCTCACGGTCGCCGCACAGCAGATCAATTACAGGAACTTCGATCATGGTATAACATCCGGGCTGCTGTTTCATGGAGGCGCGTGCCACGCAAACCAGCACCTGCGCGGTAAGAGCCGGATTATTAATCTTCATGTCAAACTCGAACAACTGATTGTGAGTCTTGCCCGATACCCCTTTGCGAACCAGGTTAACGCCATGACCCACGTCGTTCAAATCGTCCACACATGGAACTTGTTTTACATGTGTCTCGTCATTTACAAAATAAGGATCCGACTTGATGGCGGCTTCCACAGTCTTGAAGTCCGCACCTTCCTCCAGTTCCACATACACCATACGGCGATGGATACCGGTTCCCACAGGAATAGTCATGGACAAAGCATCCTTCACTCCATCAATGGCACGGACTGCTACGGAATGCCCCATGCTGCGTCCCGGACCGAAATTGGTATAAGTAATGCCCTTCGGAGCGATGGCTTCCAGCAGTGTACGGACTACAGAATCGCTTCCCGGATCCCATCCGGCAGAAATAATAGCGACAGCCTTACCGGCCTTTGCCGACTCATCCAATGAACGGCGGAGAGAAGTGATTTGCGTATGAATGTCGAAACTATCTACCGTATTGATACCCATTGCCAGAATCTCTTTCGCATATTCTTCCACGCTACGGGTCGGAGTAGCCAGCACAGCCACATCCACATCTTTCAATTCCTTTATATCTTTCACCACAGCGTATGCTTCCAACTCGGCAGGCTTGTTTTCCGCACCGCTACGACGGACGATACCTGCAATCTCAAAATCGGGAGCAGCTTCCAAAGCCTCCACTACATACTGACCAATGTTACCGTATCCAACCACGGCCGCTCTTATTTTTTTCATCTTTTATTGGGTTTAGTTTACTATTATCTGTTAATTCGCTGCAAAAATAAACATTTTGCCTCGTTTTTTTGTTCACTACGACCTAATAATTTAAAAATATTCTTGCCGAACTTATAATTTAAAAGATAGATGTCCTATTTTTGCAAAGAACTGTAAATTTTCAAATGAAACAACCATGATAGAATATATTAAAGGAGACATTGCGGAGATTACTCCGGCAACGGTGGTTTTAGATTGTAACGGGATGGGGTATGGCATCAATATCTCATTGAATACGTATTCGGCCATTCAGAATCAGAGCAATACGAAATTATATATTTATGAAGCGATCCGGGAAGATGCCTACGTACTCTACGGATTCTCGACCAAACAGGAACGGGAGTTGTTTTTGTTACTGATTTCCGTATCGGGCATCGGCGGCAACACGGCACGTATGATTCTGTCGGCCTTATCCCCTTCCGAGCTGTGCGGAGTAATCAGTTCCGGTAATGACAAGTTATTGAAAACAGTAAAAGGCATCGGCCTGAAAACTGCCCAACGCATCATAGTGGACTTAAAGGACAAGATCGCCACTTCGGGCGTGGAAACGGTGAACAGTGAAATGTTTGCCAATCCGGGCAATACGGAAATTCATGACGAGGCTGTCGCCGCACTCACCATGCTGGGATTCGCACAAGCCGCATCACAAAAGGTAGTGGCTGCCATACTGAAAGAGGAGCCTGCCGCCCCGGTAGAGAAAGTGATCAAGCTGGCCCTGAAGCGATTGTAAGGGCTGTACATGAAACAAGGAACACGGACAATGCGGACTTTGGGGAGATTCTCTTCAAGATCCGCATTGTTTGTGTTCCCATCCACATCACTTCTCTTCCTCCTGTTCCTGCATTTTGCGGGTTACAAACTCTATTTTCAAGTTCGCTTCTTTCTTATCTTTACGGATTTGTTCCATGCCGGACAGGATGCGCGCCAACTCCGTCAATTCTGCAATTGCCTTACGGTCATTGGGTTGCATAGCTGTTTTATAAGTACGGTCTCCGATAAACTGAAGTTGGATATTCTTATCTTTGTTCGCTACAATAAAAGCGATAACGCCGCCGTCTTCCCCCATCTTGTAATCGGCCTTCTCGATTGCACGGCCCAAGTCAGTGGTTTCATAGCTGTCTTTCGAGGCGGGAGTTTCGGCAAAGGTACCCCCCACACTCACCTTCACCGCCGTGTGATGCAACGTGCCGCCAGCACAATAAATAGAGGTAAGGGACATTTCCCCCTGCTCGTTCACCTGTCCGCGCAAGAATGAACGGCCTATATTCTTTTCTACCGTCTGGGTGGGATAAAAATAGTTACCCACCTCCTGATATGCAGTATCTTTCTCAAGAACAAAATTACCCTTGACGGAATCCAGCTGAGCTTGTTTCACCACCATCATGCTATCCAGGTAAATCAGACTTTTCCGCTGTTCTTTCAAATCCACCTGCTGCATCAGCTTGACTCCCTGTTTTCTGGCTTCAAACGCTTTCGGATAAAGGATGCGGATACTGTCTATCTGCAATTTGGCCTCATTAAAGTTCTCTTTTTCCAAAGCCGCTTCGGCCTTACGCAAATTTTCTTGCGCTTTCTTCTCGCCGCCATCATCACAACCGGCCAGCAACAAGGCAAATAATGCTACTAATCCTATCTTTTTCATGTACTTGATCGTTTTATATGCAGGCAAAAATACAATTTAATTGCGTGATTTCTCCTTATCCTGCGCAAAAAATCGTAAATTTGCCCCTCTTTAAGATGAATATGGAACTAAAAGAACATTTTAATAATAAGATATTCAAGTTAATCTCCGAAACGGCAGACGAACTGGGATTGGAATGTTACGTTGTAGGAGGTTATGTACGAGATATATTTTTGGCACGTCCCTCGAAAGATATAGACGTTGTAGTAGTAGGAAGCGGAATTGAAATGGCACAGACCTTCGGCAAGAAGCTGGGACGCGGAGCACACGTTTCTGTTTTTAAGAATTTCGGCACGGCACAAGTTAAATACCATGACACGGAAGTGGAATTTGTCGGTGCCCGTAAAGAGTCGTACAGCCATGACAGCCGTAAGCCCGTAGTAGAGGACGGCACCCTGGAGGATGACCAAAACCGGCGCGATTTCACGATCAATGCCATGGCAGTGTGCCTGAACAAAGCACGTTTCGGTGAACTGGTAGATCCTTTTAACGGGCTGGACGATTTGAAAGAGAGAACTATCCGTACACCGCTGGACCCGGACATCACTTTCAGTGACGATCCGCTCCGCATGATGCGTTGTGTCCGGTTTGCCACACAACTGAACTTCTATATTGACGACACCACTTTCGAAGCACTGTCACGCAACAAGGAACGCATTCATATTATCTCCAAAGAGCGCATCGCCGACGAGTTGAACAAGATCCTGCTCGCCCCCATACCGTCCAAAGGCTTTATAGAACTAGACCGCTGCGGACTGCTGCCTTTGATTTTCCCCGAACTGGTGGCGCTGCAAGGAGTGGAAACCCGGAACGGGCGTGCCCATAAAGACAACTTCTATCATACCCTGGAAGTTGTGGACAATATTTCCAAACATACCGACAACCTATGGCTGCGTTGGGCTACGCTGTTGCATGATATAGGCAAGCCACGTACCAAACGCTGGGAGCCACGTATAGGATGGACTTTCCATAATCATAACTTTATCGGTGAGAAAATGGTTCCGGATCTCTTCCGCAAGATGAAACTGCCCATGAATGAGAAGATGAAATATGTCCAAAAGTTGGTCAGCCTGCACATGCGCCCCATTGTTATCGCAGATGATGTAGTAACCGATTCCGCCGTGCGACGTCTGCTTTTTGAAGCCGGAGATGATATTGACGACTTGATGCTGCTGTGCGAAGCGGACATCACTTCAAAAAATGAAGCACGAAAACAAAAATTCCTGGATAACTTCAAACTGGTACGCCAGAAGCTGAAAGACCTGGAAGAAAAAGACCGGATACGCAATTTCCAACCTCCGGTAGACGGAGAAGAAATTATGCGGATATTCGACCTGCAGCCCTGCCGTGAAATAGGCAGTCTGAAAAGTTCTATCAAGGATGCCATACTGGATGGAATCATCCCTAATGAACATGATGCCGCTTTAGAACACATGTTGAAGAAAGCAAAAAGCATGGGATTAACTCCCAAAAACTTATAAGAAATTGACCATACACTATACCAAAGGAGAAGAGTGGGCCAATACCCTGTCACATGGCGTTGGTATCCTAATAGGTATCGCCGGCGGCGGTTATCTGTTGCTTACTGCCATGAAAAGTGGCAATCCGTGGGCAACAGGCGGCATGTGGCTCTACCTATTCGGTATGCTGTCTTCCTATATCAGCTCCACCTGGTATCATGCCAGCAAACCATCTCCTCACCGCGAAGTGTTGCGCAAATTCGATCATGCTTCGATTTATCTGCATATCGCAGGCAGCTACTTCCCCCATCATGCTGATAGCCTTGCGGGAAGCAGATTATTGGGATGGGGAATTTTTAGTTTCGTATGGCTATGCGCCTCGCCGGGATCATTCTATGTTTTTGTAACCTGAAAGAACATAGCAACCTAGAAACAATTTGCTATATAGCCATGGGATGCAGCATTTTTGTAGGTTTCAAGCCGCTCTGCCAACATGTGCCTCCCGCTTTTATTTATTGGTTAATCGGCGAAGGAGTGTCTTACATCACCGGAGCTGTCTTTTATTCCTTCCCCAAATTGCCCTATATGCACTCTGTTTTCCATCTGTTCGTATTAGGAGGAACGGTCTGTCACATGATGGCATTGTGGTACATTTTATAACCTTCCCATCTTCAATAAGTTATCCGTTTTGGGAAACTTTTATTCATTTTTTAAACAGAAAGTTTCCCAAAATGTTATACCTTTGCAGCTGTCCGACAAGGTGAAGTTAACCACTTCCAAGAGGGAATGCCGTGAAAATCAGCAACAGTACCCGCTGCTGTAATTCTCGTAGAGCTGAAACAATATGCCACTACAAAACCATTTGCGGGAAGGCGTTTTAAGGGAGAGATAAGTCAGAAAACCTGCCTGGAAGGACAGCCAAGTTTTTTAAATTAACAATTAATTTTTCAAACAATGAATTACGCTGAGATTTGTATTATTAAGCGTGATGGAAAGCGGGAAGACTTTTCCATCAGTAAAATTAAAAATGCAATCGGCAAGGCATTCCATGCCTCCGGAATTGACAATGAAGACAAACTGATTGCTGAAATTACCATGCGGGTTATCAGCAATTTCGTATCTCCAACCATCAGTGTGGAAGAGATTCAGGACCTGGTAGAAAAGGAACTGATGAAAGTACGTCCCGAAGTGGCCAAGAAATATATTATTTATCGCGAATGGCGGAATACGGAACGCGACCGTAAAACGCAAATGAAGCACATCATGGACGGCATTGTAGCCATCGACAAAAATGATGTCAACCTGAGTAATGCCAACATGTCCAGCCATACTCCCGCCGGACAGATGATGACTTTTGCCTCGGAAGTTACTAAAGACTATACCTATAAATACCTGTTGCCTAAAAAATATGCCGAAGCACATCAGTTGGGCGACATACATATACATGATTTGGATTACTATCCCACCAAGACTACCACTTGTATCCAATATGACCTGGATGACTTGTTCGAACGCGGCTTCCGCACTAAAAACGGAAGTATCCGTACTCCACAGTCCATTCAAAGTTATGCCACTCTGGCCACCATCATATTCCAGACAAACCAGAACGAGCAACACGGCGGACAAGCTATTCCCGCCTTCGACTTCTTTATGGCGGAAGGGGTACGGAAGACATTTCGCAAACATCTGAAAACTTTAACCGAGTTTTATATAGAAGTAGAGGGAAAAGAACCCGGAACAGAGGCTCTCAAGAAAATTGAAGAGAAAGCATACGCCATGACGCGCAAAGATACACATCAGGCCATGGAAGGATTCATCCACAACCTGAACACCATGCATTCGCGAGGGGGAAATCAAGTCGTGTTCAGTTCCATCAATTATGGAACAGACACTTCTCCCGAAGGCCGCATGGTCATAGAGGAACTGCTGAAAGCTACCATCGAAGGCCTGGGTACCCGTGGCGAAGTACCGGTCTTCCCCATACAGATATTCAAGGTTAAAGACGGAGTATCTTATTCCGAAGAGGACTATAAGAAAGCCATGGAAAACTTCGAAGCGGCACTGGAAGGCAAAATGGAATTCCAAGCTCCCAATTTCGACTTGTTTCTGAAAGCCTGCCGTACCACCGCAAAAGCCTTGTTCCCTAATTTTATGTTTTTGGATACTCCTTATAACAAAAATGAGAAATGGGATATCAAGGACCCTAAACGTTACCGCTATGAACTGGCAACTATGGGATGCCGTACCCGCGTATACGAAAATATAGCAGGTGAAAAAAGTTCATTAGGACGTGGCAACCTGTCATTCACCACCATGAATATGCCCCGGCTGGCCATCGAAGCACGCATCAAGGCAGAAAGTCTGGAAGAGTCAGGCAAGAAAGAGGCCATAGAAAGAAAAGCAAAAGAAATATTCATGGAAAGTGTACATGCTTTGTCCGAACTGATTGCCGAACAATTGTATGCACGCTACCAGTATCAACGTACAGCCCTGGCACGCCAGTTCCCGTTCATGATGGGGAATGATGTGTGGAAAGGCGGAGGAAAACTTTCGCCCAACGACCAGGTGGGGGATGTATTGCGTCAAGGCACATTAGGGATAGGCTTTATCGGCGGACACAATGCCATGATGGCTCTTTATGGAGAAGGTCACGCACATAGCCAGAAAGCATGGGATACATTATTCGAAGCCGTTACGGAAATGAATAAAGTGGCAGACGAATACAAACAGAAATATCAGTTGAATTTCTCCGTACTTGCCACTCCTGCCGAAGGACTTTCCGGACGCTTCACCCGTATGGACCGCCGCAAATACGGCATCATTCCCGGCGTGACGGACAATGACTATTATGTAAACTCTTTCCACGTAGATGTAAAAGAGCCCATCACCATCACCGAGAAGATAAAACGGGAAGCTCCTTTCCACGCCATTACCCGCGGAGGGCATATCACTTACGTGGAACTGGACGGAGAAGCTCAGAAAAATGTAAAAGCCATAGCCAAGATTGTAAAAGTAATGCATGACGAAGGCATTGGATACGGTTCCATCAACCATCCTGTTGATACTTGTCAGGCTTGCGGTTACAAAGGAGTCATTTACGACAAGTGCCCTGTTTGCCAGAGCGAGAATATAATGCGAATGCGTCGCATTACCGGGTATTTGACAGGCGACCTCAGCACTTGGAATTCAGCCAAGCGTGCTGAA